>Ga0129306_1002038_pt1 | contig 19533 bp, 23 predicted proteins | sample P827metagenome_FD_94438 | JGI IMG/M metagenome (GOLD analysis project Ga0129306, IMG submission 94438) | Capybara group fecal microbial communities from Wisconsin, USA - P827 metagenome | ecosystem: Host-associated > Mammals > Digestive system > Large intestine > Fecal | place: USA: Wisconsin... | reverse complement strand
TTGATTCATCTTTTTTAAGACCTACTAATTGATCTTCAAAATCTCCTATGAAAGTGCCTGAACCTATTTCTAATTCATAGTCCTTAGCTTCTCCACCTTCAAAAGCTTCTCCATCTACATATCCTTTAAAATCAATTATTGCTATGTTTCCTTTTTCAATTTCTCCTTCTTCTTTTAGGGATACTCTTGCATTTTTTTCTTGCATAGATTTTAATTCATTTTCTACAGCTTCATCTTCTACTTCATATGAAACTTTTTTAACTTCTACACCCTTATATTCTCCTAGTTTAACTTCAGGAACAGTTGTAATTTCTGCTGTATATATGAAATCTTTTCCTTCTCCTATTTGAACTACATCTATTTGAGGATAATCCACTGGTTTTATGTTGTTTTCTTCTATAGCTTTAGGATATGTATCTTCACAACAGAAATTTATAGCATCTTCAAATAAAACACCTTCCCCATAGTATTTTTTTATTATATTTAAAGGTGCTTTACCTTTTCTAAATCCTGGCACATTAAATCTTTTAGCATTCTTTTTAAATGATTTTTTAACAGCTTCATTGAATTTTTCACTATCAACTGTTATTTCTAATTTTACAACATTCTTTTCTATATTTTCCACTTTAACGTTCATTATACTTCTTCCTCCCAATTCCTTGTTATATGCTCATTTTAACTATATCATTATATCATATATTTAGAACTATTAACATAGATTACACTAACATAAAATAAAATAGCTTATAGTTACCTAAATTACACTTTATTAACTATTATATATCATATTCCATATTGTTTACAATATTTTTCATCATAATAAAATATTTTGAAGAAAATCTTTTGAATCTATTATTTCTGAATATGAGGAATAATTATCATTATAAACTTCTATAGTATAAACATTATTATACCCCATTTCCTTTAATTTACAACATATTTTTTTTAAATTTATATTCCCTTTTCCAGGTAGAAGACAAATATTATTTTCATCTCTATCATTTATATGAACATTAACTATTTTGTTTCCCATTACATTTATGTATTCCATAGGATCTTTACCTATTTTAAAAGCTTGTTTAATATCCAATGTGTAATGTAACTTGCTGCTGCACTTTTCATTTAATATATTTAAAAAATCTATATTTGAAGACATACACCAAGCTACATTTTCTTGAGCTAATTTTATTCCCTCTTCATTAGCAATATAATTTAATTCATTATAAACATCTATAATATGATCCATATTTAAATCTAATAAATTACTTCTTCTCATACCATGAAATGTATAATAATTTGCTTCTAATAAGCTCCCTGCCCTACATACTTTTTTAAATATTTTTAGCATATCTCTTTGCCTTCTTTTATATGGGTCAAATAAATATGGCTCAAAAGCACTTGAAAATGCATGAATTGAATTTATTAAAAAATTATTTTTTTCCTTTTGTTCTTGCAAAATTTTTATAAAATTTTCATCATATTCACTATAAGTATTTAAAAAAATTTCCCCAATGTTAAATCCTAAACTTTTCATAACTGATATGCTTTCTTCTATTGGTACTTTAGGATACAAACAAGCAGAAGACATTCCTATTTCCATATTTACCTCCTTAAATAAAGCAAGAGTGTATATATTTCATACACTCTTAAAAATTTTATATTTTAATTGCTACTTATTAACTTTTAGTTATTTAATATTTTTAATTTACTGAGCTATACTTCCATCTGCTTTTAAAAATAAAGTTTTGCCATCTGCAATTACTGTAAGACCTTTTTCTGTTAATTTATCAAACTTAATGTCTTCTCCTGATATATTTTGATTATACAAATGAGTTTTATTTTTTATATTATACATCCATACATATTTAGTGGTTTTATTAAACCATGGCAGTTGAGAAACATAGGCTATATTATCATTATCTATGAATTTAGGTAAAACTCCCCATAAATAATCTTGTTTTGACGCTAATATAGCATCCTTTTGAAAAGTTGTTCCAGATGTTGATGTATACTGCTTATTTGTTATATCTTGCTTTTCACCATTTAAATTTACTAAATAAATATTTTGAGTTTTAGGATTTGTTATAACTATTGAATTTTTTGAAGGATTTATATCATATAATAAATTATTTTTATTTAAATCTATAGACTTAATAGTCTTATTTTTATTAGTATCTTCTATATATATCAACTTTATTTTTATATTGTCTTCTAATTGAACTTCTATATTATTATCTTTAGGAACTTCACTTTCTTTTTTTACTGTGGCTGCATTTTTATTTTCATTTTCTTTTTTATTTTCCTTTTGTTCTTGTTGTTTATTTTTTTGTTCTTCTTCAGCCTTAGTTTCTTCTTTTATTTGATTTAAACTATTTTTTATTTTTTTACCAATACCATTATTAGTGAATATTATTCCTAAAAAAATTACTATTATAACTATAACTGAAAAAAATGTCCTTCTTTTTCTCTTTTTCATTCTATTTTCATAATCTTTGCTAAAAATACTTGGTTTTGCCACAATAATTCCTCCTATATATAATACCTATCTATACTAAAATAAATAAAATGTATCAATTATTATAATATATAATTAACACTATTATAACTCAAAACAACAAAAATTAATAACCATTTTCATAATTATTAAAGTAAAATTAAGTTTTTGTTTAATATTTGTTAAAACTAAAAAAGATGTCTCAAAATTAAATCTATTTTGAGACACTCCTTATTTTTAAATTTATTTTTGTTCTCTACTACCTGGTTTTACAAAAGGTATATTTTTTTTACATAACTCACAATTATCTTTTTCATAAGTTTCTATTTCTAATTTACAAGCACTATATATTGGGTAGTTTGTTTTTATACCTTCCGCTCTTCTATCAACTATGCATGCTATACCTACTACTTCTCCACCCATTTCTTCTATAACTTTAGCTACTTCTAAAGAAGATTTTCCTGTAGTTATTACATCCTCTGATATTATAACTTTATCTCCTTTTTTTATTTCAAATCCTCTTCGTATACACATAATTCCATCTTTTCTTTCTGCAAATATGCCTGGTCTATTAGTTTGCCTTGCTAATTCATAAGATACTATTACACCACCCATAGCTGGTCCTACTATTATATTAAAGTCTGCATCTTTAAGCTTTTCTGCTACTACACTAATAACTTTTTCTGCTTTTTGTGGATATTGAAGTAGTTTCGCACATTGACAATATCTATTACTATGTCTTCCAGATGATAGTAAGAAATGCCCTTCTAATAATGCATTTGATTCTTTTAATATATCTATAACATTTATATTACTCATTTATATCTTCTCCTTATACTCACAAAATTTATTTTAAATAATTCCCCTTATTTCTTCTAAAGTTTGAATGCCTTCTTCTTTCATATAATTTTCTAATTCTTCTATTATATCTAAGGCTGAATATGGATGCATAAAATTAGCTGTTCCTATTTGTACTGCAGTAGCCCCTGCCATAATAAACTCTATTACATCTTTATAATTACATATTCCTCCTATACCTATAACTGGTATTTTTACCTGCTTACATACTTCATATACCATTCTTAATGCTATAGGTTTAATACATGGACCTGATAAACCTGCAGTTACATTTTCAAATACAGGAGTTTTTCTTTTTATATCTATAGCCATAGCTTTAAATGTATTTACCAATGAAATTGCATTTGCTCCTGCCTTCTCACATTTTATAGCCATATCTACTATATCTTCTGCATTAGGAGATAACTTTACTATAAGTGGCTTTTGGCATATTTCTTTAACTTTTTTTACTACTTCATAAGCTATTTCTGACTTTATTCCAAAAGCCATACCTCCATGCTTTACATTTGGACAGGATATATTTAGTTCTATCATATCTACATCTGTTTTATTTAATTTTTCTATGACTTCAATATAATCTTCTATACATCCTCCACCTACATTTGCGATAGTTACTGTGTCTATTTTTTTCATTTTAGGTAACTCTTCTCTTATAAATTTATCTACCCCTGGATTTTGAAGCCCTACACTATTCATTATACCGGAACTAGTTTCATAAATTCTTATGCCATTATTTCCTTCTTTAGAATTTAAGGTCAATCCTTTACTTGAAATTCCCCCTAATTTAGAAACATCATAGAATTCCCCGTATTCTTCTCCAAATCCAAAAGTTCCTGATGCAGCTATAATAGGATTTTTAAAAGTCTTATCACATAAATTTACTTGAAGCATTATATATCTCCTTTCAAAAGAATGTCCTCTCCTTTAAATACGGGACCATCCTTGCAAGTTCTTTTATTACCAAATCTAGTTTTACAAGTACACACAAGACATGCTCCTATACCACAGGCCATTCTTTTTTCCATAGATACATATAAAGGAGTTTTCTTCTCCCTACACATCAATATAATCTTATCCATCATTATTTCTGGTCCACAACATAGAACCAAATCATAATCTTCTGGATGAAAATAATCTGTTACATATCCTTTTTCTCCGGCACTACCATCCTCTGTAACTACAACTACATTATCTACTAAATTATTAAAATTTTCCGTGCAATAAACCTGATCTCTAAACCCTGCATAAATATCCATATTTATATTTTTTATACTTTTTATTAAATAATTCATAGGAGCTATTCCTATACCACCAGTTACTATAGCTATTTTCCCCTTTATGTTCTCTAAATCAAATCCGTTTCCTAAGGGTCCCATTATCTCAACTTCTTCTTCTGACTTTATTTTAGATAAAATTTTAGTTCCCTTTCCTTCTAATTTATATAAAAATTCTATGGAATTATCATTTATATCATGTATGCTTATAGGTCTCCATAAAATAGGTTCATCTTGCCAAGCCCTTATCATATAAAACTGTCCTGGCTTTCCTTTAAAAGTACCATCTAAGGTCATTTTAAATATACCTGTTGATATACTTTTATTTTCTATTACCTTTACTTTAAAAGTTTTAGACTTTATTTTACACACCACTCTTTCTCGTGATCTAATACTATAAAAATATATTTATGTCATGGCTACAAGCTCTTCATCTATTTTATTTAAATAGGAATCAACTGCTAATACACTCCTCAATAAGTTCTTCTAATACTTAAAATCACTTAATGTAAATCTATATAATCTGTAAAGTTTTTTTCATATTTATAACTTCTGCTCTCGCATATTCTTCAAAGTTTTTTCCTTCTTCATCATATTTTTTATATGCAAGCAATATTCCCCTTGAAGAATTTATAATACCTCCATTACCTTCACTTAAATAAGATTTAGCAACTTCAGCTTTTCCTCCCTGAGCTCCATAGCCAGGTATTAAAAAAAATGTATGTTTTAATTCTTTTCTAATATTATTTTCTTCTGCTGTACATCCAACCACTGCTCCTATAGAGCTATATCCACAATTACCTAAAAATTCTTTTCCTATATTCTCTATCTTTTCTCCTACTTTGTTGTATACCTTTTTATTGTCTTTTAAATCTAAATATTGTATATCCTTTGAACCTTCATTAGAAGTTCTTAATAACAAGAAGGCTCCCTTATCCTTATTTTTGAAATAATCTTTATAGGGTTCTAAAGTATCCATTCCCATATACGGATTTAATGTTATAAAATCACTTTCAAAATCTCCCTCAAGATGAGCTTTTGCATACATTTTAGCTGTAGCAGATATGTCTCCTCTTTTTATATCTGCTATAACTATACCGCCTTTTTTTCTTATATATTCTAAAGTTTTCTTGTACAAAATCATTCCTTTAATTCCCATAGCTTCATAATAAGCTATCTGAACTTTATAACAAGCTGACACATCAAAAGTTGAATCAACTATCCTTTGATTAAATCCAAATATAGCATCTTCTATATTGGTAAATTTATTTAAAAATCCTTTTGGTATGTAACTTATATCTGTATCAAGACCTACACAAACACATCCCTTTTTTTCTACACTTTCATACAATTTATCTATAATCAATTTATTCATCCTTTCTTCTTATATTAAAATTCACTATATACTATACATCCTGCTTTAAATGTAACTTTAATTCTTCCTTTAAGGCACATACCATCCATAGGAGTATTTTTCCCTTTTGAATGAAACTCTTCAGATTTTACTTTATATTCTTCTTTTGTATCTACTAAAACTAAATCTGCTTCTCTTCCTATTTTTATTTCTCCCTTATTTACACCTAGAATATCCGCTGGATTCTTAGACATTATTTTTGAAAGTTTGCTTAAACTAATATGATTATTATGAACTAATTTTGTATAACATGTAGAAAAAGAAGTTTCTATTCCTGATATTCCCGGACTACCTTTTAGCTTATCTTCTTTACTATGAGGTGCATGATCCGTTCCTATGCAATCTACTATATCTTCTTTTATTGCCTCTATTAATACTTTTATATCTTCTTCTTCCCTTAAAGGTGGATTTACTCTATAAAAAATTTTATTTGTAAGTGCTATATGATGTGGTGCTACTTCACAAGTTACTTTTAAACCTTTCTTTTTAGCATCACTTATATATTCCATAGATTCTTTAGTGCTTACATGAGCTATATGGACCTTACACCCTGTAAATTCTGAAAGGGCTATGTTTCTCCAAGTCATTAAATTTTCTGAAAGCCTAGTATCTAGATTTGTTACATCATGTTCCTCTGAGTGACACATTACTATAAGATCTTTTTCTTTAGCTTTAAACATAGCATCTATTAATACCCTTGTGTTCATTACATCTTTTCCATCTTCTGATATTATTTTTACTTTCTTATCTATAGAATCTATATGACTTATATCATCACCAGAAAAATCTTTTGTAATGGACATACATTGATGGATATCTACCAACCCTATTTCTTTCCCTTTTTCTAAAACATATTCTACTTCTTTATTAGAACTACATATAGGTTTAGTATTAGCCATTAAGTTTACCATAGTATACCCACCTTTTACTGCCGCTCTGCTTCCTGTCAATATATCTTCTTTATATGTAAAACCTGGTTCTCTAAAGTGGGCATGCATATCTATGAAAGATGGAAGAAGAGTTAATCCTCTTCCATCAAATATTTCACAATTTTTATTTAAATCTTTTCCTAGTTCCTCTATAATTCCGTTTTTTATATAAATATCTCCATGGAAGTTTTGACACCAATCTATTATATTGACATTTTTAATTAGTAGTTCATTCATTTGTGCACTCCTCCATAAATTTTATATTTTATTTATATCTCCTCCTGAATATATTTCGTCACAATATTTACATCTATACTCACCATTTTCTTCATCTACTAAGTAAAATTCATTAGGTATATAATTTTCTATAGATGTTATGCAACGTGGATTTTTGCATTTTATAACATTTTCTATTGTTTTAGGTAGTTCTAACTTTATTTTTTCCTTTATTTTTTCATTTTCAATAACATCTATTGTTATTTTAGGATCTATAAATCCTAATACTTTATAATCTATCTCCATAATATTTTCTATTTTTATTATATCTTTTTTACCAAGTTTTGAACTTTCCGCATTCATTATAAGAGCTACTCTATAGTCTGCCTCTTCTAATCCTAAGTATTTAAATATTTTTATACCATATCCCGCTTGTATATGATCTATTACTATACCATTTTTTATACTATTTATTGTTAACATATTATCTTACCCCCAATAATTTTGCTATTAAAGCCATTCTTACATACATTCCATATTTAGCCTGTTTAAAATAACATCCTCTTGGGTCTTGATCTATTTCATAAGCTATTTCATTAACTCTTGGTAGTGGATGAAGAACCATCATATCTTTTTTGGCATATTTCATCTTTTCACCATCTAATATATAACTATCCTTTAATCTTACATAATCATCTTCATTAAAGAATCTTTCTCTTTGAACTCTTGTCATATAAAGTATATCTAGTTCTGCCATAGCATCTTCCATTTTTGAAACTTCTTTATATTCTATATTATTTTTTTCTAATATTTCTTTTCTTATATAATCAGGAATCTTTAATTCTTCTGGGGACATAAAAATAAATTTGTTGTTTTTATACCTTGATAGGGCCTTTACTAATGAGTGTACTGTTCTTCCAAATTTTAGATCTCCACAGCAACCTATAGTTAAGTTAGATAAATCTCCTTTTAAGGATCTTATTGTTAATAGATCTGTTAATGTTTGAGTTGGATGTTGATGACTACCATCTCCAGCATTTATAACTGGTATTTCTGAATACATTGCAGCTATTGCTGGTGCACCTTCTTTGGGATGTCTCATAGCTACTATATCTGCATAACAACCTACAGTTCTTATAGTATCTGCAACACTTTCTCCTTTTGCTACTGAACTTGAATTAGGCTCTGAAAATCCTATTACCTGTCCACCTAATCTAAGCATAGCAGCTTCAAAACTAAATCTTGTTCTTGTACTTGGCTCATAAAATAATGTAGCTAATATTTTTCCATCACATACATGTAAAAATTTTTCTGGGTCCTCAATTATTTCATCTGCTAATTTAAATACCTCTTCTAGTTCCTCTAATGAAAAATCCATTGGGTCTAATAAATTTCTTCCTTTTAACATATACAATTCCTCCTTTTTAATCTCTCTGGATTAAATTTAAAGGTATAAAAAATGCCTTCCTTTTTTAAAGGAAGGCACAATTATACTCTAGTTTAAAATATTATACTTTCATATAATATTTATAATTATACTCTTTTTATAAAATATGCTTTTCTCTTCCTTTTTAGTCTCACAGGACTAATTTTAAAGGTCTTATAAAAATTTTATTAATCTTTATTGGTAATGTTAGCACAGAAATTAAACTAAGTCAACTATTATTTTAATCTTTGTGACATTAAAGCTGCTCCTATAGCTCCAGCATATCTTCCAAGTTCATGGGCTTTTACTTCTGAGCCTAATTTTTCTGATAGTCTCTCTAATATGTAATTATTTTCACTTAATCCTCCAGTTAAAAAATATTGTCCATTATCTGAATGTTTTTGGCATAAAGATTTTACTTTTCCGGTTATAGAATCTAATACTCCATAGGCTATATCTTCTCTTTTCTTACCACTACCTATTAAACTTATAACTTCTGACTCTGCAAATACTGTACACATAGAGCTTATAGTTACATTTTCTCCATTTTTTGCTCTTTCACACATTTCTTCTATATCAAAACCCAATGTATTTGCCATTAGTTCTAAAAATCTACCTGTTCCTGCAGCACATTTATCATTCATAGTAAAATTAGTAACATTACCATCTTCCACTGTTATAACTTTTGTATCTTGGCCTCCTATATCTATAACTGTGCAATCCTTCTTAAATAGATAGTAAGCTCCCTTGCCATGACAAGTTATTTCTGTTATAGTTTTATCCGCATAAGGAACAGAAACTCGACCATAACCTGTAGCAACTATTTTAGAATTTTTTTTATCTGCTCCTATTTCTTTTAATTTATTTTTAATTTCCTCTGCAGTTTTAACACTGCTCCAACCTGTTGGCAATACAAATACATCCTTTATATTATCATTTTCAAATACACAAACCTTAGATGCAGTAGATCCTATGTCTATACCTATATAAAACATTTAACCCCACCTTTTCTATTAATTAAGCATAAAAATTTTTTATAGTTTTAGTTAATGAATGTAATCCCGAAGTCTTCACTCCATTATTTTCTATTAATTTTTTTATAAAATTTTCATCATTCTTATTATACATTATACATATACCACAGGATTTAGATAGTTCTCTTGGTGTAGGAACAATAGTATGTTTTATTTTATTTTTGCTAAGTAAACTATCCATTTTCATACCTTCTGTATGTGAAGGAAAAAGAATATAGTAATTTGTTTGCTCCATTTTATACACTTCCTTTCACAATATTTAATTATATGTATTAAAAAAATAACCTAGTTTTACTATAGCCCATATTTAATAAATATGTAACTAAAATTGAATACTTATTAGCTATACATTATACATTATATATTTATTATAAAACATGAGAAACCAGGAGAGAACCCAAACGGTGCATCTCCTGGATAAAATTTGTAGATGTAATTTCAAACTTTTTAATTAATTATATTTTTAATCTCTTTTTATCTTATATCATTTCAAGAAATGCTTCTACTCTTGTCTTTATCTGTCCTGAATCTTCTGTTGAATAATCTGTTTCTATATGCATTATTGGAATATTCTTCTCTTTTAAATTTGCTTCTACATCCCTATGTTCAACTGCATAAGTATGGCAGAAAGATAAATTAGTATCTATAACTCCATCTGCTCCATATTCTTTTGTATATTTTATTATATCATCTATTCTTCCTGTGTTTGGCGTAAAACAGGCACAATTTATATTCAAATATCTATCTGCCAAATTTTTAATTAATTCTTCTAAAGTTTCGCCCTCTTCTGAAACTTCCCCTTCAAAGTATCTAGTTCCTGTACAAGTTTCTTCTACTACAACTTCAGCATCTAAACTTTCTATTATTGAATGAAGCTTCCAGTTTGGTAGTGCCATTGGAGTTCCTGTTATTAATATTCTCTTTTTATTGCTTTCTTGAGAGTTTTTAATTCTTTCTTCTAATTCATCACATAATTCATGAACTTTTTCTGTAAATCTCTTTGGATCATCGTAGAAAGCTATTTGAGTTATTAATAAACAGTCTAATCCACTTATTGGTGATGGTTTATATTTTCTTAAATCATATAATCTTTTTAAGGCTTTTCTTTTAGCATTAGTTACTCTTATACCTTCTTTTAGTGCTTCTACTGTTATTTTATTGCCTGTAATTTCTTCCACTTTTTTAATAAGGTCATTAATTTCTTCTCCCCATTTTTTGAAGTCTTTATCTCTTTTCATTTGAGGAAGATCCATTACATGTACTGGTACATATTCATCTAATATTTCCCATGCTTTTTTCTTTCCATCACAGGTAGTTTCTCCTATAACCATATCACAGGATTGGAAATAAGGGCATGTACCACCTATTTTAGCACCCATAAAAGCCTTTATAAGAGGGCACATATTTCTTGGTAAAACCTTTTCTCCATCTTCAATCCAAAACTGAGAACCTGCACATAAACCAACACTTAATGCTTTTGCTGCTACAATAATTTCTTCAGGAACAAATACACAAAAAGTTCCTACTACTTTTCCACCTTTTTTTCTATGTTCGTCTAATTCTTGAATTCTAAGTCCATGAACTTCTGACACAACAAAATTAAAATAATTCATTCCCTCTGGTCTATTTTCTTGTGTCAAATATGTAGAGCCATATAATTCTGGTAAAACAGCACATAATTGATCATGCTTTTCTAGGTTTACTCCTAAATCCGTCCATAATTTTCTATAATCTCCCATTAATAAAATCCCTCCAAATCAATTACTTCATATCAATTTTACCATAGTTAATATATAGCAAGTTATTTGAATATGTAATGATTACAGTTATACTTATTATATTTTTTTATACAAATTTAATTTTCATATTATAGCATTTCTATAAAAGCCTCTACTCTAGTTTTTAGTTGGCCTAAATCCCTTTTAGAATAATCTGTTTCTATTTTTAAATAAGCTACTTTTTTATTATTTGTAACAAAAGTTTTTATTCTATGAGATTCTATATTATAGGTATGACATGCTTGTAATATAACTTCTACTACACCCTCCACCCTATATTCATCTATTAAATAATCTAAATATTCTATCCTATTATCATTAGGACTCATACAAGCACAGGCTGTTCTTAAATATCTTTCTGTTAATGCATCCATTGGATTTTTTTCTTCATCTACTAATAAACTTTCATCTTTTGCACCACTACAATTTTCATAACAAACTACTACTCCTCCATTATCTTCTATAGCCTCAATTACTTTTTCAGTAGAATCTCCTAGAGGACAACCTGTTACAAGTATTCTTTTAGCCTCTTTAGAAACAGGCCTTTCACCTTCATTATATTTTTTCATTGTTTCTCTTATTATATTATTTATATCCTCTATTTCCTTTTCCTTATCTGATAAATATAAAGTCCCCTGTATTACCCTTCTCAAATTATAACCTGTCATAGGTGGTGGACAAAGTTTAGATAAGCTATAATAATCTCTTAAAGCCGTTCTTTCCCTATTTCTTAATTTAATTTTTTCTTTTAACTTTTCTTCCGTAATTTCTACATTCAAATTCTTTTCTAATTCCTCTTTAAGCTTTATAATTGCTTTCTTGTAATAACTATAGGAATCCTTTCCATAAGGGGTTTGGGGTATATTCATAACATGCATAGGTTTCATTTTACTTAATGCTTCATACATTTTCTTTTTTCCATCACAAGTAGTTTCTCCTAAAAGCATATCTGAAAAATAATAAAATGGGCATTTTTCTGTTAATGCAAAACCATAACTTGATTTTATTAGTGGGCATAAATTTCTTGGCAAATGTTTTTCTGCATCATCTATAGGTTCCTCATCCATTCCACAAAGCCAAGCCCCCACTGCTCCTGATGCAGCTATAACTTCCAAGGGAGCAAATCCACAATAAACTCCCACTATTTTTCCACCTTCATCTTTAATTTCCTTCATTTTTACAAATGAATTTCTTTTAGCTTCACTAAAGTCCTTAATAAAATCTGGTAATTTATTCATATAATATCCCCCTCTAGATAAAAATGGAATGCCTCAAAATAGATTTAATCTTATATTTGCGATTTTAAAATTAAATCTATTTCATTTTGAGACACCCTTTCTTTTCTTTTATTATATTGTTATTATATGGTCTACTCCTGCAGAATCTAATGCTGCATAACATACTGGGAAACAACCTATTGCCGCTTCTTTAATTAACTTGTCCTCAATTTTTCTTTCTTTAGCACATTTATCACAAGCTAATAAAACAAGCCCAGTTTTTTCACTTAATTTTTTTAATCTTTCTGCTGTTTCTGTACCCTCTATTAAAAAATATGTATTATCCATTATAAAAAACATTCCAACTACATCTGCACCATGCATTTCCTTTTCCATTTGTGGAATAACCATATTGGTTAAAATATTTTGAGCATGTGGTGACTCTAATACATAAGCTACTTTCATCTTAAAATCCTCCTAATTATTTTTAATTTAATATATTTATCCAATGACTACCCGCTCTAATACTCCCATCTTCTTCAAAGTGGGAGTAAAAACTCCCTCTGAAGCCAAGAACTCTGTTTATAAATTTTGGCTTAATGAATCCTTTAATATATTAGTTAATTCCTTTTTTAATTCTAGATATTTATGGTTATCCCTATTTCTTGGTCTTGGTAAACTAATTTTCATATCTTTTATAATTTTTCCTCCCTTAGCTGCAAAAACAATTACCCTATCACTTAGGTATACTGCTTCGTCAACATCATGAGTTACCATTATAACTGTAGTTTTATCCTTTAACCATAAACTTTCTAACTCTTCTTGCATCATTTGCCTCATTTGAAAATCTATAGCACCCAAAGGCTCATCCATAAGTAATACCTCTGGTTTACTGGCTAGTGCTCTTACTACTGCAGTTCTTTGTTTCATACCACCTGATAATTGATTAGGGTATAAATTTTCTTTTCCTTTTAGCTTAGACATCTCTAATAAATAATTTAACCTATCTATAGATTCCTTTTTAGGAATTTTTTGTTGTTTCATAGGGTACATTATATTATCTTTTACAGTCATCCATGGGAATAATGCATAATTTTGAAAAACAAAGCCTCTGTCTGGACCAGGTTTCATTACCCTCTTATCATTTAAAATTATTTCACCAGAATCTGAATTATGAAAACCTGCAATCATTGTTAAAAGCGTTGTTTTTCCACAACCGGATGGACCTAGCAATGTTACAAATTCTCCTTCTTCTATATTAAAACTTACATTATCTAAAACTTTATTTTTTTTCTTATTATTTATGTAAGATTTACTAACATCCTTTATTTCTAACCTCATTATTGAACATACCTCCACTTAGTAAGTAACTTATTTAATTGAAGTAGTCCCCTGTCTATAAAGAATCCAATTAAAGCTGCTAATATCATTAATGCAACTAACATATCTGTTTGCATTTTTGTTTGAGCTTCTACCATAGAGAAACCGAGACCGGCACTCGTTGCTATAAACTCCGCTCAGATTACGGACATCCATCCTCCACTTATAGCTATTCTAGCTCCTGTTAATATATCAGGTATAGAAGCTGGTAATATTATATTACTAAATATGCTCCAAGGGCCTGCTCCCATACTTCTAGCTGCATTATAATAATCTTTAGAAATATTTTTTACTCCAGCTATAGTATTTAATATTACTGGGAATATTCCTGAAAACGTAATTAAAAATATGGTAGGTCCGTCCCCTATTCCGAACCATACAATCGTAAGAGGAACCCATGCCATTATAGGAACTTGCCTTATGGAATCTATAAATCCTCCTATAAGATTATTAGCCATTTTAAAAGCTCCCATAAAAAGACCTAATGGAACGCCTATTATCATGGCATACATAAAACCTTTTAAAACCCTATTTAATGTAATAAGTAAATTGGTCATAATTTCACTACTAGTCAAACACTTTATAAAAGCTTTTCCTGTTCTTTTAGGTGTTGGTAATATTAATTCATTACCATAATGTTCTGCTAACAAATACCAAACTATTATTAAAATAACCATCATAATTAATTTGTACATTAATTCTTTAATCTTATTTTTACTGGTTTCTTTTAATATTCCTGTTGAGGTATTAGAAAGAACTTTACTTTCAATTTCAGCCATTGTTCCACCTCCTCATTAGATAAGTTAATTTTTTTATAATCTTCTATAGAGTTTTTAATTCTATCTTTTCTTTTTAATTCCATAACGGACTTATTATAATTAGTTATAAACTCTTTAAATTTTTTATCCTTTTTAAATTTTTTCTTAATAACTAATACATAGCTTGTATAATTTTTATTTATACTTAAAGCTTTTTTTTGTCCATTTAACTTTAATGCTTTTATTGAATCTATTATAATCCCATCAACCCTACCTTTTTCCAATGCATAAGGCAAAGATGAATATATCATCGGATATATTTGTACTTTTTCTCCACATTCATCTTTAATAATTTTTTCTTGATAAAATCTATTTTGTGTCATGGCTATTTTTTTAATTTTATTTTCATCCTTTAAAACAAATATGTCCGAATTACTAACTAAAGGACATATTATTTCAAATCTATCATCATTTTCAATTAAATTTTTAGCTGCTTCTGGACACATTATTGCTATATCTAAAACATCTGAGCTTAAAGCCCATTGAGAAGTATTACCTCAGCAGTCCTTTATAAAATATGGTTCAAAATTTTCATCTAAATCTGCATTTTTTAATCTATTATTATTAATCATATAATTTATAACAAGTCCAGATGAATCATCTGAAACTCCAATTTTTATTTTGGAATTTAAAGATTCATCTGGTAATTTATTTAGTACTAAAATAAATATTATTAATATAGTTAAAGTTATAATAATTTTTTTTAAATATTTCATATACATCCCTATTTTAAATCAGTAACACTAAATAACATTTTCGCTACACATACAGCTTCTTTGATATCTAAACAAAATATATTGTCTTCATCAATATTTGATTCTTTAACCCAGTTTCTATAATGTTCTTCACTACAGAAGAAGTACATTATATTTCAACAACTAGAGGCCCAACTATTATTTTTATTTAAATCTACATGTAGTACTCTTAAATTTTCAGGTATACATTTTTTAATTTCACCATTTTCAATAATAACTTCTATAGAATCATTACACATAATGCAACTAGATTCTATCTTTATATTCTGTTTAAATGTAAAAGCTGTTCCTATAGAATCAACTGCACACATAGCATTTATTTCTCTACCATCTTCTAATTTAACTTTATAATTAGTATCAAAGGCACTAACTGGATAAATAAAATTTATATTTTCTTTTTCATCCATAACTAACACTTTTTTATTTTTTAACGATAATACTATATTTATAAATTCATCCTTTGTTACTCCAATATTACGAATAAAGTTATAGTCTAGATTTTTTAAATTATAAGGTCTTTTTTCTTCTATAATATAGTCCATTATATATATTCTTACTTTTTTTTCTAAATAAGATAATTTTGAATCTATACTGTTTATAATCAATCTTTCCTTTTCATAATGCTTAATAACATTTAAATCTATTTCTTTATCTAATAAGTTATTTTTCTCTAAGGTTAACATATATTACTCCCTTTTCTACCTGAACTCCTATTTATCTATTTCCATAGCTTTAACTTTCCACTCTTCATATTTCATTCCTACTGGGAAAACTGAATCTACATTTTCTTTTATAAATTTATCAAAATCATCTACTTTAGCTTCTTCATATATTTTTTTAGATATTAATTTATCATAATCAGGTTCTTCTTCTATTAATTTATATTTCATTAAAGTATCTATTTCTGTTTTAAAATAATCATCATTCATTTTCCAAGTTATAGTTCTTCCCTCACCTACAGTTTTTTTGTAAATTGTCATAATAGCTACTTCTTCTGGGACTTGATAATTTTTAGCAAATATTTTTGCTGCTTTTATTGGATGTTCATAACAATATTTCATAGCTTCTACATGAGCTTGTATCATTTTTTTAGCTAGCTCTGGATGTTCTTTTTCAAATTTTGTATTCATAGAGTAAACACAACATTCACCCCATTTATCTTCTCCAACAATTTTATCTGCTGTTGCAATAATATGACCTGTCTTTTCATATTCCGCCATTGATCCCCATGGATCGCAACAAGTAAATCCATCTATTTTACCTGCTTTTAATGCTAAATATGCATCTTTGTCTGATCCAAATTCAACACAATCATAATTTTTGCCTTCCGTAGGAATTCCTAACTTCTTAGCGCACATTAACCAGGTTTCACTTTCTTCAGGCTTTGTTCCTATTCCTAATTTTTTACCTTTTAAATCTTTAGGATCCTTTATTTTATTAGAAACAACTAAATACATTGATCCACCCAAATGATTATTAGCTGCAACAGTTATAGGTGATCCCTTTGCTAATCCTCTTATTAATCCTGCATATCCTATATATCCTACATCCATTTTTCCTGCTGCCATGGCCTGAGGAACTTTTCCATTTCCTGATACATTAACTTTTAGTCCCATTTTATCAAATATACCCGCATCTTTAGCAACACAAGCAGAGGTCATATGATCACAATTATAATAGCCTAGGTTTACTGCATAATCCTTATCCTTTTCAGCTGAAGTTTCTTTACTTTCTTTAGAACAACCTGTAGCAATTAATGTTGTTCCTAAAACTAATGTACATAATAAACTTATTATTTTTCTTTTTTTCATTTTTAGTCCTCCTTAAATTAGCAACAATCTTTCATGTCTTCTCCAAATAGATTTATTATTTTACCTTTTTCTATTCTATAAATTGCATATCCAAAACTTCCATTTTTAGATCCTGATACTACAAACTCTATTGGTGGTTTTTTATCTATATCCTTAAATTCTATTTTTTGATTTTCTATGGGTGCTGAAACTTCATTTGTAATCTTATATTTTTCTTTATCACTTAATACAACTACCATAGAATTTTTATCATTATCTTCTTTATAAATAACAATTAAATCTAATTTATTATCATTATTTAAATCTTTCTCTGCACATTTTAAAACTTCTTTATCTTTGTATTTGTGTTGAAAATAAAGTAATCTTTCATTATCACTTTTCACTCCTATATTTTTGCTTTGTTTAAGTTCATTAACATTTCTAGAACAACCAAATAACAAAAATACTATTGCAAACACAAAAAATATTTTAATATTTCTCATTTATCTTCACCTTTATTAAGCTGATATTGCTTTACTTATCTTTTTTACTTTAGGAAGCATAGCTTTTAAAAATAATACAAACATAATTAATGAACAAACATACTTCATAGGTTCTGGTGCTGCAAAAATAAATTTATTAGCAGCCTTTATAGTATTTTGAGTTCTATCAAAACTAATAACAGGTTCAAAGTTAGGTAATATAATATTTGTAAAATACCCTACAATAAAAGATAAAGCTATTAATGTAGTAGTATATATAACTACTGTCCTCTTACCTATTAACTTTCCAATACTTATAAGTTCCGGTAAATTTGATGCAGTTCCTGCCATCAAAAAAGTTATGGCTACACCAGGGGCTGCTCCACTAGCTACTAATGCAGCAATAAAAGGTATATGTCCTACCGCACACACATACATAATGCAACCGATTACTGCTATTCCTAAAATAGATACTGCGTTTGGTGATCCTAAGTATTGTTGTATAAATTCTTGTGGTACGAGAACTAAAAGTATTCCAGCCAATACCATACCTGGAATTACATATTTTGATACAGCTACAGCCACATCACTAAAAGACCACAGAATCCCCATTTTTATTTTTTCAAATATTGATGTTTGGTCTTCTTCTAATTCTATTTCTTCCATTCTTTTTTGAATTTGTTCTTCTACTCCAGGGGCTTTAAGTTCAGGTCCCCCCAATTTATTCCCTATTACTCCAATTATTAATGGTACTGTAAAACCTACTACTAAGTATATAGTAGCTATTTTAGGTCCTAAAAGACCATAGGATAAAAAAACAGCAATAGGATTTATTATAGGTGTAGATGCTATAAATGCTAATGTAGGTCCTAAATAGGCACCAGAATAATAAAGGCTTAATCCTAAAGGTATAACACCACAACTACATATAGGAAGCAACATTCCGGATAAAGTTGCTTTAATCAGAGATGAAATTTTTTTATTACCTAACATTTTTTGAAACTTATCTGGTGCTAAAATATTATGTAATAATCCAGCTAATATAAAACTAAATATAAGCCACGTAGATGCACCATTTAATAAATTTATTGAGGTTAACAATATTTTTTTTATGTAATAGATAATCATTACTTATTATCACCAATAGCCTTTTCTATTTCACTTTCTATTATTTCTTTAGATAGCTTGTCTATTTTTTTCTTTTCATTAACTATTAAGGTTCCTTTTAATATCATCCCATACTTTTTAATATAATCTATATCCTTTCCTGCATAATAAATTTTACACTCTACTTCATCAGAGTATTTTGAGCACACTTCCTTTACAAATTCTGAATACTCATCACAACATGGACAAGTGTTTACGAATTCTACTAAAATTTTTTTCATAAAAATTCCTCCTAAAATTTAATTCATTTTTATGATAACATATTTCCACTTATGTAGTTATTTGTAATAAAGATACGAATCATGTAATCTATAAATAAAACTTATAGATTACTTTTTTATTTATAAATAAGAAAAAAGAGATGATTTAACATCACCTCTTTAAGCTGCAATACCTTCATATACTACCAAATATTATGAATATTTTAATAATAAAAATTAATTCTTATTATTAATTTTGTTTACTTTACAAACTAATTGTACTGTTTATTTAGTTTATATT
>Ga0129306_1002035_pt1 | contig 19565 bp, 20 predicted proteins | sample P827metagenome_FD_94438 | JGI IMG/M metagenome (GOLD analysis project Ga0129306, IMG submission 94438) | Capybara group fecal microbial communities from Wisconsin, USA - P827 metagenome | ecosystem: Host-associated > Mammals > Digestive system > Large intestine > Fecal | place: USA: Wisconsin... | reverse complement strand
TTGCTTTCTCAGACTTACGATGTAAAGATGCCCGAGATCGTGGGCGTATATTTAAAGGGCGAGCCTGTTAAGGGTGTGGGCCCTCAGGACGTGGCTCTTGCCATCATCGGTGCTGTTTTCTCAAACGGCTACGTAAACAACAAGGTAATGGAATTTGTGGGCCCCGGTGTGTCCAAACTTTCCGCAGATTTCAGGATCGGAATCGACGTAATGACCACGGAGACCACCTGTCTTTCTTCCGTATGGACCACAGATGAAAAGATCCGAGAATTCTATGAGATCCACGGACGTGAATCCGCATATAAGGAACTTAAACCTGCAGATGTGGCATATTACGACGGCTTTATTGAGGTCGATCTTTCAAAGATCAAACCAATGATCGCCATGCCTTTCCATCCTTCAAACGTATATACCATCGAGGAAGTAAACGCTAACCTTAAAGACGTGCTTCATGATGTTGAAGAGCGTGCCAAGGTAAGCTTCGGCGAAAAAGTGAATTACTCGCTTCAGGATAAGATCCGCGGTGGAAAACTCTATGTTGAGCAGGGTATCATAGCAGGCTGTGCCGGAGGAGGATTTGAAAATATCTGCGCGGCAGCAGACATTCTTGATGACGCTTTCATCGGAAGCGACGAATTTACCTTAAGCGTATATCCCGCATCAATGCCCGTATATATGGAACTTGTAAAGAACGGAAGCGTTGCTAAGCTCATTAAAGCAGGCGGTGTCGTAAAGACGGCATTCTGCGGACCTTGCTTTGGCGCAGGCGACACTCCTTCCAACAACGCCTTTTCCATCAGACATTCAACAAGAAACTTCCCCAACCGCGAAGGTTCCAAGATCCAGAACGGTCAGATTGCCTCGGTCGCTCTTATGGACGCCCGTTCCATCGCAGCCACCGCCGCAAATAAGGGCTTCCTTACTCCCGCAACGGAGTTTGACGGGGAATTTAAGAAATACAAATACTATTTCGACGCTTCGATCTATGCAAACCGGGTATTTGATTCCCACGGTGTTGCGGATCCCACGCAGGAAATCAAGATGGGTCCCAACATCAAGGACTGGCCAAAGATGCCGGCTCTTACCGAAAACCTTCTTTTGAAGGTGGTTTCCGAGATCCACGATCCCGTTACCACCACGGACGAACTGATCCCCTCCGGCGAAACTTCTTCTTACCGTTCGAATCCTCTGGGACTTGCGGAATTCACCCTTTCCAGAAAGGACCCCGAGTACGTTGGACTTGCAAAGGAAGTTAAGAAGGCCGAAGAAGCAAGAGAAGCGGTGCTTGAAGGAAACGGTGATGTTAAGCCCTGTCAGGCCCTTCCCGAACTTCATGAAGTAATGGCTGTGGTAAAAGAAAGATTCCCCGATGCAAATCACACGAACTTCGGTATCGGATCAACGATCTTTGCGGTTAAGCCGGGCGACGGTTCCGCAAGAGAACAGGCTGCTTCCTGCCAGAGAGTACTGGGGGGATGGGCCAACATAGCAAATGAGTATGCCACCAAGAGATATCGTTCAAACCTTATCAACTGGGGTATGCTTCCCTTTATCATCAAAAAGGGAGAGCTTCCCTTCAAGAGACTTGATTACGTTTATATCCCGGGCATCAAAAAAGCCGTGACCGAAAAGGCTCCTTCTATCAAGGCCTATGCGGTTTCCGGCGGTTCCCTCAAAGAATTCGAACTTACCCTCGGCGACCTTACGGACGAAGAGCGTGAGATAATCTTAAAGGGCTGTCTTATCAATTACAACGCAGTATAAAAATACGGCACTTGCTTTCGCAAGTGCCTGTTTTTACAAGTCAAAGAGGTATTTTTATGATTCTGGAAGCGATTTTCTATACGGTTGAAACCATAGAAGGCGACTACGCAAATTTAAAAAGGATCGATGCTCCCGAAGAGGAGCCAAAGCTTGTTGCCCGTGCCCTTCTTCCCGAGGGGATCTTCGAAGGCTGCAGGGTAAAGTACGAACTTATGCAGTATTCCATGGCGGACTGAGCTTATTGTTCAAGCTCTGCCATGATCAGGCTTAGTATCACAAGCCCCGCCGTTTCGGTTCTGAGTATTCTCTTGCCGAGGGAAATGATCTTTCCCCCGGCATTTTTTGCGCTTTCAATTTCTGAGGGCTCAAAACCGCCCTCGGGACCGATTATTATCGCTACGGATTCCCCTGCGGCAAATTCGGAGACGAGTTTCTTTGTGTAGGCAAAGCCATCGGCATTTTCGTAGGGAACCCAGAGCTCGTCATAGTCTGCGGCAATCTTTAAGGCTTCTTTGTATGAGACGGGTGCAGCGATATTCGGGATAATGCCGCGCTTACTCTGCTTGGCGGCGGCTTCCGCAATACCCTGCCATCTGGCGGTTTTGGCAGCTCCCTTCTTATCATCCAGTTTTACCACGGATCTGGCCATATCTACGGGAACTATGTCCGTTACCCCGAGTTCCACTGCCTTTTGTATGATAAGCTCCATTTTGTCAGCCTTTGGAAGTCCCTGAAAGAGGGTGATCTTTGCCGGAAGCTCAGTGTCGTTCTCATAGGTCGAAAGAACGTCGAGAGTAACGGCATCCTCTTCAAACGCTGCGATCTTGCACCTGTATTCGGTCACTGTGCCCGATTCGCTGACGGAGAGCTCTTCCCCCGGCTTCATGCGGAGCACGTGGGCTATATGGTTAAAATCCTTTCCGGTGATCCTTATGGTGTTTTCAACCACAGCGGTGGGGTCAATAAAGAAATTATACATGACGTCTCCTTGAGCAGATGAGCATTTTGGTCATGGCAAACTTGACATTTTTTTCATGGGGGGGGGGTAAAATTATAGCATGAAATTTGGAAAGGATTCAAGCCATGAAAAATCATAAAATGAATCGTTTGATTTCAAGATTATACCATACAATTATTAGAACTTTGGGTTCTTTGGGTGTAGTTTTCTTACTTGTAATAACTGTTGCCTGCGGAACCCAAAAGATTGCAAAAGAGAAGGTTTGGGTGACGAAAAGACAGACTTCGTATGATGGTGCAGGCAACAAAATGTATTGGTTTACATACAAGTACGATGACAACGGGAAGGCAATAAAGTTAACGTCTTACCAGCAGAATGGAATAGTATGGGGGCGGGGTGAATTCGACGATGAAGGAAATGTAATCAAGTTTAAAAATTATGATTCTGCAGGCACAGTATCAAACTGGACAGAATATGAGTATGACGCTCAGGGAAATAGAATAAAGAATATTGATTATGATTCGGATGGCAAAGTCTCAGGGTGGAGTGAAAAAGAGTATGATGAGCAGGGGAATGTAATCAAGGATGCAAGATATGGGTCGGATGGTTCTGTATTATATTTCGCCAAATATGAATATGAGTACGATAATCACGGGAATGAGTTGCGGCATACTATGTATGATTCGGATGATGAAATATTATCCCAGACAGAAGTAAAGTATGATGAACATGGAAATGCAATCAAGTCTATTGATTATAATCCAGATGGTGCTGTATCGGGATGGACCGAAATTGATTATGACAAAAATGGTAATGTAACAAAGATGTTTTTTTATAGTGGGGATGGAACTCTATCATTTCGGACTGAATTTGAATGCGAGGCTATCTCTGTAAAAAAACCAAAATAGTCAATTGTATTCAGAAAGACACCTCCTGCGATGATTCGACGGAGGTGTCTTTGATTCTGCATAATAATTGACAAGTATCAGATTCCTGCTCTCAAGATGTATTCTTTGATGTATGGAAGAGCAAAAGATACTCTTCCATATGCGCTGTTGATGTCGAAAACACCGCTTTTTTCAAGAGTGTCACTGTATGTTGAGAACTCGTTTGAATTCATTCCGAGTGTTTCGCGAAGATCTTTTACCGGAGTGTTATCCGGAGCTTTTGCGGCTTCAAGTGCGACTGTTCGTTCATTTGGTGAAAGTTCTTCCCATATCTTATCATATGAACTTTCACTGAGAATCAATCGATATTCATTAAGAATACGCTCCGAAACAGCCGTGCGGTTGCTTTCAAATATGAGATATCCAAGTATCTGGAAAGCATAAGAATATCCATTTGTATAATCCGCCATACGACATGCGTCTTCTTCGTTTAGTTTGAATATTTCTTTATACTTTTCGGCGATGCGTCTTTTGCTCAGCGGGCCCAGTATTATCCGGGGAGCACGCTTAAGGAATGTTTGCGAGCGGTTATTTTGCAGAGCCCTGATATTCTTATATAATCCGGTCATCAATAGGAATACAGGATATCCTTCTCTAAGGCAATGCTGAAAAAATGAAGTGAATTCCCTGACATTTTTAGAATTGATTGCTTCGTCTACAGTAATGAGCACTTTGGCTTTTTTCTTTTTAATATGTTCAAGCATGGCATCGAGGTCGGTGTAGATACTTGTATACTTGTCTGTTTTTTCCGCTTTGACTCCTATGGTTGCCACTTTGAGATTTACGTTGAGTTCAAGTTTGGGGCCGGAAAACTTGTTTTTGCATTTTTGATACAGACCGGCAGCCAAAACTTCAAGCATCTCGCTTTCGGGGGAAAGATCTACATATATCCAGGAATTGTCCTTTAATAATTTTTCTTTTATCGAGGTCATTAGGACGGTCTTTCCGTTACCTCTTGCACCGAGTATCATAAAGAAATGCGTTGAAGGTATTTCTGCAGAAAAGGCAGAGATTATCTTACCGGTTTCGGTATTCCTTGGTATCACCAAACGCGGTGTACTGCCAAAATCAAGGCTGAAGGGATTGTCTCGCATGTTTTTGCTCCTTTCATTGTTTCACAAATTATCCTATAACTTATTACACTTTCAAGATTATCTTATAACTTATTACACTTTCAAAATCATCTTATAACTTATTACACTTTTGTGTCAATATAAATACGCAGTCAATTTTGAAATTTGACAAAGAAACACATCATAATATATACTCATAAGCCGTCACGTGTTATAATGACATAGCCTCGGAGGGCAGAAAATATGAAGTGGATTAAATACAGAATTAAGACTGTAACGGAAGCTGAAGACATACTGGTCAGCAATCTTTACGATATAGGACTTGAAGGAGCCCAGATCGAAGATAAGGTTCCTTTGACGCCCCTTGAAAAAGAAGCCATGTTCGTGGACATTTTACCGGATATGCCGGTCAACGACGATGTGGCGTATTTAAGCTGTTTTGTTGAAAATGACGGCAGTGTCGACAGGGAAAAGCTCCTGGCGGATATAAAGGAAGTTTTGAAAGAAACCGCCGAATATTGCGAGATCGGCGAGGGAACCGTGGAGGTTTCGGAGACCGAGGATGTGGACTGGATCAACAACTGGAAGCAGTACTTCCATCAGTTCTACATAGACGATCTTCTGGTTATTCCCTCCTGGGAGCAGGTTAAACCCGAGGATTCGGATAAAAAGGTGCTTCATATCGATCCCGGTACCGCCTTCGGAACCGGCATGCATGAAACCACCCAGCTTTGCATACGTGCCATCAAGAAGCATTTAACTCCCGAGACCAGAATCCTTGACGTGGGAACCGGTTCCGGGATCCTTTCCATCATTTCCCTTATGTACGGTGCAAAGGAGGCTGTGGGCACGGATCTTGACCCCTGTGCGATTCCTGCGGTTGCGGATAATAAGACAAACAACGGCATCAAGGACGATGCTTTTAAGGTTATAATCGGCAACATTATTTCGGACAAGGCAATTCAGGACGAAGTGGGATATGAGTGTTACGACATAGTTGTCGCAAACATTCTTGCGGACGTGCTCGTTCCCCTTACACCCGTTATCGTTAATCAGATGAAAAAAGGCGGAGTTTACATTACATCCGGTATCATAAACAGCAAAGAAGCGGAAGTCCGCGCGGCTATCGAAGCAGCGGGACTCACCGTGGAAGCCGTTGATTATCAGGGAGAGTGGGTCGGCATCACCGCCCGCCGCTAGCCGTATCATCCTGAGCGTAGGATCTTAAACAGGAAGTCGTTATGGAAATATACTTGGATAACTCCGCCACCACCCGCGTTTACCCGGAAGTGGCGGAACTTATGAAACAAATAATGCTTGAGGATTACGGAAACCCTTCAAGCGTTCACAATAAGGGTTTTGATGCGGGAAATCACGTGAAGCTTGCCCGGATCCGGATTGCAGCAGCTCTGAAGGCCAAAGAAAAAGAGATCCTCTTTACTTCCGGGGGTACCGAATCGGATAATCTTGCCCTGATCGGGGGAGCGAAAGCCAACCAAAGAGCCGGAAAGCACATAATCACTACCAAGATCGAGCATCCTGCCGTGCTTAAGACCTTTGAATATCTTGAAAAAGAAGGGTTTGAGACGGATTATCTCGGCGTAGATGAACTTGGAAGGATCAGCCTTGACGAACTGAAAAGCAAATTAAGGCCCGATACGATCCTTGTTTCCGTTATGCACACCAATAACGAGGTTGGTGCGGTGGAACCCATAACTGAGGCGGGGGCGATCATCAAAGCCTTTAACCCCAAGATCCTCTTTCATGTGGATGCGGTTCAGGGCTTCGGAAAAGCGGAAATAATCCCTTCGAAAGCAAAGATTGACCTGCTTTCGATCAGTTCTCATAAAATTCACGGCCCCAAGGGTGTGGGAGCCCTCTACGTGCGAGACGGTGTGCGGCTCATTCCCATTTCCTACGGCGGCGGACAGCAGGACGGGTTACGCTCCGGAACGCTGAATACTCCCGGAATCGCAGGCATGGGACTTGCGGCGGAGCTTGTTACAAAAGACCTTCAAAGCAAGAGAGATAAACTTGTCGAAATAAAGAATGCTTTTTTAAAAACCGTTTCGGAAATCCCGAATGTGAAGGTAAACGGCTGTGAACGCGCCGAAAACGGCGATTTTAAGGTGGAAGAAACAGCACCGCATATAATCAATATTTCCGTACCGGGCATGCGAAGCGAAGTAATGCTCCATGCACTGGAAGAGAAGGGGATATATGTTTCCGCGGGAAGCGCATGTTCTTCCCACAGCAAAAAGGAATCTTCCACGCTGAAGGCCATGGGAGCGGACGCGGCGGATATGGACGGAGCGTTAAGATTCAGTATGTCTGAGGCTACTTCCATGGAAGATATGATGACGGCAGCCTCGGAACTTAAGGCCGTGATCGAAAAGTTCGGACGATACGTCAGAGGCTGAAAACTTCCCACGTAAAATCGGTTTCTTTATGATAAAGACAGGAGAAAGGCTTGAAATGTTTTCATCATTCTTGATAAAGTACGCCGAAATAGGCGTTAAAGGAAAGAACAGATACATATTTGAGGACGCGCTGGTTCATCAGATAAAGTACGCGTTGAAAGGCGCGGAAGGCGGCTTCAGAGTGACTAAGGTTCCCGGCCGTATCTTTGTGGATTCCACCTCGGATTTTGATTATGACGACGCTGTGGACAGACTTAAACACGTCTTCGGGATCTGGGGGATCTGCCCCATGGTGCGCCTTGAAAATATACCTCCGGAGGAGCTTTATGCGGAGGCTGTCAAATATTTCGGGGAAACTTACCCGGACAGAAACAAGACCTTTAAGGTCAGCGCCCGCAGAGCCAACAAAAGTTACCCCCTTGATTCCATGGAATTAAACGCCAAGGTCGGGGAGGCTCTTTTAAAGGCATATCCCGAGCTTAAAGTGGATGTGCACAATCCCGAGATCAACCTGATTGTCGAAGTCAGGGAGGACATATATCTTTATTCCGAATTTATCCCCGGGCCCGGCGGACTTCCCATCGGCACCAACGGTAAAGCCATGCTGCTTCTTTCCGGCGGTATCGATTCTCCCGTTGCGGGCTGGATGATTGCAAAGCGCGGCGTTTCCATCGACGCCGTATATTTCCATGCGCCCCCTTACACCAGCGAGCGGGCAAAGCAAAAGGTTGTGGACCTTGCAAGATACGTGTCAAAGTACACAGGACCCATTAACCTGCATGTCATCAATTTTACGGACATTCAGCTTTATATTTACGATCAATGTCCCCACGACGAGCTTACCATTATCATGCGCAGATACATGATGAGGCTTGCCGAAGCCATTGCCATCGAAAATAACTGCCAGGGACTCATCACCGGAGAAAGCATCGGTCAGGTGGCAAGCCAGACCACACATTCCCTGCTTGTTACGAATGAAGTGTGCACCCTGCCTGTATTCAGACCGCTTATAGGTTTTGACAAAGAGGATATAGTCACGATCTCAAAAAAGATAGACACATACGAAACCAGCGTACTTCCCTTTGAGGACTGCTGTACAATTTTTGTGGCAAAACACCCTGTTACGAAGCCCCTTCTTTCTGCTATAAAGAAACATGAAGAAAATCTGTCGGAGAAGATCGATGAGCTTTTTAAGACTGCACTGGAAACGAGAGAGATCATCAGAGTAGAATCATAAAAGTAACGGGAAACCCCATCATAAAAAATACCGAAAGGCTTAAGCTCTTTCGGAACGTGACGGTTGAAGTATTATTGTTGATTGTTAACAGAAAATTCGGGGCGCATGCAGCGCCCCGCAAGATTTTAAAGCATGTAGGGCTTGAGAACCTCAAGAACCTCTTCGGTGCCGCCTTCGGCATGGATATTTAAGTCGATGGGCTTGGAAAGGTCCAAACTGAAGATACCCATAATGGATTTAGCGTCGATTACGTATCTTCCGGATACCAAATCGAAATCATAATCAAACTTGGTGATGTCATTAACGAAGGACTTAACCTTGTCAATGGAATTTAAAGAAATCTGTACTGTTTTCATGATGCATAACCTCCTTAAGTTTGACTTCAACCTTCTTGATAATCATATTGAATACTGACGTTTTTGTCAATGATAAATGCTTAACAAAAATAACGGAGAATTTTATGAAAACGGTAGCATTTCATAACTTGGGATGTAAAGTAAATGCCTACGAAACCGATATAATGCAACAAAAATTCACGGAAAACGGTTTTTCCGTTGTTCCATTTACTCAAAAAGCGGACGTGTATGTTATCAATACGTGCACAGTTACGGGAATTGCGGACAGAAAAAGCCGTCAAATGTTGCATCGCGCCAAAGAAAAAAATCCCGAAGCCACGGTTATCGCGGTGGGTTGTTACGTCCAGACCGACACGGAAAAAGTACTTTCCGACCCCGCTGTAGACATTGCCATCGGCAATAACAACAAGGCTTCGATTGTTGAAATATACAAAGAATACGAGGCACAAAAGGAAAACAACCCGCAGTCCGGCGGCAAAAAGACCGCTTTCAACAGAATCATCGATATAAACAAACCCTGTGAATACGAAGATATGCGCCTTACGGACACCGTGGAACGCACCAGAGCATATATCAAGATTCAGGATGGCTGCAACCAGTTTTGTACATATTGCCTGATCCCCTATGCCAGAGGCAGGATCAGGAGCAGGGAGCCCGAGGATATTCTTGAAGAAATAAAGCACGTAACGGAAACCGGGCGCAAAGAAATAGTACTTACGGGAATTCACGTAAGTTCTTACATGCTTTCGAACCCCGCAGACCTTTCCACCAACCGTCTTGCGGAACTTTTGTGCAAAATTCAGGAAATCGACACGGTGGAAAGGATTCGCTTAAGTTCCCTTGAACCCCGCGTGGTCACTGAAGAATTTGCGCGTACCATCGGAGGACTTTCTAAGCTTTGCCCCCATTTTCATTTGTCCCTTCAGAGCGGGTGCGACGCGACCCTTAAGCGTATGAACCGCCACTACACCGCCGCAGAATTCAAAGAGGGCGTAATGAGGCTCAGAAATGCTTTTTCCGACCCTGCCATCACCACGGATATTATCGTGGGATTCCCCGGAGAAACGGATGAAGAGTTCGAAGATTCCCTTGCTTTTGCCAAGGAAATCGGATTCTACGAGCTTCATGTTTTCAAATATTCCAAGAGAAAAGGCACCATAGCAGCGGGACTTCCCAATCAGGTTCCGGACCCTGTGAAAGAGGAACGCAGCAACCGGATGCTTGCTTTAAGAGACGAGCTTTCCGCAGAATATGTGAAGCGCCACAAAGGACTTTCCGCAAGTGTGCTTTTTGAAGAAGAAAAAACCGTGAACGGCGTTAAATACCTGATCGGCCACACGAGAGAATATATTCACGCGGCAATCGCACTTGACAAAGAAACAGAGAAACTTAAGGATACAATAGTTTCCGTGAGACTGGGAGACCCGATCTCGTCGGAATACGTATCCTGCGAGCCGGCGAAGTAACGGGCATTGAACCGATTTTAAATAAAATACAGGAGTAAACATGGATTTTATACTTGATATCGACGGCACACTCTGGAATACCACCGAGGTTGTTGCCAAGGCGTGGAACCGCGCCGTAAAAGAAAGCGGACTTTCGAAGTTAAAGGACCTGACGGTTACTTCGGACATGCTTAAAAAAGAATTCGGAAAGCCCATGGATGTCATTGCCGACGACCTTTTCGGAGACATTGGGGACAAGATCAAATCGGATCTTTTAAAGCTTTGCTGCAAATATGAGCACGAAGCCATTGAAGCCTGCAACGACGATCTTACCTACCCCGAAGTCAGGGAGACATTGCGGGAACTTTCGAAAAAGCAAAGGCTCTTTATCGTCAGCAACTGTCAGGACGGCTATATCGAGCTCGTTATGAAGAAAAACGGCATAGAAGACCTGATAACGGACTATGAGTGTTTCGGCCGCACGGGCCTTCAAAAGGACGAAAATATCACCCTTGTGATAAACAGAAATCACCTTGAAAATCCAGTATATGTGGGAGATACCGCAGGAGACGCCGCAGCATCGAAGAAGGCGGGAATCCCTTTTGCTTTTTGCAGATATGGATTCGGAGAGGTGGAGAAACCCGATTACGCCATTGACACATTTAATGAACTTTTAAGGATTTTCCCATAGGGAAAGACCCATTAATCCCTTGAAAACGGAAGGATGATAGGATATTATGAAATCAGGGTTAAGTTATAGGTAAACATTTCAATCCGTGGTTTCATAGTTACAACATCATTCAGGGGGATAAAAATGCCTGATATTACAGAAACACAATTTTTCAAAGTTGAACAGGAGAAGACGATAGTTCCTTCAGAACTTCTGGAGAAGGTTTACAAGGCCTGCCTTGAAAAGGGATACGATCCCATCAATCAGATCACCGGCTATCTTGTCTCCGACGACCCCACATACATTACTTCTCACAATGATGCCCGCAAGATCATCCGCAGGCTCGAGAGAGATGAGATAATCGAGGAACTGCTTAAAGAATACGCCAAACAGAACGGGTGGATGTAATGAGTTTAATGGGGCTTGATTTTGGTTCTAAAACTGTGGGGGTTGCCGTAAGCGACCCCCTAATGTATACTGCGCAGGCTTTGGAGATCATCAGGCGAAACGATGCCAACAAGCTGCGCCGCACCCTTGCCAGGATCGAAGAACTGATCCTTGAATACAAGGTTGATGAGATCGTTCTGGGACTTCCCAAGAACATGGACGATACAGAGGGGGAAAGGGTCAAGCTCACTCTCGAATTCAAAGACAAACTGGAACGAAGAACGGGTCTCCCGGTCCATATGTGGGATGAGCGGCTTACCACCGTGGAAGCATATGAAATAATGGACGAAGTGGGGATCAAACGCGAGGATCGAAAGAATTACGTTGACATGATCGCGGCTCAGGTGATCCTCGAAGGATATATGCAATATTCAAAACAGGAAAAATAAAATGGAAAAAATTTCTTTTGCCGGAAACAACGGCGACAGCATCGATTTTTATGTAGTTGAAAAAACCACCCTCGGCGGTGTGGATTATATGTTGGTTACGGAAAGCGAAGAAGGAGATTCTGACGCGTATGTGCTGAAAGACGTTTCGGCTTCGGGCGACAGCGAAGGGGTATACGAGATCGTTGACGACGAAACGGAATTAAAGGCCGTAGGTCAGGTATTCCAAAGCCTTCTGGACGACATCGATATAACAGAATAGGAGTACCGAAAAATTGAATAGCGAACAGGAAAAGAAAGTTTCAAAGCTCAAGATAATACCCTTGGGCGGTTTGGAACAGATTGGAATGAACATTACTGCCTTCGAGTACGAAGACAGTATAATTGTCGTGGATTGCGGTCTGGCCTTCCCCGAAGGCGACATGTTCGGAATAGACCTGGTAATCCCTGACGTGACATATTTAAAAGACAATATTGACAGGGTCAAGGGCTTTATCATCACTCATGCACACGAGGACCATATCGGTGCCCTTCCCTATATTTTGCGTGATGTAAATGTGCCCATCTATGCCACCAAACTGACGGTTGGCATAATCGAAAACAAGTTAAAGGAACACGGAGACCTCTTAAGCCTCGTAAAAAGAAAGGTTGTAAAATTCGGCCAGTCCGTTAATCTCGGAGATTTCAGGGTCGAATTCATAAAGACCAATCACTCCATTGTTGATGCGGCAGCCCTTGCGATCTTTTCACCTGCGGGGATCGTGGTCCACACAGGTGACTTTAAGGTGGACTATACTCCGGTTTACGGAGACGCCATTGATCTTGAGCGTTTTGCGGCTCTGGGTAAAAAGGGTGTGCTTGCTTTGCTTTGTGATTCCACAAACGCGGAGCGTCCCGGATTTACGCCTTCCGAGCGTACCGTAGGCAAGACTTTTGATACCATCTTTAACGAGCACAGGGATCAGAGGATCATCATCGCCACCTTTGCTTCCAACGTTGACAGAGTTCAGCAGATCATAAATACGGCAAACTTCTACGGCCGTAAGGTTGTGGTTGAAGGCCGCAGTATGGTGAGCATCATGGAGATCGCGGAGAATCTCCACAGGATTTCCATTCCGGAAGATACCCTCGTGGATCTGGAACAGCTTAAAAACTATCCTCCGGAGCGCACGGTAATAATCACCACAGGAAGCCAGGGCGAAAGCATGGCGGCTCTTTCAAGGATTGCCAACGGGACCCACAAGAAGGTTTCCATTATGCCGGGCGATGTGGTAATCTTTTCTTCGAATCCGATACCCGGAAACGAGAAGGCGGTTACCAGGATCATAAACGAACTGCTGGTGAAGGGCGCAGACGTGATCTTCCAGGATGCCCATGTTTCCGGACACGCCTGTCAGGAAGAGATAAAACTCATCTATTCCCTGGTTCAGCCCCTTTACTCCATCCCCGTTCACGGCGAGTACAAGCACAGAAAAGCTCAGGCAAAGATTGCTTCGGACCTTGGAATCCCCAAGGAAAACATACTCATGCTTCGTTCCGGGGATGTACTTGAGATAGATGAAAACGGCGCAAATGTCACAGACAGGATCAACTGTATGCCCGTTTACGTGGACGGCCTCGGAGTCGGAGATGTGGGAAGTTCGGTGCTTCGCGACAGACAGCATCTTTCCGAAAGCGGCGTGGTGGTTGCGAGTATCGTGGTGGATTCTTATTCGGGAATGCTCATCGCGGGACCCGAGATATACACCAGAGGTTTTGTTTTTGAAAAAGAATCGGAAGAGCTTTTGGGTGGCGCAAAGGAGTGTCTGACAGCCGCAATTGTGGATGCATTTGACAGAAACGTGTCGGATTGGGGAAAGCTTAAAAACATCATGAAAGATACACTTGCGGAATATTTCTGGAAGAAAAACAAGAGACGCCCCGTGATCCTGCCGATCATCATGGGAGCTTAAAAGAAAGTGCGTAAAAATGACCGATTTATCATCCTTAAGCAAGCATGTGGTTGACATTTTCAAAGCAACGGTAGAATATAATGATTACATAACCCTGCTGGAAAAGATAAAGCAGAGCGGGGATCTGTATGAAAGGGTTAGGGAATTCAGACGTAAGAGCTTCCTTATTCAGCAGGAGGATTCCGACGATCTTCTGGATCTCCTCGATGCCCTTACCAACGAGTACGATGACGTTATCAATCAGGAACTGGTCAACGAATTTATCGAAGCGGAGGCTGCTTTTTGCAGGCTTGTCCAGGACTTTAACGCCAACGTAACCGAAGAACTGGAGTTTGATATATGAAAGTCAAGACAATACTGGCGACTGTCCTTTCCGCCGTTATCAAGGTGGCGGTCATCATTTGGATAGTCACGTTCATTTACTCAAAGGCCGTAGCCGCGTATGAATTCGGTCACAGAGTATTTACCGAAGAAGCGATCTCTCCCGCGCCGGGACGTGAGATCACGGTTTCGGTTACCGAAGGAAAAAGCAGCAAAGACCTGGCGAAGATGCTCGCCGAGAAAGGCCTTGTCAGAGATGCGAATCTTGCCTACGTGCAGATTCTTTGTTCGGAATACAGAAAAGAGATTAAGCCCGGTGTATATACCCTGACCACTGCCATGAGAATCGAAGAAATGCTTAAAATCATGGCTGAGGCAGAGGAAGAGGAGGAGAAGAATGACGGCTGACGAGCGTATGAGATCCTTCATAAATTCGTTTGCGTGCCCCGACTCACCCGAAATTGCCGAGTTTGAGAAATATTCTCACGAAACCAATGTGCCCATTATTCGTAAGGAGATGCAGACGCTTATCAAGTTTCTTCTTGCGATGAAGAAACCGGCATCCGTACTGGAAGTCGGGACGGCCATTGGTTTTTCCGCTGTTTTGATGGCAGAAAATCTGCCGGAAACTTCGAGGATCACCACCATCGAAAAGTACGAAAAGCGAATTCCCATCGCCAAGGAAAACTTTAAGAAGTTCGGATATTCGGACAGGATAACACTTCTTGAAGGAGATGCTGCGGAAATCCTTTCAAAGCTTGAAGGGCCCTATGATTTCATCTTCATGGATGCTGCCAAGGGTCAGTACATAAACTTTATGCCGGATGTTTTAAGGCTTCTGGCGCATGACGGGATCCTGCTTTCGGATAACGTGCTCCAGGAAGGCGACATTTTTGAATCCAAGTTCGCGGTGGAACGCAGAAACCGCACCATTTACAAGCGGATGAGGGATTACCTTTACGAGCTTACCCACAATCCAGCACTTAAAACCGTGATTCTTCCGGTAGGCGATGGGGTAACGGTGAGCGTTAAGGTGCAATGATAATAAAGATCTTTCGACTCCGTCCTTCGGACTGCGCTCAAGATGACAATGTTCTGTCATCCTGAGCGGAGCGTAGCGAAGTCGAAGGATCTTAAAGAGAGACATATATGAATAAACCCGAATTACTTATTCCCGCAGGGGGCCCCGAAACCTTAAAGACCGCAGTGAGATACGGCGCAGACGCCGTTTACATGGGTGGCGAAGCCTTCGGTCTCCGTGCGAAAGCGGACAATTTCACATTTGAGGAAATGGGAAAGAGCATTGAATATGCCCATGCCCACGGCGTCAAGGTTCACGTGACCGCCAATATCCTTGCCCATGACAGGGACCTTTACGATGCGGAAGATTATTTTAAGGAGCTTAGGGCCGTAAGACCCGACGCCCTTATCATTGCGGATCCGGGCATGTTCACCATAGCCCGAAGAATCTGCCCCGAGATCGATATTCATATTTCCACCCAGGCAAACAACACGAACTCCGAAACCTTCAAGTTCTGGTACAATCTCGGCGCCAAACGCGTGGTGGCGGCAAGAGAGCTTTCTTTGGAGGAAATTCGCGAGATCCGTAAGAATATACCCGCGGACAAAGAAATCGAGTGCTTCATCCACGGAGCCATGTGCATTTCCTACTCGGGAAGGTGCTTACTCAGCAATTACTTTACAGGCCGCGATGCAAACCACGGAGAGTGCACCCATCCCTGCCGCTGGAAGTATGCGGTAGTGGAAAAGCAAAGACCCGGACAGTACCTGCCCGTTTATGAAAACGAGCGGGGCACATATATCTTTAATTCCAAGGACCTTTGCATGATAGAGCACATTCCGGAGTTGGTTGAAGCGGGGATCAACAGTTTTAAGATCGAAGGCCGCATGAAGACCCAGCTTTATGTTGCCACCGTGGCAAGGACCTACAGAAAAGCCATTGACGACTATTTCGAAAGCCCCGAAAAGTACAGGGAAAATCTTTCTTTGTACAGGGAAGAGATTGCAAAGTGCACCTACAGACAGTTTTCCACGGGATTCTACTTCGGAAAACCCGACGAAAACTCTCAGGTTTATGACAACAATACCTACGTGAACGAGTATATTTACCTCGGGACCGTGGCGGAAACCGACGGAAACACAGCAATCTTCGAACAGAAGAACAAGTTCTTCCAAGGTGAGAAGCTGGAAATCATGAAACCCGACGGAAGGAACGTGGCGGCGGAAGTTCTTTCAATTAAAGACGAAGAAGGAAACTCCATGGAATCCGCTCCCCATCCCAAGCAAAAACTGTTTGTAAACCTTTCGGAACCCGCCGAAACGGGGGATATCTTGCGAATTAAAGAAAGATGATTTATTTTCCGAAAGTTTTGTGTTAAAATATTTCGGTCAGTTAGACTTTTATAACTAAGGAATGTGTATGGGCGAAAGCATCAACGTAGAAGAATTATTTGCAGAGAACGTTTTTACCGTCGGTAAAATGCGTGATTATCTTCCCGAATCCGTCTTTAATGAGGTGATGGATATCAGGGACAAGGGTGGCGAATTACCCTTAAAGACAGCCGACATCGTGGCCGGTGCCATGAAGGACTGGGCTGTTTCAAAGGGTGCGACCCATTTTACCCATTGGTTTCAGCCCCTTACCGGCATCACTGCCGAAAAGCACAACGCATTCATCAATCACCCCGATCAGGACGGCAAGTGCCTTCTTGAATTCTCGGGAAAAGAACTCATCAAGGGCGAGGCGGACGCTTCCAGCTTCCCTTCCGGCGGACTCCGTGCCACCTTCGAAGCCAGAGGCTATACGGCATGGGATATGACCAGCCCCGCATTTCTTAAAGAAGATGCCGTCGGCACCATTCTTTGTATTCCCACGGCATTCTGTTCATATAAGGGCGAAGCGCTGGATATGAAGACACCCCTTCTTCGTTCCATGGAAGCGGTAAGCACCCAGGCACTTCGTATCGTAAGACTTTTCGGAAACAAGACCGCCACGAGAGTAACCGCATCGGTTGGTCCCGAGCAGGAATATTTTCTTGTTGACAGAGAAAAATATCTGCAGCGTGAAGACCTGATCTTTGCGGGTCGCACGCTTTTCGGAGCCCCCGCACCCAAGGGTCAGGAGCTTGACGATCACTATTACGGCACGATTCAGGAAAGAATCGGTGCTTTCATGAACGACTTAAATGCTGAACTATGGAGACTCGGAGTTACCGCTAAAACTCAGCACAATGAGGCTGCTCCCGCCCAGCACGAGCTGGCGCCCATTTATGAGACGGCCAATATAGCCATGGACCACAACCAGCTTACCATGGAGATCATGAAGAAAGTGGCAAACCGTCACGGACTTGCCTGCCTCCTTCACGAGAAGCCCTTCAAGGGTGTAAACGGTTCCGGCAAGCACGACAACTGGTCCTTAAGTACCGATGACGGCATTAATCTTCTGGATCCCGGAGATACGCCCAATGAGAACATCCAGTTTCTTCTGGTGCTTGCATGTATCTTAAAGGCTGTGGATGTTCACGCGGATCTTCTCCGCCAGAGCGCATCCTGCCCCGGAAACGATCTAAGACTCGGAGCCTCGGAAGCTCCCCCCGCAATTATTTCCGTGTTCCTCGGCGAACAGCTTGAGGATGTGGTGAGACAGCTTGTGGAAACCGGTTCAGCCAGATCCTTTATAGCCGGAAGCAAGTTAAAGACCGGCGTTTCCACCATTCCGGACTTTGATATCGAGGCTACAGACAGAAACCGTACTTCACCCTTTGCTTTTACCGGAAACAAATTCGAATTCCGTTCCGTGGGAAGCTCCGACTCCATCGGAAGCCCCAACACGGTGCTTAATACCATCGTTGCCGAAAGCTTCTGCGAGGCGGCGGATATTCTTGAAAAAGCAGATGACTTTAACGCCGCTGTTCACGATCTTATCAAGGAGTACCTGACAGAGCATCAGCGTATCATCTTTAACGGTGACGGTTATTCCGAAAAATGGGTTGAAGAGGCAGCGCGCCGCGGACTTCCCAACCTTAAGTCCATGGTTGATGCGGTTGATACCCTTAAGCAGGAAAAGACCGTAAGACTTTTTGAAAAATTCGGTATCTTTACCAGAACCGAGCTTGAATCCAGAGCAGAGGTTCTTTACGAAAACTACGCACGTACCGTTAACATCGAAGCTCACGCCATGACTTCCATGGCATCGAAGCAGATTATTCCTGCGGTTATGGCTTATGCGGGCAATCTTGCAGACACCGTAAATTCCATGAAGGCAGCGGGGGTGGAACCCACTGTTCCCGCGAAACTTCTTAAGCAGATAAATGCGGATCTTACCGAAATGCAGGAAGCTCTCGAGAACATGAAGAACCACCGTAAGACCGGCATTGCTCTTTCTTCACAGAAAGAACGTGCCTTCTACTTCAAAGATCACGTGGTTCCCGCAATGGAAGCTTTGCGTGCTCCCGCCGACCGCCTTGAGAAGGTGGTGGACAAGGAGTTCTGGCCTTTGCCAACATATGCAGATTTGATGTTTGAGGTATAACAAAGTTATTTAATATGCACCAGCATGTTATATATAAACCAAATAAAAATTCAAAGGAGGACAAAATATGTCTTTAGTTACCACAAAAGAAATGTTTAAGAAGGCATACAACGGCGGATACGCTGTAGGTGCTTTCAACGTAAACAACATGGAAATCGTTCAGGGTATTACCGAAGCAGCAGGCGAACTCAAGAGCCCTGTTATTCTTCAGGTTTCCAAGGGTGCGCGTGCATACGCTAACCACACCTATCTTGTAAAGCTTGTTGAAGCTGCAGTTATCGAAAATCCCGAGATTCCCATCGCTCTTCACCTTGATCACGGCGATTCCTTCGAACTTTGCAAATCCTGTATCGACGGCGGATTCACTTCCGTTATGATCGATGCTTCTTCCAAGCCTTTCGCTGAGAACATCGCTCTTACCAAGCAGGTTGTTGAATACGCTCACGAGCACGGCGTAGTAGTAGAAGCAGAACTTGGTACCCTTGCAGGTATCGAGGATGAAGTTAAGGTTGAAGCAGGTCACGAAAGCTACACCAGACCCGAGGAAGTTGAAGAATTCGTTTCCAAGACCGGATGTGACTCTCTTGCCATCGCTATCGGAACTTCTCACGGCGCTTACAAGTTCACCGCAGCACAGTGCACCAGAAACGCTGACGGAATCCTTGTTCCCCCTCCGCTTCGTTTCGACGTACTTGAAGAGGTTTCCAAGCGTCTTCCCGGATTCCCCATCGTACTTCACGGTTCATCTTCCGTTCCCCAGGAATTCGTTAAGATGGTTAACCAGTACGGCGGAAACATGCCCGACGCTGTAGGTATCCCCGAGGAACAGCTTCGTAAGGCAGCTACCCTTTCCGTATGTAAGATCAATATCGACTCCGATATCCGTCTTGCAATGACCGGTAACATCCGTAAGTACTTCGCTGAGCATCCCGATCACTTCGATCCCAGACAGTACTTAAAGCCCGCTCGTCAGGCTGTTAAGGACATGGTTGCTCACAAGATCGTTAACGTTCTTGGTTCCGACGGCAAGGCTTGAT
>Ga0129306_1002031_pt1 | contig 19601 bp, 15 predicted proteins | sample P827metagenome_FD_94438 | JGI IMG/M metagenome (GOLD analysis project Ga0129306, IMG submission 94438) | Capybara group fecal microbial communities from Wisconsin, USA - P827 metagenome | ecosystem: Host-associated > Mammals > Digestive system > Large intestine > Fecal | place: USA: Wisconsin... | reverse complement strand
TGCGCTCGGCGCGGCGTCGAAGAACGAGCTGACTCCGGCGTACTATGACGTCACGCTGCTCGGCAAGGTCTCCCGCGACGAGGAATCGACGGTCTCCCTCGACATCATCATTTCGTCGATCAAGTACGATATCGGCTATCTCGGCGGCTTCGGCATCAGCTCGATGCTGTACACCATGGCTGACAGCTACAACACCGACCTCGCCTCCCAGTACGCGAAGGTCACGAAGATCGTGAACAAGTCCCTCGACAAGATGATGGACAAGTTTGACAATCTCGGGAACTGACGTCGCCCGCTATCCTCCGTAAAAACGAAAACGCTGTCGTTCGCTTTGAGCGGCAGCGTTTTATTGTCATTCTTAATTCTTCATTCTTAATTCTTCATTCTCATTTCCCCAGCGTCGCGTCGACGGCTTTGATGAACGCGGAACGCATCCCGGCTTCCTCGAGCGCGGCGACCCCCCGGATCGTCGTGCCGCCCGGCGAGCAGACCGCGTCCTTCAAAGCACCCGGATGCCCCTCTCCGCGCAGGACCATCTCCGCCGCGCCGAGCATCGTCCGGGCCGCCAGTTCATACGCCGCCTGACGCTTCAATCCGTTCTTCACGCCCGCGTCGCCGAGCGCCTCGATCACCATATAGAGGAACGCCGGGCCGCATCCCGTGATCGACGTAGCCGCCGGGATCTTCTTCTCCGGCAGCTCGATCACCGCGCCGGCCAGCGAAAACAGCTCGGTGATCCGCGCGCGCTCTTCGGGCCGGAGGGTGTTCTCCTCCGCAAAGAGGAACGCGCCGCGCCCGACCTTCGCCGGTGTGTTCGGCATCACGCACTGCACCCGCGCGCCGTCTCCGAGCAGCTCCTCGAACATCGCGAGGGTCCAGCCGTTGACGATCGAGAGCACCGGCTTGCCGCGCAGCAGATCCCGGACCGGGGTCACCGCCGCAGCGCACTGATCCGGCTTCATGGCGAGGATCACGGCGTCGCTCTTTTCGCAGAGCTCCCGGGCAGAGGCGGCTACTTCCGCGCCCGTCTGTTCCGCGCGGCGTCGGAGCGGTTCGGCATGCGGCGCCCAGGCGAGGAAGCGCACCTTTTCCCGCGCCTCCCCGTCGGCCTGCCCGATCCCCGCGGCGATCGCGGAGCCCATCTCCCCGAATCCGAGGAATCCGAGGGTCAGAACATCGTTTTCCCAATCCTTCATCTCGGCCCTCCCGCGAGGCACGCGTCGACGAGATCGCCGATCTTCGCCTCGGCCAGCGCGATCACGGTGTCGGACGCGCCGTAGTAGATGCGCAGGGTATCGCCCACGAGGATCGCCCCTGTCGCGAAAATGGTGTTCGTGCGGAAGCCGTTCTTCACCTCGTAGTCCGTCTCCGGGGCCATGAGGGGTTCGCGGCAGATCCCGAGGACCTTCGACGGGTCTTCGAGGTCGAGTAAGAGCATGCCCGCGGAATACCGCTTCGGCCACTTGGGTTCCCAGCCGTTCTTGCCGCGCGTGTTGTCCCGATCGACCGAATGGGTGATGACGAGCCAGCCGCGATCCGTCTTCACGGGCGGCGCGCCGGGTCCGATCTTGTCGTTGGCATACGGGAAGTCCTCCACGCCCGCGACGAGCTTGGAATTGCCCCAGTAGACGAGGTCCGGGCTGTCGCTCAGCCACATATCGAAGCGGTCGCGGCCCCGGCTGTACACGGGCATCGGACGCTCGAGGCGCACGTATTTCCCGCCGATCTTCTCCGGGAAGAGGACGATGTTGCGGTTGTCCGGCACGGTCATCGACAGGATCTCAAAGTGATGCAGGTCTTCGGTTCTCGCGATCGCGCCGCGCAGACCGTGCCGCGTGTCGACGGCAAAGGACATGTAGACGGTCCCGTCGATCACGGTGAGCCGGGGATCGTATGCCCGCCCGATCTCGCCGCCGTCCGCGCCCGAGAGATCGTAGACCGGCTCCGGTTCGACCTCGAAGTGGATGCCGTCGCGGCTCAGGGCGAGGCCGATGTTCGTTCCCCGGAAGCCGCGTCCGGCCTCGAACGCCGCCTGATCGGTGCCGTAGTCGTTGCGGAAGATCATGGCATAGCCGTCCTTCCACGGGATGATGCCCGCGTTGAAGACCAAACTTGCCGGATAGGGGACGTCCGCCGCGGTCAGCACGGGATTGCCGGGATAGCGCTTGACGCAGGGGAGGGATTTCAGGTTTTCGCTCATAACAGCCTCCGTATCGAAATAGATTCAGGATTCAGGTTTATTTGCGTCCGTGGGAGTACTCACTCTTCGCGCTTGAAGAAGTCCACGAGCGTTCCGAGGTTCACGTTCAGTTTTTTGTTCAGGCCCCGGTACACCCTGGTGATGCTGCCGCCGGTGTTGAGCATGTCGCGGATCCGCCAGGCGTTGCAGCCGTCGTTGATGGTCTGCGAGTAGAAATACCCGAACTGGAAGGAGATGCCGCCCCGGATGATGTCGAGCATCTCCGCCGACTCCTAGTCGCGGGTGAATTTGACCTTCAGGGCCTTGTCGTAGAACGCGGGGATCACGAGGGTGCTGCTCGATGCATTGAGCGCGCTCGTCATGACGGCGGTCTTTTCGAGGTTCTTCGCGTCCTTCGGGATCGCCATGACGCTGTAGCCGTTCCACGCCTGCGAACGATAGGTGTCCTGCATCTCGTCCCATTTCGGATAGGGCAGGATGCCGAAGTTCATTTCGATCCCGCGGAAGTCGATCGCGCTTTTCAGCCGCTCGGGATAGAAGAGCGCGCGGTCGTCGACGAAGATATCGGCGAGCGGGTTGTCCGTCATGTTGGACATCATGACGAAGGTGTAGACGTCGTTCGAATCGTGCTCGTAGTCGTAGAGCCTGGTGATGACCGCGTCGAGCTTTTCGAGGTCCTCGTTCATGACGGGGATCCCGTCGTCGCCCCGGACGGTGAGCTTGATATCGAACGCGGCGTAATACGCGTCGGCGATGTTGCCGAAGTCCGTCGCGAACCCGAACGCGTCCTCGTCGTCCTTCACGCCGTTGCCGTTCTTGTCCACGTACACGCCAGACGTGAGCTCCATGAGCTTATCGAGCGTCCATTTGCCCTCGCGGACGAGGCCGTACAGATCCTCGACGCCGTAGGACTCCGCCATGCCCTTGTTGAAGAAGTACACGAGCATACTCGGCCAGACGGAGTAGGTGAAATCCCCGGCGAGGAAGTAGAGCTTGCCGTTCAGGGTGCTTTCCCGGATGATGTCGTGGTAATAATATTCCGCGTCCAGGTCGATCCCGTCGACGTCGAGGAAATTGTAGAGATAACCCATCACCTCGACGGGGCTCATGTACGCCTGATACCCGAGGATGAGGTCGAAAAGCCCGTCGTTCGCCAGGATGGATTTCTTCATCACGTTCAGGAAATTCTCCCGCGACGGCCAGTTGCCGTCGGTCCGCAGCGCCTTGATCGCGACGTTGTACTTTTCGTTCAGTTCCGTGTTGCGCCGGTAGATCGCGTCGTCGACGATATCGCCGCTGTCCGATTCGATGTCCACTTCGTTGAAGGTGTCGGAGTCCTGGATCGAGCGGCAGAGGACGGTGAAATCCTCCCCGCCGAAATCATGCGCGCCGATGGCAGCAAGGGGGTCGTCTTCCGTCACGGGCTCGGTCTCTGCCGGGGCTTCGGATTCGGCCGGGACGGTCTCGTCCTCCTTCCCCGTATCGGAACAGGACACGAGCGGCATGAGGATGCATACGAGAAGAAATACGGCGAGTATTCGTTTTTTCATCATTGACCTCCCGATTCTGCGCGGCTTTGTTCCCGTTTTTCTTCATTATAACCCCGCCCGCGTGAATTGTCAAGGGTTTCGCCGGAGGGAAGAAAAAAGGAATCTGCTCCCTCCGCCGCAAACAAAGACGCGCAGTCCCCCGTCTCCGGGCAGGCTGCGCGCCGTTTTAATTTATCTGTCAGATCTCGATCTTCGAGCCCGTGACCTCCGCGAGGGTCCGGAGGAATTTCGCCGCGTCCTCGCCGAGTCCGATGTCCGCCCGGTAGATCGCCGCGATCGTGTATACGTCCCCCGATTCGAGCGGGACCGGCACCACCGTTCCCTGGTTCAGGGAGGAGGTCATGATGCCCGTGCCGACCGTGTAGGCGTCGGTCGAGAGGAGGAGGTTCATGAGCGTCGCGCGGTCGCTGATGTGCACCTGCTTGCTCGTCGTATGGCTCTCCGTCAGCTCCTCGGCAAAGTCGATCGGACCGTTCTCGCCCTGATCGTACGTCACATACGGGTACGCCGCCAGATCGTCGAGGCAGAGCGACGTGCGGCCCGCGAGCGGATGCTGCCTGCCGAGGAAGACGTGCGGCTTCGCTTCGAGCAAAACCTTCGCTTCGAGTCCGTTGCGGCGGAGATACCGCTCCATGTAGCTGTTCCCCCCGTCCCGCATGTACGCGAGGATGCCGAGATCGGAGCGCAGCGTGATCACGTCCTCGATCACCTGCGCCGTCCGGGATTCCTTCAGGGACAGGTTATAGTCCGCGCGGAACTTCTTCATGAAGGAGACGAACGCCTCCGCCACGAAGTCGTAGTGCTGCGCCGTCACGGCAAAATTCCGCACGCTCTTCTTCTCCTCGCTGTGGTAGCGGTCGTTCATGGCCTCCACCTGCGCGACGAGCTGGCGCGCGTACCGAACGAACTCCGCGCCTTCCCGGGTCACGCGCACGCCCTTGTTCGAGCGGTCGAAGATGCGGATGCCGAACTCGTCCTCCACGTCGCGGACCGCCGCGGACAGGGACGCCTGCGAGACGAGGAGCTTCTTCGCCGCCTCGTTCATGGATCCCGCGCGGGCGATGGCGAGGACATATCTGCACTGCTGTATGGTCATGGCGCCGGTCCTTTACGCCTCGATCCCCGCGTAGGCAAACAGACGGGCTTCGGCGGCGGGACACCAGAGATCGCCGGCGGCCTTGCAGATCTCATCGAGATCCGCGAACAGCGCGCCGTATGCCGTGCCGCGGTTCTCCTCGGCGACCTTCGCGAAGTCCTCGATCGCGACGAGCGGAAGATCGACGTGGGTGTAGATCAGCTTCTTCGCGCCCTTGATCTTCGGCAGGTTCATCGTGGCTTCCGCGCAGGCGTTCAGGCCGCCGATGTGGGTGATCATGCCGGCGGGATTGATCCGTCCGGACTCCATGAGGGAGATGGACTCGCGCATGTCGTCCGTATTGCCGCCGGAGGTGCCGACGATGTGCGTGGATCCGTAATGGACGTTATAGAAGTTGAACATGGCGGAAAAGTTCGGATCGGTCGGGCCGGCGAAGAAGTTCAGACAGCCGTCCCGCGCGAGGAGGGCGTCGCCCATCTCCACGACCGGCTTGACCGGCGCGTAGACAAAGACGTCGTTGTAGCCCTCGCCGTCCGTGAAGGCGCGGAGGTACTCGACCGGATTCTCGATGTCCTTCGTGTTGATGAATTTGAGATCGACGCCGAATTTCGCCGCGTCCGCCGGGGGCAGGAGCGCTTCGGCACGGGCAAGGCGCGCTTCGTCGAGGTCGGTCACCACGAGGAGCTTCGGGGGATTGCCGCCGTGGATCGCGTAGTCTGCGCATCCGAGGCCCATCGCGCCCGCGCCCGCGAGGATCGCCATGTTCCCGCGCGGCTTCGGACCCATCTCATGCTCGTAGACGCCCGGCTTCACGTGGTAGTTGGCGTGATAGCCGCCGACGATGCAGGACATGGGCTCGGTGAGGGAGCCGAAGTAGTAGGCCGGTCCGTCGAACGGAAGGAGGCAGTCCATGAGCATGACCTCTTCCGGGATGATGACGTAGGTCGCCGCGCCGCCGCAGTATTTGTAGGAATAGCCGGGGGACGCGAGGGAGCCCTTGTAGTTGATCGCGGGCTGGATGACGAACTTGTCGCCTGCCTTGAAGCGGTCCGCCCACTTCGCGCCGACCTTGACGAGCCTGCCGCAGAATTCGTGGCCGATGATGACGGGGTTTTCCGCGACGTCTGCGGGCACGCGCTTGTGGTTCGCGCCCTGCGAGGCGGCCTTGTAGGAGGACATGCAGATGGAGTCGGAGAAGACTTCGGCAAGGATCTCGCCGTCGGTGATCTCGGGCAGTTCAAATTCCTCCATGCGGAGATCCATCACGCCGTAAAGGCGCACAGCTTTGGTTTTCATAGCGTTCGTGACTCTCCTTTATAGTTAGTGATATTGTTGTTCGCATCAGTGTCTCAGATCGGTGAACCCGATCTTGCGGCGCACCTTCGACATGGTCCGCGCGGCGTCGTGGGCAGCGGCTTCCGCGCCGTTTTTCATGACGGTCTCGAGATACGCCTTGTCCGCCGTGAGACGCGCAAATTCCGCCTGAACGGGCGCGAGCGCATCCGCGCAGGCCTCGCCGACCGCCAGCTTGAAGTCGCCGTAGCCGCGGCCTTCAAACTCTTTCTCCACCTCTTCGATCGTCTTGCCGGTGAAGGCGGAGTAGATCGAGATCAGGTTCGAGACGCCCGGCTTGTCCTCGGCGTACCGGATCTCGCTGCCGGAGTCCGTGACCGCGCGCTTGAACTTGCGGATGATGACGTCCTTCGGGTCGAGGATGCGGACGGTGGCGTTTTCGTTCTCGTCGGATTTGGACATCTTCTTCTCCGGTTCGGCGAGGGACATGATCTTCGCGGTCTCCTTCGGGATATACGCATCCGGCACGACGAAGGTGTCTCCGTAGACCTGGTTGAAGCGCAGGGCGATATCCCGGGTCAGCTCGAGGTGCTGCTTCTGGTCGACGCCCACCGGGACGAGCTCGGACTGATAGAGCAGGATGTCCGCCGCCATGAGGGTGGGATAGGTGAAGAGGCCGGCGTTGATGTTGTCGGCGTTCTTCGCGCTCTTGTCCTTGAACTGGGTCATCCGGGAGAGCTCGCCGAACATGGTGTAGCAGTCGAGGATCCAGCCGAGTTCGGCGTGCGCGGAGACGTGGCTCTGCACGAAGAGGGTGTTCTTTTCGGGATCGAGGCCGCAGGCGATGTAGAGGGCGAGGGTCTCGTAGGTGCGGCGGCGCAGATCGGCCGGGACCTGGCGCACGGTGATCGCGTGTTCGTCCACCACGCAGTAGTAGCAGTGGTAGGTCTCGGAGAAGTCCGCGAAATTGCGGATCGCGCCGAGGTAGTTGCCGATGGTCAGCACGCCCGAGGGCTGCACGCCGGAGAAGACGACTTTCTTGTCTTTGTACATGACGGTGGTTTCCTTTATATCCTTGATGTGAATTTTGCTTTTGTTTTTAACCCTGACGCGCCGCGGTCCGCATGGCGAGCAGGCGCTTCATGACGTCGTTTCTGCCGCGTCCGAAATAGTCCGAGAGGGCGACGTAATCGCCGTAGAGGGCGTCGTAGACGGGGCGGTTCGCGGGATCCGGGCGGTAGACTTTGTCCGACACCGATCCCATCGCCGCCGCGGCTTCAAAGATGTCCCGGTATCCGCCGCGCTCCACCCCTGCCGCCGCTGCCGCGTAAATGGCGGAACCCTTCGCGGGGCCCTCCTTCGATGCGCCGATCGCGACGTCCATGCCGAGCACGTCCGCGTAGATCTGCATGAGCGCGGGATTCTTCTGCGCGATGCCCCCCGATGCGGTGAACGCGGTGACGGGGATGCCGTGCGCGCGGTAATTCTCCACGATCGCGCGGGTGCCGAACGCCGTGGCCTCGACAAGCGCGCGGAACATCTCCTCCGGACGGGTCGCGAGGTTCAGCCCGAGGATGAGACCGGAGAGATCCGTGTCCCCGAGGGGCGAGCGGTTCCCGTTCCACCAGTTGAGCGCGAGCAGGCCCGATTCGCCCGGGGCGAGTGCGGCCATCTTTTCGGAGAGGCAGGCGATGACGGAGAGGCCGCTCTCTTCGGCTTCCTTCCGCACAGCCGGCGGCGCGCAGTTGTCCGCGAACCACGCGAACATGTCGCCCACGCAGCCGAGCCCGGCTTCGTATCCCCAGAGCCCCGGCACGATGCCGTCCTTCACGATCCCGCACACGCCCGGCACCGGGACGAATTCCGCCGCGGGCAGGAGCATGCAGGTCGAGGTGCCGATCATCGCGAACAGATGTCCGGCGCGCGGCACACCGGCGGACGGGGGCGCCACATGGGCATCCGCGTGTCCGGTTGCGACGGCGGTACCGGGAAGAAGTCCCGTCAGCGCGGCGCCTTCCTCCGAGATCACGCCCGCGCGGGAGCCGACGGGGAGGACGGGCGCGCTCATCTTGTCCCGGATCAGGGCCGGGAGCGCCGGATCGAGGGCGGCGAGGAAGTCGTCGGTCGGTCCGTGCACGCCGTCGGGGGCGATGCTCTTGTAGCCGTTGATGCAGGTGTTCCGCGTCCGGCGTCCGGTCATCCGCCACACGAGCCAGTCCGCGGCGTCGAGAAAATACGCGGCGGCATCGGCGACCTCCGGGGCCTCGGCGAGGGTCTCCATGAGCTTCGGGCAGGTCCATTCGCTCTGGATCGCGCCGCCGTAATTCCCGAGCCAGCTTTCCCCGCGCCGGGCGGCGATGTCGTTCAGGCGGGTGGCGTATTTCTGCGCGGCGTGGTGCTTCCAGAGCTTCGCATAGGCGTGCGGATTCGATGAGAACCGCGGATCGCAGCAGAGCGGATCGCCGTGCGCGTCCGTCGGGAGGAGGGTGCAGGTCGTCGAATCGATCCCGATCCCGATCACCTCGGCGGGAGAGACGCCGCAGTCTTCGAGGACCCGGCGGACGACGGTGCCGAGCACCTCAAGCCAGTCCATCGGATGCGCGAGGGCCCAGTTCGGCGGCAGCGGGACCGTCCCGTCCGGCGTGCGGAGTTCGGTATCCATGACGCCGTGGGGATAGGCGAGGACCGCGCTCCCCATTTCCCGCCCGTCCGAGACCCGCACGAGCGACGCGCGCCCCGAGAGCGTGCCGAAGTCAACGCCGACTGTGTACCTTTCCATGAACGCCTCCGCGCGAATGCCTGATGATTCAGTTTATATTATACTCCATCATCGCCCGGAAGTCAAGAATGTCGCACCGATTCCTGACGGATTTCCGCACGGTCCTCCGTCCTGCCGCAAACCACGAAAACGTTACAAAGAAGCCTTGCATTGTTCGCATCCGTCTGCTATACTGATTTCAAGATTTCATGACGGGAGTGCGGGCATGGCGGACGGCGGAAGACGGGATCCACAAGAAGAACGGGAAGAATACGAATCGAACGCGGCGCGGCGGATGCGTGCGCAGGAGACGGACGGCGAAGAGATCGACGCGATCCACGAGGGCGAGGCGGCGACGGGCAGCTGGTTCGCCAATTTCTGGTATCACCACAAGTGGAAGGTGATCCTCATCTCCTTCTTCACGTTCGTGATCCTCATCGGGATCGGCCAGTACGCGTCCCGCTCGAACCCCGACGCCACCCTGATCTACGCGGGTCCGCGCTACATCACCCCGACCGGGAACCGCGCGTTCTGCGCGATCCTCGAGGGGATGGCGGACGACTTCAACGGCGACGGCAAGACCTACGTCCAGCTCAACGACGTCGTGTACTACACGGAAACGCAGCTCGAGGAGTACGAGAAATTCTGCGAGGAGAACGACCTCGACATGACGGTCGACCGGCTCGCGAACGCCCGGACCTCGGAGCGGTTCACATATCAGGTGATGGGCGGGGAGGCGCCGATCTGCATCCTCTCGCCCGCGCAGTACGACCTGGTGGCCTCCTCTGGCGGGTTCATGAAGCTCACGGAGGTCTTCGATGAGGTCCCGGAGGATGTGGCGGCCGCGGCGGTCGATGAGTGCGGGGTGCTGTTCGCGGATACGAAGTTCTGCCGCTTCTATGACGCCGCGAAGATCTTCCCGGACGACGCGATCCTCGCGATGCGGACCGTGCCGACGCTTTCGGCCCTGACGGGCAGACGGCGCGCCGAGGCGATCCACGAGCAGAACCTCAGTCTGTTCCGCGCGATCCTGGCGTTCGATTTTCCCGAAGGATATGAAGAGCCGGCGGAGGAGCCGTAAAAACGATTAGGAAAAGAGCTGTCACCCACGGATGGGCGGCAGCTCTTTCTTGCGTGTGGATACAGTTTTATGACAGCGCCGCGAGGAGCCTTCTCTTCGCCGCGGTGAATTTCGCGACGTCGTATTCGACATCTCGGAACGAACGGAAAACGCTGTCGCAGATCTCGTCGGCGAGCGGCTTATCCGTCTCGGCGAGTTTTTTGAGCATCTCGTATTCCTCGGCGCTCTCCCGCTCCGCTTCAAGACGCGCGGAGATCCAAGGCTCTCCCTTGCCGGGATAGAGGATGTGCGTGTCGCCCGCCGGCAGGAAGCAGACCGCGTCGGTGTTGTGATGCTCCGGGCAGTTCTGCACGAAGGGATCCTGGCTCGGCTGATAATTGTTCGCCGCCCAGTGCAGGAAGCCCGTCAGGTTGTACTTGTAGTTGCCCCAGTGCAGGTACCGCGTCGAGAGGAGCGGATAATCCATGAAGCGGTTGATGTACCCGACCTCGCGCGGCCCACAGCATACGTAATGCCAGATCTCCGCGCCGTTCTGGCGGAAGGTCTCGATCTCGGCGCGGTGTCGGTCGTACTCGGCGTTGAGCGGGACCCAGACGTCGAGCGCGCCGTGGAGATTGCCGTAGGACATGGCGTCGCAGAGGCGGATCTCGGGGAAGATCTTGTGGATCAGGCCGCAGAGCGCGCGGAATTCCGTGGCGTTCGCGTCGTTCGGCTCGTCGGCCACGCCCATGACGCAGCGCTCGAGCCATCCGTGCTCCACGAGGACTTTTTTCAGCGAGGGCAGATACTGCGTCAGGTAGCAGTAGCCCTCATAGCTCATCGACGGGATCTTCCCGCGCAACAGGATGGTCGACGCGCTCCAGCTCTGCCGCCAGCCGACCGAGGGGAGATTGAAGTATTTCATCCCCGCCGCCTCGTAGGTCTCGATCTGCTTCACGAGGCCGGTGAAATCAAAGCGCCACTGATTCGGGGCGATCTCCTCCGCGCCGACGCCGCCGACGTACATCATGTTCTGGTGGAGCCTGCGGAGTGCGGCGAGGTATTTCCGGTCGAGCGCCTCGTATTCCGGCGTGCCAGGGGTGAGGCGGTGGAACTTCTCGAGCGGCGCGCGGCTGTATCCGAGGATCATCTTGAGCGTCTCTTCCGGCAAGACTGCGGCATAAACCTCGAGCGTCACGGGGATCGCGGTCCCGCCGATCGTCAGGGTCGGATGATACACGCCGGGGGCCATGTCCCGCCCGCATTTCAGGGCGAAATACAGGCCTCCCTGCCCGTCCGTGAGATCGACGGTCCCGTCAAAGGGTCTGAAACAGTCGTAGAGCCAGTAGGGAGCGACGCGCTCGGGCCAGTGCGGCTGGCGGCGATCGTCCGGGATGCCGTGGTTGCGCTCGACCTGCACGGGGACGAGGGCATAGATCTCCGACGTGATCCCCTCCGGGAGACCGTCGAGGCGCACGTCGACGGCGTGGCTGTCCAGTCCGCGAAGCAGGACCTGCCAGGTCGCATAGGACCCGCGGGCGGAAAAGGCGTCGACGGCGGCGGAAGAGGACGGATAATCGAAGAGATCCGGGTAGGTAAATTCGGCGGATGAAACGACGGTGTACTGCATAACTGCCTCCGGAAAATGAATTTCGGGATTCTTCAAAGCTATTTTACCCAAAACCCGGGCGGATTGCAAGAGTTTTCGGCTGAAATCCGCGCCTTCCCTTGCTTTTTTTCTCCGCGCCTGATATAATCAGGGTGAAATCTCATCCGAAACAGGAGGCGCACCGTGGAAAACAAAGAAAACACCATGACGATGGACGGGCATCGCTACCGCCTTTCCTTCGACGACGAATTTGAGGGGGAAGCCCTCGATCCGACCAAATGGAAGATCTGCCCGGAACAGCGGCGGCAGGACGTCGGCGGCCGCTGGGCGGACTCGGAGGTATCCGTTCACGACGGGAACCTGTGGCTCCGCGCGCGCATCCGGGAGGACGGCACGCCGGTCTCGGGCGGAATCCGGACCTTCCGCATCTGGGAGCAGGCCTACGGATATTTTGAATGCCGCATGATGTTCCCGAAGACGACGGGCTTCTGGGGCGCGTTCTGGATGATGTGCGGGCATGTCGGCAAGGTCGACGGCTCGGCGGTCTCCGGCGCGGAGATCGACATCATCGAGAGCGGCGAATGCGCGCGGCGCGGCGTGAATCACGCGATCCACTGGGACGGGTACGGAGAGGCGCACAAGGCGGTCTCGAAGGTGCTCCCGAACCGTCCCGATCTCTACGAGGGCTGGCACACCTACGCACTCCAGTGGACGAAGGAAGAATACGTCTTCTACGTCGACGGCGTCGAGACCTGGCGTACCTCGGAGCCGGGGATCTGCGAGAAGCCGGGCTACATGAAGGTGACGACGGAGTTCGGGTCCTGGGCCGCGCCGATCGTGCCGGAGGAGCTGCCGGACTTCTGCCGCGTCGACTGGGTCCGGGCATGGAAGGAAGAAGAGTGAGGCGCGGGCAAAGGGTTCGCCGATGCCGCGCGGTCCGTTCCGCATCAAAAAAGTGCTGCCAAGGCGACAGCACTTTTCTGTTTTCATATCACTCGCTCAGTCCGCGAGCAAGACGCTTTCCCAGAGCTTCTCGTAGTAGCTGCGGATCTCGGGATCGATGTCATGGAAGTATTCCGTCACCGGCATGTCCTCCGGCGCGGGATACAGGATCTCGTTCTCGTAGTATTCGTATTCCGGATTGTTGATGACAGCGGTGTTCGGGCTCGCGTAGCAGATATACTCCGCGTTGGCCAGCGCGACCTCGGGCTCCATCAGGAAGTTGATGTACAGCATCGCCGCTTCGTAGTTCTGCGCGTTCTTCGGCACGCAGGCCGCGTCCATGAAGATGTTCGTGCCTTCCTTCGGATAGCAGAACGCGAGATCTTCGTTGTTCTCCACCATGACGAGGTAGTCGCCCGCATAATACGGCGCGATCGCCGCGTTGCCGCCTTCCATCTTGGCGAAGACCTGGTCCATGACACGCCCCTGGAGCACCTTGTTCTGCTCCTTCAGCTTATCCGCTGCGGCATCCCAGTCCGCTTTGTTCTCGGAGTTCACGTCCACGCCGATGAGGAACTGGGCGATCGCGAACGCGTCGCGCGGGTTGTCAAAGGTCAGGATCTGGTCGGCGTATTTCTCGTCCCACATCACGGCCCAGCTGTCCGGCGTCCCTTCCACCATCGTGGTGTTGTAGATCAGGCCGACCATGCCGACGTTGTAGGGCACGCTGTACCGGTTGTCCGGATCGTAGAAGACGCCCTTGTACGAATCGTCGATCAGGTCATAGTTCGTGAGCTTCGAGAAGTCGAGGGGCTGGATCATGTCCTCCGAAATCAGACGCTCGATCATATAGTCCGAGGGGATGATGACGTCGTAGGAGACCGCGCCGGACTTCAGCTTCGCGTACATCGCCTCATTGGATTCAAAGGTCGTGTAGTTCACATGGATCCCCGTCAGGTTTTCAAAGGCCTTGTTGACGTTGAGGGTCCCCTCCGAACCGTCGGAAATATAGACGCCCCAGTTGAAGACGTTCAGCGTCGTGCCCGCATAGTCGCGCGTATAGACGGCGCGGGGTTCTTCGATTGCAGCGTTGGCGCCGCAGGCGGTGAAGGTCAGAGGGACGGCGGCCATGAGAATGACCAGCATAACGGAAAGAATCTTTTTCAATTTCAAAATCTCCTGTTTGTTTGATGGTTCGGATGGGCTTTATTTCTTCTCCTTTTTGTCCTTCATGCCGGAGATGTTGGTGAACAGCAGGACGGCGAGGACAAGGAGGAAGATGATGCTGTAGAGCGCGTAGATGTGCGGCTTCACCGGCTTCTTCACCATGTTGAAGATGTACAGGGGAAGCGTCTGGAAATCCGTGCCGGTGGTGTAGTAGCTGATGATGAAGTCGTCAAGGGAAAGGGTGAACGCCATCATGAAGCCGGACGTCACACCGGGCATGATCGCCGGCAGGACCACGCGGAAGAAGGATTCCGTCGGGGTAGAGCCGAGATCCTGCGCCGCCTCCGCGAGATGCGGGTCCGTCTGGTTCAGCTTCGGCAGGACGTTCAGGATGACGTAGGGGATGTTGAAGGTGATGTGCGCGATGAGCAGGGTGAAGAAATTCAGGGAATTGACCGCGCCGACCAGGCGTCCGACGAACACGAAGAGGAGCATCAGGGAGACGCCCGTCACGATATCCGGGTTCATCATGGGGATGTTCGTCACGGTGTTGAGGGTATTCTTCCACAGCTTGCTCCGGACATAGTAGATATATACGGCCGCAGCGGTCCCGATCACGGTGGCGATCACGGCGGAGACCACGGCGAGGATCAGGGTGTTCCGCACCGGCACGCCGACGTCCGTGGAGTTGGTGAAAAGCTCGACGTACCACTTGAAGGACAGGCCCTTGAACACCGACGTGGAGGATCCCGCGTTGAAGGAGAAGACGACCATCACGAGCAGGGGCAGGTACAGGATCAGATACATGAGGCCGACAAAGATGTTGCCGATGGTTTTTTTCACGGTCCGCCTCCTTTACACGTAAAGGCTGTCGTCGGCCTCACCCGCGAAGAGCTTCATCAGCGCGAGGGAGAGGATGATGAGCACCATCAAGACGAACGACAGGGCTGCGCCGGAGTTGTAGTTGTAGTTGCCCTGGATCTGCCGCTCGATGATGTCTCCGACGAGGAGGATCTTGCCGTCGCCGAGCTTCTGGCTGATATAGAAGGTGCTGACGGACGGCACGAAGACCATGGTGATGCCGGAGACCACGCCGGGCATGGACAGGGGCAGGATCACGCGGTAGAGCTTCGATACGCTCCCGGAGCCGAGATCCTCTGCCGCTTCGAGCACCGACGGCTCGATCTTCGACATGACGGAATAGATCGGCAGGATCATATACGGGATATAGTTATAGACCATGCCGAAGATCACGGCGCCCGGCGTGCCGATCAGGGTCATGGGCGAGAGGCCGATCTTCGTGAGGAAGGTGTTGACGATGCCCTGCCGCTCGAGAATATTCATCCAGGAATACGTGAGGATCAAGAGGCTCATCCACATGGGCAGCATGACGAGCACCATCATGATCTGCTGGGTCTTCTCCCGCTTCCGGCTCATGACGTAGGCGAACGGATAGGCGAGGATCAGGGAGATCGCGGTCGCCGCGAGGGAATAGAGGATCGAATCCCGGAAGATCTGTCCGTAATCGGAGAGATTCTTCATGTTGTCGAGGGTGAAGTTTCCCGCGGCGTCCGTGAAGGAATAGTACACCACGATGATGAGGGGCACGACGATGAAGACCGCGGCCCAGAAGATGTAAGGCGCGCCGATGATGCGCTGCAGAAACGTGCGGTTTTTCATGTTCCCGCCCCCTCCTCCGCGGATCCGCCGGAGGCGTCATCCTTTTCTTCTTCCTCTTCCTCCGCGCGCTGTGCCGCCAGCTCTTCCGCGTATTCCTCCGCCAGCTCCTCGGACATCTGGTTCATCTCCTCCATCTCGTCGGAGAAGGTGGAGTAGTCACCGTAGAGGCCGGAATACTTCGATTTCTTCATGACGTGGATGGCGTCCGGATCGATGGAGAGCCCGACGGTATCGCCCACGCCGGCGTAGTCCGTGGTCTGGATCATCCACTTGAAGCCGCCGATGTCCACGATGATCTCATAGTGGACGCCGAGGAAGGTGACCGAGGTGACCGTACCTCTCAGCATCCCGTTCTCCGGCTTCACGATGTCCACGTCCTCGGGACGGACCACGATGTCCACGGCCTCACCCGGCGCAAATCCCTTGTCCACGCACCGGAAGGTGTGGCCGGAGAAGGACGCCTTGAAGTCCTCCTTCATGACGCCGTCGAGGATGTTCGATTCGCCGATGAAATCCGCGACGAAGGCGTTCTGCGGTTCGTTGTAGATGTCCTCGGGGGAGCCGATCTGCTGGATCTTGCCCTCGTTCATGACGACGACGGTGTCGGACATGGAGAGCGCTTCCTCCTGGTCGTGGGTCACGAAGATGAACGTGATCCCCGTCGCCTGCTGGATATTGCGCAGTTCCACCTGCATGTCCTTGCGCAGCTTGGCGTCGAGCGCGGACAGGGGTTCGTCGAGCAGGAGGACCTTCGGCTTGAGCACGAGGGCCCGGGCGATGGCGACGCGCTGCTGCTGACCGCCGGAGAGCTTCGCGACGGAGCGCTTGGCGAATCCCTCAAGGTTGACCAGACGCAGCATCTCCATGACGCGCTCCCGGATCTCGTCCTTCGGCACGTGCCGGACCTTCAGACCGTAGGCGACGTTGTCGAAGACGTTGTAGTGCGGAAACAGCGCATAGCGCTGAAAAATGGTGTTGACCTCGCGTTTGTGCGCAGGAACACCATTCATGTTTTTCGAGTCGAAAAACACCTCGCCCTCGTCAGGCTCGAGGAATCCCGCGATGATCCGCAGCGTCGTCGTCTTGCCGCACCCGGACGAGCCGAGGAGCGTGACGAATTCGCCGTCGCGGATGGTGAGATTCAGATCGTCGAGGATCGTTTCCCCATCGAAGCGGACGGTGATGTTTTTCAGTTCAATGATATTCTTTTCGTGGTTCAACATTTTGCATCCCCCTTTGCGGCAAAGGTATCACCGGAGAACAAGGGCGTTCTCCAGGAGCCCGTCATGCGGACGGATCGCCCGCTCCTGCCCCGGAGGGCGGAGAGAGCCTCTGTCCGACGGACTCCGCGTAAGCCGTATTACAGCTCTGCGCGAGACCCACACCCGGCGAATCGCAGCCCCCGCAAAGAGTTCCCGACGCCGGAGGGCCCGCCTTGGGTCCGCCGCGTACCTGCCGCGATTTCTCAGATATGAATGCATATCCCGGTTTTGTTCAAACTGCCGGATGTGAACATCGGATATTCAGTTGTGAGACCGATTGGCGCGGGTGATCTTCCGCGCGCCGGGACCTGACCATCCCGGCGGCTTTATCTGCCGCGCGCTTCGATGTTTCGGAACCCCGGAGGGTCTTTGCAACCTCCGGAGGTGTCAGCACAGATGCAAAAATCGTGCATCTATTATGATACTATTTTACGCATCGAAAGTCAAGGATTTTCCGCGAAAATGTCGCGATAGGCAAAAAATCATGGATATCGACAAAAAATCGCCCCGGAAAGGAGCGATTTGCACGAATGGGACAAGGAGGTTTTTCCTCTTCATCCAAGAACCGGCGCGAACGTGATCCGCCGGGCGGAGACGTCCGCCTCCGTGAGCTTCACGCACAGCCGCGACCCGAGCGTATAGACCCGGCGGCCCACGGTGAGCGTCATCCGCTCTTCGTCGGTCTTCGCGACGGGGAAAGCCGAGGCCGGGACGAAGCCCTCGACCAGCTTGTCCGTCGAGACGAACATGCCGTTCTTCGTCACGGAGGTCACCGTCACGTCGAATTCCTCCCCGATCCGGTCGGCCATGTAGAGCGTCATATAGAGGTCCTCGATCCCGCGTTCCGCTTCGAGCGCGCGGAGCTCGCAGTCCGACGAGGAAAGCCCCCGCTCGTAGGCAGCGTCCTCGAAATACGCCGCCGGATGGCCCGGGACCGTCACGTCCCCGCCGAGGTGGTCGAGCCCGGTTTTCTCGAAAGCCGCCGTGATGACGGAATGCACGAAGAGGTCGGGATAGCGCCGGATCGGCGAGGTGAAGTGGCAGTATTTCTCCGCGGCGAGCCCGAAGTGCGGCGCGCACACCGACTGGTATTTCGCCTTCATCATCGACCGCAGCAGCACCTGCGAGACCGTCGGCTTCATGCCGCGCGCCTCTGCGTCGTCGAGGATCGCCCCGAATTTCAGGAGCAGTTCCCGCGGCGTCGGCTCGCGCTTTTCCGGACCGGCCGGCGTGATCCCCCGGGCGGAGATCCCGAGCGCGGAGACAAAGGCAGCAAACGCGGCGACCTTTTCCCTATCCGGCTTCTCGTGGACCCGGTAGAGCCCCGGCAGCCCGAGCGAGAGCAGCGTCTCCGCGACACCCATGTTCGCTTCCAGCATGAACTGCTCGATCAGCTTTTCCCCGTCCCCACGCTCCGCGCGCACGATGTCGGAAGGACGGCCCTCGTCGTCGAGCAGGATCACGGCCTCGGCATCTTCGAGCGCGAGCACGCCGCGCGCCTTTGCCCGCTCCGCGAGGATTGCATAGAGCGTTTTCATCTCGAAGAGTGTGGGCAGAACTTCCCGGTACTTTTCGGCAAACGGGCTGTCCTCCCCGTGCTCGAAGAGGTCATTCACCTCGGTATAGACGCCCCGCACCCGGCTCCGGATGATCGATTTGAAGATCCGCGTCCCCCTCCGGCAGCCTTCGCGGTCGAGGGTCATCTCCGCCGTGAGGGCGTATTTGTCCTCCCCGGCGTTGAGCGAGCACGCGCCGTTCGAGAGGGATTCGGGCAGCATCGGGACGACCTTGTCGGTGAAGTACACGGACGTGCCGCGCAGCCTCGCCTCGACCTCCGCCGGGGAATCGGGCCGGACGTAGTGCGAGACGTCCGCGATGTGCACGCCGAGGACCCAGCCGTCCGCCGTTTTTTCGAGCGAGATCGCGTCGTCGAGGTCCTTCGCACCCGCGCCGTCGATCGTGAAGATCACGCGCTCCCGCAGATCGACGCGGTCCGGCGTGAGGACGATCTCCTCCCGCGCCGCTTCGTCCGCATACGCCAGGACGGATTCCGGGAATTCCGTGCGGATGCCGGTGGATGCGAGGATCGCCGCGTAGTTGGCTTCTTTCGTGAGGCCGTTTCCGAAGGCCGCCGCGATGCGTCCGACGGTGTCGCAGCGGGGCATGTCCGCGGGAGCGGTAAAGTCCCGCCCGTGATTCCGCGTGAAAAACGGCTCCTCCGACGGAACAACTTCAACCTTCCAGCCGTCCTTCGCCCCGGCGAGCTCCGCGTCCTTCACGGGCACCGCGATCTCCACGCCGAACCGCCGCGCGTCCGGGGTGACCGTCGCCCAGCCACGTCCGAGGTGCAGGGTCCCGATGATCGAGCGGTTGACGTGCTCGACCGAGAGGACCTCCCCCTCGGGCCCGTCCGTGCCGGCGCGCTTCAGGGACACACTCACGCGGTCCCCGGTCATCGCGCCTCCGGTCTCGCGCGGCGGGATGAAGACGTCTTCGGTCCCGAAACCCTCGTCGGGCGTCACAAACCCGAAGCCGCGCCCGCTGTAGGAAAAGGTCCCCGAAATGACCGCACGGCTGTCGCGCGCATCGTCGCTCGCATAGACCCGTCCGGCCTTCTTTTTCTTCTCCCGCACATGGGAGGCGTTCTCCCACGCCTCGAGAGCGGGATTCTGTTTCTTTCCGCGCTTTCCCATGGCACGGGAGATGGCGCGTTCGCGTTTTTTCACATTCTTTCTCGGCAAAACAAGATACTCCTTTGGATGATACAGGATAGAGGATAACCGGAGCGCGGTCCCTCCATGCGCCGGGCAAAAAAAACGAAGCCGTCGTCCGGCTTCGCTTTCTTCGGCGCCAACTCAGTCGTTGCCGCCGTCTTCCGCATTTTCCGCAGCTTCTTCGACGCCCTCAATGACAGCGCCCGTCGTATCCTCGACGGTTTCCGTGCCGGCAGAGGAGGTGTCCAGAGACACGTTTCTCAGATCGAT
>Ga0129306_1002030_pt1 | contig 19606 bp, 11 predicted proteins | sample P827metagenome_FD_94438 | JGI IMG/M metagenome (GOLD analysis project Ga0129306, IMG submission 94438) | Capybara group fecal microbial communities from Wisconsin, USA - P827 metagenome | ecosystem: Host-associated > Mammals > Digestive system > Large intestine > Fecal | place: USA: Wisconsin... | reverse complement strand
TCGCCCGGTGCCGCCGGATCGACGGGCCCTGTATTGTGGAGCAGATGGATTCCACCACTGTCATTCCTCCCAACACCTGGTTTGAGGTGGATGTACACGGGAACCTGATCGTAAATGCTTTCGGCGATGAGGAAGGGGGCAAATAATATGAAGATAGACGGTATTCTGCTTGAGGTCATCGGCAACACGTTTATGTCTATCGCCGAGGAAATGGGCGCGGTGCTGGTCAAGTCCGCTTACTCCACCAACATCAAGGAACGCAAGGACTGCTCCTGCGCCCTGTTCGACGCCCAGGGCCACACCATCGCCCAGGCCGAGCACATCCCCATGCACCTGGGCTCCCTGCTGGGCCTGATCGGCGAGATCCAGAAGAACTTTAAACCGGAGCAGATCCATCCCGGGGACATGTTCATCGCCAACGACCCCTACAACGGCGGCGGCACCCACCTGCCCGACATCGCGGTGGCCTCTCCCGTGTTCTTCGACGGCCGAATCGTCGCCTATGTGGCCAACATCGCCCACCACAACGATGTGGGCGGCCGCGTCCCCGGCTCCAACGCGGCTGACTCCGACTCCATCTACGCCGAGGGCATCCGCATTCCGCCCGTCAAGATCTTCCGCCGCGGCGAGCTGGACGAGGACATCCTGAACCTGATCCTCCTCAACTGCCGCGTCAACCACATCCGCCGGGGCGATCTGAACGCCCAGTTCGCCTGCAACCGGAAGGGCGTGCAGCGCGTGGAGGACGTGTGTAAACGCTACGGCGCTGAGACGGTATCGGCCTGCATGGAAGAGCTTCTGGACTATTCCGAGCGCAAGATCCGCATGGCCCTGGCCAAAATCCCCAATGGGGTGCATACCTTCTCCGACTACCTGGATTCGGACGGTGTGGGCAGCGGCCCCATCCAGCTGAATGTCACAGTGGAGATCAAAGACGAGGACATCTCCCTGGATTTCACCGATAATCCGGACCAGGTGAAGGGCGCGATCAACCTGCCCCTGTCCGCCCTGTGCGCCGCGGTCTACTACGGCATCCGCAGCATCGTCGACCCCTCCCTCCCCGCCAACGGCGGTTATTACCGGGCCATCCAGATCAAGACCCGGCCCGGCTGTATTCTGGGTTGCACCGAGCCCGCCGCCTGCGCCGGGCGCAGCGACACCGCCCAGCGGGTGGCCGACATGGTCTTCGGCGCCATGGCCCAGGTGGTCCCCCACCAGGTCATCGCTGGCAGCAACAGCTCCATCACCGGCGTCTACTTTGGCGGCAACGACCCCAAGACCGGGGAGTACTACGTCTACATGGAGACCTTCGGCGGGGGCTCCGGCGCCCGCTTCAACAAGGACGGCCTGAGCTGCGTGCAGGTACACATGTCCAACACCTCCAACCTGCCCATCGAGAGCATGGAGATCGAATTCCCCTACATGGTGGAGCGGTACACCCTGGTCCCCGACTCCGGCGGTCCCGGAAAGTACCGCGGCGGCCTGTCTATGAGTAAGGACATCCGGGTCCTGGGCCACAGCAGCCAGTTCACCATCAAAGCGGACCGGCAAAAAACGCCCCCCTGGGGTCTTGACGGGGGCAAGTCCGGTCTGCCGGGCAAGATCATCATCTACCCCGGCACCGACCAGGAGCAGGTGATCGATTCCAAGAAATCCGGCACCCCGCTCCGGGAAAACGGCATCCTGCGCTGCCAGATGCCCGGCGCCGGCGGCTATGGCGACCCGCTCCAGCGCGACCGCGCCCTTCTGGTCCACGACCTGGAGGAGGGGTACGTCACCGCGGAGAGCGCCATCCGGGACTACGGCCTGACCGAAGAGGACCTGGCCGGGATCGATGTATTTCAGGACTGAACCACACAAGATTTTAAAAAATTTTTATAGGGAGTGTTGATGTATGCGTTACAAAAAGTTCGGTAAGACCGGAGAAGACCTTTCTGTGCTGTGCCTGGGCACCTGGGCACTCGGTGGAAAACAGTTCGGCGCCGTCAGCGAAGCCAGCGCCATCGCCGCGGTCCACGCTATGATCAACTGCGGTGTCAATATCGTGGATACCGCCCCTATTTACGCCTCCGGCGGCTCCGAGGAGATCCTCGGCAAGGCCCTCCAGGGCGGATACCGTGAGAAAGTCTTCCTCATCACCAAATTCGGCAGCGAATTTGTGGACCCGGAGGACAGCAGCAAGGGCACCATCAAGGATTCCAGCCGCAAGAACATGCTCAAGTCCATCGATGCCAGCCTGAAACGCCTCCAGACCGACTATATCGACGGATACCTGATGCACTGGGATGACCGGGTGGGCACCCCCATCGAAGAGACCATCGCCTGTATGCAGGAGCTGAAAGCCGCCGGCAAGGTCCGTTACCTGGGCATGTCCAACCTGGAGCGGGACCTGGCGGACCGCCTTCTGGCCGACGGCGTGCTGGACATCGTGCAGTACCCCTACAACATGGTCAACCGTACCAAGGAGGATGTGCTGAAATATTACGCCTCCCAGGGCTGCGCCACCATGGGCTATGCCTCGCTGGGCGGCGGCATCCTCACCGGCCAGTTCCGCGAGGTACCCACCTTCGGTCCCGGCGACATGCGCGCCTCCTTCTATAAGCCCATGTTCACCGAGCCCGGCTTCTCCCAGATCCAGGGCCTGCTGAAGGTCATGGACGGCATCGCCGAAACACACAAGGCCACTGTGGCCCAGGTCGCCATCAATTGGGCGCTGGCGCACGACTACATGCACACCGTCCTCACCGGCGTGGGCAGCCCCGCCGAGGCAGAGGAAAACTGCGCCGCCGCCAGCTGGGAGCTCTCCGCCCAGGAGAAGGCCGATCTGGACGAAGCCATTGCCAAAATCCACATCTACGAGTAAAAGGAGGCTTGATCATGTCTTATTCCCTTCCCACCACCCAATTCCGCCACTACATCAACGGCGAATTGGTCCAAGGCGATGGCCGCGTCACCACCATTCTGTGTCCCGGCAACGAGGAGGAGGTGGCAAACGTAGCCCTGGCCACAAAGGAGCAGGCGGAGCAGGCCCTGCAGGCCGCCCAGGCCGCCTTCCCTGTCTGGAGCGCAATGTCCCTGGAGGAGCGGGGCACCTGGATTTTGAAGCTGCGGGACGCCATTGCCGCCGAAGCTGACAACCTGCTCACCCTTCTGATTCTGGAAACCGGCAAAGTCCGCGCACACGCCGCTTTTGAGACAGGAAGCCTCACCGGCTACCTCAGCTTCTTCCTGGAGCAGGCCAAGTGTGAGCACTCCGAGGGCATCCGGGACATGACCGGCGGAAAGAGCATGTTTTTGGCCGTCCGCGAGCCTGTGGGCGTGGTCGTGGCCGCCTTGGCCTGGAACTTCCCCATGCACAATCTGGCCACCAAGCTGGGTCCCATCCTGGCCTCCGGCTGCACCGCCGTAATCAAGCCCGCCACCAAAACGCCCCTGTCCACCATGTACCTGGGCGAGATCATGCAGCGCATCCATTTCCCCAAGGGCGTAATCAACTTCGTGGCCGGCGACGCCAAGGAGATCGGCACCACCCTGTGTGAAAGCCCCATCCCCGCCATGATCACCATGATCGGCTCCACCGTCGGCGGACTGAAAATGGTCCGGGACTCCACCACCTCCGTCAAGCGCTTCTCCATGGAGCTGGGCGGCAACGCCCCCGCCATCGTCACCGAGCACGCCGACCTGAAGGCCGCGGCCGCCCACATCGTGGGCAATAAAATGCGCTGTGCCGGCCAGACCTGCGTGGCTCCCCAGCGCGCCCTGGTCCAGCGCGGCGTCTACGAACAGTTCCTGGCCCTGTGCAAGGAAATCGGCGATACCGCCAAATGCGGCACCCTGGACGAGGACGCCAACACAGGCGCCCTCATCGACGGCGCGGCCGTGACCCGCATGGAGGCGCTGGTGGCCGACGCCGTGGGCAAGGGCGCCGGGATCCTCTGCGGCGGCAAGCGCCCGGACTACAAGGAGAAGGGCTTCTACTTCCTGCCCACCATTCTCACCGGGGTCACCCGGGAAATGCGGGTGTTCCGGGAGGAGATCTTCGGTCCCATTCTCTGCGTCCTCCCCTACGACTCCGAGGAGGAGGCCATCGCCATGGCCAACGACACGGAGTACGGCCTGTCCTCCTACATCTGGTCCACCGACCTCAACCAGGTCAACCACCTGTCCAAGGGGATCCGCTACGGCATCGTCAATGTGAACGGTCCCGGCACGGGCCCCTCCGTCCCCCACGGCGGCTGTAAAAACAGCGGGATCGGCAAAGACGGAAGCCGCTATTCTCTGGAGGAGTACACCTATATCAAAGGAATGCGCATCGCGCTGAATTAACCCTGTGTCCCCCACAAAAGACAGAAAGCCGTGATAGTATTATCAAAAAAGAATGAAAGGGAGCGTAAAATATGAAAAAAATGTTCGCCGTTTTGTTGGCCTGCTCCATGTGCCTCTCCCTCGCCGCCTGCGGCGGAGGCTCCTCCTCCCAGCAGGCAGCCTCCAGCAATTCCCCCAGCCAGTCCTCCGGCGCCGCGGCTCCCTCCTCAGGAGAAACCTATCACCTGACCATCGGCACCTATAACCCGGAGGCCAGCGCCGACGGCGTGGCCGCCATCGCTTTCGAGGAATATATCGAAGAAAAATCCGAAGGCCGCATCCAGGTGGACGTGTACCACAACTCCGTCCTGGGCGACGCCCAGACCCAGATCGAAGCCGTCACCATGGGCACCCAGGACTTTTTCATCCCCGGCATGGAACTGCTGACCGGCTACGACACCCTGTTCAATGTTCCCACCACCTATTTCCTGTTTGAGAGCGTGGAACAGCTGCGCGCCTTCTATAACTCCGACCTGTTCGCCGAAGCGGTGGCCAACCTGGAGAGCCAGAACATCCTGCTCATGGACAAGGAGTGGGTCGGCCAGCAGGGCCCCTTCCGCGCGCTGCTGTCTACCGGTCCGCTGAACAGCTATGAGGACATCGTGGGCGACCGCTTCCGCGTGTACGACGCCGCCTCCTATGTGGCGGCTTGGGAGGCCTTTGAGACCGCCACCTACGTCGTCACCTACTCCGAGATCTACATGGCCCTGGAACAGGGCATGATCGAGACCTTCGAGGTCCCCTTCAACACCATCCGCACCAACAGCTTCTGCGACGTAGCCAAATATGTCACAAAATTCGAGTCCTACTATCAGCTGTACAACATCATTGGCAACAAGCAGAAGGTGGAATCCCTGCCTGACGACCTGCGGCAGATCGTCTACGACGCCAGCACCTACGCCATGCAGGCCTACGCCGACAACGTCCAGGAGAATCTGGAATCCGACCTGGAGTATCTGACCACGGAGCTGGGCGTCACCTACTGTGACACCATGGACTACACTCCCTTCCGTGAGAAGATGCCTCCCATTTACGAGCAGCTCATCGGAAACGGCGACCTGCCTGAAGGCATTGTGGAATACGTTCAGGCCCTGGAGTATTGATCCTTCCGCGGCGGCCCAATGGATGGGACAGCCCTTCCTTTGGGCCGCCCTCTCTACACTCTCGTTAGCAAAGGAGGCGTGGTGTTTTGTCTACCTATAAAAAGTTCTTGAATATTCTAAGCCTGATCCTGCGGGATCTCTCGGCTCTTATCATCACGGTCATGATCGGCACCTATTTTTTCGAGATTGTCAGGCGTACCTTCTGGCACAAGTCCTTTATGTGGATTCAGGAGCTCAATGTCATCCTGGTTGTCTGGCTGGTATTTATGGGCGCTTCTCATGTCTACCTCTCTTCTGAACTGATCCGCGTGGACTTCCTTCACAATAAAACCCGGGGGCTGGTCCGCCTGATCTGGACTCTGGTAATCTACGCCGTGTCCCTGTTTGTCCTCTACTTCTTTCTGGTCCAGGGCTATAAATACATGATCCACATGCTCCCCACCAAAACCAACATTCTGAAGGTCTCCTACCTGTGGTACGCGCTGCCCATGGTGATCTCCGCCGTAATTATGATTCTGGGGCTCATCGCCAAGGTATACGACGCTTTTGTTGAATTTAAAGACCACCGCAACGAAAAAAGCACTCCCGTTCCCCCCGAGGAGGTGAACTGGTGTGGCTGAAATGCAGGCTGTTTTTATCATTATTCTATTCAGCATCTGTGTGTTCATGGGGATTCCCATTGCGTTTTCCATTACGCTGCCCGCCATCTGTGTGGTTTTAATGAATGGGATCGACCCCAAAGTGGTGGCCCAGCAGTTTATTAACGGCCCCACCTCCTTCACCCTGCTGGCCGTTCCGTTTTTCATCGCCGCAGGCAATATGATGAACACCTCCGGCGTGTCGAAACGGATCTTTGACTTTTGTATGTCCATCATGGGTCAATTCAAAGGCGGACTGGCCTACGTCAACGTGTTGGCTTCCATGATTTTTGCCGGCATCTCCGGCTCCGCCATGGCGGACGCCGCCGGCCTTGGCAAAATCGAGATGAAGGCCATGGAGGAGCGCGGCTACGACAAGGAGTTCAGCGCGGCCATTACCGCCGCCTCCTCTGTGATCGGCCCCATTATCCCGCCCTCCATTATCATGATCATGTACGCCAATTCCTCCGGCGTGTCCGTGGCAAAAATGTTCAAGGGCGGCTTCCTGCCCGGCGTTCTGATTGGCCTTGCGCTGATGGCCAGTGTGTTCTATTCCGTGAAGCGCGGCGTAAAAGTGGGCCCCTCCGAGCCATTCTCCTGGAAAAATGTTATAAAAACGTTTTTGAATTCCTTCCTCTCCCTGGGCGCGCCCCTGATCATCCTGGCCGGCATGTTCAGCGGCAAGTTCACCCCCACCGAGGCCGGCGTGGTAGCGTTTTTCTACTCTATCCTGGTGGGTGTCATTTACGGGGAATTCCGCGTCAAAGACCTCCCCGCCATCCTGCGGGAAAGCGCCATCACAACCGGAAACTGCATGTACATGACCGCCGGCGCCACCCTTCTGGGCTGGGTGGTAACCTACACCCGCATCCCCCAGCTCCTGGCAAACCTGATGCTCAGCATCACCGACAGCAAGTATGTCTTCATCTTCCTTGTCATTATCTTTGTCATTATTCTGGGCTGTCTCATTGAATCCATCGCTGGGCTTCTCATTATCGCCCCCATCCTTGTCCCCGTGGCCACCCAGTACGAGATCGACACCATGCACTTCGGCATGATCCTGTGCTTGGGCATGATGATCGGCGTGGTCACGCCCCCCATGGGTCCCTGCCTCTACGCCGTGTGCGGTATCTCCGGCGCGAAATTCGAAGGGACTGTAAAACACCTGATGCCTATGCTGGCCATGCTGCTGGTTGCGCTGCTTTTAGTCGCTTACATCCCCTCCATTACTCTTTGGCTGCCTTCCATTTGGACATGATTGAACCCGCGCAGCCAGCTCCGCCAGCCGCAGCTGCACCCCCTGGGACAGGAACCTGCCCCAGGGGGCGTGAGACTGTCAAAAAAGGTGAAACCTTTTTTGACAAAGGGATTGCACCCCGCTGCAGCGCACGAACGGTCCGTAAAATACGGACCGTTCGCACGTTTGCGGGGTGAGAAGTGTTTTCTCCGACGCACATGTCGCCGGAGAAAACGGATTTCAATATTTTCGCGCCTGTAGGCGCGAACTCTGCGAGGCTTTTTTGACACACTGAGACCCCCCTGATGCGGAAATCCGCATCAGGGGGGTCCTTTTCCTGGCTCTACCAGGTCTGTTTCATCCATGGCTCCCGCTCCGGCCCGCTCCGGGAACCGGTTGGCTGGGATGTGCTCCTTAGGCTCTTGCCAGGGGAATTTCCTCAGCCCTCCAGGAAGTTCATGAACATCTGGGCGACCTCAGCGCGGGTGGCGGTACCCTTGGGATCCAGGGTACCGTTGCCCTTGCCGGCCATCACGCCGTTGTCCACGGCCCAGACCAGGGCGTTCACAGCCCAGTCGGAGGCGGTGGCGCCGTCGGTGAAGGCGGCCAGGGAGCCGGTGGCGGTGGCGGTCATCTTCTTGAACTGGGCATAGTGGTTCAGGATGACGACCAGCTGCTCGCGGGTAACAGGGTCGTTGGGACCGAACTTGCCGTCGCCGTAGCCGCTGACCAGGCCGTTCTGGGCGGCCCAGGTGATGGCGTTGGTGTACCACATACCGGCGGCCACGTCAGTGAACTGGGTACCGGAGACGGCGGGGGTGCCCTCCAGGTTGTAGATGACCTGGGCCACCATGGCGCGGGTCAGCTTGTCGTTGGGGGCGAAGGTGGTAGCGCTGGTGCCGCTCATGAGGCCGTTCTCATAGGCGTAAGACACCGCGTTGTAGAACCAATCCTTCTCGGCCACGTCCACGAAGGGCAAGCCGGGAACGGTGGGCTCGCTGGTGGAGCCGCCGGCCGCCTTGGTGAAGGTGGCCTCCACGGTGACCTTGGAGGCAGGCATGGTGAAGGAGTACTTGCCGTTGCCCTTGTCCGTCACCTTCAGCAGGTTGTTGTCGCTGTCGATGACCACCAGCTCGTCCAGCTCATAGCCCTCGTCGGGCTTTACGGTGATGGTCACAGTGGCGCCCTTGGCGGCGCGGCTCAGGCTGGTCTTGACGCTACCGTTGTCGGTGTCTTCCACGACGATGGCGTAGGTCTTGGTGGTGGAAGAGCCGCCGCCGGTGCCGGGATCCTAGGCCTTGAGCTCGAACTCGGCCACCTGGATGTTGTTGGTGCCGTCGGGATCGTCATAGCTGTAGGACACATAGATGGTATCCTCGTTGCCCACGGTGATAGCGGCATAGTGGTAGCTGCTCTTGCCGGTCAGATCCTCCCGCAGGGGAGTGATCTCCCAGGTCTCGCCCTCGTCCTTGGACACGGCGATGTTTAGTCTGGCCCGGTTGTCCGTCTTCTCCGTGGCATCTTCAATGGTCTCGGTGATGGCCATGACCCACTCACCGGTGGGCAGCTTGACGATGTCGAAGCCGCCCACATGGCGCAGCTGGGTCTCCACCTGCACACCGCCCCAGGTCTCGCCGTAGTCGGTGGACTCATGGTAGACCAGATAGCCGCTGGGTTCGGCGCTGCGGAAGTAGCTGCGTAGGGTCCCGTCTTCCTTCTGCACCGTGGCCGCCTGGATATCACCCATGGCGGCGATGACGTCGCTGTACTGCCAGGTCTTTCCGTTGTCGTCACTGTAGGCCATGATGGAGGCTGCGAACTGGTCGGCATACAGGGGCAGCAGCAGTCTGGTGTGCCCGTTCACTTCGATCTCCAGGGGCTTGTTCTTGGTCTGCCAGCCGATTCTCCGGAAGGTGGGGTTCCACTTCTTCCAGTTGTTGGTGGCGCCGGAGGCTACGGCTGCTGTGCTGCTGGCGGTCTTCTCCAGCAGGCCGACCAGAGCGTCCTTGAGCGGGTTGGCATCATACAGTCCGCTGTTCTTGACGTAATCCACCGCGTCCATGTACCCGTTGTTCATGGACACCACAAAGGAGTCGGTGATGTAGCGGTCCTCCACCTTCACATAGGCGGTGGGATCGTCCTTGTTCTCCCAGCGGCTGAACTGCTCCTCAGTCAGATACTTGATGGTGTCGCCCTTGATCCGGTACTGGGCCACGCCGTTGGCGTCCACCGAGATCGCTCCGCCCACGAAGTCGTCGCCGGGGGTGGGGTACATAATCTCCTGCCAATCCCAGTCGGGCTCGGTGGTGTAGCCGTTGGCGCTCTCATAATGGCCCTTGTCCGCGTACTTGAACTTGGGCTGGGAGCTCTCCCACTGGTTGGCCAGGACGGGATACCAGAACAGCCACAGCCGGTCGTTTTCGTCCAAATAGATATTGGGGTTGATATCGGGCATTCCCGGGGTGTCGGCAATGACGAAGGGCTCCTGCCACTCGCCGCCGGGCAGCTTCCGGGAGGCCATGATCCGGCCCACATTGGACTTGCGCTCACCGTCGCCCTGGAACCAGACGCACAGCAGCTCGCCGTCGGGCAGCTGCACGATGCTGGAGCCGTGGGTATGCACGCTGATGCGGTCAAACACGTTGGTGATGACCGGAGCTTCATACTGCTCCAGGCCCGCGAAGGACTCTCCGGCCGAATTGTCAGCGGATACAGGAACCGCCGTGAACATGCTGCACACCATAGCGGCTGTTAAGAGTATCGACGCAGATTTTCTCCACTTCATATCAATTCCTCCTTTTCAGCTTATCGTTTGAACATCAGCAGCATTCCCGGCTGACGTTCAGGCAGCATCTCTTCCGTCACACCGTCGGGCAGCTGGCTGACGTCGATCTCATAAGCAATCTCCATCGCCTCGTTGAACTTGCCGCTGTCCAGTTTGGCCTTGATGGCGTTCAAAGTCTCGTCGCTCCACAGGATAGGCAGCTCAACATAGTCGGTCTTGCCGTCCTCCAGAGCCTCGGTATAGGTGTAGAAGCCCTTGACCGTGGTGGGAAGCAGCGCCTTGATGGCTTCCTTGTCCACGTTGCCCTCGGTCAGGCCGGAGCCGTCCGCCACATGGGTGATGATGTCGTAGGTATAGACCTGCTTGTCCTCGTCCCCCGCCTTGATCCAGTCCTCGTCGATCTGGACGTAGCGGATGTGGTTGTAGCCTGCCAGCTCGCCGTCGCTGCCGGCATAGTCCACGGTGTAGGAGATATAGATCTGGCCGTCCACACCCACGGTCACGGCGGGATAGTGGAAGGATCTGGAGTTGCTGCGGGTATCCAGGGCGATGTGCCGGCGGTAGGTCCAGGTCTGTCCCTCGTCCTCAGACAGGGCCACGGCCAGGGAGAAGCGCCCAAACTGGTTGTCGTTGTGCACGAAGACCCAGTTGCCGTCAGGCAGCTCGATCAGGTCGCTGCCCACGCCCGGATCAAACAGGTCCTGGTGGTCCTTGCCGATGGTCCAGGTCATGCCGCCGTCGGTGGACTCCGCCGTCACCACGCGCTGGGGGATCACGCCGTTGTCGCGCATGTAAGCCACGATGGTTCCATCGTCCTTCTGGGCCATGGAGGCCTGGATGTTGGCCACGCCGATGATGGGCTCGCTGAACTGCCAGGTCTTGCCGCCGTCTTCGGTGATAGCCATGATGGTGCACTCCATGGTGTCGGAGTACAGCGGGAGGATGATGCGCCAATTGCCCTCATACTGGATCTCCAGGGGCTTGTCCTTGGTCTGCCAGCCGATGCGTCTGGCGTAAGGCACGGCGTTCTTGGCAGCATACAGCTTGCCCAGAGACAGGTCCAGCCGCTCCTGGACAAACTCACTGTACTCGGAAGCGTAGAAGTCGCTGGAGACTCCGGCGCCGCCGTCTTCCACGGCCTTGAACATGTACGCTCCCAGCTCAGCATACTTTTCGCTCAGCAGCTGAGTGTAGGGATCGTTGTACTTGCCGTCGGTCATGCCCTGATCGACCTTCTCGCTCTCCTTGTCATCGGCCCCGGCGGAGAAGTTGCCGCCCACGCGGATGTAGATGGCGTCCTGCCAATCCCAATCGGGCACGGCGGTGAAGCCGTTTTCGGACTCATAGTGGCCCTTCTCGGCCTTGAGGTACTTGGGCTGAGAGCTCTCCCAGCGGCCGCCCAGGACGGGGTACCAGAACAGCCACAGGTTGTCCTCGTGGTCCACGAACAGCGCGGGGTTGATATCAGCCATTCTGGGGGTGTCGGCCAGCACGAAGGGCTCGCCCCAGTCGCCGCCCACGGGCTTGCGGGAGGCCATGATCCGGGTGGTGGTGGCGTCACGCTCACCGTTGCCCTGGAACCAGGCGGCCATCAGCTCACCGTTGGCAAACTGGACGATGGTGGAACCATGCAGGTGGTCGCCCAGGTCGCCGTTGTCCTTGACCGGCGCGCAGATATCGCTGCCCAGGTCCCACACGGGATCCAGCTCCACCACGGGAGCGCTCTCCTTCACGGTCAGCAGGCACTCACCGATGGTGCCGTAGGTATCGCTGGTGGCAATGATCTTGACCAGGCCCTCGGCCACGGTGGTGACCACGCCGGAGGCGTCAACGGTCGCCACGTTGGCTTCGGTGGTGCGGAAGGTCACGTCCTCTTCCCCGGCCAGAATCTGGCCGTCGGCGGTCTTCACCAGGGGGTTCAGGTCCCAGGTGCTTCCGGGAGCCAGGGTCTGGGTCTCAGGCACGCCTTCCATTTCGGCGGCCAGCAGCTGGTCCAGCTCGTCCATGGAGATCATGGTGCTGCGCATCACCTGAGAATACTGGGTCTGGTCGGCGGGACCGCCGCCCTTGTTGGTGTAGGCCACAACGACCCACTTGCCGTCGCTGGTACACAAAACGCCGGGATACTCATAGGACTTTCCGGTATAGGAGCCGTTGTCCTGCCGGTCGGTGTCCAGCATCAGGGACTGCCAACTCTCGCCCTCGTCCGTGGAGACGGACAGGGTGACGGAGGCTCTGCTGCCCTCACGCAGGTTGGCCTTGGCGTCCTGGTTGTGGGCCATGATCCACTTGCCGTCGTTGGCAATGTCCAGGCCCACGCCGCCGTCGTTGCGGAGATAGGGCTCAACATAGATGTTTTCCCAGGTAATACCGTAATCGTGGGACTCGGAACGGGTCAGCTTCCAATCCAGACGGCCGTTCTTGCCGTCCAGCTTGCCGCTGCGGAAGTACTGGTAGATGGTCCCGTCCTCTTTCATGACCAGGGTACCCTGAATATTGCCCAGACCGGCAATGGGGTCGCTGTAGCCCCAGGTCTGGCCATAGTCGTCGGTATAGGCGCAGATGGACAGGGCCAGGGAGTCAGAGTAGAGGGGGAGCAGCATATGTTTTAGCGCTTCTATGATTGCTGCTTCCTTTTCCGGCGGGCACTGTGGCACTTTTGCATCTCCCTTCTTTGGCAGGTTATAATTCTGTCCCACATCTAGCCCGCACTTCCGCTTGACTTGGGAGATATACAGGCTGAACACCTTCAAACCGTACTTCTCCAGCACGTAGGCTTTGATCTCGTCATAGGTAGCCTTGCTCTCCGCAGCCGTTAAATCCAGTTCATCCATGCTTAGATCAATTTCGATATGTTGCTTTGCGTGAAGTTTGGACAAAAGACATACCGTCTCAATGTGTGAAGTCCGTGGGAAGAGGTCCACCGTCTGGGCCTTGACCGCACGGTAGCCCAGCTCGCCCAGCCGCTTCACGTCCCGGGCCAGGGTGGCCGGGTCGCAGGAAACGTAGACGATGCGCTCCGGGGCCATGGAGGCCAGGATGGCAGGCACTTCGGGCCCCAATCCCTTCCGGGGCGGGTCCACGGTGATGACTTGGGGGCGCACTCCCTCCTCTGCCAGCTTCTGGGCCACAGCCCCGGCGTCGCCGCAGAAGAACTCCGCGTTTTCGATCCCGTTGCGTCCGGCATTTCCTCTGGCATCCTCAATGGCCTGGGGGACGATCTCGGCGCCGATGACCTTTTTTGCCTGCCGGGCCAAAGCCAGGGAGATGGTGCCGATGCCGCAGTACAGGTCCAGTACCGTCTCCTCCCCCGTCAGCGCCGCAAAGTCCAGCGCCACGCCGTATAGGCGCTCCGTCTGCGCCCGGTTGATCTGGAAGAAAGAAGGTACTGACAGCCGGAAGGTAAGGCCCCTCAGATCCTCCTCCAGCCAGTCCCTTCCCCACAGGGTCCGGTACTCCGGGCCAAGGATCACGTTGGTATCCCGGGTGTTGAAGTTCAGCACCACTCCTGCCAGACCGCCGTGGGCCCGCCGCAGGGCCTCCACCAGTTCCCCGCCGAAGGGCACCCCCTCGCCGTTGACCACCACACAGCACAGGGACTCCCCCCTGCTGTTGGTCCGGACATAGAGATGGCGGATCAGGCCGGAGCCCTCCTCCTCCCGGTAGGCCGGGACCGAGTACGCCTCCATCCAGCCCTTGAAAGCCCGGCGCAGGTCGGTCACGCACTGGGGCTGGAGCAGGCAGTCCCCGGCATCCAGCACATCATGGCTCCGTGGCCGGTAGTAGCCAATGGCAAGGCCATGTTTCTCCTGGGCGACGGGGAACTGGACCTTGTTGCGGTAGCGCAGAGGCGTCTCCGCGCCCAGCACCGGAGGCAGATCCAGACAGACGCCGCCCACCCGCTCCAGGGCGTCGGCCACCCGCTGCCTCTTGGCGGCCAGTTCCTCGGCATAGGTCATGTGGCGGAATTGGCAGCCGCCGCACCGGCCCATGAGGGGACAGTCCCCTTCCCGGCGCTCGGGAGAGGCGGACAGCAGTTCCACGCCCCGGCCCCAGGCCACATTTTTGTTCACCTTTTCCAGCCGGACCTGCCACCGCTCCCCCCGAATGGTGTGGGGGACGAAGACCACCCGGCCCTCCAGCCGGGCCACTCCCATCCCCTCGGCGGTGTAGCCGGTGATGTCCAGGGTGTGGACGGTATTTTTCTTCCAATCAGCCATGAGGTACATCCTCTCATTTTATCGTATCTTTATCATAATGCGTACTGAACAAAGACGCAAGCCTTGAAAATCAAGGCTACAAGGGCAATCAGCTTTGTTCAAGTGCAAGGATTTTGCGTAAAATTGCGCAAAATCCTTGCTCGTTCCATTGGTGCGGTGTGCCGCGCCAATGGAAATACGCATTGTGACAATGTCCAAATTCTATCAAAAGGGCTGAAAACGGCCCTTTTGATAGAATTGTGCGGCAACTGCCGCACGAACAAACCGCAAAACGGTTTGTTCAGCGGACATTATCATATCATGCCCCGCCCCCGGGGACAAGACAAAAAGAGGCCCGGGTTTTCGCAAACCCGGACCTGGAGCAGTTTTTACTTTTTCAGCTTGTCGCCCACGCCGTGGGTGGACTTGACCACTACGCCGGTCAGGGCAAACAGGGCGATGGCGTTGGGGATGACCATCAGGTTGTTGAACATATCGGTCAGCTCCCACACCAGATCGTTGGACATCAGAGTGCCCAGGAAGATGAACACCAGGGCAATGACGGAGTAGACCACCACGGACTTCTTGCCGAACAGGTAGATGGCGTTGATCTTGCCGAACAGGTTCCAGCTCAGCACGGTGGAGAAGGCAAAGAAGAACAGGCAGACGGCCACGAACATGGCGCCCAGGCTCTCGCCAAAGACGGTGCCGAAGGCGGTCTGAGCCAGGTTGGCCTTTCCGATGCCCTCGGGAATGGCGCCGGAAGCCAGGATTCCGTCAGGGGTGTACAGGGTGGAGATGATGACCAGAGCGTTCAGAGTCAGCACCACGAAGGTGTCCATGAACACGCCGATCATGGCTACCACGCCCTGGTCGTGGGGATCAGTGACGTTGGCCTGGGCGTGGGCGTGGGGAGTGGAGCCCATGCCGGCCTCGTTGGAGAACAGGCCCCGCTTGGCGCCCTGGCTGATAGCGGTCTTGATGGCGTAGCCGAAGCCGCCGCCGATGATGGCCTGGGGCTGGAAGGCGTACTTAAAGATCATGGCAAAAGTGGAAGGCAGGTACTGGATACGGGCGATCAGCACCACCAGGCCGCCCAACAGGAAGATGGCCGCCATGATGGGGACCACCTTCTCGGTGACGGCGGCTAGACGCTGGACACCGCCCAGGAAGATGAAACCGCAGATGACTACCAGAACCACGCCCACGATCCAGGAGGGGACGCCGAAGGCGGTCTGGAAGGTGGAGCCGATGGAGTTGGACTGGACCATGCAGCCCATGAAGCCCAGGGCCAGGATGATGGCCACGGCGAAGAAGCCGGCCAGGAACTTGCCGAAGGCGCCCTTGAAGGCGGTGGTGATGTAGTAGACAGGGCCGCCGTGGATGGTGCCGTCCTTGTCGATGACCCGGGTCTTCAGAGCCAGGGTGGCCTCGGCGTAGATGGTGGCCATGCCGAAGAAGGCGATGACCCACATCCAGAAGATGGCGCCGGGACCGCCGGTGAGGATGGCGCCGGAAGCGCCGACGATGTTGCCGGTACCCACCTGGGCGGCTATGGCGGTGGCCAGGGCCTGGAAGGAGCTCATGCCCCGCTCCTGCTTACCGCCCCGCAGGGACAGGTTGCCGAAGACCTTCTTCATGCCCTCACCGAAGCAGCGGATCTGGACAAAGCGGGTCTGAATGGAGTACCACACGCCCACGGCGATGAGCAGGAACACCAGAATGTAGCTGGACAAATAGTTGTTGATATTGGCTACGATAGGGAAAAGTGCGTTTTCCAGGGATGTTAACATAACAAACTTCCTCTCCTGACAAAAATCGGACCGGGGAGCAAGCTCCACGGTCCGGTTCAAGCGGAAGAAACGCCTCCCCACGAGCGCGCCAAACGCCCGGTGGAAGCCGATTTTCTTACCTCTGTCCTTTTGCCTGAGAGATTGGCGGGCCATCTCTGTCCCGCGTTGCACCTTCGGCACTCGTCATTGAGCTTCTCCAGAGTCACATCCGCGCACAGTCCTCACCCCGGCGGGGCGCCTGAGAGTGTTACTCCTTCGGCAAGCGGTAACCGCTGTTTTCCTGCACGCTTCGTCTGTCTTATTTTGTTGTGAGACATACAATACCACACTCCCCCCTCTTTGTCAACCCCCGGTGTACATTTATGCGTCATTGGCGGATTCCTGTCCTTTTTCCCTCTGCTCTTTGGTGATTTTTGCCGGGAAAGTTTACAATTAGGTCTTTTTTCCGCTCCCGGAGTATGCTATACTAAATTGATTTAATATGTGGTATTCTGTTCAGATACCCCACAGCAAGAGGTGTTTTTCTGATATGAGTCTGTTTACCAAACTGTTTGGCACTTCCTCCCAGCGGGAGCTGAAGTCCATCTATCCCATCGCGGACAAGGTGGACGCCCTGGAGGAGGAATACAAAGCCCTCACCGACGCCCAGCTTCAGGCCAAGACCCCGGAGTTCAAGGAGCGTCTGGCCAAGGGCGAGACCCTGGACGACATCCTGCCCGAGGCCTTTGCCGCCTGCCGTGAGGCCGCCTGGCGTGTGCTGGGCATGCGTCCCTACCGGGTCCAGGTGGTGGGCGGCATCGTCCTGCACCAAGGCCGCATCGCCGAGATGAAGACCGGCGAGGGCAAGACCCTGGTGGCCACTCTCCCCGCTTATCTGAACGCACTGGCGGGCAAGGGCGTCCACATCGTCACCGTCAACGACTATCTGGCCAAGCGCGACTCCGAATGGATGGGCAAGGTGTACCGCTTCATGGGCCTGACCGTGGGTCTGGTCATCCACGGGGTGGTGGGCGAGGCCAAGAAGGCCGCCTACCGGGCCGACATCACCTACGGCACCAACAACGAGTTCGGCTTTGACTATCTGCGGGACAACATGGCCCTCTACTCCCAGGAGCTGGTCCAGCGGGGCCACGCCTTCGCCATCGTGGATGAGGTGGACTCCATCCTCATCGACGAGGCCCGCACCCCCCTGATCATCTCCGGCCAGGGCGAGAAATCCACCCAGCTGTACACCGTGGTGGACCAGTTCGTCTCCCGCCTGAAGTGCCAGCGCATCGCCAAGGTGGACGCCAAGGAGGAGGAGGACGTCAACATCGACGCCGACTACATTGTCGATGAGAAAGCCCGCACCGCCACCCTTACCGCCCCCGGCATCAAGAAGGCCGAGCAGTTCTTCAACATCGAAAATCTGGCCGATCCCGAAAACACCACCCTGTCCCACCACATCAACCAGGCCATCAAGGCCCGGGGCGTGATGAAGCGGGACATCGACTATGTGGTGAAGGACGGCCAGGTCATCATCGTGGACGAGTTCACCGGCCGCCTCATGTTCGGCCGCCGGTACAACGAGGGCCTCCACCAGGCCATTGAGGCCAAGGAGCATGTGGAGGTGGCTAACGAGTCCAAGACCCTGGCCACCATCACCTTCCAGAATTACTTCCGCCTGTACGACAAGCTGTCCGGCATGACCGGTACCGCCATGACCGAGGAGGAGGAGTTCGGCACCATCTACGAGCTGGACATCGTGGAGATCCCCACCAACAAGCCTCTGGCCCGTATCGACGACCCCGACGTGGTATACAAGAACGTCCCCGGCAAGCTGCGGGCCATCGTCAAGCAGATCGAGGAGTGCCACGCCAAGGGCCAGCCCGTCCTGGTAGGCACCGTGTCCATCGAGAAGTCGGAGGAGCTGTCCGAGATCCTCAAGCGCAAGGGCATCAAGCACAACGTGCTGAACGCCAAGAACCACGAGAAGGAAGCCGAGATCGTGGCCCAGGCCGGCAAGTTCGGCGCCGTCACCGTGGCCACCAATATGGCCGGCCGTGGTACCGATATCATGCTGGGCGGCAATGCGGAGTTTCTGGCCAAAGCCGACCTGCGGAAGGCCGGCCTGTCTGACGAACTTATCGCCGAGGCCACCGGCTTCGCGGAGACCAATAACCAGGAGATCCTGGACGCCCGGAGGATGTACACCCAGGCGGAAGCCAAGTACAAGGAGGCCATCAAGGACGAGGCGGACAAGGTCCGCTCCGTGGGCGGTCTGTTCATCCTGGGCACCGAGCGCCACGAGTCCCGCCGTATCGACAACCAGCTGCGCGGCCGCGCCGGCCGTCAGGGCGACCCCGGCGAGACCCGGTTCTTCCTGTCCCTGGAGGACGACATCATGCGTCTGTTCGGTTCTGAACGGGTGATGAATATGATGGAGAAGCTGGGTGTGGACGAGGACACCCCCATCGACGCCAAAATGCTCTCCGGCGCCATTGAGAACGCCCAGAAGCAGGTGGAGTCCCGGAACTTCCAGACCCGAAAGAACGTCCTCCAGTACGACGACGTGATGAACACCCAGCGCGAGGTCATCTACAAGCAGCGCAACCAGGTGCTCAGCGGCGAGGACCTGCAAAGCTCTATCCAGACCATGCTTCACTCCATGATTGAAAACGCTATCCAGGGCCACATGGGCGAGCAGAAGCACATGACCGCCGAGGACTTCCGGGAGGCCACTGCCCACTTCCGCACCATGTTCCTGGCCCCCGGCGAGCTGAACCTGTCCGACGAGGAGCTTCAGCAGTACGACGCCGACGGTCTGGTAAAGCTGGTCGGCGACAAGGCCGCCGCCGTCTACGCCAAAAAGGAACAGGAGATCGGCGCCCCCCTCATGCGGGAGCTGGAGCGGGTCATCATGCTCCGGGTGGTGGACGAGTACTGGATGGACCAGATCGACGCCATGAACGAGTTGAAGCAGGGTATCGGCCTGCGGGCTTACGCCCAGACCGACCCTGTGGTAGCCTATAAGCAGGAAGGCTACGAGATGTTCGAGAACATGGTGGCCGCCATTCAGGAGGAGACCCTCCGCCGCCTGTTCCTGGTCCGTCTGCGGCAGAACGAGGAGGTCAAGCGGGAGCGGGTGGCTAAGATCACCTCTGAGTCCGCCGGCGGAGACGGCACCGTCCGCAAGCAGCCCGTCAAGAAGGTCATCAAGATCGGCCGCAACGATCCCTGCCCCTGCGGTTCCGGCCTCAAATGGAAGAAGTGTACCTGCAAGGAGTATCACCCCGACCAACAGTAAACTGAAATAAAAAAGGCTTCCCGCCGGAGTGAACCGCTCCAAATTGTACGGACAGCACAAAAAGGCATCCATGTAGGATAATTGAGTTTTAAGCGGAGTGGCGCTGGAAAGCAGGGTGGATTCTGGCTTGGATCCCTTGGTAACCGAGAGCCATGGCGGTCAGAGCGGTATGCGCGCCGGAACGGCGTGAATGCCGGGCT
>Ga0129306_1002028_pt1 | contig 19635 bp, 10 predicted proteins | sample P827metagenome_FD_94438 | JGI IMG/M metagenome (GOLD analysis project Ga0129306, IMG submission 94438) | Capybara group fecal microbial communities from Wisconsin, USA - P827 metagenome | ecosystem: Host-associated > Mammals > Digestive system > Large intestine > Fecal | place: USA: Wisconsin... | reverse complement strand
GGACGACGAAGGCAACGGTCAGAATCCGTAAGCAATGGGTAGCGGTGCGAAAGCTATGCTTTTAGAAAGCAAAAGCATTGACTTTGCATCGCTACCTCATTGCGTTTAGACGCTGGGAGCTATGCTTTTGCAGTCTGAAAGCAATGCTTTTGCTGACTGAAAGCAATGCTCCGACTCTCTGGAATGATTGCATCCGGAACCTCACCCCAGCCCTCTCCAAAGGAGAGGGAGCGCAATCTGTGAAATCATTAAGAACAGCAGATGAAACAGGCTAGCAGGCAGGAAAAATCTGCGAAATCTGTGAAATCTGTGGTAAAAAACAAAACAACAAGTAAAATTATGAAGAAAGAAACCATTAAGTACATCATTCAGCTCATCGTGGCGATTCTCACCGCCATCGGTTCGACGCTGTCAGTAACCACCGCAGCTTCCGGTGATCCTGCCGAAGGTGTTGCCCTGTTGGGCGGCACCATCGTGGGCACCGGCTGGCTTCATCACCTCAGCACGCTTGTATGACGATGAGGCTGTCACGAAACTTTACCCTAGCCGAGATGGTGGCAACAAGCCATCCGCGCCTGCAAGACACACCGAGGCTGGCCGTCATTCAGAACCTACAAAGGTTGTGCGTCCTCGTGTTACAACCGTTAAGAGACGCTATCGGGCGACCCGTCTACATCAATAGCGGGTATCGCTCGAAGCGACTGAACGCCCGAGTCGGGGGCGTAGCCAATTCCCGACACCTGCAAGGAAAGGCTGCCGACATCCATTGCGACAACCTCGACTATGCAAAAGTGATCTTTGACATATTGAGACAAAATCCAAACGTCGACAAGGCCATCATCGAGCAGAAAGGCCGCAGCTCGTGGGTGCATGTGCAGATGTAAACGGCGGAACTGCTACCTACTGCGTCTTCACTTCATTCCACTTCGGAGGCTCGACGTGGAGGAGGTTGCGAACGAAGAAGTCGTAGCGTTTGTGCTCGCCATAGCGTTCGCCCATGGTGTGGTGGACGCCTGGGAGGACGACGAGTTCGAAGTCCTTGCCGGCACGGATGAGGGCATCGGCAACCTGCATGGTGCTGGCGGGATCGACATTGTCGTCGAGTTCACCGACGACGAGCATCAGCGGGCGCTCAAGCTTCGAGGCGTGGTAGACATTGCTGCACTCTATGTAGGAGGAGTCGACGGGATAGCCCATCCACTGCTCGTTCCACCAGATCTTGTCCATGCGATTGTCGTGGCAGCCGCAGGAGGAATAGGCAGCCTTGTAGAAGTCGCCATGCAGGAGGACGGCAGTGGTGGACTCCTGACCACCGGCGGAGGCACCGAAGATGCCTACGTTGTCGGCATCCATGTAGGGGTATTTCTGGGCAGCGGCACGAATCCAAGCCTTGCGGTCGGGGAAGCCGGCATCCTTGAGGTTCTTATAGCACACCTCCTCGAACTCCTTGCCACGCCATGAGGTGCCCATGCCGTCGAGTTGCACGACGATGAAGCCGAGCTCGGCCAGCGGGGTCATATTCCAGTTGAAGGGCTGGAAGGACTTCGGCGTATAGGAATCGCCAGGACCGGCATAGATGTACTCGATGACGGGGTATTTCTTCGACGGGTCGAAATTGGTGGGACGCTGAATGATGCCCCACATCGGGGTTTTGCCATCGCGGCCAGGGGCGACGAAGACTTCGGGGGCTTGCCAGCCGAGGTCTTGGAGCTTGGATATATCAGCGGATGCTATAGTGGAGAGAGGAGAGTGGAGAGAGGAGGCTGTATTAGTTGAGAGTTTAGAGTTGAGAGTGGAGAGTTTTTGAGAGGAGAGTTTTCGCAATGTGGTGACGGGTGCCTGAGAGGGGGTGGAATAGGTGTCGACGAGGTATTGGCGGTCGGAGGAGAACACGGCACGGTGGTTGCCGGGCTCGGGTGTGAGCTCGCACATGTCAGTGCCATCGAAACGAATGGTGAAGTAATGGATGTTGTAGGGGTCCTCGTCGGGATGAACACCGGAGGCGGTGAAGTAGATGAGCTCTGCATCTTCGTCGACATGAAGGACCTCACGAACACACCAGGGGCCACGGGTGATGAAAGCCCCACCCCAACCCTCCCCAAAGGGAGAGGGAGACTGACTGGCACTCGCTTTTCTTCTCGCTCCCTTCTTGGAAATGTTTTTGGTTGGGCTATAGAGATAGAGGTGGTTCCAGTTGTCGCGTTCGCTGGTCCAGAGCAGGCGGCCGTCTTTGAGCCAACGGCGCCAGATGCGGTTGTAGTTCACGAACTTGTCGGAACGCTCCTCGATGAGGGTGGTGAGCTGACCGGTCTCGGCATCCATCGCCAAGAGCTGGTAGAGCTTATGGCCTCGCTGGTTGTACTCCATGGTGACATAACGGCTGTCGGGAGTCCACTGGAACCAGTCGAGGGAATACTGATTAGCGAGAGAGGAGAGTGGAGAGTGGAGAGAGGAGAGAGAAAAGTTTCTAGTTTCTAGTTTCTGAGTTTCTAGTTTATGAGCGTCTGAGTTTCTAGTTTCGGGGGATTGAGGGGTGGCACTACCCTCTCCCGTTGGGGCGGGGGTGAGGGAGAGATTGAAGATGTAGGGGGTGTATTGTGGGAGTTCGTCGCCGGGCTTGGCATACTCCTGCGTGTGGAGGATGGGCTGGAGCTGGTCTTGTGGCGACGACTCTACGTAGTAGGCATAGCGCTTCTCCACCGACTTTCGCTTGCAGACGAAGAGCTTGCGAGAGTCGGGCGACCAATAGATGCGGTTGCTGTAGTAGTGGCCGATGGTGCCATCGTGGGTGAGCTGGTGTTTCTCACTGTAGGGACGCCCTACCTCATGGACGATGAGGTTGTAGCCCTCTACCCATGCCTCCCACTTGCCATCGGGCGACGTGACGAGGCGCTGGTCTTGTTCCTCGTCGACCTCCATCCAGTGGCGCTGCGGCTGGCGGAAGGGAGTCCTGCCTCCCCTACCCCCTCCCATAGAGGGAGGGCCAAAGCGACGCGGACGGTCTTGCTGAGGCGGACGGATGGCGGCAAGGGCATCGTTGAGCTCCTTGTCGGATGCGAACTCCTGCTTCGAGTTTTTGTCGACGTCGAAGAGGATAAAGCGCTGGCCCTCAGGGGTTTGCACGGAGTAGTGAAAGACGTGCGTGGAGTCTACCCAGCGAACGTTCTGCGCCCAATGGTAGACATTCTGCGCAGAGAACTTCGTCTGCAGGGAATAAGCACGGTTGTAGTCGTCGACGGTGCCCTGAGCGAGAGAAGACAAGGCGGCAAAGTAACAAAAGACCACGAGCATGCTCGCTTTCGTAGCAAAGCGGAGAAAGAACAAAGGACCACGAGCTTGCTCGCTTTCGTAGCAAAGCGGAGAAAGAACAAAGTGACGGAACGGATTTGTTTTCATATTGCTGTTAGTTTTTATGATTTCATCATTTCGCCAGGCTTCTTGCCGAACTGCTTCTGGAAGCACTTCGAGAAGTAGGACGGGGAGCTGAAGCCGACCATGTAGCACACCTCGTTGACACGATGCTGGCCTTCGGCGAGCAGCTGTGCTGCACGGCGGAGGCGCACCACCTGAATCATCTCGTTGGGTGTGACATCGGTGAGGGCCTTGATCTTCGAGAAGAGACCACTGCGGCTGATGTTGAGTTGCTCGGCCAGGAAGTTGACCGACAGCGCAGGATTGGTCATGTTCTCGACGATGATGTGGTTCATCTTCGTGAGGAGTTCGTTGTCGAGGTCGTTGTTTGCAAGCGGCTCGATGGTCTCGGCAGGCTGCTGGGAGAAGCGGCGCATGAGCTCGCGGCGTCGCTCGATGAGGTTGCTCAGGCAGGCATCGAGATACTTCATGGAGAAAGGCTTCTCGATGAATGCGTCGGCACCCATCTGCATGCTCTCGGCCTTGGAGTCGTCGTCGGTCTTGGCAGTAAGCATGATGAGTGGGATGTGGCTGGTGTCGCGATTGGCACGCAGGCGGCGACAGAACTCTGCACCGTCCATCTCGGGCATCATCCAGTCGCTGATGATGAGCGACACGGCATTCTGGCTGAGCTGCTGCAACGCCTCGATGCCATTGACGGCGGTGAGCACGGTATAGTCTTGTGCAAAATGGCTGGCAAGGAAGGAGAGCAAGTCGGCATCGTCTTCGACGATGAGGACGGAAGAAGGAGACCCACCCCCCTGCCCCTCCCGTAAAGGGAGGGGAGTAGATACTCTCTCTGCTTGGCTTTCTTCCTGATTCTCTGCTTGGTTAGGCATTTCACTCCCCTCCCTACACGGGAGGGGCTGGGGGGTGGGTCTCTCTCCTTCAGGGAGGGGCTGGGGGGTGGGTCTGTTCTCTCCAACTGGCAGCGTGACGATGAAGCGGGCGCCCTGCCCTACTTCCGATTCTACACGCACATCGCCATCGTGTTGGTCGACGATGGTCTTCACGATGGAGAGGCCGATGCCGGTGCCGGGCTTGTTATCGCGAGCTTGATAGAACGCATCGAAGATTTTCTTGCGGTCTTCCTTGCTGATGCCTGCCCCGTTGTCGGTGACGCTGATGCTGAACGTCTGACCGTCGGGAGCTACCGCACAGGAGAGCCGAATCTGGTCGTGCGTGTACTTGGTAGCATTGGTCATGAGGTTGCTGATGACCTTGGTGATGCCTTCCTCGTCGACCACCGCCGTGAAGTCGTCGGCAGGATAGTCGACATGGAACGCGATGTGGCGCTGCTGCAGGGTGGGCTCGAAGCGCTCGGCGACGGCCTGCATGAGGTTGGCAATGGAGTGGCGGGAGAAATGCATCGTGAAGCCCTGCTGCTGCACTTTGTTGAAGTCGAGCAGCTGGTTGACCAGCGTGAGCAGCCGGTGGGCATTGCGGTCGATGATGTTGAGGAGGTCGGGCAGGTTGGCGGAAGGAAGATTCGGACTATTCGGAATATTCAGAGTATTCGGACTATTCGGACTTGTTAAGCCTGATGCCGACAAGCCCTGCTTGATGGTTTCGAGGGGTCCGATGATGAGCGACACGGGGGTGCGAATCTCGTGGGCAATCATCGTGAAGAAGCGCAGGCGCGCATCGCGGACTTCGGCCTCCGCCTGGTCGTTGATGTGCTGCAGCTCCTGCTGATGGCGCAACTCTGCTTTGCGCAACCGGAAATGGGTGTAGCTGTAGATGGCCAGCAGGGCGAGGAGCAGATAGAGCAGCTTGGCAGGCCACGACAGCCAGAACGGCGGGTGGACGACAATCTTCAGCTGCGCCTCGTCGGTGCTCCACGTGCCGTCGTTGTTGGTGGCCCTCACACGGAAGGTGTAGGTGCCGGAGGGGATGTTCGTATAGGAAGCCTCGTGGCGGTTGCCGCAGTACACCCAGTCCTTGTCGAAGCCTTCGAGCATGTAGGCATACTGGTTTTTCTCAGGAGCGCAATAGCTCAGGGCGGCAAACGACAGGCTGAACATGTCGTCGCGATGCGAGAGGTCGAGCTGCGACAGGTGGGAAAGGCTCTGCGGCAACGGCTCGTCGCCCACGGCGATGGTTTTGTTGTAGATGCGCAGGGCAGTGATGAACACTGCCGGCGGCGTGGTGTTGACGTTGATTTGATAGGGGAAGACGGCACAGAAGCCCCTGACGCTTCCGAAATAGAGGCGGCCATCGGAAGCCTTCAGCACGGAGTTGGGTTGGAACTGTTCGCTGCAGAGGCCGTCGAACTTATTGAACGTGAGCACATCGCGCTCCTGATTGTAGCGAACGATGCCCTTGGTGGTGGTGAGCCAGAGATACTGCCCGTCCTCGACGATGCCGCGGATGTCGCTGGAGGGGATGTCGAGATGAACGGGGGTGAACGTGTCGTGAGCCTCATCGTAGAGGCAGAGTCCGCTCTCGGTGGCTGCCCAGAGACGATGGTCGGCGGTGATGCAGATGCAGCTGATCTGGTCGCTCGCGAGCGAGAGCGTGTCGCCAGCCTGATGGCGGTAGTTCTTCCACGACCGAGATGCCCGCTGGTAGCACCACACGCCGCTGCCCTGAGTGGAGAACCAGAGGTTGCCGTGACGGTCTTCGTCGATGTCGAGCGTCAGGGCACCGAACGACTTCACCGGTTGGAACTGCGATGAGGTGGCATTGAACACATTCATCCCACTCATGGAGCCGGCCCAGAGGGTGCCCTGCGAATCGCGGAAGAGCGCATAGCAGCTGAGGTCGGTGAGCCCATGCTGGCGGTTGAAGTGGGTGGTTTGTCCGGAGGAGATGTTCATGCGGAAGATGCCGTCGGAATAGGTGCCTATCCACAGGTCGTTGCCTTCGACACAGAGGGCATGGGCATTGAGGCGGGCAAACGACGTGCGGCGGGGGAAGTCGATGAACGCATAGCTATGACCACCCTGATAGCAGGAGAGTCCGCCATCGTCGGTGGCTATCCAGATGTGTCCGTTGGCATCCTCGCAGAAGCGGCTGACCACATTGCCCTGCAGCCCCCATCGGCCCTCGCGGCTCTGGAATGAGACGAAGCGCTCGGAAACGGGCGAGATGTAGTTCACACCCCCGTAGAACGTGCCGAACCACAGGCCACCCTCGGTGTCGCGAAGAATGGAATAGACGAAGCGGTTGTTGATGGTGCCGGCATGGTCGGGGTCGCCCACCAGATGCCACGAGTGGTCGGGCGGATTGAAGTCGATGAGTCCGTCGTCGCAACCGATGAGGATGCGGCCGTCGGGCTGTTCGTAGAGCTGATGGATGCGGTTGCCCACCTGCGAGAGCATGGGGTTGAGCACCTGCTCGGCCTGATGGCCTTCGCTGAAGCGATAGAGTCCGCCCGTCCATGTGCCCAGCCAGAAGGTGCCGTCGTGCGACTGCAGGAAGGCATAGCAGCCACCGCTATCGGACATATCGCCCGTCTCGATGGGCTGGAACTGATGGGTGGCCTTGTTGAACCGGAACAAGATGCGGCTGGCATTGGCGTAGAACAGCCACACCTGATTGTTGTTGTCGACATAGACATGCGGGTTGCTGCCTGCCTGAGGTGGTAGCGGATAGAAGCGCGTCTGGTCGGCCGACGGATCGTAGCAGCCGATGCTGTCGCCGGGGACGGTGAACCAGATGTGTCCTTCCTTCGACCGGCTGACGGAATAGACCACGGCTTGCGGCGACGACTTCAGCAGGCGGAACGTCTCGGCTTGGAAATCGAAGAAATAGGCACCCTTCGACGTGCCCATATAAAGGCCGTCGTCGGCAGGGGTGAGGCAGGAGATGTACTGGTCGACACCATTGGGGATGATGCGGAAAGGCTGGAAAGCAACACCATCGTAGCGGCAGAGGCCGTTGTCGGTGCCCATCCAGATGAAGCCATAGCGATCCTGCACGACGTTGCGCACGGTGTTGGAGAGCAGTCCGTCCTCCATGGTGATGTTTCGGAAGTGCACATTGTCGGGCACGGCCAGGCAGGACGTCGATGGATGGAAGACGCTGAGCAACAGGATGACTGCTGCGCGCAAGGCCGCAGTTGCCGTGAAGGGATGGCGATGGTGTCTGATCATGAGGGAAGCAGAGATGGGGTTACTTCTTGATTCGGAACTGATAGGGGAAGACCGTGGGCGCCGGAGCATTCTCGAAGCCATAGCCGCCGCGCCCACGATGGCGGTAGAGCTGTTCGTGCTCGACGGGGGCTCCCATGACGACCAGATAGAGGTGGCTGAGCGACTTGCCCTTCGGCACACGGAACTCAGGATTGTTCATCTCGCCATAGAGCGTCTCGCCATCGGTGGTCACCCCGACGAAGCCATAGCGCAGGCGGTCGCCGACCATCTCGATGCGTGTGCGCTTCGCCAGCGGCAGCGGAATGGCATTGAAGCCATATTCCTCCGGCAGGTCGACGGGTCGCAGCCAGCCACCCGACAAGGTGTCGAGCTGGCAGGTGAAGGTGCAGGCATAGGGACGTGTCTCGCGGCGGGCATGCTGGAAGTCGAAGTTCACCAAGTGCTGGTAGCCCCGGAACATCTCGTCGCAGAACGCCTGCTGCGACAGGCCGTAGAGGCGCTTGTAGGTGATGACCGGGTCCTCGCCGCGGCGCCCGTTGCGATAGAGGTCGCCGATGGCAGTCTTGCCCCGCAGGTCGCTCCACCACTGTATGACGTAAGGCGAATGATAGATGTTGTCCATGGCGAGATACGCCTTGTGGGTGAGTTTTTTAAATGCATCGAAGTGATACTGCTCGTCTTTCACCCAGTCGGGATTCACCTGCCAGAGCATCCACTGCGACGTCATCTCGTAGAAGCCGGAACCGCCCCAGGCATCGCCTGTGCTGTCGGCAGGAATCTGCAGTTGGAAGGAATGGCCGAGCTCGTGGGCAAGGCAGTTGAGTTTGCGGTCCTGAATGCGGTTGGGAGCCACCCACAGTGCACCGATGAAGTTGTCGTAGGTGCCACCATAGGCGGTGCCATCGAGGGAATACATGACCATGACCATCATCTTGTACTGGTCGGCCTTGGACCCGGGCAGCGTGAACTTCAGCGTGTCGCGGAAGAAATGATAGAACGATTCGACGCGCTGCTCAAGATTCTGCAGGTCGAAGCGCATAGGGTGGCCGTCGAGGGCAGGCGGATTTTGCAGGTCGTCGCCGAAGCCCCGCTCCCAGAAGAAGATGAGGTTGTCGGTCTGCGACGAGCGCTGGTAGCACCACTGCGATGCGGTGTCGTTGAGATTCATGCCCTGCAGGTCCTCGGGAATAAAGATTTTCTTTTGTGCAACGGCAGAAGCCGAAATGGTAACAATAAAAACAGCAAGAAGGATTCTATGCATGATGTGTCGTGAGAATAAAAAATGTGGAGATGGGACCTTGCCCATCCCCACATAGAGTTAACTGAAAAAGAAGGAGTATCAGTAGCCCAGTCCGATCTTTCCACCCCAGTTGAGATACCACGTGCGGGTATCGTTGAGGTCGGCCTGGATGAGAGAGCGCATGGTGCCGGCATTCTCTGCACCACGACGGTTGTAGACGCGGTTGGCGAGATACGACGGGTCGTTACGGCGGAGTGCCACACGCATGAGGTCGTAGAAGCGGTAGCCTTCGAAAGCGAACTCGAGTGCTTCCTCGTCGACGATGAGGTCCTCGACCTTCGCAATCTGATACTGCAGGCGAGCCGACTCGTCGGTGAGGAGCGTGTCGTCGGGCATGACATAGTATTCGTTCACCGAAGAGTAGCCCGAGCCCACAGAGTGGATGCCCATGGTGGTGGGGCTGGTGCTACCCAGAGGCTCCTCAATGACATACTGGATGTTGGGGAAGTCGAACTGGCTGATCCACACACTATCGGCACGATAGTAGGGGATGATCCGCTCGGCGATGACCTGGTTGTTCACGCCGTTCTTCAGGAACTCGAAGGCAAAGCGCGGATAGCCTGCACGGTTGAGAGCCTCTGCCAAGCGCAGGTAGACCATCGCCCTACGATAGATGTGCACATTGCGTGAGCTGTACTTGTCGAAGACGGAATAGTTCTTGATGCGCTTCGAGCTGCCGCCAACATCATGCACCAACACATTCTCCTCAGAAGTCCAGGCACGGCTCAGGCGCAGGTCGCCCGTCTGATAGTCGGAGAGTCCGTCGGGTGCATACGACACGCTACCCTGCGAATTGACGTGGCAGTACTTCTGGGCTGCCGAGAGCTGGATGATGCTCTGCGAAGGAACAATCGAGGACTTGTACTCGTTGTTCACATTGCAGTTGAAGAGATTGCGGAGCTCGCTGTAGTTACCTTCAGAAGGAATGGAGTCGCCAGGAATCATCGTGATGAGTCCGGAGTTGGCGCCCGCGCTCTCCACCGAGAAATTGTTTCCCGACCAGCTGTCAGACCACGACATCCAGTGAGCATCGTCGCGTGCCCAGCGAATGCTGTTGGTGCCAAACGGATAGGATGAGTTGGTACCGTTGCGCGTGCTGATGTACTTGTAGTAGTTGAGGGCTGCTTCCTTGTAGTTGCCTGCCCAGAGGTTGAGGTCGCCCAGCAACACATAGATGGGGAAGTAGAAGAGCTTGGAGTTCGTGCTACGGATTTCCCCATAGTTAGGCGTTTCTACATCGGCATAGGGAGCGATGTCGTTGATGAAATACTGGCAGACTTCCTTGATGCCATACTTCGGATAGTCCATTTCCGACTCTGCCTTGCTCAGGATGGGCTCGGTGACGAAGGGAACGGAACCGTAGTTGAGGACCAGCTGCAGGTAGGTCCATGCACGGAATGCCTTCACGGCAGCATACTCACGCTCGAAGACCAGCTCGTTGCGGTTGTTGCGCAATGCCGTGTCGCACTTGGCAAGATAGTAGTTGCAGTTGTTGATGACGGCATAATAGTCGCGTGGAGCATTATACATGTTCTCGTCGCTGATATTAAAGAAGGCCACATCGCGAAGATCGGCAGAAGTGAACTCGGTAATATCAGAGAGGTCGCCACGCATCTCGCCCAACAAAATCGTTCGGTCGGCGATGACCTGCATCTTATTCATGATGCCTGCCACTGACCACAGCGTATCGGTAGCATTGTTGAGGTGATCCTTGTCTGCATAGATGACCTGGTCAGACTCCTGGTCGAGGAAGTCGCTACAAGAGACAAAGCCGCAGACGGCGCAGATGGCGCAGATCAATATACTTAGTTTCTTCATAATCATGAATCTTTATTCGAATTATCAATTATCACGTTTACAATGAGGGATTAGAGGTTGATCTTCACACCGGCAACAAAGCTGCGGCTGAGCGGCAGACGACCGAGGTCGATGCCCTGACCGATGACGTTGTTGGTCATGGTGAACTCAGGATCAGCACCCAGATACTTCGTGAACGTCAGCAGGTTGTTGGCCTGAATCCAGAACTGGAAGCCCTGCAGGAAGGTGGAGTGCATGGGAAGCGAGTAGCTCAGTGTGACGGTCTTCAGCTTCAGATAGCTGCCATCCTCAATCCAGCGGTTGCTGAAACGGCTGTTGCCAAGGGGATCCTGGAACGTTGCCTTGGGGATGTCGGTGACCTGTCCCTCAGTCTGCCAACGGCGTGTGAGAGCGGTGGTCTGATTCATGAAGCGGCTGCCTCCTTCGAGCTGGCTGCGCATGTAGTTATAGACATCGTTGCCGAGGCAATAGTTGAAGTCGATGTCGAGTTTGAAGCGCTTGTAGGCCAGCGTGGTGAAGATGTTACCATAGATGTCGGGGTTGGGATCGCCAATGAAGGTGCGGTCGGCCTCGGTGATCTGATGGTCGCCATCGAGATCGGCAAAGTGAACGTCGCCAGCACCGAAATAGTTGCGGTCGATGCCATTGGGAGCCATCACATACAAGCCAGCAGAGGAAGCCTCTTCGCTGGTGGAGAACACGCCAAGCGACTTATAGCCATAGAAGGCATTGGCAGAATGGCCAATCTCCGTGCGGACGGTAGCACCATAGACATCGGTTTCGAAAGCCGTCTGGTTGTCAGAGAGCTTCGTGATCTTGTTCACATAGTGGCCCATGCTGGCACCGAGCTCCCACTGGAAGTCCTTCAGCGAAAGCACCTTGCCCACGGCCGTGACGTCGAAGCCCTCGTTCTTCATCGAGCCACCATTCGACCAGTTGCGCTCCAGACCAGAGAGGAAGCCCAGCGTCTGGAACATGAGCAGATGGTCGGTGTTGCTGCGGAAGTAGTTGAAGCGTACGTTCAGGCGGTTGTTGATGAAGTTGCCTTCGAAACCGGCATTGAAGCGCTTCGTGGTCTCCCACTGCAGGTTGGTGTTACCGATGTTCTCGAACGAAAGACCGGAGACGACATTGAGGAAGTTGTTGGAGCTGAAGTAGCTGCGTGCAGCATAGTAGTCGAGGTCGTCGTTACCGCTGACATCGAAGCCTGCCGTCAGACGGAGGTAGTCGATGCCGCGCACACCGGCGAACCACGGCTCATTGCTCATCACCCAAGAGGCCTGCACACCGGGGAAGATACCCCATGCCACACCGAATGCCTTCAGGGCGTTGTCGGCGTCCTTACCGAAGCGCGACGAAGCCTCAGCGGTGAGGTTGGCCTGCAGATAGTAGCGCTGCAGGTAGTTGTACTCTGCCTGTGCATACCAAGCAATGGAGTTCCAGTTGTCGTTGGTACCGAACGTGTGCGGATGGTCAAGACCAGAGCTGATGGTAGGAATCTTATCGCTGCTGGTGTTGTAGCCGAGCTGCGAGCTCATGGTGTAGCTCTCCCAGTTGATGCGGGCACCACCGAAGACGTGCAGGTAGTGGGCAGCAAAGCGGTTGTTCCAGTCGAGACGTGTGTCGCTCATCACGGAATTCTGCTTGCCAGCCATCGAGCGCACCTCGTTGTTCACGTAGGCATTCACACTCGACACATAGTAGCTGGGCACACCGTTCAGCGGGATGTAGAGCTTCTCGTTGGTGTTAACGAGGTTGTAGCTGAAGTGCTCGCTGAGCGACAGGTTCTTGTTGAACTGGAACTTAGGCGTTACCGAGAGGTTGATCATGGAGTTCTCGAAGCGGTTCTTGTTCTCTGCATCACCAAACTCATTGACTGCCAACGGGTTGGCCAGTTTGTAGTTGTAGTTGGTGTAGTCGGCCAAGGCCTCGTCGAGGTAGCTCTCGTCGGTCACGTCGACATAGCTGTCGGAGAGACGGCCACTGGCAAACGTGTAGGGGCTGAGCATCGGGCTCTTGGCATAGGCCAGGAAGGCTGCCGATGTGGGAGTGCCCTCGCTGTAGTTTGCAGGAGCACCATCGTTGCGCAGATTGCGAGTCTGGTTGGCAAACGATGCGTCGAAGCGAATCTCGAACTTATCGGTGAGGTGAATATCGGTATTGAAACGGATGTTCAGACGGCTCATCGTGTTGTACTTCAGCGTGCTCTGGTTGGTGATGTATCCGAGCGAGAGGTTGTAGTCGGCCACATCGTCACCACCTTCTACGTTGATGCTATAGTTCTGCGTGAGTGCAGTGTGATAGACCAACTCCTTCCAGTCAGTATTGTTGTGATACTGCGGATAATAATAATAGGTGGGATCCTCATTGAGGAACTTGAAGTCCTTGATGGTGGTCGAAGTGGTCTTCAGCAGGTCGGAGGCATAGCTCTTGTACTGGCTGGCATTCATCACGTCGATGAACTTCGGCTCGAGCGTCACACCAGCGGAGATGCTGGCAGTGATGCGGGTAGCCATGCTGTGGTTACGACGCGTGTTGACGAGCAGCACACCATTGGCACCCTTGGCACCATAGAGGGCAGTACCGTTACGAACCACCGTGACACTCTCGATGTCGGCAGGGCTGATGTTCGTCAGGATATTGTTGTAATAGCCTTCGTGAAGAGTGGTACGGCCATACTGCTGGTCGAAGATGACGCCATCGACGACGACGAGCGGTTGTGCATTGATATTCAGCGAGTTGACGCCATTCATAAACATCACGCTGCCGAGTCCGGGAATACCGCTGCGGGAAGTGGTGTGCACGTTGGCACCAAGATGCTTCTGCACTTCTTCCTCAATGGAGACGGCATTGGAGAAACGGAAGTCGGCAGCCGACTCATCGGCAGTGACATTCGTGCCCTTGGCATACTCAGCACTGAACGTGACAGGATAGAGCAGCACATCGCGCTGGGCTTCGTCGGCAACGAGGCCGATCTTTGCCATGTTGCGTTCAGGGGCGCTCACTTCGAGCGACGTGGCGAAAAGGGGAACCTTGATCTCATAGGTGCCATCGCTGTGTGACAGCGCACTATAGCCATCAACCTCAGCCACTCGCACCATTGCACCGGAGATGGGTGCCTTGGTGGCGGCATTGAGCACACGACCTTTGACGACACGTGTAGGATATTGCTTGCGCGGCTTGGCAGGTTTCTCCTTACGGGGAGCATCCATCAGCTCGCTATCGTCCTCCTGAGCTGCCACGGGGGCTACGCTCAGCATGAGGAGAGAGAGGCAATATAATATATATTTTTTCATATCGGATTAATCTTAAAGGTTATTACTATAGAGCACGCTTGGCACTTTCCTCTGTGGCAGTCTCGCGATGAGGCACCAGCAGGATGCAGTCAAGGCGCAGGCGACGTGTGAACGTAGCCGTCTGTGACGTAGACACATTCACTGAAATCTTGAACGTGGTCTGAGCATCGGCCAGTCCATAAGCACAGGTCGGGAAGACAAACTTCTCGCTCAGAAGCACCGTATCGACCTCCTGTGACCAGCTTTCAAAGTTACGCGAGGTGACTTGCAGACGACGAGTGGTGGTGCCGCCCGTCTGGTCGCAGATGGTCATATCAGCATTGAAGCGACTGCCCTTGGCAGCTTCCTCTAAGGCCAGCGTGTCGCGAGCCAACACAGGAACGATGACGGCATAGACGTCGTATTCCACATTCGAGAGCTGTCCGGGAACCTTGAAGGTCACCGAAGGATTGGCGGTAGCCACCTTAGGCTCAAACTCTACGAATGTGTTGCCGGAAACCTTGTTGTAGAAGGGGTTGTCGGGCTGCACCTCATAGATGGTGACAGGCTCGTTGACATTCGTCGTTTCCACGATGCCCTGAATCTGCTCGGCCTCCACCTTGATGGTCTGCATGAAGGTCTCGTACTTCGACACATTGAATTTCGAAGCCTTCAGCACGTTACCATTACTACAGGTGACACTCTCCGTGCCATCGAACACGCCACCCTTGTCGAACGGCTTGAAATAGATGTAGTACGGATCGAGGTCGAGTGCGCGGCGGGTCAGATAGGAATTGGCCACTGTCGACACAGCCGAGTCGCGCAGGGCGACATCGGTGTTGCGTGTGCGGCTAAAGACGGTTCCGCCAATAATCGACATGCGCGGTGAGGCAAACACGAGCGAGTCGCGCTTTGCCACCTGGTTGTGGTAGTTGAAGTAAGGAACATACTCTTCCACCATACGATTCCACTCAGCATTTGTGGGAGCCACCATCCAGTAGGTGCTGTCCTCTGAATTGATTTCGCCCTGCAGCGTGAAGATGTCGTTACGCAGGTCGGACACGGAGTCGAGATACTGCGTCTGACCATCTACAATCTCACCCGGCACACTCTTTGCAGCGTTGAATTCGTAGACGCTATAGCTGTTGATGAAGTTATAGACGCTGTCGAGGTCCTTGTCGTGCTCAAGATATTCGAACACACTGGGGAAGTAAGGCAGCTGGCGGCTCAGCGTGAAGAGAACGCCGTTGTTGTAGAGTGCGTTCGTCGACTTCAGGGCTACACCACCCAGGCTGTTGCCAGTGAGCACCTCGTACTTGCCGTTCATCATCGTGATGGAATCGTTGGTGAGCGACGACACGGGGTATTTGTAAAGCGTCATGTGGTTCTGCAAGAACTGTTTCACTACGGTGTTGTCGTCGGTGCGCACACCAGCAGCCTTCTGTGCCTTATAAACAGCAATGAGGCTGTCGGCCTGTGCCGATGAAAGCACATCGTCGGTGGGAGCGAAGACAGAGAACGTCTGGCTGCCATTCAGCAACAGATCGTAGCCGCATTCCTTCACCACACGTGTGAAATTGCTCAAGTTGCCGTTCGACTGGATAGCGGACCAAAGTGTTCCGCTATCGACAGTCGATGCATCGTAGTGCTCGTTCCAGTCGTCGCTACACGACACGCTGATGAGCAGCGCGGCGGCAACGGCGAAGGCTGAGCCTATCTTGTTGAATTGATACTTTTTCATATTCATTCGGTTTATTTTGTTGCTTAAACAAATCGGTTGGATTAGAGCATGTCCTCCATGAGACCTTCATCGGTCACACCATAGACGCTCTTCGGCACAAGCTCCAGATAGTCGAGCATGAACTCGTTGTTATTACCCTTCTTCACCGATACGCAGCGGATGCGCAGATAGTGGTCCTTGTTCGGATCCATGTGAGCCGTACAGATGACCATGCGCAGCGTCTGAGGCTGGGTTGCGAAGATGGTCGTCGTAGAACCACCGGCACCATTGTAACGATAGCCACCGGCAGCACCGCGATAGAAGCCCTTGTTCTTCATAACCTTCTGGTCGGTAGCCAAGTCAGGCGTCGACATTGTGGTGTAGTCACCCTTCCAGTCGGAACCGATGATGGAAGCATGGTCGAGCTGACGAGTCATGTCGAGCGGGATGCCCATTGGCTTGTCGTCGAAGTAGAACTGTGCAATACCACGGGTGGGCTCAGCAGCATAGCCGAGACGCACCTGCCAATCGCCTTCATAGGGAACCGGCGGGAGTTTGAACGTGATATCGAAGTCGCCCATCAGGTTGAACTCATCACCCTCGTAGCAGTCGTAGTAGTCGTGCGGACGACGATAGATGAAGTAAGAATCATTGATCGTCACACCTTTCAGATAGCCATTGGGGAAATAGTAGTTACGACCATACTTTGCTGTTTCGTCGTAGTCGGGATCCTGATACTTACGACCACCGTTACGCTCATTCAGACGGACATCGTTTGTCATCAGCTCTGGGAAGATGGTCGAGAAGTCCATGCGGATTCTCATATTGTGAGCGATGTCACGCGTGGGAACATCGAAGGCCAGGATATCTTCCACATAGAAGTAGCGGCCGTTCAGGGCATCCTGCTTAAACTCATCTTCAACACGCGGGATGATGCGCACACCGGGGATGGTGAACTCATCGTCGTAGCGGCGGTTGATGTAGCGCTGACCTACCGTGCTGCCACCAGCCCACTTACGAACGGTCAGGCGCTCGAACTTCATCATGGTGTGAGGCAGCATCGTCTCATACCAGTCGATGGGGTTCATCACCGTCGTCAGAATACCTATATCGGTATACGGAGTGAGGTAGTTCCAACCCTTCACATCACGGTCCAGGATGTGATAAGCCAAGAAGCGATACAACGGGTTCTTCGGATGCTTGATATGAGCAAAGTCGTGATAATCAGCATTGGCATCCTCTGGATACACCTCATCATAGATTTCGCAGGCTTTCTTATAAAGATCCTCCACGGTGGTGATGTTGTACTTCGCCCGCAGCGTGGAATCGGTAGGAACGAACACCGTGAATCCATAACGCTTTTCGTCAGGAACCGTTGCCGTCTCCTTGTTCACGTGCGAGGTATAGCGGATGCGTGGCCAAACAGTATGGTCCCAAGTAGCATCTTTGTATTCGAAGAGCGAATCAGCCAGTCCTGTGAGCTCCATTGCTGCCACATAAAGTGAAATGTTAGGATTGGTCTTCATCACATCGATGATCATGCGGTTACTGCTCTCCAGCACTTCCGTGATGGGTTGCATGATACCATTCTCCACAGAGTCGTCCTGCATGGTGAAGATGATGTGTGACGTACCGTTCAGGAACACCACTGCGTTCTCATTGTCGTCAACACCATGGCTGACTTCAATGTAACGGCGGTTCATGTTGGCCGTATTCAGCACACCGTCCTCCATATCTGACGTGGAGAGCATATTATCAACAAGGTGCGTGCGCGTCAGCGTGTCGCAATCGGCAACCGACAAGTCGTCTATCGACTTCAGTCCACGCTTGGCAAGATAAGCCTGCACGGCATCGTTGGTGGGCGGGAAGCAGGTGTAGGCTCCATAGGTAGCCAGGAGGTCCATCATGCCTGCACGCTCCACAATAGTAGCAAAATCACTGAATTCGTCGTGGCTCTGCAGATACTCACTCATCATCTGACCCTTGAAGGTATAGAAATTCGATGAGTCGGGTTCATCAGAGCAACTCGACACGAAGCCGAGCATGGCAACGACGACCAATAACATCAAACTATATTTTTTCATTTCTGTCATTCTTTATTGATTAGAATCTATCTTGCGACGTTTCTCATTTGCCGGTGCGCTCGTAAGAATCGTTCTCTCCACTGCTGAAGGCAGGATTCTGAACGAGATTCTTGTTCACCTTGATTTCGTCGTTGTTATATGGCCAGTAAATGGCATCCATACGTGAGAGTTTACTCGAGATGGCCGTACCACCGCTCGATCCCTTGCGCGAGACAACACCCACCAGGAAGTTGGTATTGCCGTCACGACGTGAGCGACGCACGAGGTCGTACCAACGCTTGCCTTCGAACATCAGTTCGCGCTGACGCTCAGCCAAGACAAGCTCCTGCATCTGCGACTTCGTGTTGAACTTGCTGTAGTCGAGTTCCTTGGAGCCTGTCGAGCAGTTGGAACGCTTGCTGATGGCATTGATAATGGCAAAAGCCTGCTTGTAGAGCGTGTCGTTCTGCTGCTTGCCTATATCTGTGGAATCGTTGTTGGAAGCCATCTCTACCAATGCCTCTGCCTTCATAAGCATCACGTCGGTGAGACGATAGATGATCCAGTTGGCATGGCAGTAATCCTGTGCATAAGCAGATGCGTAGCTAACGGCATCGGACTTGAGCTCAGCCTTGGTCATATCAATCAAAACAGACTGATAAGCATACTTGTTGATGCCATAGAGGGTCTTCGAGAGAGCCTGTACGTTTTCCCAATAGCGGGTGTCATACTTCGACAAGAACACATCGTACACCTCGTCGGGAACGTCGGTACCAATGAAGTCGGCAACTTTAACACTGCCGGGGAAGGTTCTATCGTTACCATAGCGGCTGCTGACGGCTCCGTTAGAAGGCATGTTGTTATTGTTCATGAAGATGAGCTCGAAGATGCTCTCACGGCTGTTTCCGCGACCGAAGATGGCTTCGAAAGCATTACCATAGGTGCTTCCGGTAGCCGAACCATCGGTGATGATGGGGTAGCCGTCGATCATGCGATCGGTGACCGACACGCGCGAGCCCATCTTGTCGAGTTCGTTCTGATAGTCAACGGTCTTCGCATCGATGACCATATCGGCATAGCTCACGGCGCTTGCATAGTCCTGCTTCCAGAGATACATCTCTGCCAGCATGGCATGAATGGCATCCTGCGTGATGCGACCACGCTGATAGTATTCCTTCGTCACAGGATACTTCTTCACAGCATCGTTCTGAACACTCTCCAGGTCGAGGATCAGGCTGTCGAGCACATCCTCGAACTTCGTGGCCGGCAGATCCATGGTCTGGTTATCGTCGAGATATGCAACCGTGGTGTAAGGAACATCACGGAAGGTGCGAATCAGGTAGAAGTACATCAGGTCGCGAAGGGCCGATACTTCAGCCTTCGTGGCACGCAGCTCACTCTCGGTGTAGTTCGGGTCTTTCTCAGCCACACTCGGTGCAAAGTGGAGCACGGTGTTACAACGGTTGATAATGTTGTAGAAGTCGACCCAAGTCGTAAAGCTGTTGCTGGCGTTGATGTTCTCCTTGAAGATGTTATAGAGATCTTTCTGATTTTCAACATTTGTACCGCCCACGACATTGTCGGAACGGAACTCGCCCCAAGCCATCATTCGGTCGATGACGTTCTGCGACTGCATGGCGGAATAGCAACCTGCCACCACGTTCTCGACGTCGGCTTCTTCGTTCCAGAACTTATCAAGCACGATGAGCTCAAGCGGTTCTATCTCAAGGAAGTCGGAGCAAGAAGAGAAAGTGCAAACACCCAGCAGTCCGATGAGGGCTGATTTGATGATATTTTTCTTCAGTTTCATATTCTTAAGCTTTAAAAATCGACAGTGATACCAAGTGTATAAGACTTTGCGCGAGGTGTCTGACCACCATCGACAGCTGCTCCATAGCCACCATACGACACCTCAGGATCCACACCTTTATATTTAGTGAGGATGAAGAGG
>Ga0129306_1002026_pt1 | contig 19675 bp, 10 predicted proteins | sample P827metagenome_FD_94438 | JGI IMG/M metagenome (GOLD analysis project Ga0129306, IMG submission 94438) | Capybara group fecal microbial communities from Wisconsin, USA - P827 metagenome | ecosystem: Host-associated > Mammals > Digestive system > Large intestine > Fecal | place: USA: Wisconsin... | reverse complement strand
TAAACTTGATGGCTCTCGCTGCTCCGTCCGTTGCAATCCCTCACCTTTTGCTCTGTCCGATATTTCCATAACTGTTCTTTTTGATTTCATCTTATTTCGCGTCAAAGATAATGATAAATAGTTCAAAACCCAAAATCATTACTATTTTTTTATTTAATCAGGCTGGGGATTGCAACCGATGGAGCATCAGGGGTTCGGCAGGGGGTTGTCGGCTTGGTTGGGGATGACGTGCGAGGTGGTGAATTTGAGTGCGCTCCCGCTGACGGTGCGGCCGGCATCGTTGGTGGCGAAGACGGCGACGTAGTAGGTGGTGCGGGCGCTGAGCGTGGCGCGGACGCGAAATGTGGTGCCGTCCATCTGGCCGTAGATGATGCCGTCGTTCTGCTCGGGGGTGGGGGAGGTGTTGGTGGTGCTGTAGCAGATGCCGCACTCGTCGATCTGGCTGGCGGTGATGGTGGCGGTGACCTCGATGACGGTGGGCTCGACTTCGCTGATGCGGGTGCCCGTGATGACGGGCACCGTCGTCCGCTGGCAGGCCGCAGCAAGCAGCATGATGAGCAGCAGCCTCCCCCTTCCCCTCCTGAAGGAGGGGTGACGGGAGCGATTTAGTTCATCGTTGGCTGCGGGGCGATTATCGGATGAGGTATTTCTTTCCATGGGTGATGTAGATGCCTGTATGGGGGGATGAGCCCGCCGGAGCGGGACCGTCGGGGGGAGAGACGAGGCGTCCGTCGGGGGTGTAAGCCTCCCCCTTGTAGGGGAAATTAGGAATTAGGGAAGAGGAATGAGGAATATCGGGCTCGGAGAACTGGATGAGGAGGCGCTCGGGCGCAGCCGTGCGGCCATTTGCCTGCATGTAGGCGCCGAAGGTGCGGACGGACTGGGTGTTCGACTGGAACTCGCTGCCGGGGGGGATGTGGGCGTGCGATTCGTCGTAGGTGTTGAGCATGTAGCGTCCGGCTTGCCTATATACCTTTTTATAGACGGGCACGAAGGCGAAGTTGGTGCCTTCGACGGGCGGCACGTCGAGCGTGGCGTGGACGGTGGCGTCCGAGGCGCTGAAGGTGATGACGCCGTTCAGACAGTCGGCGGGGGCGTAGTCGTCGCTATTGGGCAGGGCGATGACGTAGGGGACATTGGCCTTGATGTCCTGGGCGTACTTGAATTCCCATTCACCATAGCGTCCCAGCCAGAAGTGGTGGTCGGAGCCGCTGGTGCCGAAGGGGGTGAGGATGCCGCGGCTCTCGTGCTCAACGCGCTGGACGTCGAAGGGCAGCACGATGGTCTCCCAGCCCGACGTACGGCCCACGCGGTTCTTCTGGCTGAAGTCTTTCTGGTAGCGGACGTGGCGGGCGGTGAAGGGACGCGGGGCGAGGAAGGGACTGTTGATGTTAAGCGTGACGCTGTCGGCCTGTCCGTCGCGGACGACGATGACATCGCCGGAGGACACTTCGGTGGCGGCAGGGACATAGAGCAGCGTGTTGGCGGCCGAGCCGATGAAGGCTGTAGAGTCGATGGCGGCTTCGCATTGCCAGTCCACCCAGCCCAGCGAGATGCAGCCTTTGAAGAGCTTGCTGCCGGCAAAGGCGACGGTGGGCGGGATGGTGACGGAGGTGAGCTGGGTGCAGCCGCGGAAGGCGCTGTCGGCCAGGGCGGTGACGGTGTAGGTGATGCCTTCAAAGTCGAGGGTCTCGGGCACCACGATGTCGCCCTCGTAGTGTCCCTTGGCGGGGGGAAGGAGCTGGACGGTGTGGCGGTCGAGCGAGATGATTTCGTAGTTCATGCCCCCGGCCTCGAAAACCGTGGCGCCGACGATGGCGGTGTGGGCATCGGAATAGGGCGAGAAGACACCAGACTTGATGGCCCGCACACGGCATACGTAGTTGCCCGACTCCATGCCCGTGAAGGTGAAGAAGGTGTCGGCGGTCTCGACGTACCGGCAGGCAGAAGTGGTGATGGACTTGGAGACTACTTTTTTAGACAGACAGACTTCAGACTTCAGACGAACAGATGAATGTTCATTTTTTGGGGAGTTCAGGAGTTCAGGAGTTACAAGGAGTTCAGACAATACCTCTGCATGCAGGCTATCGTTAGCAGCACTATTGTCTGCACTCCTGCACTCCTGCACTCCTGCACTCCTTCTATTGTCTGCACTCCTGAACTCCTGCACTCCTGAACTCCTTCTATTGTCTGCACTCCTGCACTCCTGCACTCCTGAACTCCTTCTATTGTCTGCACTCCTGCACTCCTGCACTCCTGAACTCCTATCATCTTCCTCCTCTTCCCTGCGGTCGCCCAGATAGACGCTGAGGTTGTCGATGCGGACGCGTGGGGAGCTGCCCTGCTCGCTGTTGCTGATGAAGGCGATGTAGGAGCCGGTGTCCAAAGGGCCAAGCACGCAGTAGTAGTTCTTGTAGTCGTCGTCGGTGACGTAGCTGCCAATCTGTGCCACATAGGCTTTCGAGTCGGCATCGGTAGCCAGACAGACGTGGAGGATGGGCTGTTTGTCGTCGGTGCTAAAGCGGCGGACGGTGAACTCAACGGTGACCATGCCTTCGGTGCAGGGAAGGACGGGGGTCAGGAGGTAGCCGCCCTTCTTCTCTGAGCCCAGCAGCACGCAGCTCTCCAGAGCGTGCACTTCCGAGCCCCGCCAGTCGGTGGTGTCGGTGTAGAGGTCGAGCACGCGGCTGATGTCGCCGTTCGAGGTGGTGACACGGTCGAAGTGTTCCGTGAGGAGAAGCTGGCCGTCGGCCTGTGTCTCGACGGGGGGTGCCGATGCCAGCTGTGCATACTCGACGATGTATTGTGCCCCTTCGACAGGATGCCAGGCGAGGGTGAACGTGGAGTCGCCCTGCATGATGGGGTTGAGCAGCTCAGGGGCGGGCAGCTCGCCGCTGTCGGCAGGAGTCTTCACATAGACGAGGTTGGAGTAGGCCGAGAGGACACCGTTCGTACGACAGCGCACGCGGTAGCAATAAAGCTGGCTGGCCTCGAGATTATCGACGGGCATCTGCAGTATCGGTGTGTGGATGGTGTGGATCAGTTCGCCCTGCTCGGTGAAGAGTGCCGTTGTCCACTCGCTGGGGTCGTCGGGATAGGTGCCAAGGATGCGGTAGATCTCAGCGACATATTCTTCGGCGCCGTAGCGTGCGTTCCAGCGGGCGGTGAAGGAGTAGGGGGTGACGGCAGCAGCGGCCAGGGCGGTGGTCGTCTCGCCGCGCCCTTTCATGAAGTTGCAGGTGACGACGCCGTTCTCCTCCTTGATGTCGGTGATGGGTTTGCTGAGGGGCAGGTTCTGGTTGGTGAGCGAGGCAGGCGTCGAGTAGTCGGAGAACTCGGTGTTGCCCGTGCTGCCGGGGTAGAGGTCGCCGGCCCAGCTGCGGGTGCTCTTCGTGCGGCTGCCGTCGGCGGGGACGATGGTCATACGCTGGATGTCGCCGTTGTTGACGGTGTTCTCCTTCCATGCCGAGGCTTTGTAATCGACGTGGGTGATGAGCAGTCCGTGGCCGTAGGCGCCGCGGTTCCATCCCTTCTTCTGGATATTCTCGATGACGAAGTACTCGTCGGTGTTCTCGGCGGTTACGATGCGGTAGGCTTTGCCTCCGTCGGCGGTGGGGAGTAGGGTGAGCTGCTGTTCGGCGTCGATGGTCTCGATGTCCATCCAGTCGAGGAACTCCTTTTCGTAGGCGGTATAGCCGGCGGGGGTGTTGCCGTTTTCGTTATAGCAGCCGTAGTCCATGATGCTCCAGACGCTCATGCCGAAGTTCTTGGCGTCGTCGGACGTGTCGTAGAAGTCGGGCAGGCCGAGGCAGTGGCCGAACTCGTGGCAGATGGTGCCGATGCCGTCGAGCGTGGTGCCGCTGTTGCCATGCAGCTCGTTGCTGCAGGCATAGGCGTTGACCTGGACGCCGTCGAGCTTCAGCGCCGATCCCGTGGCGTCGGCCAGCGTCCATTGATGAGGCCAGATGGTGTTGACGCCGCCGCTTTGAGCTTCGCCATAGCCAGCGTAGATGACGTAGCAGAAGTCGATGACGCCGTCGCCGTCGGTGTCGTAGTCCTTGAAGTCGATGTCCTTGTTGCCCTGCTTCAGCACCTCGGCGATGAGGTCGCCGGCATGTTCGTCATAGCCCTCGCTGTCGTTGCCGCCGTAGTACTTCATCTCTTTCGAGGCCGTGTAGGGGCCATAGACGTCGAACTGCGGGGTGAACTTGCCGCCGGACTGGGCTACGAAGTAGTCGCGGGCGCTGCCGTAGCCGCTACCCTTGTAGTTCTCGCCGTTGAGGTGTTGCATGAAGGCGGCGTTGGGGTCTTTGGCGGCGAATTTCTTGTCGGTGAACTGTGCCAGGATGACCAGCACGCGCTGTGTGCCGGTGGGGCCCCGGCGGGCCTGCTGGCGAAGCGGCGGACAGAGATTCGGAGTACCGTATTTCCGGAGTTTCTGATTCCTTGCCTGTCTGCGTACAAGGCTTCGCTCGTGCAGCATGGCCAGCTGGAAGGGAGTGTAGGCGACGAAGTATCCCTGCTCGGTCTGATAGACGGGTTTGCCGTCGGTGGTAGTGTAGTAGTGGCACCACTCGTCGCCGGTGAGGACGACGGTGATGGGACGTCCGTCGGGCTGCATCACCGTCACCGGTGTGCGCCAGGCTGGCACAGCACCTGCCGTAAGGCAGGCGAGGGCCATGCAGAGGCAGCCGATGAGACGGGATTTCATTTACAGTCCGGCGGGAAGGGCGTTGACGCGGGTGTAGATGCAGGTCTCGGTGGGTGCCGCCAGCGAGAGGCGGGTATTGTCGTCGTCGAGGGTCACCTCGTACTGAGCACCCCAGGGAGTGCCGTTGCTATAGACGCCGGTGAGCAGCGTGCTTGTCAGCGTCCACGTGCCGCGGAAGGTGCGGAAACGGCCTGTGCCCAGCATCTGATAGAGCTTGAATGTACCGGTGGATGACACTGGCGACTGGTCTTTTGCGGCGCGGGTAGCCGCCGGCGTGTCGGTCTCGAAGACGACATAGACATCGACGGCCTCGCTGCCGATGGTGACGGCGCGGGTTTCGGTGATGTTGATGAGGTTCCACGTCCCAGCAAGGGCGGCAGCCATCTTGGCTGTCGGGTCCTCGGCCGGCTCATGGGGCTTGCAGCCGGCGAACGCCAGCACGAACAGGAATGTTGCGCTATAGAATATGGTATGAACTATCTTATTCATTCTCTATGGGGAAATTGAAGATTGTAAATTGAAAAATAGGATTGAAGATTGAAAATGGAAGATTACCCTAACCTCTACCCTCTAACCCAAAAACTCTAACCATGCCTACAGCCATCCTCCAGTGCCGGACTTGAAGGTGCGTGAGATGATGGAAATCTCCTGCGTCATCTCCATGCCACCGATGGCATCGTCGCCGCCGATGATGTTGCCGCCGGCTATGGCACGGACTTTCACCTTGCCCGAGCCTATCTTGGTCGGATAGATGTAGAGCTTGCCGTACTGCATATAGGGGTCTTGCTGGAGGCCCAGCGAGGCGCGGTCATCGTCGGAGACTTCGCAGAGCACCTGTCCCTCTTCCTTGCCCGGCTCGCCTAGGTAGGTGAGGTTGACGGACGAGGTGCCGAAGTACTGCGAAACGTCAATCCACTGGTTGCGCCCTATCTCGGCCGTCAGGCAGGGGATGCCCTCGATCTGCATCATGAAGATGTAGGCGTCGATGGAGCCGGTGCCCATCTGCTTGCGGTAGTTGCCGAGGTTGAGTGTCTGGTTGTAGAGTTTCTTCTCGCCCTTCAGACGGCTGTCGAAGTCGTTGGCCGAGCTGAGCAGGAGCTCCTTGAACTCTTTGGCGGTGAACGTCTTGCCGAGTTTCTTGGCGTAGGAGAGTGCGAGGGCAGCCACACCGCTCACGTGGGGCGTGGCCATGGACGTGCCTTGGCTGTAGGAATAGTCTTTGTCCCGGACGTCCCAGGAGTCGCCCAACTCCGAGGGGTAACACGAGAGAATCATGCACTCGGGGGGATAGCTGTTGTTTACCTTGTGGTAATACTCACCGCCCGGGGCGACGATGTTGCATCCCGGGCCGTAGTTGGTGTAGTAGGTGGGCAGGTAGTCGGGGCCGAAGGCCGAGACGCTGATGATGTCGTAGAGGGCACCGGGGTAGGTGGCGTAGGGGTCGCCGTCGTTGCCCGCGGCGAAGATGGGTATGCCGCCATCCACCACGGGGTTGTTCTTGGTGGCCTCGAAGTACTTCAGGGCATCATATTCCACTTGATTCGTCTTGTTGTTGCCGTTGCGGTAGGCGGCGTCGGACTTGTACGTGCCGCCGGTGTAGCCGAAGGAGCAGGAGATGATGGAGGCGCCCATGTCGGCTGCATACTTGATGGCCTTGGCCACGGTTCTTGCGCTGCCGCCATCCTTCTGGTCGTAAATCTGGCAACTCATGATGCGGCAGCCGTCGCCTTTGCCCGTGCCTCCGGCCACGCCGCACACGCCGATGCCGTTGTTGTTGACCGCTGCGATGGTGCCGGCGCAATGGGTGCCGTGGCCTGTGTTGCCCTCGCCGTCCCAGTGCAGCTCGCCGTTCCTAACGAAGTTGTAGCCGTAGATGTCATCGACATAGCTGTTGCCGTCGTCATCGACGCCGGGCTTGCCGTTCTTCTCCGCCTCGTTCACCCACATGTTGGCGGCAAGGTCGGGGTGGTTGTACTTGACGGCTTCGTCTACCACGGCCACGATGATGTCGGGGTCGCCGCCGCAGAGGTTCTTCCACACGTTCTTCACGTTGATGTCGGCGCCCTTGTAGATGTCCTCGGCCTGGGAGACATCGCCTATGTTGATGAATCCCCATTGGTAGCTCAGCCAGGGGTCGTTGAAGGGGAGGTCTGTGGCGGCGCGGGTGGCGGCTCGCTGGCCGAGCTCGGCGTCTGAGACGGGCACCACGAACTCGCTCTCTTCGTTCGCATAGACGTTGTCGAACTGCACGGCCTCCACCTCGTCGAAGGTGCAGAGGACGCCCGCCGTCTGCTCGGCAGTGGTGCCGTCGGCCAGCGTGACGTCATACCAGCGGTCGAGGCCGAAGCGGCGCTCCAGCTCCTCCTTGCCGGGCGTGGAGGGGAACACGGGCTGCAGGTTTTCGAGGCCGCAGCCCATCAGCTTTGCCCGCACCTCGTCCGAAGGGATTTCAGAGAGCTTCAGCAGCAGCACTCCCGGGCGGGACTGCTCGGAGGTGTTGATGATTTTTTCACTTCGGGTAGCCGTACCCGCAGCTGCGTCAGGCGATGTGGCCGTAACGTCCAGTCTGTCGGCGCAAGCGCTCACCAGCAGCCCTGCTGCCAGCAAGATGGGAGTGACTTTTCGGTTCATATCAGATGTTGTCGTTTTTTATTTGGTTTGTTAAAGTGCAAAGGTAGCGAAGATATTTGAAAGAACAAAGGAAAAAGCCTAAAACAACGTTAAAGAAGCGTTTTCGTGTTGTATGTTAAAGATGGATAACCTGACATGGTTCAGCTCTGTATCATGTTCTCGTCAAGGAGAAAATCCATGAGGCCGAGGATGAGGATGCCTTGCTCGTTGTACCAGGGCTGAATGTCATCCCTGACGATAATGACTTTTCTGAAGGAGTCGTTGATGGCGTTCAGGGAGCGGCTTTCCTGAGCCATCTTCTCACGGTCAGGGATAGACAGCGCCGACTGAATATACAGCCGTAAGTTTCCCTGGTTGGCTATGAAATCGACTTCCAGCCGGTTGCGGACGGTTTTCCCATCTTCGTTCCGCTGCCTGAGTTCCACATTGCCCACATCAACCTGATACCCTCTTATACGGAGTTCGTTGTAGATGATGTTTTCCATCAGATGGCTTTCTTCTTGCTGGCGGAAACCGATGACGGCATTTCGTATGCCCACGTCCTCAAAATAATACTTTGACAGCGTCCCAATGTACTTCCGGCCTTTTACGTCGTATCTCTCCGCCTTGCTTATCAGGAATGCATCGGAGAGAGCATCCAGATAACGGGAAAGTGTCTGGCTGCTGACGGGCAGACGTTCCACCGTCTTGAAGGTGTCGGCAATACGGGAGGGGTTGCATGGCGAGCCGATGGACGATGCAATGATACGCAAAAGCGTGTTCAGTTCCATTCCGTTTTTGAGCCTGTAGCGTTCCAGGATGTCCGAGAGGTATGCCGTCTGGAAAAGATTGTGCAGATATCGCATCTTCTCGGCGTCCGTCTGGAAGGAGAGTATTTGCGGCATTCCGCCATACGTGTAATACTCCTTCCATGCCTTTTCTTTGTCTAATTCGGTCGCAGCGTAGTATTCCGAAAAGCTAAGCGGATGGATGCGAATCTGATAGTCCCGTCCACGGAATTCCGTAGCGATGTCGGAGGCCAGAAAGCGCGAGTTGCTGCCCGTAACGTAGATTTCGGCATTTTTAATGTGGAGCAGGCTATTCAGAACATCGACGAATTCGCTCATTAGCTGCACTTCGTCAATCACGATATAGTACAACTGTTCATCGAGAATCCGTGAATGGATGTAGGTCAACATCTCGTCCGGATCCCTTAATGCCTTGTTCATTCGGTCGTCAAGTGAGACTTCTATGAAATGGCGCTCATCTACTCCTTCTAAAAGGAGATGATGATGAAAGAGTTCGGTCAGAAGGTATGACTTCCCACAACGTCGTGGGCCAGTTACAATCTTTACGAGCCCGTTTCGTCGGGCCGTTAACAGCTGGCGAAGATAATTGTCACGTTTAATTTCCATAGCTTCTCATCGTAAATTTTTGGCATATGTGCCAACTTTTCACTGCAAAGGTACTGCTTTTTTGCGATTATTCATAGAACCATTTAAAAAAGTTGGCACAAGTGACAACTTTTTTAAATGGAAGATAGGGGATTTGGTTAGAGGTTATGGGTTAGGGGTTAAGGGTTAGAGGTTAGGGTCAAAGCTGGCGTAGCAAACAACTCTAACCCCTCACCCCTAACCCCTAACCTTCCCCCCTCCTTTAGGAGGGGACGGGGGAGGCTTTGAAGCAGCGTTTAACGTTATGATGACAGCGTTTAACGTTGTGTGTGGGATGACAATGAAATAGCCTCGGCAGGGGATGCCGAGGCTATTGATTATGGGTAAGGGGTATTCCCTTAGAACGAGGGGGTAATCCCTTAGAACTTGAGCATGCTGTCCACCTTCACGGGAGCGGAGAAGCGGCTGGAGCGTGCGGGACGCTCGACGGCGACGGCCTTGAAGGCAACGGTCTGCGGGTTGCGCTCGGGCTTGAAGGTGTGGTTTTTGCCACCCTGAGCCTTGGTGAGCTGGCTGCCAGCCAGACGACGGCCGTTGGCACCTGCAGCATCACTCAGCGTGAAGACCTCTTCGCCCTTGCCGAAGTAACCGGCACTGACATAGTAAATCACGAAGAAGTGGAAGGTCTGCGTTTCGGGATCGAAGTAGCTGACACCTTCGTCGGTGTTGCCGGTGTAGTCGGCCAACTCGATGACATAGACGTCACCATAGGTGCTGTGGGTGTAGCCGGTGAACTGGTCGTTCACATGGCAGGCATTGGTTTCCTTGTCCCAGGTGAAGTTCATGTCGATGCCGCCGCCCCAGTTGTTGATGGCGTAGGTGTTCTCGTAGTTGGGGTTGATGAGCAGGGCCAGACCGGGGTCGTCACCCTCCCAGAACTGGGCGTAGGTGTACGTGCCGGTAATGCCGGTGGGCTCGTTGGGCAGGCCGTCGGTCTCGTACTCAGCCGTGACGACGGTGCTGTTGTAGCCGTTTGTGGCATAGACCACCACGGAGTAGGACGTCAGGGCATCGAGACCCGTGGCGAGGGTGGCATAGCCCGTGCCGTTGATGATGTTCACAATGGAGTCGCTGAGAGCGGTCTTGATGGAGGCGGCGAGAGCCTCGGCGCCCTTGGCCTGGACGTCGGCGGTCTTGAAGACGCCGACCTTCACCTCGGTGAGGTCCTTGCCATAGACGAAGTAGCCGAATGAGTTGATGGCGTTGAGGCCGACATGTTCGTACATGGCCGACGTGGGCTCGGTGGCCACGGTGACGACGGCGGCATACTCGTCCTTATCATCCAGCGTTACATAGGTGAAACTGGTGCTGGCAGACTCTTTCACCTCGCCCTTGATGATGGTGAGGGCAACGATGCTATAGACGCCTGTCTTTTCGGCCTGGATGCCGATGATGGTGTCGGTCTGCTCCTCGGCCTTGAAGGTAACCACGTTCTCGGCCTTGTTCTCGGCGATGTTGTTGACCACGCGCTTTAGGCCGCTGGCGTTCAACTCACCTTCCACGATGACGTACTTCACGGTGTCAACATCGGTGCCCAGTGTGAACTCGACGGGAACAACGCCGTCAACGGTCTCGCCTGCTTCTACGTCGATGCTGTAGTCAACGCGGACATAACCATCGGCAATAGCCATTTCAGAAGAGCCGAAGGAGTAACCTTTGCCGCGCTTCTCCGTGTCCTGATCGCAGACAAAGTACATGAACAGGCTAAAACCACCATGTCCGTCGTAGAAGGAAACCTCGTCGGGATATTTCTGGACAAGCCAGTCGAGGGCATCGGCGTAGCCATTCGAAGTGTAGTAATCGGCACCACGATACTTCTCGTAGAATCCGTCCTCGGAGCAGGCGTGGATGATGTCGCCGTTGTTGTTGAAGCCCATGCTCTGGTAGGGGATGGAGATGTAGTTGGTCTTGGTGTACCACACAAACTCCATCTCATACTCAGCGCCTGTGCCCCAGATGCCATAGACGGTTTCTACGGTTCCATCCTCATGTTCCACTTCGGCGGGAAGGGACTCCGTCACACAATGACGGACGCCGTCCACCTCGTAGTACTTCATATAGAACTGGTGCGTTTCGCCCCACCAGTCCTGAACGTAGGTAAACAGGGCTTTTTCCGAACCGTCTTCTTTCAGGAAGTACTTCCACTCCACGCAGAACACGGAGAGGTCGATGTAGTTGGAGGTGCTGTTATACGCCGAGCCATACTGCGCGTCCGTGACGGCGATGTTCAGGGGATACTTGACAGCCGTTTTTGCCTTTTCGAAGGTGACGTTGAAGGTAGCCTCCTGCTGTCCGGCAGCGAATTTCACCGAAGCGGGCACGACGAAGACACCCGTGGTGTCTGAACTGACGAGGGGTACCTCAATTTCGGGTAGGGGGTCGGTGATACCTGCACCTTTCAGACTGTCGCGCGAGATGGTGATAGTAATGACGCGCTCCATGGTGGGGTCAACCGTGTGGTCGGCGGCAGCTTCCTGTGTGGGGAAGTAGATGCCCTTGCAGCCGGCCTGGTCAGCTTCACCGGGAATGTACTCCGGAGCCTGTTCCACGCAGGAGAAAAGACCTGCGGTGAAGAGAGCTGCGAAGGCTCCAAACAGATATTTATTGATTTTCTTCATAATCTTAGTACTTTTAATGGTTTATCGAATCTGTCCATCGAATTAGTTGTTGCCCGGAGCAAAGGTACCTTCAGGCGTGGGGCCTACGACGGTCTTGGCGGGGTCGGGGTTGTTCTGCGCCTTGGAAATGGCGTTGTTGTTCTCGATCTCGGTGCGGGGGATGACGAAGTTCCAGTTGGGCTTCATGCCTTTGCAGTTGATCTTGAAGTTGTCGTTGGGGGCGTTGGTGCCTTCGTAGTTCTGGATGACGTCGGGTTTGATGCGCTTGGCGTTGGGGAAGGCGTTACCTTCGCCCCAGAACTCGATGCGCTCCTGGGTGAGGACCTCGAGCTGGAACTCGCGCTGGTCGGTGATGTTCTTGTCGTAGGCGGGGTCGCGGTAGGTCTTCATGAAGGTGTTGAGGAGGGCCATGCCTTCGCCGACGCTCTTGCTCAGACCGACGGCTTCGGCCTCGAGGAGGTACATCTCCTCAACGCGCATGACGGGCACGTCGCAGGCGCCGCCCACGGTGTAGTCTTTGTAATCGCCGCCGACGCAGCGGAACTTCAGCGAGAAGTAGTCGGGCTGAGCGTCGAGGAAGGCCTGGTCGCGGCAGGTCTCGTACTTGAACTTGCTGCGGTCGGGGTCGAGCCAGAGCTTCTTGCGGTAGTCCGTGTCGCTGATCTTGGCGTAGAGGTTGGCGTTGATGCCGGGGAGCGTCAGCGAGGCATAACCCCAGTCGGCTTCGCCGGACATCCAGCCCGTGAAGTTGCAGAGGTTACCCATGTTTTCGGCCGAGTACTTGAAGGCCCACATCCAGGCTTTCTTAACGGTGTTGAAGCCGGTGTTGAGGTCGGTGATCTCGGCGGCGGTCAGCGGGGTGGCACCGGAGGTGTCGATGGCCTTGCGGGCATACTCGGCAGCCTCGGCATACTTCTTGTCCCACATATAGACCTTAGCCATCAGGCCATAGACCACGGCGAGGTTGGGATAGTACTTCGAATCGGGGGTGTAGTTCTGGAGGCACTTCTCGGCGGTCTTGAGGTCGTCGAGGATGAAGGCAACGAGGTCCTCGTGCTTGGCGCGGGGGTTGTTCTTGATTTCTTCGCCGGTGGTCTCGGGCTTCACGATGGGCACGGTGAGGCCGAGGAGAGCCTTGACGTCGGTGTAGATGTTGTCCTCAGGCTCGTAGAAGACGCCGAGGAGGTAGTAGGCGTGGGCGCGGCTGGCGTAGGCGATGCCGGCCAGGCCCTTGATGTCATTGTTAAGGGTTGAGTCGTTCACGTTCACTGCACCGATGACGTCGTTGGCACTCTTCACGAACATGTAGAGGGTGCGCCAGGGGATGTAGGTGCGGACGTACTGATAGCCCGTGCCGCTCTCGAACGTGTTGTAGGAGCGGTACCAGTCGTAGCCCGAGTTGGAGCCGAGGGGGAACATGTCGCCGAGGAGCTCCGTCTGGGCAATCATCAGGGCGGGGTAGGCCATGTCGGTCTCGTCGTTCTGCTCGCCATAGACCAGGTAGCCCTGGCTCATCTGTGCGGGGATACCGGCCACCGATGCTTCCAATGCCGAGGAGGAAGCGCCGATCTGCTCCGCCGTAGCGGTGGAGGACTGGAGCACGGGTTCCTCGATGCAGCTTGCGAATGCCATTCCGGCAAGGGCAAGGAGAGTGAAAATCTTCGTTATATTTTTCATATTCTATTCCTTTTTATATATTATACCATTTGTTGGTTAATGTCAGATTAGAACTTAAGCGTTACACCGCCGGAGACGGAACGCATCGGTGAGTAGTTGGTAGCGTTGGAGCCGGTGTAGCCCTGACGGGGGTCGAAGCCCTGACGGGCAGACCAGTACCAGAGGTTGTCGGCCGTGACGTAGAAGCGGGCGCTGTTGATGAGGGCCTTGCGGGTCCAGCGAGCGGGCAGTGTGTAGCCCAGGGCGATGTTCTCGATGTTGAGATAGCTGGCCTTCGTCAGGAAGCGCGTGGAAGTAGAGGACGAGTTGATGTCGCCATACTGCCAGCGGGGCGTGGTCTGGCTGGGGTTGTCCTTCGTCCAGGCCTGGAGGGCATCGACGTGGAAGTTGTAGCCGGCGTTGCTGCCCGTGGGAGGAGCCATGAAGCGTGCGTAGGTGCCGTCGTAGCCCCAACCGCCAATCTGGTAGCTGAAGTTGACGCTGAAGTCGAAGCCGTAGGCCTGCAGGCTGGTGCCGAAGCCGCCATAGACGTCGGGGATAGCGCTCTTGTTGGCAATGTAATAGGTAGCGTTGGCGTACTTGTTGGTGGTCTCGACGCTGTGGCCGGTCTGGAACTTGGCGCCGTCGGCGTCGTCCTTGTCGGTCTCAATCTTGTTGCCGCTGGCATCGACGGCGAACTTCACCTCCTCGTCGTCGGTGACAAAGTTGCCGGTGCCACCGTAGGTCTTGTAGTACTTGTCGTACTTCTCGCCGTTCTCGTCCGTTCCCTGGTCGTAGATGGCCTTGTTGTAGTACCAGAGGGCTTCGCCGGTCTTCTGGTCAACACCTGCGGAAGCGGCCATGTACCAGCTGTAGAGGCCCTGGCCTTCGGTGATGGCGTTGTTGCCGCTGCTGTAGCCGAAGTACTTGTTGCCGTCGAGGTCCCAGAAGTGGGTGGTCTTCTTGGCTTCGTCCAGATAGGTGATCTTGTTCTTCAGCGTGGTGGCGTTGGCGAAGATGTCCCACTGCACCTTCTTGGTGCGGATGAGGTTGAGGTTGAGCTCGAGCTCGACGCCGCTGTTGTACATGTCACCGACGTTGTCCCAGTAGCTGGTGTAACCGGCCGAGGGAGCCACGGAGAAGCTGTACAGCATGTTGGTGGTGTTGCGCTTGAAGTACTCGATGCCTCCGCTCAGGCGCTTGAAGAGGCTGAACTCGACACCGGCGTTGAAGTTGGTGTTGGTTTCCCACGTGATGTCGCGGGTACCCTTGCCCGAGAAGGCGACACCCACCTTGCCGTCGGAGTTGGAGATGCTGTAGCGGTCGGTGAAGAGGAAGTTGCTGATGTTGTCGTTACCCTGCGAGCCGATAGAGGCCTTGAGTTTGAGTTCGTCAACCCAGTTGACACCCTGCATGAAGGCTTCCTTGTTGATGAGCCATGCGCCGCCGACGCTCCAGAAGGTACCCCACTGGTATTGCGGGTCGAAGCGTGAGGAGGCGTCGCGACGGATGCTGGCGCTGCCGAAGTAGCGGCCGTCGTAGTCGTACTGGATGCGGCCGAAGTAGCCTTCGTTGTTGTACATGCTGTTGTAGGAGCCTGCGCCGGCGTTATCGACGACAGCACGGTTCAGTTCGCGGTCGTCGCCCGAGAACATCTCATGCTTGGTGGCATAGAGTTCGTAGTAACGGCTCTGGTAGTACTCGTGACCGGCCATGAGGTTGAAGTTGTTGTACTTGCCCAGCGTGAAGGTGTAGTTCAGCAGCTGCTGGAGGTTGTACGAATAGGAGCGGGTGTGATAGACCTCGATGGTGCCGCCCGTAGTGTCGAACTGGCCGTAGAAGGGGTTGTAGTAGTATTTGCCGCGTGTCTCGTCGAGGGCGTAGGTGCCGTTGAGGGTGAGGACGAGGCCCGGGGCGAAGGTGATGTCCATGAAACCGCTGCCGGTGTTGGCATTGCCTTCGTTCTCGTTCATGTTCAGACGGTTGTCCATGATGGGGTTAGCGTCGCTGATGAAGGGACGTGACATGCCGGGCGTGCCGCCGTCGTCGAGCACACCGTTACCATAGTCCATGACCTGGTGGCCGTTGGCATCGACGTAGATGGGATAGCCGTTGATGACGGGCTTGCCGCTGGCATCCTTGATGATTTTGCCTTCCTTGTCGCGGGCGTAGTCGACCGTGCGGACGTAGATGGGATAGATGGGAGCCATCTGCGAGGTGAAGGCCCAGATGTTACCGCTGGAGGTCTCGCTGCCGTTGTTGTTGAGGAAGTGGCTCTTGAACTTGGTGAAGCTCATGTTGCCGCCCACCTTCATCCACTTCTTGGCCTGATATTCGGCACGCAGACGGCCGGTCAGACGGTTGAGGTCGGAACCTTCGGTGATACCTTCGTTGTTCAGGTAGCCGAGAGAGGCGAAGAAGCTGCTCTTCTCGTTAGCCGAGGCCACGGAGGCGTTGTACTCCTGACGGTTGCCCGTGCGGTAGCCCACGTTAGCCCAGTCGTCGGGGATGGCCCAGAAGTCCTGGCCGTTCGAGGTGACGATGTGGCCAAGGGTGGCGTTGGGGTTGAGCTTGCCGTTCTGGCCGATGAGGTACTGGCCTTCGGGGATGGTATAGACGTTGTAGCCGAGACCGCCGCTACCCTGGTCGCCGAAGAGGTTGTTGTTGGCCTTCTGCCAGGCGGCGCCGGCGCTCATGCCCTGGGCGATGTTGTAGTTGTTGACGGCTGCGTAGTGCATCTCGTAGTACTGTGCGGGGTCGGTGATCACGTTGTACTGCTGCAGGGCGCGGGTGTTCTGGCCGTACTTGGCGTCGAAAGTGACGACGGCGTCGCCGCTCTTGGCCTGCTTGGTGGTGATCATGATGACACCGTTGGCACCGCGGGCGCCGTACAGGGCGTTGGAGGCAGCGTCCTTGAGGACGGTCATGCTCTCGATGTCGGCGGTGTTGATGTTGGAGATGTCGCCGTCGTAGGGGGCACCGTCAACGATGATCAGGGGGTCCTGGCCGGCGTTGATGGAGCTGAAGCCACGGATGCGGATGGTGCTCTTGGCACCCGGGGCACCGTTGCTGCTGGTCAGCTGCACACCGGCAACCTTACCGGCCAGGGCGTTGGTGACGGCAGCGGTCTGCACGTCGGCCAGCTTCTCGGCGTTCACCACAGCGGCAGAACCCGTGAAGGCGCTCTTCTTGGCCGTACCGAAGGCCTGGACGATGACCTCCTCCAGAGCCTCGGCATCTTCTTCTAATTCCACTTTCACATAGGGACGAATGGCAACTTCCTTCGTCTCCATGCCAACGAACGAAATCACCAGCGTCTTAGCCGTGCTGGGCACGCCGGAGATTTCAAACTTACCGTCGAGATCGGTGATAGCGCCAAGGGTAGCGATACCCTTCACGGCCACCGATGCTCCAATAACAGGCTCGCCATCGGTTGCGCTGGTGACCACACCAGTGACCTTCTGGTTCTGAGCCGTTACCACACCTGCCACCATCAGGAAGCAGGCCAATAACGTCATCAATTTTCCTTTCATAAAAATTTGATTTGAGTTAAACATGAATTTATAATTTGTTACTATCCTTTCTACCTCAAACAATTGGTCGCAAATATAAGACGACTTCGCGGGAAAAACAAATAAAACCTTAAAAAAATGCGTTCGCCTACCATTATTTTATAAAAATGCCCCAAAATAAGTGAATTTTTAACTTTTTGCCGCCCGAAAAACCGCCTTTTTGATGCCTGTCAAATCGTAACCACCCCCGCCGGAGGCAGAGTTAGAACAAACGACCATTATACCTCAAGCTTACGTTAAACCCAAATCGGTCATTAGGTCGACTGTTGTTCTTATCTTTTTCAGTCTATTCATGTCCTATCAGCATTTCTTTCGGCATCTTGTCCACATCGTTGTCTCGTCGTAGCTCGCTACGCCTTCGACATCGATTTGAATAATCTGCACGAAACAAATACTAATCTGACATAAATCCTAACGACCGATTTGGGTTAAACTGTGGTGTGTCCACAACGTTAAACGCTGTGTTCGTAGCGTTAAACGCTGCGCCAACAGCCCATTGGGCTACGCGCACAGACCAAGCATCTGGCGAAAAAGTATTTTCTTAAGACAAACTTATATTATATATGCGCGCGTGCGCGTGGATTTGCTACCGTACTATCGTGCTATTGTACTATTCCGCCTTTCTTGCACGTCCCTCCTTCCCTCGTGTAGAAGCCCCCTTCCTGAATGTAGAAAGGGGGCGTTGGCATGCAGAAGCCCCCTTTTATTTGTTAATCTGTAACGACGTTCGTCAACGTCATCGAAATCCATGCCCAACGCTCTTATGTGAGGCCGGTTCAGGGTGTCGCCGGCGTGGGGCTGGCGAGCGCATCGCGATAGAGCGCCGGCACGGGCTCACCCTCCGCATGAGGAAACGTCTGAAGTCTGATAGTCTGAAGTCTGCCGTCTGCCGTCTCTAGTCTTGATGATAAGTCTGTTCGTCTCCTGAAGGAACGTTCCTGTCGCGGGGTTGAAATCAACAGCCATCAGCCGATAGCACAGGCGTCCACGGGCTTCGGGCATGGGCTGGAACGCTGTCGGCTGCGCAATAGTAGAGGGTGTGTCCGTCGGGGCTCCAGGTGGGGAAGGTCTCCCACACCTCAGCTGTGTTGAGGAAGGGCGGAGCCGTGATTCCGCCTGTCTCGAGGTCCATCAGGATGATGTCGGAGGCGGTGTCATAAACCTCGATGGGCTGGCTGTCGGCAACGGAGAAACATTGGTGGGTCTGGCATGAGGCAAAGGCCACGAATCGCCCTGACGGATGCCAGGTGGGATAGGTGCCCTGCTTCAGCGGGCCGTGCCCCCTGAGGTTGATGAGCCGGACATTGTCATCGTGGATGAAGACCGTGCCCCCTCCTGCTCCACGGGCATGGCGCTCCGCAGCCGACGAAGAGGAGCAGAAGCAGCAAGAGGACGAGCATCATTTTTTCCTTACAAGGCGATTGACGATGGGGATGCTGCTGAGGGGAAGGTCACGGCGGACAATATAGGCCACGAAGAGCAGGAGCAGCAGGGTGCCGGCAACCAGCTGCAGGGCCACGGGCAGCCGCGACGTCAGGAACGAGCAGCCGTAGAGGACGGCAGCCAGCAGGACGTAGAGGGCGATGTCCTTCATCGGATAGGCGATGGGGTACTTCTTCTGTCCGACAACATACGAGAGCAGCATCGACGTGCCATAGCCGCAGAAGATGCCCCAGGCACAGGCCATGTAGCCGTGAGTGGGCACAAAGAGGATGTTGATGGCAATCATCACGATGGCCCCCGCGGCGCTGAGGACGGCGCCCCACCACGTCTGGTCGGTCAGCTTGTACCAGAAAGAGAGGTTGAAGTAGATGCCCATGAAGATCTCGCCGGCCATGACGATGGGCACCACACGCAGGCCGACCCAGTAGTCGTGGTTCGCCACAAGGTATTTGAGGACAGGCATGTAGAACACCACGGCAAGGAAGGCCAGCAGGGTGAAGATGACGAAGTACTTCATGCCCGCGGCGAGCATCTCCGGCGAGTCTTTATCCTTGGTGCCACCAAAGACAAACGGCTCGTAGGCATAGCGGAAGGCTTGTGTGAGTAGGGTCATAATCATGGCTATCTTTACGCATGCTCCATAGATGCCGAGCTGAACGAATCCTTCTTTGCCCGGCATCAGACGTGGAAAGGCCATCTTGTCGAACGTCTGGCCGAGGATTCCCACCACGCCGAGCAGAAGAATGGGCCAGGCATAACCCAACATGCGGCGGGCAAGGGAGCGGCTGAAGCCATAGGTGATGCCTTTCATCTCCCCCGCGAAGGCAAACATGACGATGAGCGTACACAACAGGTTGACGAAGAAGATGAGACCCACGCCGTAGTTGTACCGCTCGTAGAATGCCTGCACGGCAGGATAACGGCTGAACAGCAGGGGCAGGACAAGGAAAATGACGAGGTTGAGAATGACGTTGACGATGATGAACAACAGCTTGAGCGCCATGAACTTTATGGGACGGTGCTGCTGGCGAAGATAGCTGAAGAGGATAGCCTGGAAGGCGTCCATGGCGCCGATGATGGCAAAGCAGGCTACATACTCAGGGTGTGCAGCATAGCCCATCGCACGGCTGATGGGGTGCAGCAGGCAAAAGACAAACGCCAGGAACACAATCCCCACACCGCCCACCAGCCGCAGGGCGGTGCTGAGCACCATGCGCGGGTCTTCACCCTCCTTGTTGGCAAAGCGGAAGTAGGTGGTCTCCATGCCGAAGGTGAGGAGCGCGAACAGCAGGGCCGCCCAGGCATAGAGGTTGCTGACTATGCCGTAGCCCCCGCTCTCAGCCGCAATCTTGGCGGTGTGAAGGGGGACAAGCAGATAGTTGAGAAATCGGCCGACGATGCTGCTGAGCCCGTAGATGGCCGTGTCCTTAGCGAGGGTTTTCAGATTTGCCATGGATTTTGGGGTAACGTTTAAGGTTTAACGTTTAAGGTTTAACGTTTAACGAACACGTCCTATGATTTGGGTTTAACGTTTTCCTTTCTTCTTGTCTGCGACGCTACGTGAATGTCCGTAAATAATCCGTGAATGTCCGTAAATGATTCTTACCTCAG
>Ga0129306_1002023_pt1 | contig 19706 bp, 18 predicted proteins | sample P827metagenome_FD_94438 | JGI IMG/M metagenome (GOLD analysis project Ga0129306, IMG submission 94438) | Capybara group fecal microbial communities from Wisconsin, USA - P827 metagenome | ecosystem: Host-associated > Mammals > Digestive system > Large intestine > Fecal | place: USA: Wisconsin... | reverse complement strand
GACTTCGTCTTCCACACCGGCGAGCACGCCGAGTTCAGCTTCGACGGTCACGTCGTGCTGGTGAGCGTATTCAACAACCTTCTTGGTGAGGGCGATGTTGTCTTCGTACGGAAGAGCGGAACCGTCGATCATCACGGAAGAGAAACCGTTGTCGATGCAGTCCTTGCAGAGTTCGAAAGAGTCACCGTGGTCGAGGTGGAGCACGATCTGCGGATTGGCGCAGCCGAGTTCCTTGGCGTATTCAACAGCACCCTGGGCCATGTAGCGGAGGATGGTGCCGTTTGCGTAGTTACGAGCACCCTTAGAGACCTGCATGATCACCGGAGACTTCTGCTTCACAGCAGCCTGCACGATGGCCTGCATCTGTTCCATGGTGTTGAAGTTGAAAGCCGGGATAGCGTAGCCACCCTTAACAGCCTTTGCAAACATTTCCCTGGTGTTCACCAGGCCGAGTTCCTTGTAAGAAACTGCCATTTGATTTACCTCTTGAGTGTTTGGCGACCTAGGCCGCCGGTTTAAAGTTACGGGGCTAAATTTAGCAAAATCGCACCCGTTTGGAAACACGGGAACGAAAAAATATCAATGGTGAAAGCGTTGATGGGGGAGCGCTCACTTGCGCAGCTTGGACAGGGCCTGCAGGACCTGTGCGCGGAGTTCCCGGAGAACTTCCGGGTCGGGATCGTGCGGGGGGAGGGGCTTGGCGTTCTTCGCCTTCAGTTCCTTCACGAGGTCGATGTCCTGTTTTCGCCAGCTCCGCTTGCCGGCCCGGTTCCGGGGGACGCTAAGTTCGGGAATATGCTTTTCCCAGTAGCGCAGGGTATACTCCGGCACCCCGATCATCTCGGAGACCTCCCTCGTGGACCAGTAGACCTTTTCGATTTTAAGACTGCCGTAACGCATGTTCCTTTAAGGCAATATAAATCTTTATTCCATAATGCGCACCTGGAATCTTTCCCTTTTTTTGCTGGGGTCCGATATCCTGCTGCTGCGGGCGCCCTGTTTCGTGTTGTTGCATCCCGAATGCGAATTTTAGCCAACAACACTCCTTTGGCGGCGTGTTTTTGAAATTTCGTAACTTTATATAATTCAACGACTTACGTAAAAAAGCCAATAATCAAAATATGGCGGTTTCGCCACAAAAAATGGACCGTCCGGTCAACAAACAATGCATTATGGCATCTCTTTTTACTTGCACTTTGCCCCGGGGAAATTTAGTTTTAGGGAGTATGGGTTCTTAAGGAGTATTTATGTCTTTGCGTACGTTCCTTGTCGCCGGGATTGCAGTCGCCCTTTTTTCGACCGTCTCTTTTGCGGAGGGCGGTGTCTCGTACACGCTCCACAAGTCGGCAAACCCGACTGCCGACGAAGAGGATGCCTACAAGCGCATCACTGCCGTCATGGATTCGGCGGTCAAGCTGTACAATACTTACTCGAACCTCTCCAAGTTCATCAACGTCTATTACTCGCCGGGAGTGCCTACGGCCGAGGCGAGCAGCAACGGCGACCTGCGTTTTGGCGAAAACCGCAGTTACATGGTGGTCCCGACAGCCATGCACGAGATGGGGCATACGATGGGTATCGGCACGACCCAGGAATACTGGGATGCATGCCAGGACGGAGTTTTCAGGAACGACAAGGTCCAGGCTAAGCTCCGTGAACTGAGCGGCAAGTCGAGTGACGAGCTCCATTGCGACAGGCAGCATATCTGGCCGTACGGGTTGAACCAGGCCAGCGAAGTCAAGTCCGAGAAGGACCTGATTATCCATGTGCAGCTCGTCGATTTTATCCACCAGCAGCTATTTAAAGAGGCGTTCTATAAGCAGGGGAGGATCAAGTCCCTCGCCAACTCCAAGTGCATGGGCATTACCTCCGACAATGCGCTTGAGCTGATGGACTGCTCCAAGGAAGAGACCTTCGTGAAGATTTTCTCCGTGGGCGACAATCCGGTCACCTATTATATAAAGCTCGGGAGCCGCGTTGTGGATATCCCGAACGAATCCACGGCTGCAGGCATTGTCGCCTCGACCTACGGCTACAACGGCGGTGCGCACCAGAGGTACGTTTTCGAAGGGGCGGAGGTGAACACCCCGAACGCCCTGTACCTCAAAAACGCCAAGAGCGGCCATTACCTGCAGGCTGTAGACAACTCCGTGGTGCAGAACCCGAAGAAGAATACCGACGACTTCATCTGGCAAATCGAGGAGGACGCCTCCGCGCCCGACACCTCCAAGGCCCCGGACACGACGAAGACTGCCGACACGACCAAGGCCAAAGATACCACAAAGACGCCGGATACGACAAAGGTCGCAGACACTTCAAAGACGCCAGATTCGTCCAAGGTTACCGACCCGACGAAGCCGGCCGACACCTCAAAAGTTGCGGATTCCCCCAAAACCGGCGACTCGTCAAAGGCGTCAATCGCCCGAATCCGGGATCCGAAGGTTGACCTCGCTCCGGCCAGGGCATTTGACCTCAAGGGCAGGAGCCTCGGCAGGCAGCCACTCGGTCGCAACCGCGCCTCGCATACCGTCATATTCCGCAAGTAAATACAGAACTTAAACGTGAATGGCCGCTTGCAAAGCGGCCTTTTTAACCGGGAAATCACGAATCAGCAGTTTAACGTAAGTCGTTGAAAAATAAAGACTTACGTTTTTCAGCGAACACAAAAAAAGACCGTTCGTTTGAACGGTCCAATTTCTTTTCCGATTCCGGAGAATTACATGCCGAAGGCGTCGTCAGCCTGGGCGCTCACGTCCGGAGAGATTTCCGTGATGGGAGAGGAGGCTTCGGCTTCCGGGGCGAAAGCTGCGGCATTGGCAGATTCGGCGGGAGCATCGTTGGAGGTCTTTTCGGTCATCGAGAGCTTGCCTTCCTTGAACTTGTACATGGCAATCGTGGTCGGCTTCTTGGTGAGCTGGATGAATCCCTGTCCTGCTTGCTTGTTGATGAAGCGAGCCTCATGTGCCATCATGACGACAGCACGGAATACAGAGCCCTGACATTGTTCATTGGAATAGATGTCGTCCAGGTAAACTCTCTGATCAGGCATTTGGACCTCTGGAAAAAGTTTTAGAAGAGGGAGAGGGATTCGAACCCTCGTTACCGTAAAGTAAACACGCTTTCCAAGCGTGCGCCTTCAACCACTCGGCCATCCCTCCTTAGGATGTGGAGCCAAATATAGTTTATTCCATTTCGTTTGTCAAGCGACTTGGGCGCTTTTTTGCATATTTTTTGCGAAAAAAACAAAAAATATTGCCACAAGTCTCGTGCCTCGCGCCTCGAACCTCGTGCCTCATACCCTACATCTTGCTAATTTCGTCCCAAACGGTCTGCACCAGCGGCTCAATGGTCTTCGGGGTGAAGTCGAACTTGATGCCTGCCGTGCTGAACATTTCGGGGATTGACACGCTGTAGCCGAGGCTTTCAGCCTTGAAGAGTTTGTCGATGGCAGCCGGACCTTCCTTCTTGAAGTTCGCCCAGACCTGCAGGGCGCCCAGCTGAGCAATACCATATTCAATATAGTAGAACGGGCACTCGAACAGGTGGAGCTGCTTCTGCCAGAGGTTCCGGCGGACAGCCTCGAGCCCGGAGTAGTCCACGCCAGCGTCGTAGCGGGACATGATTTCGTCCCAGATGTCGCTGCGGTCTTCTGCCGTATGTTCGGGATATTCGTAAAGCCTGTGCTGGAAGCTGTCGATGCTCGCCACCCACGGGAAAAGCCAGACGACGTCGGCCAGTTCGCCCAAGACGCTGCGCTGGATGGATTCATTGTCGTCGCCGTAGAACGGCTTGAGGTTCGACATGCCGATGAGTTCCATGCTCATGCTCGCCACCTCGGCAAATTCCGCCGGCACATCGCGGTACGGGAAAATCGGCTGGTTTGCAAGCGCAAACTGGTGGAACGAGTGGCCCGATTCGTGCAAAAGCGTGTAGATGTCGCGGTCCGTGGCGGCCGAGTTCATGAAGATGAAGGGGAGGCGGCTCTCGTCGAAACCGATCTGGTAGCCGCCCGGGGCCTTGCCGAGCCTGGAATCCGGATCGATGAGCTTCTTGGCCTGCATCTCGCGAGCCCACTTGCCCGCCTGCGGGTGGACCCCCTCGAAAATCTGGTCAACCTTCTCGATAAGTTCCTCGCCGGTCTTGTACGGAGTCAGCGGCGGACGGTTCAGCGGGTCAACATCCAAGTCCCACGGGCGCAGGCGTTCGAGGCCCATCTTCTGGGCGCGGCGCTTGTACATTTCGCGCTGGAGGGGGAGAACAAGCTTCTCGATGCTCTCGTGGAAGGCCTTGCAGTCGTCCGGAGTGTAGTCAAAGCGGCGCTTGGCGAGGAAAATGTAGTCGATGTAGTCCTTGCAGTGCGCGTTCTTGGCAATCTTGTTGCGGATCTGGAAAAGCTTGTCGAAGGCGTCGTCGAGCGGCTTCTTGTCCTGGAGGCGGCGTTCCCACACGGTACGCCAGGCCTTTTCGCGCAAGTCGCGGTCAGTCCTTTCGAGGTAGGCTCCGACCTGCTGCAGCGTCTTGACACTGCCGTCGAACTCGACGCTCATGCCGCCGGTAATCTTCTGGTAGTCCTGGATAGCCTTGGTTTCTTCGGTCGAGAGGGGGATGTTTCTCGGGTCGAACAGGTCCAGCGAAACCTGGACGCTCTTGAACCAGATGCCGAATTCGCCCTTCAGGTTGTTGAAGCAGGGGTGGGCGACGAGCTTCTTGTTCAGCTTGTCGTCGTACTCGTTCGAGATGGGCTCGATATTTTCAATAAAATCCCCGTAGGCCTTGGCGGCGGCCTCGTCCTGGGTATTCAGCGTCATCGCCACGTAGCGGCGGCTGGAAACCTCGGCCAACACGGAATCCAGCTCGCTCCAATTGAAAATCCAGTTGCGCAGGGCGTCGGGCGAGGGCGCGAGCTCGGCGGTGAGGAGCGATTGGAATAGGGAAGTCACCAGTGCGACGTTATCGGGATTAAAATCTTGCGGTACAAACTTGCGAGTCATTTAAAAGCCTCCGGGCAAAATAGCCCCAACCCAGTTGTTCACGATGCCATTGATAATGGAAGTCGTTACGGTTTCCATGATGTTGTTCATTTCCTCGTCGGAAATGTCGCGTTCGATGTTAAAGTCTAGCGGAATTGTCTTGCCGTCGGAATCCAGGGCGACCTCGATGACGCCCACAATCTTGAAATGCCGGACGGTGGGCAGCTTGAAGATGCGCCAGTCCAGCGGGAACTGCGTCTTGACGGAAAGGCTGTTCTTGCCGGGCTTGAGCAGGCTGGAATCCTTGAGCGACACCGGCAGCGTGATAATCGTGTCGAGCGTGATGTTCGCGTTGAACGAGCGGATCCACAGCGTGTCCTTGCTCCCGTTCGTCGCCGAAAGAGCGATACCCAGGCAGGCCGTCCCGAGTTCCTTCTCGATAATGCCGCGGGAGAAATTCTGCAGCGTCGTGACGACCTGGGGGTTCGGCAGCAGGCTTGACGAGAGTCCCTTTTCCGGGAAAAGCGCCTTATTGATATTGACCGAGTCCAGCGAGATAGCCTCGAATTCCAGCTTTGTCTTGGAAAGGATATCGGCCGCCGTAATCTTCTTGGTGACGGCACAGCTAGAGAACATTACGAGGCAAAGGAAAGATATAAGCAGAAAAGCCGCCATTCCCGGCGAACGAACAAAAAGTCGAAGCATGCTCGTAAATCTCCCTAGTCCCATATTTTTTCTGTAAATCTCATGGTTCGTCTGTCTAAGGACAATATAACAAATTAACGAGAAAGCCTTGGCTCCAAAAAGGCGCAGGAGCCAAAAGTGGCGTTTTGCAGTGATTCTAATCCTCGAAAATTAGCCCACGCTTTATTGCCGATAATGCGGATTATGTAAACTAAATAATCGGAATTTAATCAAAAAACGGAGGTTCTATACCTCCGTTCTCCTTTTGGGCTTTTTTTCGTGTCACCTACCTGATGTCGACTTTCAGGAATTCCTTGCCGCTTTTCGCCACGTAGAGCCCGCGGTTCAGTCCCTGCAGGTTCATGTTCTTGCCAGCGCTGCGTACCAGGTTGCCGTTCATGTCGAACAGACGGATGTTGGCAGATGCCCAGAGCAAACTTCCATCGCGGGCAAGTCCTGTGGAGAATTTTACCGTGGCAGAAGGCACCGAGCGCAAGCCCGTCCAGCCACATTCGGGAATCATCGCGTCGCACAGAGGTACCGAGCTGGATGACCCTGGCGAAGCGACGCTGGAGCTCGATGATGGAGAGCCGCCTTCAACAAAGTCGTCCACATGCGTAATCCCGTTGTTCACGTAATCCGGCAGCCCGTAGGCCTTGCGCATTATATTCAGCACTTCCATGTCGAACACGGAGCCGTCTGGTTCACTCTGCCTGCGGATGACGGTCATGTTGTTTTCGCCTTCGTGGCCGGTGTCCCAGGCGATGGGTACGACCATGTTCCTCTTGGCGGAATTCATCAGGTAGTCGTAATAGGCGAGTCGGCCTTGCCGGTGCATATCGTAATTCGAACCGGTAAGCACGCCTACGCGGTCGTTTGCGCCAAATTCACCGATAATCACGGGCACGCCCTGGTCCACGAAGTTCGCCTTCATTTTCCCGAACTGGTCATCCATGCGGTCGCCGGTGCAGGGGTCCCCCATCGCGTTTGCCCAGGAATTGTAGCCACAGTTGTGTACGATGTCCTCGCCCGTTGCCAGGTTTTCCGTTCCCCAGTAATACTGCGGCTCGACGATAGCACCCCAGTCGGCGGGCTCGTTCATGAGCGTGTACGTGTACGGATCGTAATAATGCACCTCCACCATCAGGCGATTTTCGATGATATCATTGGGGAGTTTGCTCACGGGCATAACCTCGCAGCTGCGGTCTATGCTCGTCGAAGGTCCCTGGATGATCAGCGTACGACTCCCGTTGTTGCCGCCCGTCGCGCGCACGGCGTCCACGAAGGTCTGATGGTACGTCATCAGGATTTCCGTCTCGTGCTGGTAATTGTCGTCAGTCGTGGCGGGTTCGTTTGCACTCGCGAAAAGCAAACGCTCATTATAATCCTTGAAATGCGTGGCAATTTGCGTCCAGTAGGCTTTCTGCTTGGCGTTTACCTCGTCTTTCTTGTCGTCGCTCAGGTTGCCTTCGAGCCAGCCGCCGTCCCAGTGGATGTTCAGAATCGTGACAAGTCCGGCTCGCATGCATCGGTCGACCACCACCTGAACCGAATCCATCCAGCTCTGGTTAATGACACCGTCTTTGGCGTGACTATCCCAGGCGCACGGGATGCGGATGGTGCTGAAACCCGCCGCTTTCACGGAATCGATGTAGGCCTCCGTCGGGAACTTGTTGCCCCAGCCGGTCGGATTGCCCGGAACCTCCATCGTGTTGCCGATGTTGATGCCGAAGCCCATCTGGTTGAAAATTTCGGTCGCAGTCGGGAGCGTTTTTGCCGCTGCAGGTACGACCAAAGAGAAGGAAGCGGCCATAGCCGCAGTCCATAGGATGCGTTTTTTCATGTTTACCCCATACAAACAACAATATGAATATAGGTCAGGAATGGCGTTATTTGACGCAAATAAGGAAATTTCCCATTGACAAAAAATCTATCCCAGGTAAAGCATGTGCCAAACTGTCGTTTTAAATTGAAACAGGGCTTCCCCGCTTTGAATTGGCATAAAAATTGCTATCTTTGGCACGGAAAATGTAAAACTGGCGCCCGCAGGGTTTTCTCGGGCGATTATATATAATAGGACAATTTGAAATGGCTGAAGATTTGAACGAACAGGAACCGACCGCAGAAGAAAAGGCAAAATTCGAACAGGACGTGCTCAAGGCCGCCGAAGACGCAATGAAGATGGAAGCCGAGGCGAACAAGGCTGACGAAGCTCAGGCCGAAGCTGCCGCCGAGCAACCCGCTGAAACCGCAGACCAGCCCGCTGACCAAGCTCCCGAATCTACAGAATCTGCCGAGGACGTGCTCAAAGCCGAACTCGCTGCCGCCAACGACCGTAACCTGCGCCTGATGGCCGAATTCGACAACTTCCGCCGCCGTAGCGCCAAGGAACAGCTCGAACTTATCGAGACTGCGAACGGCAAGCTCCTGGAAAAGCTCTCCGAAGTGCAGGACAACTTCGAGCGCGCTTTCGCGAGCGAAAACAAGGCCCAGGATTTGGAAGCCTTCGAAAAAGGCATGCAGATGATTTACAACCAGTTCGCAAAGATTTTGACCGACGCGGGCCTTGAGCAAATCGACCCGACCGGCGCGGAATTCGACCCGAACATGCACGAAGCCCTGATGCAGCAGCCCAGCGAGACCGTGCCCGAAGGCCACGTGGTCACCGTGTTCCAGAAGGGCTACAAGCTCAAGAACAAGATCTTGAAGACCGCGAAGGTGATTGTCTCGTCCGGAAAATAAACCCGCACAATCTCCTCCCCTTTTCTCACAAATCAGACATTATTCAAAATCCAGTATATTGCCGGATGATTGTTTTTCAATCGGCGGTATTTGTCGGCGAGTTCCCGGAATCGCGCTCTGGATTTAGGGTTCACTTTATCACACATCATGTTTTCGTCTATGAAAATAATGAGGTCTAAAAAGTTTCTGCAGAAATAGAATGGTATAGACCGTCCATAGGGTAAATTTTTTGGACTGAGATCAATATCTCCCCCATAAGGGTAAGGATTGTCTTGGCGTAGGAATGCATACATATAGTAGAAAGGGAATACGGCGCGGATTTGAAGAATATCGTAATTCCATGGCGTGAATTCGCGTTTGTTCGATGGACTTAGCGCAGGTCCAAACATCAACTGCCACCGGATTCCATCCTTCGTCACAACATAAATAGAGCAGGCTGAAAAAAAGAAGAAAGACATGCATGCTAGGGCTGCAATGGGAAGAAACCAGTGAGAATGGAACATTTCCACTATATTAAGGACTTCGCTAAAAAAGTAAAAGCCATAAAGAAAGACAGCCCCGTTAAACAGCCTCAACCCAAGACGTAGGCTCAAAACGACGTGTTTTTCCGTAAAGTCATGCATTTCAGTCTAAATTTATAATAATAAATGAAATTTGAAACTTGAACAACGCCCTTTTCATAACCAAAAAGCGGATCATTCGGCGAAAACAATGCCTAGAGCGGTGCAGAACAAGCTGAAGGCTCTACTGCAATCGCTAAATTGCTCACGAGGCCGTTTTTTTAGTGTCAAAGAGTCAATGCAGTTTTATGCAAAATGCAGAGTTTTTATCAAAAATGCAGCAAAATTCTTAAAATAACTAGCATTTTGCAGTCAGTAAATGTATATTTGTAAGGTAACAAAGGAGCATTATATGGCACAGGCAACGATATCCGCACGCATCGACAGCAAGGACAAAGAAAGCTTTGACAAGTTCTGCAGCAATGTGGGGCTGTCCACTTCTGCCGCCATTTACATGTTCGTGAAAAACGTCATCAACGAGCGCCGCATCCCCTTTGAAGTCCGCGAACCCTCCCCCCGCTACAACGCAAACGACGTCGAAGCCCTCAAGAAAGGCATCGAACAGCTTAACGCCGGGAAAGGTGTCGAACACGAACTTATTGAGGTAGATGACTGATGAAGAAAATTTGGTCAGACAAAGCTTGGAACGACTACCTCTACTGGCAAACACAAGACAAAAAGACTCTAAAAAGAGTTAACCAGCTTGTTAAAGACATTGAACGCAACAATTTTGAAGGCATCGGAAAACCCGAAGCATTGAAGGGCAACCTCAGCGGATTCTGGAGCCGCAGAATCGACGACGCAAATCGGCTAATTTATCGTATCAACGGCGAGTTCATCGATATCCTTTCGTGCAAAGGACATTACGAAGACGTTTGACAATTAAAGGGGGACGCCTCCCCCTGGCTCGCACTTCGTTGCTCCCCACCCCTACTCCTAAGGGCTCTGCCCCTAAGACCCCGAATGGCGCATCAAACTGAGTTCCTCCCCAAATATTGTTTTCCTTCCGCTAATTTTGTATATTATCCACTGACAGGCACTGGTAGCGGATTTCCGCTTACAAGCCACGTTCGACTAGAAAAGCCGACTTTTGTTATATCCCCAGAGGACTCTGGGAGTTTTATATATCAAAAGCCGGCTTTTTTTGTTTATAGGAGTAAAAAATGGATAAAAAAGAAGAAAAAGGTGAAATTGTGCTCTACCAGCCGGATGGTGAAGTCCGGTTGGAGGTTCGTGTTGAAAACGAGACCGTATGGCTGAATCGTCAACAATTGGCGCTATTGTTCAATCGTGACATTAAAACGGTAGGTAAGCATATCACAAATGCTTTGAGGGAAGAATGTCAAAATTCAGTTGTCGCAAAATTTGCGACAACTGCCGATGACGGCAAAATTTATCAAGTTGAGCACTATGATTTAGACATGATTTTGTCTGTGGGTTATCGTGTAAAATCGGCAAATGGTATTAAATTCCGCCGCTGGGCAAATCAAGTGCTCAAAGACTATATGCTCAAAGGGTACGCCGTAAACCAACGAAAAATTGCAACAGACTTGCAAATTGTAGACCGTTTGCATGAGCAGCGGCAGCTAATTGAGGACCAAAATGTAAAAATTGAAGGTGTGGAAAAATCCATAGCCGAACAGGATTCCCGCCTTTCTGCGGTCGAACAACGCATCGATTTCTTCGTCAAGGCTTCGCAAACTCCTACAGGAGGCATACTTGCGACTGGAACACGTTTTGACGGGCTCGTTTTAATTGCTGATCTCGTGAAGTCGGCGAAGCGTTCTGTAGTTTTTATTGACCCGTATGCCACAATCGAAGTACTGAAATTTGCGGCGATGCGTATGAAGGGCGTCAAGGCCGTTATTTATTCTCCAAGAATCACTCCCGAATTCAAGGAGGCTGTAGCCTTGCACAAAAAGCAATATCCTGACCTAGATTTAAAGACGATGCGGACGATTCACGACCGGTTCCTGCTGATTGATGACACAGTCTATCACTTTGGGGCTAGTTTCAAAGATATGGGCAATGAAATGACCGCTTATAGCGTTCTGAACTTTGTGACCCCTGAGGAGGTTATCGAGAAAGTACAGGAAAGCACCAATGCTTGAAAAAAAACGAAAGGGGAACATCTCCCCCACGGAGATTTTTTTTATTTGATACAGAACAGGGCGGTAGGTCGCTGCCTGAGATAAAAAAGAAAGACCAATTTGATGCCCCAAATTTTTTGGGTGATTAGAATAATCTCTTGACAATGGGATAATCTGAAAATAGATTAGAGGTATGATGATAAAATCTACATCGACCTTTGATAGGATTATGGCGGACCCGAAGCAGAAAGGGGCTTTCGAAAAGGAATATGCCAACTTTTTTCAGTCAGAAATGAAACTTCAGAATGCTCTTGCCGAGGGCGAACGATCCGCCGAGCAGAGCGGTTGGCTTTTTGCAGCAGATGTGCGGAAGAAATTTTAGGCCCTTTTTGTGCTGACCTCCCCTACGGAGGATTTTTGCGTTTTTAGAGCCTTTTCGAAATTTCACTTGCTTTGTCAGAGAAATTTTTGTATATTAAGCACAGAACAGGGCGGTAGGCCGCCGCCTGAGAAAAAAAGAAAGGCCAATTTGATGAAACAGGGCGGTAGGTCGCTGCCTGAGATAAAAAAGAAAGACCAATTTGATGCCGTTTTTTATATGAAAGTATAAAAGACGGCGTTTTTTTTTGAGGAAAATATGCTAGAAAATCATTCTCTTGTCCGGCTAAACGCCGAGTTTTTTGAACGTCATAAGGACCATGCTGAAATATTAAGCAAGCAGGAAAGGCCTCATCACCAGCGCACACCGTCCAAAACTTGGTAAAATATCGCACTGTTTCTTCTTTTAATGTCCCTAAATTTTGAAAACGATACTTGATTTTTGAAAAAAGCAATTTTTGGGGCATTTTTTATGGAAAAAGGTAACACCCTGCGAATCAATTTTGGGAAGCCCCCCTCATCCCTATACAAGCGACAAGCCTTGCGGTATGGGGTGAAATCCGGTGTGTTGGGTCACGGGGTGGTTGTTTTGGGGCGGGGTTTGGGTTATATTTAGGGGTGAGGTTATTTATGCTGAAGAAGTTTGTTCTGGGGGGAATGGTTGTGGTGGCGGCGTTGCTTGGCAATGCTTGCGGGGACGACGGTTCGAGCGACAGCTCGCCGGTGCTGGCCGCCGAAGAATCTTCTTCGAGCGTCGATGAAACTTTGTCGAGTTCTACGACAGAGGCTCCTTCCAGTTCCGCCAAAGCTAAAAGTTCGTCCAGTTCGCTCAAAAGCAAAGCCTCTTCCAGTTCCGAGAAATCTGCAAAGTCCAGCAGCAGTAAGGACACTGAACCGGGTGACAAATCGTCCAGTTCAATGAAGAACGGAGGCTCTTCCAGTTTTGTAAAGACGAAAGAATCTTCTAGTTCCGATAAGAAAGAGGTGTCCTCCAGTTCCGAAAAACCTGTAGAATCCAGCGGCAGCGAAAAGGTTGAGGAAAGCTCTTCAAGCGAAAAATCGTCTTCGAGTTCCGCAAAATCTTCTTCGTCGGAGGAAAGATCTTCGAGTGTACAAGACGCCAATTCGTCGTCATCTGACATTAGTTCTAGCAGCATTCTTGGCTGCATCTATGGAGAAGACATCTATGATACGCGAGACGGAAAAACATACAAAACCGTAAAAATTGGCGAACAAGAATGGATGGCGGAAAATCTAAATTTTGAGCATTCTATCGGAGAAAGCGCAGCCCAAAAGAGTCGATGTTTGTACAATGATTCGAGTTATTGTGATAAATACGGTCAACTGTATCCTTGGACCGTTGCTATAGATTCAGCTCTTTTGGATACCGTCAGTAATATAAAATGTGGATACAAAGATTTGACGAATTGTTCTCTACCATCAAAATGGAAAGGCATTTGTCCCGAGGGATGGCATCTTCCTACAAAAGCAGAGTGGCAACAGTTAGTCAAGAACGTTGGTGGTGAAGATATTGCAGCAAAAAAACTCAAAAGCGCTACATTATGGGATGGGGAAGATGCCGTCTGTTTTTCGGCTTTACCTGCAGGTAAATATGCGCAGTATCAATTCTGGAGTGAAGGAGAATCGGCATATTTTTGGATGGCAGATTTTAGAAAGACTAATAGTTCCGGAGCTTATAATATATTTATGGTTAGCAATCGTGATGCTCATGGTACGATTAGTGTTGACATGACCTATTATGCATACTCTGTCCGCTGCATAAAGAATTAAAAGGAGTTTTTCATGCCCCAAAAAGTACTTTTTTGGCCTGATGTTTACAAGGAACAGGAAATTCAATAAATAGCCGCATAAGCGCCACCTGATTTCACACGGAGCGAATCTTGACAAAGACTCGCTCTTTTTTATGCCAAGACAAGCCGGAGCGCTTTCTGATAAACTCGCCTTTCTCGGATAGAAAAGGAGATGCCGGGGCGTTGCGGGGCGGCGAGCGCCCGCTCGAGAGGGTGGTGAGCAACGGAGTGCGAACCAGGGGGAGGCTTCCCCCTCCCCTCCTTTTTTAGAGATTGCTTCACCCCTATTCGGGGTTCGCAATGACAATCCTGCTCCCCGCTTCATTTTTGAGATTGCTTCGTCACTTCGCTCCTCGCAATGACAATCCTCTGTCTACTTCCTACTGCCTACTTCCTACCATTTCATTATGAAACAAGCCGATTTTACCCCTTTTTAGGCCGCTTTCTTGTTTCAGAACGAAACAAAATGGCCGTTTTTTGCCAGTTATTAGTATTTGGCACGGGTTTTGCTTATGTATGGGCGTAAAAAATCGCCCCGTTCAGATTGATTCGCGGGCGGCAAGAATTTAAAAATAGGAGACTCATTATGAGCAAGATTATCGGTATTGACTTGGGAACGACCAACAGCTGCGTGTCCGTGATGGAAGGCGGCAAGCCGGTCGTCATCGCTAACGCGGAAGGTTTCCGCACCACCCCGTCCATTGTCGCTTTCGGCAAGAACGGCGAACGTCTGGTGGGCCACGTGGCAAAGCGCCAGGCTATCACCAACCCCGAAAAGACCATTTACTCCATCAAGCGTTTCATGGGCCGTACGGCTGGCGAATGCTCCGCTGCTGAAAAGAACATGCCCTACAAGCTGGTGGGCACGGGTTCCGACCCGGTGCGCGTGCAGGTGGACGACAAGCAGTTCGCTCCTCCCGAGATTTCGGCCATGGTTCTCCAGACCATGAAGAAGATTGCCGAGGACTACCTGGGCCAGCCGGTGACGCAGGCCGTGATTACGGTCCCTGCCTACTTTAACGACTCCCAGCGTCAGGCTACGAAGGACGCCGGCAAGATCGCTGGCCTCGAAGTGCTGCGTATCGTGAACGAACCGACGGCTGCTGCTCTTGCCTACGGTCTTGACTCCAAGAAGAGCGAAAAGGTCGCCGTGTATGACCTCGGTGGCGGTACGTTCGATATCTCCATCCTTGAAATCGACGATGGCATGTTCAGCGTGAAGGCCACCAACGGCGATACGATGCTCGGCGGTGACAACTTCGACGAAGTGATTATCGACTGGATCAACGACGAATTCAAGAAGGACAATCCGGGCATCGACCTGAAGAAGGACAAGATGGCCCTGCAGCGTTTGAAGGACGCCGCTGAAAAGGCGAAGATTGACCTGTCTGCCACGACTTCGACCAACATCAACCTCCCCTTCATCACTGCTGATGCTTCTGGTCCGAAACACCTCGACCTCACGCTCAGCCGTGCAAAGTTCGACCAGCTCACCGCTCACCTCGTGGAACGTTCTATGGAACCGTGCCGCAAGGCTATCAAGGACTCCGGTCTTTCCTTGAGCGAAATCGACGAAGTCATCTTGGTTGGTGGTTCTACCCGTATCCCGGCCGTGCAGGAAGCTGTGCGCAAGTTCTTCGGCAAGGAACCGAACAAGACTGTGAACCCGGACGAAGTGGTGGCTATCGGTGCTGCCGTCCAGGGTGCCGTGCTTAGCGGCGACTCCTCCGTGAAGGATGTGTTGCTCCTCGACGTGACCCCGCTTTCTCTGGGTATCGAAACTCTCGGTGGCGTGATGACCAAGCTCATCGACCGTAACACCACGATTCCGACCAAGAAGAGCCAGGTGTTCTCTACTGCCGAAGACAACCAGCCGGCCGTGACGATTCACGTGCTGCAGGGCGAACGCGAATTTGCCCGCGACAACCGTACGCTCGGCAAGTTCGACTTGACAGACCTCCCGAAGAAGCCGCGTGGCGTGCCGCAGATCGAAGTGACCTTCGATATCGACGCAAACGGCATTGTGCACGTGTCTGCCAAGGACAAGGAAACCGGCAAGGAACAGTCCATCAAGATTACTTCTTCCAGCGGCCTTTCCGAAGACGAAATCAACAAGATGGTGAAGGATGCCGAAGCCAACGCTGCCAAGGACAAGGAACAGCGCGAACTGGTGGACATCAGGAACCAGGCCGAACAGATGGCTTACCAGGCCGAAGGTCAGCTGAAGGAATTCGGCGACAAGCTGCCGGCCGACACCAAGAGCCAGCTGCAGGCTGCCATCGACGACATCAAGGCCAAGAAGGACAACGGCACCAAGGAAGAGATCAAGGCTGCTATGGACAAGCTCCAGGGCATGATTAGCTCCATGGCCCAGGCCGCCGGTGCAAACCAGGCCCAGCCGGGTCCGCAGCCGGGTGCTTCTGAACAGCCGAAGAACGACAAGAAGGGCGATGGTCCGGAAGTCGTCGACGCGGAAGTGGTTGACTAATAGGCGTGAGGTCGCTCGCAAGCTCGCTTTGAGGACGCTGCGCTCTGAGGAGTGAGCCTTGAAAGCGATCTCTTAAATGGTGTTTCCCCGTTTTTTGACCGGGAACACCTTTTTGCTATAGAATTTAACCTCAAAGGGGCTTTAGCCCCGACCTCAAAGTGCCTTTAGGCACGACCTCATTACTCAAAGGGAGCCGCTAGGCGACCGACCTGCGAGCAAAGCGAGCGAAAAATGGCTGAAAAAAGAGATTATTATGAAGTTCTAGGCGTCGGCAAGGACGCAAGTGCTGATGAAATCAAGCACGCGTACAAGAAGCTTGCTATCAAGTACCACCCGGACAAGAACCCGGGCGACAAGGACGCCGAAGAGAAGTTCAAGGAGGCTGCCGAGGCCTACGACGTGCTCAGCAACCCCGAAAAGCGTAAACAGTACGACCAGTTCGGCTTCAACGCCCCCGGTGGCGGCTTTGGTGGCAGCGGATTCGGCGGCCAGGGCTTCAGTTTCGAGGATATCTTCGCGAACTTTGGCGATATTTTCGGTGGCGGATTCGGTGGTTTTGGCGGCAGCCGTCGAGGCGGTCGCAAGGCCGGGCCTCCGCGCGGTAACGACTTGCAGATCAAGGTGGCGCTCAGCTACAAGGAAATCTTCGAGGGTTGCACCAAGAAGGTCCGCCTGAAACGTTATACGCCGTGTACGGAATGTAATGGCAAGGGCGGCTCCGACATCAAGACTTGCGATACCTGTCATGGAACGGGGCGCGTACGCCGCGTGTCCGGCGGGTTCTTCCAGATGGTTTCGGAGAGCGCCTGCCCCAACTGTAACGGCATGGGCGAAGTTATTGCCAAGCCGTGTCAGCACTGCCGCGGCGAGGGCCGTGTGCAGGAAACGGAAGAAATCTCCATCAAGATTCCGGCGGGCGTGAGCGAAGGCCAGTACCTGAACCTGCGTGGCGAAGGCAACTGCGGGCCTCGCGGCGGTGCCTGCGGCGACTTGCTGGCGGTGATTGCCGAGAAGCCCGACGACTTCTTCACTCGTGAAGGCGACGACCTGCATTGCGAAGTCAAGGTGCCTATCCACAAGCTGGTCCTTGGCGGTACGCAACGTATCCCGACGCTCGACGGCGGCGAAGTGCAGATCAAGATTGCGGCCGGCACTCAGGCTGGCAGCATCCTGCGCCTGCGCGAACAGGGCCTGTACCCGCTGAACAAGCGCGGCGACCGTGGAAGTCTCTACGTGAACATCGGCGTGGAAATCCCGAAGGACCTCTCCCGCGAAGAGAAGGAGCTCTACCAGAAACTCGCGGAACTGCGTCACGACAAGGAAACCGCGCAGGAAGAGAGCTTCCTCGAGAAGATGAAGAATCTGTTTAAGTAGGTGTGAGGTCGGCGCACGGCGCCTCTGAGGTATGAGGTCGTTCGCGCGTTGCGCTCACTTTGAGAATATCACCTCCAGCATTGACGTGTCGGGGGTGTTTTTTTACCCATTGACAAACACCGTAGCCTCCCTGCAGAAAATCATCGACCTAGGTTGTTTTTGCGCAAATCGCCATATAAAATCCCCAAACAAGAGCCAACAATTGGTCTGATACAAAAAAATCATAATCTGAAAACAAGTCTTTAAATTAGATAGATATTTTCAGTATATAACATTATTTTTAGCATATAATCTGAAAATAAGTAAAAATAATTCAATATATTTTCACTTTATAGATTTTTTTTATAAAACGGAGATTGAAGAATATTGTCAAATCTCATTACGACGATGACAGAATTTTAGTTGTCGGCTTACTGGATTTTTTGATGCAAACGGAATGGAACGCCTAAGTAACGTTTGGGCGGTGGCCGCAAGCGGCCTTAGGCCCCGTTGCCAACCGCCCTTGGCGGTTGGCAACCTAGTCCTGGAGACAACGAACTGAACGCCCGAAGTTCCCGTTGAAGGTCAGTCTCGCATCGTTAAGGATGTCCATCAAGTACACGTAGTTGGGGTAGAGGGCGTTGTCGCCATCGCTCTCGGAGGCACACCAGAATTCGGCGACGCTGCCCTCACCGATGTAATCCCCCTGGTATGAGCCGGCAGGCAACGCCGCAAACGAGTAGGCCCCCGTGCCGTTGTGGTCTTTGTTCCAATCGGTCGTAGACTTGAGCATCTTGCCTGCTGTCGATTGGCCGCCAACTGCGACGAACAAGGTTTTCCATTCCGCTTTCGTTGGCAGGTGCCAGCCCTCGGGGCAAATGCCACGCACCGGATAAATTGGTGTGCATGTATAATAGCTGCATCCTTTGCCGCCCGTACTCCACGTGCCCGCGCTGTCCATGGCAGTAGCCCACGTGTAAAGGCGACCGTACTTGGCGCAGTTGGCAGGGTTGTCTTTGTAGCACCAACTTGAGGAATCGGAGGTGTAGCCGCTATAGCGATAGGGAGAGCCTGTGTAAGCGTAGTTGAGGTTCTCGGCCATCCAGGTCTGCGTGCCGATGGTGACCGTCTTGTAAGTCTGGCCATCGCGGCTGTCGGTCATGGTGCCGCAGGTGATTGAGCCTGTCGAATCACCGGCACTCGAAGAAGTCACTTCGGCGGGCTCAGTGAACTTGTCACTGCTAGAAGAGGAGCCAGTCTTGCCTTCTGACGAGGATGACAAGGCTTCATCATCGCCACTGGACGAGGACTTCGCCTTGCCGCTACTCGAAGAAGTTTTTTCTGACGAAGAACTCTTTTCGGCGGGATCCTCGCCGTCCAGGGTCCAGTCGCCTTTTTCGCAGACATAGGCGGTCTTTTCGTCCTTCACATAGGCAGTCGCCCCCTCGCGCTTGCTGCTGCAAACCGGTAGGTCGTCGAAAGTATCGGCAATCAGGTCTGTACCGTCCCCTTCAGCAAGTTCTGGATCCTTGGCGCCCGAGCTGCTGTCTCCACCGCAGGCGGCAAGGAGAAGGGTGAAGGAAAGAACGGCAATGGATTGCTTCACCCCTACGGGGTTCGCAATGACGTTCTTGCTAGAGACGCGAGTATTTATCTTTCTGTTCAAAACCATGACGGGCTCCATCAGTTATTTTCAATCTAAATATAACTTATAATTGAGTCAAAATTTTCACGAAATACAAAATCGCCAAATTCGGACAAAAAACGACGTCTTGGTTCAAAAGTGACATTTTCTAGATTCTGGGGTGTTTAACAAGGGAAAGTTTTATAGAAGAGCGTTTCTTTTGGATGGAGACACTATGAGAAAATTGGTCATTTTGAATGCAAGCCCGCGCAAAGACGGAAACATCAGCCAGATGCTGAATATCATCGGTGATACTTTGTTTGAAAATGGCTCCGAGGTCAATATTGTTGATGTCTGCAAGTTGGAATTTCGTCCGTGTATCGGCTGCATGAAATGCCGTAGCACTCACGATTGCGTGATGCCGGAGGACGATGCGAAACGGATTTTGCGCATGGTGCAAGAATGCGACGCTCTTGTAGTCGGTTCGCCTTGCTATTGGGGCAACATGACCGGGCAACTCAAAATGCTATTCGACCGTTGGGTTTACGGCATGATGGACCACAGCGAACGCGATTACCCGATTCCACTGTTAAAGGGAAAGAAGGCTGTCATTGTGACAACATGCACTACCCAATGGCCATTCAACCTGATTTTCAAGCAGTCGGCCGGCACCGTTCGCGCCCTCAAGGAAATCCTTTGCTGGAGCGGATTCAAGATTGCAGGCGTGATTCAAAAAGGCGGAACCCATAAGCGAAATGGCCTTACGCCCAAAGAAATCGCCAAATGCAAGAAGATTGCCTTGTCACTTGGTTCGCATTAAAGGCGTGAAAACGCAATCGGATTAAATTATCGGGAAACCTTCGCGGTATTCCTTGATGATTTCCGGATGCGTCTTGGCGTATTCAAAGATTTTATCGCCGAGACCGTTTTTTACGAGATTGACGAGAGCCTGGCTCGGAACCGCGCCGATGCTCGGGCATGTAGGCGTGAGCGCGATGACGAGTTC
>Ga0129306_1002022_pt1 | contig 19767 bp, 16 predicted proteins | sample P827metagenome_FD_94438 | JGI IMG/M metagenome (GOLD analysis project Ga0129306, IMG submission 94438) | Capybara group fecal microbial communities from Wisconsin, USA - P827 metagenome | ecosystem: Host-associated > Mammals > Digestive system > Large intestine > Fecal | place: USA: Wisconsin... | reverse complement strand
GATGCATACTTGCATAGATAACTGTATCCATACTTTTGCAGGAGTGCAATTAAGAGCTGAGTGCAACAGGCAGATGAATGAACTTCGAATCAGATATGGAAGAGATTATGAGCAGCCGACCGCCGTTCCAATGCTCACTGAAGCGTATAATCTTCCGGCAAAGAAAGTTATTCATATAGTAGGACCAATTGTCCAATACAAACTTACTCCTGATTTGGAAAAGGATTTGGAGAACTGCTATAGAAACACTTTGGATATGTGTGCTGAAAATGGCCTGAAGAGCGTTGCTTTTTGCTGTATTTCGACAGGTGTATTTCATTTTCCCAACAAAAAAGCAGCTGAGATTGCCGTTAAGACTGTATCAGAATGGCTCCGTGATAATCCTGGTAAGGTAGAAAGGGTGATATTCAATGTTTTTAAAGACGAAGATAAGGCCATTTATGAAAAACTTATATGATGAAGAGCAAATAAAAAGGCTTTTGCAAGAAATCAAGGAAGCAGATGCAATTGTCATTGGTGCAGGAGCGGGACTATCAACATCTGCTGGCTTAACATATAGCGGCAAGCGTTTTGAAAAATACTTCTATGACTTTGCCAAAAGATTTGGAATAAGAGATATGTATTCAGGTGGTTTCTATCCGTTTCCGAGCGAAGAAATACGCTGGGCCTGGTGGGCAAGACATATTTATTTTAACAGATATATTGATGCTCCAAAGCCAGTGTATAGGGATCTTCTTAAGATGGTTTCCGATAAGGATTATTTTGTTATCACAACAAATGTAGATCACCAGTTTCAAAGAGCAGGTTTTGACAAGAAAAGACTGTTCTATACTCAGGGTGATTATGGTTTGTTTCAGAGCGTGAATCCTGCTATTCAGAAAACCTTTGATAATGAAGAGTGGGTAATGAAAGCTATGGAAGCACAAGGTTTTGTAAGAGATGATCAGGGAGTATTTCAGGTACCGATTGATGGTAAGCTACTGATGGAAATTCCTTCTGAAATGATTCCAAAGTGTCCTGATGATGGCTCTGATATGACTATGAATTTGAGAGCGGATGATTCTTTTGTCGAAGATGAAGGATGGCATAGGGCATCTGCAGCATATTCTGATTTTATTCGCAGACATGAGAATCTCCATGTTCTTTATCTTGAACTTGGAGTAGGAGCTAATACGCCCGTAATAATAAAGTATCCGTTCTGGCAGATGACATTGGCAAACGAGAAGGCGGTATATGCCTGCTTAAATTATGGTGAATCATTCTGCCCAGAGGAAATTGCAGATAGAAGTATATGTATTGATGGTGATATTGCAACCATATTACAAGAGTCATGACCGAAATTGTTTCGTTTAAATTATTGACATAGCCGTACGACTATGTTTATAATGAGTATATGAGAATATAGCCGTTCGGCTATATTCTTGCGCTTGTTCACAGGATTTAGCCGTACGGCTATATGGAGAAGAATATGAAGGTATTTGATGCAAAAGAGTTCGGGAGTACTCTAAAAACCAGAAGAAAAGAATTGGGCTACACCCAAAAGTATCTCAGTGATTTTACCGGGTTTAGCACCAGTTTTATTTCAGAATTGGAAAACGGGAAGCCAACAATAGAATTGGAAAAGGCAGTAAGATTGGCAAATATGTTGGGCTTGGATTTGATTATAGAAGAACGAGGAAAAAAATGAAATATCTCTTCCTTTTCAGATGGAAGAATTCTCAATTCAACAGACTAAAAACTTTTTTGAAGGTCTTCTTCCAGAGGGATTTTCCAGAAGAGCGGTTGCGAATTGGGCAAAGGTGGATGAAAATGATTATTTATCCATTTTGGCTGAACTGGGTAGAGAGTGCCTTGGCGCCATCATGGTGGTAGAGGGGGAAAAATCTACTTCGCAGCATTATGAGAAACTTGGAATCAAGCAGGTAAAAGAATTGGCTGCTGAGGGTGCGACAAGATCCACGCGGATATTGATGGAGACACATTTATCTTTGACGGGAGCTTCCGGGAAAGTTGGCTTATACTATGACAAGGATCATGATGAATGGTATTTGCCTAAAGGTAATGCACCAAGTACCTATATCGTAAAACAGAGCCATGTTCGTTTGGAACAGATTGTTTTGAATGAACAATTATGTATGTTAACTGCCAAATTGCTTGGAATTGATGTGCCGGATAGTTTCATTATTAATCTGGGAAAGGGTAAAGACGAGGAAGTTTTGTTTGCAACGCAAAGGTATGACAGAAAACTCTCCGATAGAGAAACAATTGATGGTTTGCGTACACCACTTCGGCTTCATCAAGAAGATTTTTCACAAGCTTTAGGAATCGGTTCTTCTCAGAAGCAAGGGTTTTGAAGTTGCTGCTCAAGATATGAAAATAGGTAAAAAAATGGTTATGAATGTATATGATTTGGTTGCAAATCGATTTGAAAAAGCATTAAAAGAAGCTGCTGATATGTTAGCCGGCAACGGATATAGGGGTGCGAAAGAGATAAGTGAAAAGATACTTTTAAATTTAGGTCACTGACCGATTTTTCGGTTGACGAATACAATAGTTTACAGAGAAAATGCAACGGCTTCGTTGTAGAACTTCTGCAATATTTTAATAATGGAAAGTGCGTTTATGCGTTACTTTCCTTTTTTGTTGGGAATTTTCGAAAATCCCAATTCAGCGCTACTTTTCTTGACTGGTACATAAAAAATCGAACATCACAATTATTCGTCGGTAAAAGTGTGAGCTTTGCACAATATTCGTTGCAAAAAATGTTTTTTTGCAGTATAATGGAAAAAATGAATAGGGCAGGTGAATAGAATGGATCGATTGGTAATGTCTCGCTTATTTGCGTGGAAAAACAAGAAAAATCGGAAACCGCTAATTATTGAGGGCGCCAGACAGGTTGGTAAGACTTGGTTGATGAAAGAATTTGGACGGTTGGCGTACGATGAGGTAATATACTTAAATTTTGATGCAGATGATAGGTTAAAGCAACTGTTTGAATCCGGAAAAGACGTGACTCGCTTGATTATGGGAATCGAGATCTATGCCGGAAAGAAAGTAAATCCGGAGAATACACTTTTGATTTTTGATGAAGTGCAGGAAGTTCCGGATGCATTGGCATCGTTAAAGTATTTTTACGAGAATGCGCCGCAATATTATATTGTATGTGCCGGCTCATTACTTGGACTTGCACTACATGAGGGAACATCATTTCCGGTGGGAAAAGTCGATTTTATTCAGCTGTATCCGCTTTCATTTAAAGAGTTTTTATTGGCGAACGGAATGAAACAGTATGTGGAACTTCTGGAAAATCGTGATTTTACAATGCAATCCACGTTTAGAGAGACTTATATAGACGCTTTAAAACAATACTATTTCGTAGGAGGAATGCCGGAGGTCGTACAGAGTTTTGTCGATGAGAAGGATTTTCATGAAGTACGTGAAATTCAGAAGCGAATTCTCATGGCATACGAACAGGATTTTTCAAAGCATGCTCCCGCAACAATTGTACCCAAAATCCGTTTGGTATGGAACAGTATTCCCTCGCAACTTGGCAAAGAAAACAAAAAATTTCTATATGGTTTGATTCGTGAAGGGGCTAGGGCAAAAGATTTTGAAACCGCTATCATGTGGCTTTCTGATTGTGGTTTGGTACACAGAATCAGTCGTGTGAATGCAGCCGGTATCCCATTGAAAGCTTATGAAGATTTAAAAGCCTTTAAGCTATTTTTGGTCGATGTTGGATTATTGGGATGTATGGCAGGAATTAATGCAACCACCTTATTGAATGGTAACAATCTTTTTGTGGAATTCAAAGGTGCCTTAACGGAGCAATATGTGTGCCAGCAGTTAAAAACCTTGGATGATCTGGGGGTATATTACTATACCAACGACAAGGGAACTAGTGAAGTGGATTTTGTAGCAGACATAAACGGAAAGATTGTTCCCATTGAAGTAAAGGCTGAAGAGAATCTGAAAGCGAAAAGTCTTAAGGTTTTCCAAGAAAAATACCATCCGGACTACGTCATCCGCACATCTATGAGCGATTATCGTAAACAAGATTGGTTGACAAATCTTCCATTGTATGCAATTTCGGAAGTGACGGCTATCTGCTAGAATTATGGTAACAAAAGAATCCGGAGGTGAAGCAGAATAATCCCACTAGACAATAACGAACAAATGTTCTATAATGTTCCATACAAGAGGTGATATGTATGGAAAAAGATGTTGAAAAGCAATATGAACCAAACTACGTAGACGTGATTTGTCAGTTTAAGAAAGATGGTTCCATCGTCCCCATTAAGTTCCGGGTTCTTACAGAGGATGGGGAGTACCAGGAGTTTAACGTGAAGGGATACCGCAGGGTATTCGACGACTTTTCAGCGAATCATATCCCGGTGAAAAAGCGATATCCCTTTATTTCCACGGTGAACCAGTGCTTTGAATGCCGGATTGAGAGTTTTGGGCGGCAAAGGAGCGTGTGGTTGTATTACCACACTCAGAAGGCGAGATGGGCGCTGTATATTTGAAAGGAGAAATAGTTGAAAAACGATTACCATCTTGCATATCAAGAGCAAGTATGTTACAATGCTTTCGGTGATACTTTTGCATCACCAATTTCATAACTCATGCCCCTTGTTCTGAATAGTTCAAGGGGCACTCCCCATTTATGGGGACAATCGCATCAAAATTCGCAAAAGCCCTTGCAACTTATACGTGGTTACGGTACGATATAAGTAAGGGAGAGTAGTGAAAATCAGGAAGCAGTTCATTTTCATGAAAGGCTTCCTTTTTTACGGATATGGCATTGCCAAGGAGAAGATGCGAATGAAGGCCGACGAAGCAATAGAGATGTTCTATCATTTTCCGATAGATCGTTTATGGTCCGGAATAATGGACGATGAATTGTTCTTGCAAGGATAAAATCGACACGGAAGGATTACTACTGGATTTGTGGGTGAAAATTTCGTGGCTGGATGATGGGCAGGATGCAATTCAAAGGAGATGCACTTTATAAGGGCTAGATACAGCATCTACTAGTAGATAAGAACTACCGTAGTTGTATGCAGTATGATAGAATAATACATAGAGATAATGCAAAGGATTAATTGAATGGATAACAAGAGTATCAAAAAGTTAGAAGCAGATTTATGGGAGTCAGCAGATTTACTTCGTGCAGGTTCAAAATTAACATCAAATCAGTATTGCATGCCTGTACTTGGATTGCTGTTCCTTAGATATGCATATAGCCGATTTAAAATGGTTGAAGAGGAAATATTAAAGACAAGACCCGTTAGAAACGGAAGACAAATGCCTGTTGAAGCTAGCGACTTTGCAGCTAAAAGCGCATTGTTCCTTCCTAAAGAGACTCAGTTTAGTTATCTTGTTAATTTGCCTTCAAATGTTTCATCAATGGGATTAGTAAATGTTGATGGACAGCCTATGGCAAGTCTTGGCGAAGTAGTAAACAATGCAATGAATTTGGTGGAACAGCAGAGTGAGCAACTTACAGGTGTTCTGCCAAAAAGCTATACCGATTTCTCAGATGAATTGCTTGGAGAACTTTTAAGAATATTCAATAACAACGCACTTGATGAGGTTGGTGGTGATGTTATTGGACGTATTTATGAGTATTTCCTTAATAAATTTGCTAAGAATATTGCATCTGATGACGGCGTTTTCTTTACACCAAAGTCACTTGTAAAAATGATTGTTAATGTTCTTGAACCTAAGCAGGGTGTTCTTCTTGATCCGGCATGTGGTTCAGGTGGGATGTTTGTTCAGACTGGTGATTTTGTAAATGAAGCAGGATTACAGGCTAATTCAAGCATGACCTTTTATGGTCAGGAAAAGGTTGAGTATAATGCCCAGCTTTGCTTGATGAATATGGCTGTGCATGGACTTACGGGCGTGATTAAGTCTGGAGACGAAGCAAACAGTTTCTATCATGATGCACATAACCTAGAAGGACAGTGCAATTATGTCATGGCGAATCCACCGTTTAACGTTGATAAGGTTAAAGCAGAATCAGCTACAAATGCAGGAAGATTACCATTTGGTGTTCCAAAAGAGAATAAAAAGAAAGAAATCGGAAATGCAAATTATCTTTGGATTTCTTATTTCTATGCTTATTTGAATGAAACGGGACGTGCAGGTTTCGTTATGGCGTCTTCTGCTACAGATAGCCAGGGAAGCGACAAAGATATTAGAGAAAAACTTGTTAAGACTGGACATGTAGATGTCATGATTTCTGTAGGAAATAATTTCTTTTACACGAAGAGTTTGCCTTGTTCATTATGGTTTTATGATAAGGGAAAATCTGACGCGATTAAAGACAAGGTCTTATTTATTGATGCCAGAAATTATTATACAGTTGTTGATCGTACACTAAACGAATGGAGTGAATGGCAGCTTAAAAATCTGAATGCAATTGTATGGCTATACAGGGGAGAAGAAGATAAATACCAGGCATTACTGGAAGAATATAAAACTACAATTGCTACGTTGATTTTAGAGACCGGAGAAACAGGATTAAATGCTGTCAATGATGATGTATTTGGTGAGGGAATAGAGGTTGTAAAAAAACAACTAAAAGCATTAAAAGAGAACTCTAAAAAAGCAGTCGAGTCTGCAGATGGAAAAGAAAAGAAGCGTGTTCAGGCAGAATGGGATGAAAAGATATCTGACGTTACTGAAATTGCAAAAATAGTAAAAGAAGCACATTGGCTTTATAGCAAATTTGGTAATGGCGCATATCAGGATATCCCAGGACTTTGTAAGATTGCATATACAACGAGTGATAAGAAAGCGGATGAAAATGATATCAGCATAGAAGATAAAGGCTGGTCATTAACTCCCGGAGCATATGTAGGTGTTGCACCGGTAGAAGATGATGGGGTGGACTTTGAAGAAAGAATGGCAGAGATTCATCAGGAGTTACTTTCGCTTCAAGCTGAAAGTAATGAATTGATGGATGCCATCTCACAGAATATGAAGGAGATGGGACTATGAAAGATAGACAAGATTTAGAAGTAATCAAATACGAAAAAACAACTGACATAGTCTCTGATGTAAAAAGTATTATTGATTCTGCTCAAAAAAGAGCTTTTCAATCAGTGAATGCTGTGTTGGTAATGAGAAACTGGTTCCTTGGTAAAAGAATAGTAGAAGAGGAATTAAGTGGGGAACGTACGGACAGATATGGTAAAGAAATAATCGCATCTTTGTCAGATGAATTGACAAAGGAATACGGAAAAGGGTTTGATAAGAGCTCTTTATATAAATTTGCAAAGTTTTATCAGAAGTATCCTCAGATTGTGGACTCAGTGAGTTCACAATCTAAGTTGCTGTCATGGACGCACTACAGAGTTTTGTTACAAGTAGAAGATGAAGATGCCAGAGAATGGTATGGGAATGAGGCATTTAATCAGGCGTGGAGTGTACGCACATTACAGAGTAATATTTCTACACAGTATTACTATAGAATGCTAAAAACACAAAATCCTATCGCAGTAGAACAGGAAATGAAGGAGCTTACAAGCAAGTATCAGAACAAATTGGAATTTATTAAAAATCCGGTGATTGCTGAGTTCCTTGGCATGCAGGAAGATACATCTTATTTGGAATCGGATTTAGAACAATGCATCATTGATAATCTTCAAAAGTTCCTTATGGAACTTGGCAAAGGGTATGCTTTTGTTGCGAGACAGCAGCATGTCCATACGGAAAAAGAGGATTACTATATTGACTTGGTATTCTATAACTATATCCTTAAGTGCTTCGTTTTGATTGATTTGAAAACCAAGAAAATCACACATCAGGACGTAGAACAGATGGATATGTACATACGTATGTATGAAGAACTGAAGAAATCAGAAGATGATAATCCAACTCTAGGTATTGTGTTATGTTCTGATACAGATGAAGATATCGCAAGATATTCGGTTCTTCATGATAATGAACAGCTTTTTGCATCAAAATATAAGCTATATCTTCCGTCTGAAGAAGAGTTAAAGGCGGAAATTGAAACACAGAAGGAGATATTCTATCTCCAGAAGAAGGAGATGGAAGAATGAGTTGGGAAAAGGTTGAAATTGGTGATTTAGTAACATTACGTCAAGGCTTTGCTATCAATAAAAAAACAAAGCATCATATGTCAGATGAACCGACAAAACTTCATCTTCTTCGTATTGGTGATATGAAAGAAGGAAATTTTAGTGTTTATGTTAAAGATACTATTCCGGAGAAATTTATTGCGAAAGAGGATGATATTATTTATACGAGAACAGGTCAGGTTGGCTTAGTGTTTAGACGACAATATGGTGTTGTTCATAATAATTGTTTTACAGTATCTTCTAACGATAATAAAATTCTTATGCAGGAATTCTTATTTTATACGCTTCAAGAAAAATCATTTTATGAAGAAGCTGTTAGTCGAGCAACTGGCGCTGCACAGCCTGATTTACCGCATGGAGCATTTAATTCTATTAAAATATTTTTGCCGCCAATAGAAATTCAAAAAAAAATTATAAATTATTTGGATAATTTAAATAATCTTATTGATAATAACAAAAAACAAATCAAACTTTTGGAAGAAGCGATACAGCGGTTTTATAAAGAATGGTTTGTGGATTTTCATTTTCCTGGTTATGAAGATATCGAATTTGAAGATGGTCATCCAAAGGGATGGGCACTTAAAGCATTATCTTTGGTGGCCACATTAAAAGCAGGTGGAGATAAGCCTAAAGTGTTTTCTAAAGAGTTTAGTGATAAGTGTAGCATACCTGTTTATTCCAACGGTACCGAAAATGAAGGTTTGTATGGGTATACGAATGAAGCAAAAATCACAGATAACAGCATTACTATTTCAGCCCGAGGAAGTGTTGGATACACGTGCTTGCGTAGAAAGCCCTATGTACCGATAGTTCGTCTTATTTCAGTGATACCAACTGAAATAGATGTGGAATATCTTTATATGTATCTAAAAAACTATAAATTTCAGAGTAATGGTGCTGCACAACAGCAAATAACAGTTCCTATGATTAAGGACAAAGAGGTTCTGATTCCTAGCGGTGAAGTGTTAAATGCCTATAGACAAAATGTTTTGCCGATGTTTGATGAAATAGATAACTTAAAACGACAAAATCAGATTTTGACAGAGGTTCGTGATCGTTTAATTTCTAAACTGATGACTGGAGAAATTGAAGTGAAATTATAAAGGAGGGGATTTTTTGCGCCAAAGATATGACGGAATAAAATTATTAGAAAGCAATGATATGATCTTTGGGCACTATGTTGAAGATTCTATGAAGTATATTGATTCATTTGATTCTTCGAAGGAATATAACAATGTAAATGAAGTTATAGAAGCATATAATGTTCATCAGTTATTATCGCATAACTGAGATGAATTTAGTAGGTGACATCTACTTTACAAATACTTTTTTATCAATTCCTGAATCAGATTATTTGAATTATGTACTAAACAAGAGCCAATATAGTAATAGCATGGATTTGCGGAATCGTTATATACATAGCACATATTCTGCAAATGAAGAGATTCATAAACGGGATTATATAGAGCTAATGAAAATCATGGTTTTGATTGTGATTAAGATTAACGAAGAGTTATGTAAAAAATTGTAATTTGGTCAATACAAAAAAGAGGGTTGGTATATGTCAGAGCAAGTTTTTGAAATATCTATTCCGTTAGATGAAGATGGTTTTGTAGAGATGGAATGTGATTATTGCAAAACAAGATTTATGCTACATAAGGATGTATATGAAAATGAAGATAATATGTTCTTTTTTTGTCCTATATGTGGTATTCCTAATAAAACTAATACATTTTTTGTCCCAGAGGTTTTAGAAAAAGCTCAACAGATGGCTGCGAATTATATGATAGATGAGCTTAACAAAATGCTAAGTAAGAGCATGAAACAGATTAATAGAAGTGGGTTTATAAAAATGTCGGTTAAAAAGACAGAAAGAGTTCAAGAGAGGGAACTATATACCCCATTGGATTCCTATGTTAAATGTCGAAAAGTGTGTTGTGGTATAGATGTTAAGGTAAAAAATATTGATAAGGAAACAGGGACATATTGTCCTATTTGTGGGTGCGAACAGTGAACAGAAAAGAATTACAAAAAATATCATTGAAATACAGAACTCTATCAGGACAGTTACTAAAGGTTAATGCTCAGAGCGAAATATATTGTATTCAGCAATTTTATAATTTTGTTAAAAACACACCATTACTTATTTCTTATATCAATGAATGTAGAATTACTGAATATGATTTTAAGAAGATATTTTCGGAAAAAGAATGGAATAGTGTTCTTAGCCTTCCGCCTGATGAGAAAGAATTAGTTAGCTATGGATATCAACTTTTGGAATATATTCTTGATGGACCCAAAGAATTATTTGGCCTATGTATGGGATATACAGATAGTAGAAAATATTCGGATAACATAGAAGCATTTATTAGAAAGTCAATCGAGCCATTTGTTGTGGCATTAAGAACATATTTAGAAATTGAATTTATTGATGCTGATGATGAACAAACTCAAGATATGCCTATAGAGAATATTTTCCTTTCATATTGTCAAAAGGATAGCGATATTGCTGATTATCTGGAAGAAAGATTACAACCCTTGCTTGAAGGAAAAGCAACCATTTCGCGTGATATTCGTGATGTTGAGTATCATGAAAGCTTCAAAAGGTTTATGAATTCAATCGAAAAGCATGATTATGTTATTACTTTAATTAGCGATAGGTATCTAAAATCAAGAAACTGTATGTATGAGATGCTGGAAGTTGTTAAGGATAGTAATTTCTCAAAAAGATTAGTTTTTATTGTAATTAGTGAAAAAGATAGGCCTCTCTATAAAGTAGAACAAGAATTGCCTATTGAAGCAGCAGTATATACAGCAACTGGCCAAGCTGAGTATAGTAAGTATTGGACTGCTGAAAAGCATAAATTGGAAAGAGAGATTGAGGAAATTGGTAATCCTGTATATGCTATATCACAAATTAAAGAAGTAAAGATACTTGAAAAGATTCTTCTTGACTTATCTGATTTTCTCGAATTTGTGAGGGATAATAAAGGTTTATCAATTAGTGAACATACTGAGGAAAACTTTGCAAGTATGTTATCGTTTATGGGAATTAGAAAATAGCGAAAAGGGGTATCGATATGAGCTACGATTATTCTGAAAATATATTAGTACAAGAAAGTGCAGGACATCTGCTAGAAGAAGAGTTAGGGTGGCAGGTAGAGGTGGCATATAACCAAGAAGTCCTTGGAAAGAATGGAACTTTTGGAAGAAGTTCGTACAAGGATATTCTTTTGGTGCGTTATTTTCAGAAAGCACTTCGTACACTCAATCCGTGGATTACAGATGCACAGGTGATAGAAGCTCAGAATACTTTTGAAAAACATCTATCAACTTCATCATTAATGCAGATAAACGAAGAAAAGTATTCTCTTATTCGAGATGGTATTCCGGTTACGGAAAAGAAACCAAGTGGGCAGACGGAAGAAAAGAGAGCCATGGTTATTGACTTCCAGCATCCGGATGATATGGAACGAAATCATTTCCTGGCAGTAAAGGAAATGAAAATACATGGTGATTTGTACCGTCGTAGAACAGATATCGTTGGCTTTGTAAATGGTATTCCGCTTCTTTTTGTAGAATTAAAGAAGAACTCTGTAGATGTTCAAAATGCATATACAGACAACTATACAGATTACTTAGATACAATACCACATCTGTTTTATTACAATGCATTTCTTATGCTTTCTAATGGAGTGGAAGCAAAGGTAGGAACTCTTGGAAGTAAATATGAGTTTTTTCATGAATGGAAGAGATTAAATGAGAGCGACGAAGGAAACGTGGCTCTTGAAACTATGCTTAGAGGTATATGTAAGAAGGACAATTTCCTTGATCTGTTGGAGAATTATATCCTCTATGATCATTCTGGTGGAAAGACTATTAAGATTCTTGCAAGGAATCATCAGTATTTGGGAGTTAATGAAGCCGTTAAGGCTTATGAATCGCGTAAACTTAATGACGGTAAGCTTGGCGTTTTCTGGCATACACAAGGTTCTGGAAAGAGTTATTCTATGCTTTTCTTATCACAGAAAATACGTAGGAAGTTTACCGGTTCGCCTACGATTGTTATTTTGACAGACCGTGAAGAATTAAATACTCAGATTAGTGATACATTTGAAAATTGTGGCCTTTTAGGAAAAACAAAAGCGTCACAATTTACAGCCACTAGTGGAGATGACTTAATACAAAAATTAAAGGGCAATCCAAGCTTTATTTTCACTCTTATTCAGAAATTTAATAAAAAGCCTACAGAACCTATATATCCTGACCATGACATTATAATCATGTCAGACGAGGCACATAGAAGCCAGTATGGAATCTTTGCCGACAATATGGTGGGACTATTGCCCACAGCATCTAGAATTGGATTCACAGGTACACCATTGCTTTCAAGCGACAATATTACTGAGCGTACATTTGGTGGTTATATTTCAATCTATGATTTTAAGCGTGCTGTAGAAGATAAAGCTACGGTTCCGCTGTATTATGAAAATCGTGGTGAGAAGATTCTTGATATTCACAATCCTGAAATCACAGATGAAATTTTGGATGCAATTGAAGCTGCTGATTTGGACGAAGAACAGCAGGAAAAGTTAGAGCATGAGTTTGAAAAGGAAATTCATCTTTTGACGGCAGAACCACGTCTTCGATCTGTAGCAAAGGATTTTGTAAAGCATTACAGTGACCTTTGGACAAGCGGTAAGGCTATGTTCGTATGCCTTAATAAAGTTACATGCGTGCGTATGTATAACTTTGTTCAGGAATACTGGAAATTTGAAATCGATAGACTTGAGGAGGAAAAGAAGACTGCATCACAGCAGGAAGTGCTAGAATTAGAACGAAAAATAAAGTGGATGAAAGAAACTGAGATGGCTGTAGTTATATCTCAGGAGCAGAATGAGATTCAGACTTTCAAAAAATGGGATTTGGACATCAAGGTACATAGAGCCAAGATGGAAAAACGTGAGCTGGATAAGGAATTTAAAGATTCAGAGAATCCGCTTCGTGTAGTATTCGTATGTGCAATGTGGCTTACCGGATTTGATGTTAAATGCTTATCTTGCTTATATTTGGATAAACCTTTAAAGGCTCATACGTTGATGCAGACGATTGCCCGTGCTAACAGAGTAAACGAAGGAAAGAGCAATGGCTTAATTATAGACTATATCGGTATTGTAAAAGCTTTGAGAAAAGCGCTTGCTGATTATACGGCAAATACTGGAGGCAGAAACACTGATCCAACAGTTGATAAGGCTGAACTGATAGCTCGTGTGTTAGAGGTTATTTCTTCTGCGGAAGAATTTTTGGAAGAAAAAGACTTCGAGCTTAATGACTTGATATATGCCAAGGATTTTACGAAGCTTGGCATGCTACAAACAGCAGCAAATGCGGTATCTGATAGCAAGGAGTCAGCAAAACGTCTTATGACTTATGCTACTGAGATTACTCGTATGATGAAGTATCTAGATAGGGATGACATTTCACCTGCGGACAGAGAACGAAAAGACGCCATAATTGCTATTTATGATGAACTTAAGAAAAAGAAAAAGCATGTTGATACCGTTGAGCTGATGGTACAGATCAATGGAATTCTGGGGGATTATATTACAATTGACCCCACCGTTGAAAACGATGAAAAGTCAAAACGATTTGATATTTCTAAGATTGATTTTGATTTGCTCCGCAGGGAGTTTGCAAAGGTGAAGCAGAAGAATCTCATGTTTAAAGATTTGGACGAGCTTATTCAATTTAGGATTGATGCTATGCTTAAGGATAATCCTACTCGTGTTGATTATTATGAGAGATATCAAAAAATTATCGAAGAATATAATCAAGAGCAGGATAGAGCTACCATCGAAAAGACATTTATGGATTTGATGGACTTAGCAAATTCCATGAATGAAGAAGAGAAACGCTATGTCCGTGAAGGTTTTTCGAGTGATGAAGAATTATCGCTGTATGACTTGCTTTTTAATGAGAATCTTTCAAAAGAGGATATCAAAGTTATTAAGAAGGTTGCGGTTGATTTGCTTGGAAAGATTAAAGGCAGAATTGCTGAGTTGGATCATTGGACGGATAAGCAGGAAACCAAGGCGGAAATTGATAATCTTATAAGAGATACTCTTTGGATGGAATTGCCAGAGAGCTATGATGAAATACGTATATCAGAATATAGACAGAAGATATATGAGTACGTTTATATGCGGTATAAGGAGATTGCGTAGGCCATGATGGTTTTAATTAAATAGATTACAGGAAGCAGTATACGTTTTTTTTATGGCTTTGAAAGCAATCTTAGCAAAGGGCGTTTTACAATGGACGAGAGTAGGAGAAAAAATGGATAGAATTACATTAAGTATGTTAAAAGAATTTGATGAAAATATGGGTATAACGGAGAAGGAACTTACGTTAAATTTTGAGTACTTTGTAAATTACAGCATTATTAGTGATGAATACGGAACAAGTGATTTTGACTTGATGGATATTTCTACCGGTACAGGAACACAAGGAATGGATGGAATAGGTATTATTGTAAATCAAAAACTTGTGCAGACTACTGGAGATATAGACGAACTTATTGCGTTAAATCAGTCTATGTCTGTAAAATTTATCATTATTCAAACTAAAACATCTTCCAGTTTTGATAATATGGAGATTTCTAATTTATTTACATATTCAAGCCTATTCTTCGGGGAAAATGATGAGTTATTTAAAACAGAGGAGATGAAAAAATTTCTTGAACTAAAAAATTATATTTTTGACAACGGAAATAAGCTGAGAAAAAATCCAGAGTTATGCCTGTATTTTGTGACTTTGGGAGCATGGAATGAGGATGATTCAAATCTTATTTCAACCGTTAATGTTGGAAAAAATACGTTATTAAATACAAATCTCTTTTCTTCAATTGATTTTTATGCGGTAGGTTCTTCTGAACTCCAGAATATATATAGAAAATCAAAAGAAAAGCTTACTGCAACTTTTGAATTCAGTAAAAGAGTAACTATGTATTCTGAAAACTCAGATGAGGTGGGATATTGTGGAGTTGTTCCATTCAGAGAGTTTAAAAAGCTTTTATTAAATGATAATGGCTCAATTAAACCTGTGTTTGAGGATAATATTAGAGATTATTTGGGCCCTGATGAAGATGTAAATAAAAATGTAAAAGAGACACTTAATAAAGGGGAGAATAATTCTTTTTGTATGCTCAACAATGGCGTGGTTATTGTAACTTCAATTATCAATATTCCTGGAGATATGGCAACGATTGAAGACTATCAAATTGTAAACGGGTGTCAAACTTGTAATATATTATTGGAAAATATGGATGATTCGCCAAATATTGATGAATTATTAATACCTATTCGTATTATATCTACAAAAAATGAGAATTTGAAAAATGATATTACAAGAGCAACTAATAGACAGACGGCAATTAAGAAGGAACAATTGGAAGCGCTGTCAACGTTTCAGAAAAAACTAGAGGAATACTATAAAACATACACTGAAGATGATTCGCTGGTTTATGAACGACGATCTGGTCAATATCGTGATGGGGCCATAGCAAAAAATAGAATTGTAACAATTCCTACTCAAATAAAAACTGTGGCAGCTATGTTTTTGAATCAGCCAGGTGAGGTTTCTGGCCAATATGGTACTGTGCAAAAAAGAGTGGGAGACAAAATTTTTAAAGTATCAGATAAGCCTATAATATATTATGTTAGTTCCTTGGCATATTATAAAATTGAAAACCTTTTTAGAATAGGAAGCTTGGATAAAAAGTATCGAAGATGCAGATATCATGCAATGATGCTGTTTAGGATGGTAGTTTCGGATGTAGAAATGCCAAGATTCAATGCAAAAAAAATGGAAGATTATTGTCAAAAGTTATTAGATATTCTTCAGAACGACTTTGAATGTGATAGATATTTTAAAGCTATAGTTGGCTATATTATTTCAGTTGGAGAAGAAATAGATATCGATAATAGAAAATGTTTTGAACGAAAAGAGACGGCAAAGTATTTTATAGACCACATTGATGATATAAAACAATATGTAAATAATAATGTATGATTGTTTTATATCGTTTTACGTTCAAGGGGGTATAGAGAGGTGGTGTTTTGAGTGTACGGAAAAGCTATTGAACTCTTTCTTGTAAATGGGTCTGCGGATAGTTTGGTTACGGCGGAATTATTAAACTGGAATGGAAAAGCTATTAAGATACCAAGAACGGAAGTTGCAGGGTGTGATAGGGATGATGTTAAGGGTGTCGGAGTGTACTTCTTAATGTGCCAGGAGGATGACGGAACGGATTCTGTTTATATTGGCGAGGCAGAAAATGTTCTGGATAGGCTTTCTCAGCATCTTAGAGATTATCAATCTGGGAAAGAAAAGTATTACTGGAATACGGCGGTAATTTTTGTTGGTAGGGACCTGAATAAAGCATTGATTCGCTATTTAGAGAATCGCTTTGTTGAGATTGCAAAGGAATGTGGGAGATATTCGATTCTTACGAAGAATACGTATAAGAATACTGTGCTGAAGGAGGCTCAGATTGCCACCATGGAGGAGTTTATTGACAACGTGAAGATTCTTATTAATACTCTTGGATATAAGGTGTTAGTGCCGGTTCCGAAGGCTACGGATGATACGGTTTACCTATATTGTAAGGGGGCAGGAGCTTCGGCTAAAGGATTCGTTAGTACTGGAGGATTTACTGTATTAGCTGGATCAAAAGTTTCTGATGATACAGTGCCTTCCTTAAAAACAAGAGGTAAGTCATATTTCAATCTTAGAAACGCGCTCGTTAAGGAAGAAATTATAAAGAATGAGGTGTTCCAAAGAGATTATGAATTTAACGCGCCATCTGCTGCATCCGCAGTTGTACTTGGACGTACATCAAATGGTAATGCTGATTGGAAAACTAGGGATGGCAGAAAACTTAAGGATTTATAAGGTAGAAAGGGCAGTACAAAAAATATAGGTATGGAGGATATAAATGGCGGAGATAAAAAGTGTTGACAGTCTGCTACAGATGAATCTAGATATTCCAGGTTATCAGCGTCCATACAAATGGACTATTCAAAACATAGAGGAGCTTTTAAGTGATATTACGAATGCGATTACGGATGCAGAAAAATATCGCCAGGGTTTCAAATATCGTGTTGGGACAATAATTTTACATAAGAATGAGAATGGCATTTTTGAGGTTGTTGACGGACAACAAAGGATTATATCGCTTACATTGTTAAAGAAATACATTGTACCAGAATTTGATAGTAGTGTCCTAAACAAGGATTTTACGAATAAGGTATCGCAAAGCAACATTCATAATAATTATAATTATATTAGAGAATGGTTTTCGTTAAAGGATCAGGTCACGAAAAAGAATTTTGTAAAAGCACTCGGAGAGATTCTTGAAGTTGTAATTATATGTGTTGATAAGGTCTCTGAAGCTTTCCAGTTATTTGATTCCCAGAATACAAGGGGAAAAGCTTTGGACCCGCATGATCTATTAAAGGCTTACCATTTACGTGAGATGAAAAAATATCCATATGAAATGGAACATGCCGTAACGAAGTGGGAGGCTAAGGATACTAAGGAGATACGAGAACTGTTTGATCTTTATCTGTTTCCGGTATGGAATTGGTCTCGCGGGATAAAAAGCAGACCGTTTACCGCAAAAGAAATAGATACTTACAAAGGCATTGGGGAAGCCTCTACCTACTCATATGCTAGAAGAGCAAGTAAAGCTATGCCATATTTTCAAATTACAGAACCTTTTATTGCGGGAAACGACTTTTTTGAAATGGTGGAGCATTATATGTTTCTTTTGCATGACGTTAAGTCTGAAATATACTCAAATGAGCGCTTTTTAGATATAAAAGAAGTGCTTGAACAGAAGGATGGATCTGCAGGTTTTGGATATACAAAAAATTTATTTTGGTGTTCGCTTCTTTGTTATTACGATAAGTTCCATAACTTCGATGTTATGGCGGTGAAGAAACTCTTTTCTTGGTCATTTATGATAAGAATTGACATGGAAAATCTTGGATTTGACAGCATTAACAAGTATGCCATTGGTGATGCGAGTAATTCTAGATATACTAATACGGTTGCAATGTTTTCTAAGATTAGTTTTGCACGATTACATAATGAAATATCAGGTTTGCAGATAAGAGTGAAGAGAGATAATGATGCTGCGGCTAGTGAAAAATGGACGTGGCTATATATAAAGCTTAAGGAAATGAACGGAATAGTGGAGGTGCCAAATGAGTCAAATGGTAACTGAACTCAAAATAGTCGGTTCAGATAGCAATATTTTTGATACTGAGTTAGAATACGTGATTCCACTTTATCAGCGTGCATATGCCTGGGAGGATAAGCAGCTTACACAACTTGTGGAAGATATTAATGATGTGGCTGAGAATGCAAATTACTATATCGGGGCATTAATTGTATCAAAGCAAGGAAATAAGTACGAGGTCGTTGATGGACAACAGAGATTAACATCTTTGTATCTTTTATTGAATTGCTTGGGGATGGATGTAAAAAAGACCCTTACTTTTGCATGCAGAGACAGGTCAAATTATTCCCTGAGAAATATTACAGAACTATTAGGAGATGAACGAGATAAATTTGAGGCTGAAAGACTTGAATCCGGTATTGTGCGGGGAATACATATACTAAGAGAACTTCTCAATAAAGATAATTTTGACAGGGCTTTATTTATCGAAAAAATGAAGCGTGTTATTGTATATAGAATTGAGGTCCCTGAGAACACAGATCTTAATCGTTATTTTGAAATAATGAATACACGTGGGGAGCAGTTAGAGCAGCACGATATTTTAAAAGCTACCCTTATGAGTTATTTGCAAGATAGGCATGAAGCTGCAGTTTTCGCAGAAATTTGGGATGCGTGTAGTGATATGACTGGTTATGTTCAGATGCATTTTGTTAGCAAGAACAATGTCGTACGAAAGAATATATTTGGTGACGAGTGGAACAAGATGCCATCAGGAAGATGGGTTGATTATAAGAATGGAGTGGTGGGTGCTACATTTGAGGGAACAGGTCATAAAATATCAGATATTATAGATATTAATTTTTTGATTGATGAGGATGATGGATATCTTGATGATGATGCGCGTGTAAGGTTTGAGAGTGTTATTGAATTTCCTTATTTTTTACTACATACCTTAAAAGTTTTTATTGGAAGTAATAATGTTGCCCATGAAAATCCAGAAGGACAGATAATACAAGAACTTCTTGATGATAAGAAGCTTATTGATAGTTTCTCACGAGTAATGGAACATGGAGTAATGAACGGACAGAGAATTGCAGAGAATAAGGCGCAGTTTGCAAGGGATTTTATAGTCTGCCTGCTTCGGACAAGATTTCTTTTCGATAAGTATATTGTTAAAAGAGAATATGTAAATGAAAATGCGGATGGCGAGTGGAGTTTGAAGAGTCTATCTGTTTCCGGACAGAAATCTAAGAAAAAACCATATTATAGGAACTCTAAGTTTACAAAAGCCGAGTCTATGAAACTTTTTCTGTAAATAAGGAATAGCGAATGAGGTCTTCTATGATAAAATAAATTCATAGGAGGCCTTTTATTATGGCAAAAAGAGAAAAGAAACCGGTACATAAAGTTGTT
>Ga0129306_1002019_pt1 | contig 19784 bp, 16 predicted proteins | sample P827metagenome_FD_94438 | JGI IMG/M metagenome (GOLD analysis project Ga0129306, IMG submission 94438) | Capybara group fecal microbial communities from Wisconsin, USA - P827 metagenome | ecosystem: Host-associated > Mammals > Digestive system > Large intestine > Fecal | place: USA: Wisconsin... | reverse complement strand
TTTAGCTGCATCATGTCTTCAGGTACAGCTGCAGATTTTACAATTGAACCGTTTGGAGCAAGATTTCCTTTAAGTACAGTAAGTCCTCCAGCTTCGTGAATAGGATCATCAAGTGTGTGAATGACTCCATTTCCACTGACTTTTGCATCTTTCAAGTTCTCTTCCAAGGTCTTGCCGGTACAGGTCATGACACTTGTGTCAAGTTTTGATTCTATTGTCTTAAGAACAGCTGGAATACCACCATCTGCATGCAAATCTGCCATGGTGTCTTCACCTGCAGGGGATAAGAGTGCAATATGAGCTACCTTGTCACTGATTTCATCAAATAAGTCCAAGTCTGCATGAACTCCCTTCTCTTCAAGTTCATATGCAATAGCTGGAATATGAAGTGCAGTGTTACTTGATCCACCAAGAGCCATGTCCATTGCAATAGCATTCTCAAATGCTGCTTGGGTCATGATATCAGATGGCTTCAAGTCCTCTTTTACCATTTCCACAATTCTTTTACCGCTAGCTACAGCCAATTCCTTTTTCTTATCACTTAATGCAAGAGCTGTAGCGCAAGTAGGCAAACTCATACCAAGAGTTTCAGTGATACATGCCATAGTGTTTGCAGTAAATAATCCAGAACAGCTTCCCGCTCCAGGACAAGCACAGCATTCCATTTCATATAATTCATCTTCAGTGATTTTTCCTGAAGACAATTCACCTACAGCTTCAAATACAGTAATCAAATCTGCATTTTTGCCTTTGTAATTACCAGGTTCCATTGGTCCGCCTGTTACAAAGATGGATGGAAGATCCAATCTTGCAGCTGCCATAAGCATTCCAGGAACAACCTTATCACAGCTTGGAATCATTACAAGACCGTCAAAGCAATGACCCATGGTCATGCTTTCTACAGTGCTTACTACAATTTCACGTGAAGCAAGGGAATATTTCATACCCTCGTGGTTCATTGCAATACCATCACAGATAGCCATGGTATCAAATTCGAATGGAATTCCTCCAGCTGCCCTGATACCTTCCTTGACATAGTCCACCAATTCCCTTAAGTGAATATGTCCAGGTACAATATCTGTGTAACTGTTTGCAATACCAATGAATGGTTTGTCAAAATCATCATCCTTCAATCCACAAGCACGTAAAAGAGATCTGTGTGGTGCTCTCTGTACTCCTGCCTTTACTTTATCACTGTTCATAATATCATCCAAAATAAAAATATAATTATAAATTTAAATTTACATTCTCTTTTTTTGCTAACTTATTATTTGTCAATACTTATTTAATTAATTAACTTATTATATCCACTTCATCATTGCTTCTAAATTCCTTATCAAAGGTAACAATACCATCCAATTCGAATAATTTTGCAATTTCAATGATAGAAGCATCAGTAAACCCAAGTTTTTGACTATTGTCATCATTCATCTTATTGTATCTGGCCATCACTCTATCATTAAAGTCAAAGCAGTCATATTCATTGATTATGGTAAAATTATCTTTCAATAACCTATAGGATTTCATGGCTCCTTCCGGATTTGACTTTTGACCTATGATAGTGACAACCTCATCCACTATGTGATTAGTTATGAAAAGTTCATTATCAAATATATTTTCATTGTCTTCCAAAAGTATGGCTCTCTCATGTGTTTCATCAGACTTCAAGATATAAGCCACAATAAAATTTGTATCAAATAAAATTTTCATTCATAAAGCTCCTTTTCCAATTCTACAGAATTAGTTTTATATCCTAAATCGATAGAGCCTCTCATTTCTTTAAAACTCACTTTCTTTCTAAAATTTAAAGTTACTTTGCCATCATCATCTAAGATCCACTCAATAATATCATCTGGACCAATATTGCATTCTTTGCGTATTTTAGATGGGATAGCTGTTTGATTGTTCTTATAGATTTTTGTATCTGCATAAATCATGATATCACCAAACACAATCAATATTAGTTTTTATTCTCTTTATATATGACTATTAAAATATATATTGACAGTTATATTTAAAATTAACTTTCAAATTAAAAAACACCTATTTTTTTAGTTATAAAAATTCTTTAAAAAGAGAGATATTAAATATAAAACTAAATAAAATTAAATTTTTTATAAAAAGGAATTTAAATTTTCTATTATATAAGTATTAAAGAAAATATAGAAGTCATTTTGCAAAATAAAAGCAATATTATAATCTAATTGTAAAATTTAAAAAAGATAGTAAAAAAGAAAAAAGCAATTAAATCTAATCTGATTTAATCATTGTTAAAACCATTTTATATGGTCCATTGACTGCTTGCAATGCATGTGGAACATTTGCAGGCATGATGAGGAATTCCCCTTTCTTGACTGTGTGAGGTTCACCAGCCAATGTGATTTCCGCTTCACCATCGATTATTTGAACCATAGCATCAAAAGGAGCACTATGTTCACTTAATCCTTGTCCCTTGTCAAATGCAAATACAGTTACAGTACCAAGTTCCTTTTTGATTACTTCCATGCTCACAACAGAGCCTTCCTGATATTCAATCAAGCTTTCCATTTCAATTGGTTTTCCTTTTAAATCCATAGCAATTTCTCCTTTTAATTAATAGTTTAAGTTTTAATATGATTTTAATGTTTTGAATTTGAAAATAAAACAAAAATTATGGGATTTATCCCATAATCTTTTTGATGTCCTCTTTTGGAGTTGATATTGGAGTCAAGTTGAAGTTTTCAACTAAAACATTCAATATATCCTCATTAGCCCAAGCAGGAAGAACAGGTCCAATGAACATATCGGTTTTTCCAAGGTATAACAAGGTCCAGAGGATAGCTGCTGCCTTTTGTTCCATCCAACTTAAAACAATGGTAAGAGGCAATTCATTCAATTCCATTTCAAACAATTCACATAATGCTACAGCAAGATCAATAGCTACAATCGCATCGTTACATTGACCTAAGTCCAATAGTCTTGGAATTCCTTCAATATCTCCTAAGTCAAGATCGTTGAATCTGAACTTATTACAAGCGAGAGTTAATACAATTGTATCTTCTGGCAATTCCTGTACGAATTCTCTGTAATAGCTCATTCTTGGGTTTGGAGTGTCACAACCAGCTACAAGGAAGAATCTTTTGATCTTTCCAGAAAGCACTAATTCCTTGATTTGAGGTGCTAATGATAAAATAGTGCTTAAACCGAAACCAGTAGTTACAGTAGAAAGTTCTTCAGCTTCAAGACCGCCTAATTCAATAGCTTTATCAATCAATGGCTTGAAGTCATAATCTTCAATAACCTGTGCTCCAGGGATTTTTACAATATCCATAGTGAACAATCTTTCAGCATATTCAGGTTTTGGCAACAAGACACAGTTGGTGGTACCTAAGATTGCTGCATTGTAGTCTGCAAATATTTTCTTTTGATCAATCCATGCTCCACCTATTTGACCAGCTAATGATTCATATTTGTTTAACTCTGGGTAACCATGTGCAGGCAACATTTCACTGTGGGTGTAAACCTTTACATCGGTTCCTTCAGTTTGCTTTAACAATTCCTCTAAAGCCTTTAAGTCATGACCGGTTACGATAATAGCTGGACCTTCTTGAGCCCCTACTTTTACTTCAGTTGGAACTGGTTCGCCAAAGTTTTTGATATGAGCTTCCTTAAGCATTTTCATGACTTTAAAGTTTGCTTCTCCAGAGTCAAGTCCTAATTGAACTAAATCTCCTACATCAAAGTTTACATTGGTTAAAGTGGAGTATAATCCTTTAGTCAAGAATTCATCTACACTTTCATCTCTTACTCCTAACTCATTGCAGTGGTAGTTGTAAGCAGAAATACCTTTCATTGCAAAGATCAAGTTGTCTTGAAGTCTTGCGACGGTACCATTTTTACCGCATACCCCAGCATTTGTACATGCACTGCCTCTTGCAGTTTGGGAACATTGATAACAAAACATGTTGAAATCACTCATATAACACACATCCTTTTTCTAATTTAAAATAAAATTCAATCTATTTAGATAACGATTTTACTTCTCTCTAAGACTAGAAAATAGAAATTCAATTGCAACATAGTTTTATTAAAATCAATAAATAGGCCTAAATAAAAATTTTAATATCAAGCTTTTCAATTGCTTAAACAGCTTGAACTATACAAGAAATTTTTTCTATTTTTATTCTTATGTAATTAAAGATATTTTTTATAGACTTATAAAGGTTTTGTAACTAACATAGGGTAAAAAGTAACAAAATATATTAATAAAACAAAACAATAGAGTAATATTAGATATTAGATTATTAGGCAATTAGATAGGAGAGGAATCATATGGAATCAATTATAGAATCTTTAGAGAAATTTGGTCTTACAAGGTACGAGGCAAAGGCATACATAGGAATGACTAACATAATATCAGGAAAGGCAGAAGAAATAGCTAAAGCATCTGAAATACCTCGCTCTAAGATCTACAATACCTTAAAGGAATTGAATAAAAAAGGATTCATTACGATAACCCATACAAGGCCTCTTAAATATCAGGTAGTTCCTCCAAGTGAAATCTTCAAAATGAAAAAAGAGGAATTGATAAAGGAACTTGAATCCTCAGAAGAGAAATTGGATGAGATATACAATGATCAGATATCTGAAATTCAAGCTCCAGTATGGCTAATCAAAACAAGTGAGAACATTATCAATAAAGAGATTGAAATCATAAAAAGAGCACGAAAATCAATCAATATGAGAATAGGATTCCTCCTTGAAGGTGAAGGGGAAGTCCTTATAAAGGCCTTCAAAGAGCTTCCAAGAGGCATTCCGATAAGGATTCTTGCAACACCAGAGTGTTACATTGATGGTGAGAAATTGGAAATCATCAAGATGTTTGAGGAAGCAAAACTGGATAATTTGGAAATCATTGAAACAGACATCAAATTTGTTAAGATAGTCATAAGGGATGGAAAAGAACTTTTCCGTACAATCGTAAAATTTACAGGAGAAGAAAAATCAGTTCTTCCCGAAACATCTGTAGGTGTGCAGAACAGATATGAAGACATTTGTAAAAACTTTGATGAGCGATTCCTGAATCAATTCAATAAAATGAAATCTAAAATGAATAAAAATGGGAAAAAAGATAAATGAAAGATTTTATAATATACAAAACAAATTAGAGTTAAGGACAAATAAGATAATGGAGACCAAACATGGCAAATGAAGATAAAAGCAACATGACAATCATTGGAGGTACACGTGGTTTAGGAAGATGGTTTGCGGAACACTTGAACAATGACTTCAACATACGAATCACAAGTCGTGACGAAAGCTCTGGAAAACCAGTTGCAGAGGAAATAGGTGTTGAATACAGCAACAACAACATTGAAGCAATAAAGGATGCGGATATCATTGTCTTCAGCGTTCCTATAGAGCATATGGTAGAAACCATAAGAGAAGTTGCTCCACATGCACCTGAAGGGTCATTGCTGATGGATGTGGCAAGTGTAAAGACAGAACCGGCAGAAGCCTTAAAGAAATATGCACCAGAAAATGCAGAGATATTGCCATGCCACCCTATGTTTGGTCCAAGAGTTCCTACCCTAAAAAGGCAAATCATCATATTGACTCCTATCGAAAACAGATCCCCTAACTGGTTGCCTCGTGTGAAGGACTATTTAGATAAAACCGATTGTGAAGTTGTAATCACAACACCAAATGAACATGACAAGTATATGAGCATCGTCCAGGGATTGACTCACTTTTCATACATTAGCCTCGCTTCAACAATAAGAAAGCTAAATATCAATGTAAAGGAATCCAGAAACTTTTCAAGCCCTGTTTATACCATAATGCTGGATATGGTGAGCCGTGTAGTTTATCAAAACCCTTATCTCTACTATTCCATACAAAAAAATAATCTTGAAACATCAAATGCAAGGGAAGCATTGATAAAGGAAAGCATATACCTATCAAAATTGATTGAGGATGGAAAAGAGGACGACTTTGTCAAGTCTGTTGTTGAATCAGCAAAGCATTTGGATGGACATGAGGATGCATTGGCTCGTTCAGACAAGGCAATAAGCATGTTGACCCAGAAAGCAAATGTCTTGGCAAAATCAATAGGCAAGGAAGTGGGCTTGAAGCATCAACACTCTGAAAACGTGCATATGGGAACTGTAAAGGAAGTCGGTACAAAGAATGTAATACTGGAAACTGGAGGCAGTGATGAAATTTGCTTTAAGCTTTCCAATGTAGACATAATGTCTGATGATGAAATCTTCGAATGGAAGAAGAGCAATCTTAAGCTTGAACATTTTGACTTGTCTACATTGTTCCCATCAAAATGTGATGAGAAATACTTGATTGAAATGTTTAAGAATATTGAACCTGTCCTTGATGTGGAGATTGTTGATGTTTACAATGGAGAACAGATAGATGATTCCCTAACAAGCTATACCTTCCGCTACTCATTATTCGATAAGAAAGATAAGGATTACGTTGAAGAGTACATTGAAGGTATCGGTGGAATCATACGATAAAAAAAGAAATTAAATATAGAAATAGGTCGAAGAATCATAAACATAGGCTAATTTTTTTCAAATTAAGCAGCAAGTTCCTTATATTCCCTATAGATATTGCCGATTCCACGATATTCAACTAAAAATGCCAGGATATCTGTTATCACTCCCATTATAATGTTCAATCCATTATAGCGAGAGAAAAAAATGTTGATTGCTACCAAAATGACAAGGGCCAAAACTATTTTTGTATAATCTATAGCATACTTGTTCCACCCTATTGTTTCAATCACATGCTTGATTTCACGAAAATCAAATGCATCCTTGAGATGTTCACCATCAGCCAGTTTTGCCAAAGCAATTTCCATAAAGAATATTGTGACATAAACGATTATAAGGCCTGCAAGAATAAATACTGTGAAACTGATAGGGTCATGCTCAAAAAACAATTCCACTGTTTCGCCAAGATGTAAGATCATCTCTTCCAGCTCAAATTCAGGAAAATTTAAATGCTTGGAAAGCAAAAACAAGAAAGATGCCTGTATAGTCAGATAAAAAGAGTATACGACAAAGCCTTTAAAGCCTAAATCAATCCACTCCCTGATTTTTATTCTAGGCAAATGCTTGCCTCCATAAATTACATCTTGAGTAACCTTTAGCCCATAGCCTAATATAATTAGAAGGATGATTATGGAAGTGGATTTCATAATCCCTCCAACCTTATTCGCTACACATTCAAATATGAAGAATTGGACCAATACAAAAATAAAAAATCTCTTATCCTCAAGACAATACTTCACTGAACCTTTAAGCATTTGATTAGGCATTTGAATCTCCCTTAATGAAAAAATTTAGAAAAAACTAATCTTATTAAAAAAAAGCGATTATTTTAAGGATTTTTCAACTATATCACAAATATTGTCCCCTACATTCAAAATAGCTGTTCTATATTCATCGGTTCTTTTTGCATACTCATCGTAATTGTCCATGACACATAAGATCTTTTCATCCAAGTCTTCAAGGTCACACTCGACAGTTGCGCCTTTGAAGATTGAAACCATGTCATGATATCTGCCCCACTTTACTCTTTTTAAGATTACTACAGGTAAATTGCATACCATAGCTTCGTGAAGCATCAATCCGTCATTGGTGAGTACTGCAAGGTCTGCAAGGCACAATAGGTCATTTACCCAATCAATAAAACCGACATTGATCATTTTGCTCTCATCAATATAATCAAGGACAGACTCATTTAAAGGATCACCGCATAAAACAAGATTGTACTTATCAGAGTATTTGGAGAATTGATTGATTGCCTGGGCGGTCTTTTCAAATAATGAAGAACCTGATGAAAACACTATGGTTGGCTTGTTTTCATTGAATTCAATCGCATCAGGGTTTCTCTCTTTAGCTTCTTTAGAGTGTTCCCTTAGCTTTTCCAATGCCTTGTTCTTATCCCCATGGGTAATGCTGTCACTAACTGGGGAGAAAGACTTTACCATATTGTCCGGAACATCTTCGACCAAAAATAAGTTGTTTTCAGGGAGTATGATTGGAGTTCCAATATGACTGCATACTTTAGTGTCCAGTGGAGTAATCAAAAGGCTTACAGTAGGGATTCTTGCTAATTTTGCACCAAGAGCGCCAACAATAGCTCCTCCCCCAAGAATGCCTAATTCCAAATCGAATTTCTTGGACTTTAAAAGCTTTCTTGTTTGAAGAACACCTCTAATAGCACGAATACCTGCTTTAATGGTAGTCATGATTGTTGCAGAGTGACCTCCAGCCTGTGGAATGATAACCTTATTCCATCCTATATTATTCTTTTTGAATAATAATCCTGGAGCGGACTCATCCAAAGCGATTTCACAATCATATCCTCTTTTTTCAAGCGCATTGTAAACATTCAATGCTGTACCGGCATCTCCGCCTATACCTCTTCCTGTTACAATGATCAATATCCTTTTCTTATCCACAAAGATTCCTCTCATATGCAAATAAAAATAAATAATAGAAATTTTTGATTTTAATAAATCAATAATTGTACTATTAAAGTTATATTCATAATATTTTATATACTTTAAGAAAAATTAATCTGATTAAGAAAGTTTTTTAGAAAAATTATTTAAAAACAGAATATCCCTTAAAAAAACTTAAAAAATTTTATTAAAAATAAGAAATAAATTAAGATTAACCAATATTTTTATAAAATGAAAAGGGATTGAAAATGAAAAATTGGAAAATTATCGGATTGATATTAATCGTCTTGCTTGCTGTTGTTGCAGTAAGCGGTTGCATTGGAGATGATTCAGACTCTGGCTCTTCTACACTTGCTTTAGATGACATTAATATCACAGAAGATGGGACTTACGACTCTAAGGAAGAAGTTGCAGCCTATATAAGCACATATCACAAGCTTCCTTCAAATTACATCACCAAAGGAGAGGCGAAAGCTCTTGGATGGCATGGTGGAAGTGTTGAAAAATATGCTCCTGGTAAATGCATTGGAGGGGACATATTTACAAACCGCCAATCAATCTTGCCTATAACCCATGAGTATAGGGAATGTGATATTGATACATTAGGTGCATCAAGCAGAGGACCTAAAAGAATAGTTTATTCAACTGATGACTTTGAAGTTTACTATACTGGAGACCATTATGCAAGCTTTGAACATTTAACATAAATGCATTAAACTGCAGGAATCGCTAACTGATACTATGACAAATAAACTATTGGAAAATAGAAGACTTAGAAAAAAACTAAAGAAGATGATAGATAACATGAATGAAATAGTCTTGTATGGGGAAGAAATGAAAGAGAATCCCCATGAATACATTAAGGAAAAACTGGATTTCCCAGAATATTACGGGGAAAATCTTGATGCATTATACGATTGCCTTTGTGAACTCCCGGATATGATAATCATCATTAAGGACAGTTCAGTTCTTGAGGAAGATCTAATAGCTACTTTTAAGGATGCGTCAGTCGAAAACCCTGATTTGAAATTAATTTTAGATTAATCCCATTAATCTAAATTCTTTTTTATTTTTAATTCAATATCTTATTTTAATTCAATGCCGTTAATTCAATAATATAATTTTAGCTTCAAAATTACTTTATTTGAAATCACGATTATTACTAATAATTAAATAATATAAAAGAGATAGTTATAATATTATTGTGTATATAATACTTATCAATAAATTATTTTTAAAACAAAAACTGGTGAAAATATGAGAGTTTTACTTATTCACTCTGATTATATAAAATATCAAGTAAAAAACAAAACTCCAGTAGCTGAAGAAATCGAGGAAGCTCAAAAAAATGGAGCTTTTGATGAAGCTTTGGTTGTTTTCTCATCCATTGAAAAAGAGGATGAAGAAAATCCAAGCGCTATTGTCAATAATTTAGTTGCTGAAGTTATTAAAACCAATGAAGAAGTCAATGCAGAAAAAATCGTCTTATACCCATATGCTCACCTTTCTTCATCCCTTGGTGCACCTAAAGTAGCTGTGCAAATATTGAAAGATGCTGAGGATGCACTTAAAGAAGAGGGATTGGATGTATTTAGAGTGCCATTCGGTTGGTATAAGGCATTTGAAATTTCTTGTAAAGGACACCCATTATCCGAACTTTCAAGAACAATCACTGCAGATGTTGAAGAAGAGGAAGAAAAGGAAGAGAAAAAACCATCTACCTGGTTGATTTTCAAAGATGGAGAAACCTTTGACCCTAAGGAATACAACTATGAAAGCAAGGATTTGGAAAAATTAGTTGCATACGAACTTGGAGAAGGTGCTTCTGACGAAGGAGAGCCTCCTCATGTGAAAATCATGAGAGAAAAGGAATTATGTGACTATGAACTTGCATCCGACATCGGTAACCTCAAATGGTATCCTAAAGGTAGATTAGTCCGTGACTTGCTTGCAGATTACGTTTACAACTTTGTAGTTGACTTAGGTGCAATGCCTATCGAAACTCCAATCTTCTATGACCTTGCAAATGATGCAATCAGGGAACATGCAGCAAAATTCGGTGAAAGACAATACAAAACCGCTACCAAAAAAGACTTGATGCTTAGATTTGCATGCTGTTTCGGTGCATTCAGAGTTCTTGGCGGATCTTTCCTTACCTGGAAAAACTTGCCTGCTAAGGTTTATGAATTATCCACTTACAGTTTCAGATTCGAGAAAAGAGGGGAAGTTGTAGGTCTTAAGAGACTCCGAGCATTTACCATGCCTGATATGCACAGCTTCTGTGCAGACATGCCACAAGCCCTACAAGAGTTTGACGCTCAAGTGGACATGTGTGTCCAAACCGGTGTTGACCTTGACGTGAACTACGAAGCGATCTTCAGGGCAACCGAAGACTTCTACGAAGAAAACAAGGAATGGATGGAAGCTACCGCAAAAAGAATCGGCAAGCCACTCCTCTTGGAAATCTTGCCTGAAAGAAAACATTACTGGTCCTGTAAAATCGACTTTGCAGCTATCGACTACCTAGGAAGACCTATCGAAAATCCTACCGTACAGATAGATGTTGAAAGTGGAAGAAGATTCGGCATCGAGTATGTTGATGAGAATGAAGACCCTCAAAACCCAATCATCTTGCACTGTTCCCCAACCGGAAGTGTGGAAAGGGTTATCTGCAGTTTACTTGAAAACACTGCAAAAGAGGACGGAAAGGCTCCTATGTTACCTACATGGTTAAGTCCATCCCAGGTTAGAATTCTACCGATCGGTGAAAAACATCTCGATTATGCAAACAATCTTGCAGATACAATTTCAGCAGCAAACATTCGTGTGGATGTCGACAACAGTGATGACAGAGTCGGTAAAAAGATCAGAAACGCTTCCAAGGAATGGGTTCCTTACATAATCGTTGTAGGTGACAAGGAAGTTGAAACCGATACCTATTCTGTAACCGTAAGGGAAATCGGTGAAAAGGTTGACATGACCGCTGATGAGCTTATTGCAGAAATCAAGTCAAAAACCGAAGGAATGCCTTACAGAAGACTTCCTTTACCAAGAAACGTTGCAGACAGAATTAATTTTAAATAAGTTGATTAATTTCAACTTTGCTTTTCTTTTTTTTTCAAAACTGATTTCTAAAAATGATTAAAAATTAAAGGTTATGATATGAATATAAGTAAAGAAATATTATATGGGCTGATAACCTGTTTTATTCTCGCAATTCCCTCATTCTTACTGGGAAATCTGTTTCCAATCATTGGAGGCCCGATTATAGCAATCATATTTGGAATGATAATAGCCCTCTTCTGGAAGGATAAGGGAAGTGCCGAAGAGGGAGTTAACTTCACATCAAAGTATATACTTCAGCTTGCAGTTGTATTCTTAGGATTCGGACTTAATTTGAATGTTATTCTTGCAACAGGACTTCAATCCCTTCCGATAATTATCGGAACCATTTCCATAGCACTTATTGTGGCATATATCATGATGAAAATTCTCAAAATGGAAAGGAATTCCGCCATACTGATTGGAGTGGGATCCTCCATTTGTGGAGGCTCAGCAATAGCTGCAACGGCTCCGGTAATAGGGGCAAATGATGAGGAAGTAGCACAGTCCATCTCCATCATATTTTTCTTTAATGTGATTGCAGCAATCATCTTCCCATTTTTAGGTCGCGTTCTAGGTTTTTCCACCGCCAGTGGCGACGCATTTGGAATATTTGCCGGAACTGCAATCAACGACACATCCTCAGTAACTGCAGCGGCAGCAACATGGGACAATATGTGGGGGCTTGGAAGTGAAACCCTTGACAAGGCAGCAACCGTTAAGCTTACAAGAACACTTGCCATTATTCCAATCACACTTGTTTTATCCTATATAATCGGTAAAAAGGAAAGTGTGGAAAAACATTTAAATGAAAAAAGTTCAAAAGGAGATGGTTTCTCTTTTAAAAGAGCATTTCCAATGTTTATAGCATTCTTTGTTTTAGCTTCAATAATTACCACTATCTCCGTTAGTTTTGGAGTTGATCCATCCTACTTTACAATATTTAAAAATATCAGTAAGTTTTTAATAGTTATGGCGATGATAGCAATCGGTTTAAACAGTGACATTGTGAAACTTGTTAAAACTGGAGGAAAACCATTGTTATTAGGTGCCACTTGCTGGATAAGCATTACTGTTGTTAGTTTAGTTTTACAACATCTAATGGGAATTTGGTAAGTAAACTTAAAGAAACTGTTTTTCAATATAATTTCAAGGAAATAAAACTCTGAATCAAATTCAACCCACTAAAATAAACTTCATAATTTAACTTAAAATCAAGAGAGAACAAACAATGAATACCATCCAAAATTGTTTTAATTTATTTTTTTCAATGTTACTTTTAAATCTTAAGTTGATTAACAATCCTATATTTAAATATTAAATTGAATATATAGTAATATGAACATTTATTATTGAACAATTTATTCAGTGAAAATTTTTATTAAGTATGGATTGTTTTAATTTTTATTGGAGGGGCTTAAGATTAATTTAAAGAGAATTTTAATGGTTTTAACTGTTTTGCTTATTTCATTTTTAATGATTAGCTCAGTTAGTGCAGGTTGGTTTGATTTTTTAGGTGATGCCTCCGGTGAGGAAAATAATGAAACCAATTTCGTTGTCGGATTTTTCGTTGAATTCCCACCATTCGAATATACAGATGAAAATGGTGAAGTGACCGGTTTCGATTTAGACTTAGCCCAAGAAGTCTGTGACAGAAACAATTGGACATTGGTTAAACATCAGATAATTGATTGGGACTCTAAAGAAGCTGAACTTGATTCCGGTGCTATAGACTGTATTTGGAGTGGATTTACAATCAACGGCAGAGAAGATGATTACGCTTGGAGTAAACCATATTTCAACAATTCCCAAGTATTCGTTGTAAAAGCGGATTCCAACATTTATTCAATTGAAGACTTGAAAGGGAAAGATATAGATGTGGAAATGGGAAGCAGCGCTATCACAGCTCTTGAAAACAATAAAGAGCTAAAAGAGGATTTTGCAAATATCTATGAAATAACTGAATATGATACCTCATTTATGGATTTGCAATCTGGAACCTGTGATGCTGTTCTTGGAGATTGTGATGTTATGAAATACATAATCAATACAAAATATGATGAGAAAGATTATAGGATTTTAGAAACTCCTTTATCCCTTGAACAGTATGGTGTTGGATTCGCTAAGGACAATACTGAATTGAGAGATCAAGTCCAAAAGACCTTAAATGAAATGTATGAAGACGGAACTATAGATAAGATAGCACAAAAATATAAAGATTATGGAATCCCTGAAGGGGTAATCTATCCATAATTCTTTTTCTTTTTTTTAAACCAAACCCTTATTTTTTACAAAACATTTTTTTCTTTTTTACATTGTATTTATTTTTTTTAAGTTGCTTTCTTTTTTTAATTTATTTTTTAATCTGCTAAGATTTCTTTTTAATTTGTTTTAGAATTAATTCTTAAATTATTATTTTATTTTTCTTGCTTGTTTTTCAAAATATAATTACTTAACTATATATTGTATTAATATCATAAATTATATTGTATAAATACTTACTATTATGAAAAGTAATATGTAATATTTAAACTAAATAAATTAAAAATGACTTAAAAATGATTTAAACTAAAATCATAATTATAAAATTATTCTTAAATTGGAGGATATGAAATGTTTATAGGAGAAGCTCTTATCGGAGACGGAGACGAATTAGCACACGTTGATTTACTTATTGGTGAAAAAGACGGTCCTGTAGGAAACGCTTTTGCTAATGGATTAAGCCAATTATCTGTTGGACACACCCCATTGCTCAGTGTAATCAGACCTAACTTAATTACAAAACCAGCTACCATCATCATTCCTAAGGTAACTGTTGGTGACTTGGATGATGCAAGCAAAATCTTTGGACCAGCTCAAACTGCTGTAGGTAGAGCTGTAGCTGATTGTGTAGAAGAAGGAATCATTCCTAAAGACAAAGCTGAAGATTGGGTAATTAATGCAAGCGTATTCATCAGCCCAGCTGCACAAGATTACAGAAAAATCTACCAATACAACTATGCAGCAACCAAACTTGCAATCAAAAGAGCATTGAAAGGTTACCCAGACATTGACAAAGTATTATACGAAAAAGATCGTGGAACCCACGCAATTATGGGATTCAAAGCAATCAAGCTTTACGAACCACCTTACTTGCAAGTTGCTCTTGACCTTGACAATGAAGAAGCAATGGCAAGAATCATTAAGCAACTCCCTAACAGAGAAAGAATCCTCCTTGAAGCAGGAACTCCTCTTGTTAAAAAATTCGGTGTCGGCATAGTCGGTAAAATCAGAGAATTGGCTCCAAGCGGATTCATCATTGCTGACTTGAAAACCTTGGACGTAGGAAGAGTTGAAGTTAAGATGGCAGCAGACGAAACTGCTGATGCAGTGGCAATTTCCGGTCTCGGAACCATTGAATCCATTGAAAAGGCTATTCACGAATGTCAAAAACAAGGCATCTACTCCATCCTCGATATGATGAATGTGGATGACTTCACCAAAAAACTCAAGAAACTCAACCCAGAGTTCTTGCCTGACATTGTTCTTCTCCACAGAAATGTTGACTTAGAAAGTAAGCTTAGGGCAGAAGGCAAAAACCTTGATGACGTAAGTGCTTGGGGTAACATTAAGGAAATCAAGAAAATCACTGGCGGTTTAGTTGCTGTAGCTGGAGGAGTAACTCCAGAAAAAGCACCTGAAGCATTTGAAAAAGGTGCAGACATCATCATCGCAGGCAGATACATCATCGGTTCCGGTGACCCAAGAAGAGCTGCAGAAGATTTCTTAGCTCAAATGCCTGTAGATCCAAACCACATGAGAGTGGTAATGGAAGACGATGAACAAATCTAAGTTCAGTGAAAGAATTAAAATTATTAAAGCCTTAGCTAATTAGATTATTCTAATTAGCTATTTTTTTTAAATAAATTCTGATTAGATTTTTATGAAAAGGTGATAGAATGGGATTTTGCAATTCTTGTGGAAGACCTATGGGAAGAAACGATTATGGAACCAATGAAGATGGAAGTCCAAATATGGATTACTGTAAGGATTGCTTCCAAAATGGTGAATTTACAGAACCTGACATAACCATAAATGAAATGATAATCAGACATGCAAAAAGAATGCTTAAAAGAAATCCTGATTTGCGTGAAGAGGAAGCGACAGGAATACTTTGCAACTTCTTGCCAAACCTAAAAAGATGGAATCCGAATCCTGATGATGAAATCGATGAGGATGAGGAACCGGTAATGGGTTACAGAGGAAATGCAAGAGACATGTTCTGATTAAAAAAAGTATTTTATTGAAACAATTTATAGAAGTTTTTTAAAGTTTTTATTAAAGTTTTAACTTCTATAATTACTATTTTTATTTAAAACTTTAAGATTAGAAAAAAAGTTAATATCTATTTTTAAAATTTAATAAAATAAGAATTTTAAAATGAAGAAACTATTTTTAAAAATATAAGCAATTAAAAAAGAGCACTTAATCAATAAGTGTTTTAGAAAAAGATTATTGTATTCTTAAAATGAAACTCTTGAATTTGTCCAAGAGATTTTTATAATGAATGACCTTAACTTTCTCATTGTATAAATCTTCTTGAGATCTTTCATATTTTTTGAGTAATGAGATGTATTCCTTTTGCAATTCTACATAATCATCAAAAGAGTATGCGGAAGATGTAGATGTGAATTGTTCATTACTTATGAATTCACCATTACTATCATTATTTGCAACGAAGCCATCATTATTTGAATAGTTGTTATTATTTTGTGAATTTAATTTATCGTTTAATAGATTTAAATCATCATTCAAATCAGAGATTATGAAGTTCTTATCTTCGAGCTGTTTTCTTAAGCTGGAAATTGTATTTTTGTTTTCTTCAAGCTGACCTTTCAAACCTGAACAATCTTCCCTTATGACATCAAGTCTTTTTCTGGATTCGACCAACTCTTCTTCAGACTTGTCCAACTTTTCGGAAAGTGCAGATACTTTAGAGGAACTGATATCCAATTCTTCTTTATATCTATCTAAATCATTTGTTAGTTTTTCATTTTCCTCTTTCAACATTGCGTTGAACAATTCTAAAGCTGATTGCAATTCATCAAGCTCTTCAAGCTCTTCCGCTTGATAAAACGGCAAGATAAGGACTTCTTCTTTATCTTCAAAGATATTGTCAGATTTAGATACAGTAACCTGAACCTGTTCTGTCTTATAGGTCTTTTTAGTACCATCTTTTAATGTCCTATTATAAGACCTATAATATTTTTTAACAATACCTTTTACGAAATCCATAAAAACACCATCTAAAGAATGAACCAATAATGAAACTTTTTCTAATAGAAAATTACATTTTTTACAAAAAGTTCACATATATTTTTGCAAAAATTTGTCAATAAAATTACATTATAATATTAGTATATGATTTATATTATATAAGTTTTATAAATTTTTTAAAAAATCTTTACAAAAAACTCATAAAAATTTTTTAAGAAATTTAAAAATTGAACTTGTAAAATATTAAAAAAATATATCCAAATATGATAAAATTCAAAAAATAATTCACTTATTAAATAACGACGACATCATCAATAAAAAGCACTCAGTAATTTTAATAAAAATTCTTATGTTAAATAATGATAAATACTTATTTTAAAAATAAAAAAAATAAAGAAAATAAAAAAAATAACTAGATAAAAATCTAGTTATTAATTGTATTTTGATTATTCTTTCCTGCATCTAAGCCCAATTCCGCCAAAGATAGTTATGAAAGCAATTAAAAGAACCACTAATGGGTTACCTGTTTTCAAACTAAGGTTAACTCTATTAGGCTCAGGTGGATTAGGTATAGGTTCAGCGACTTTAATGGTAGCATTATCCCAATTGTTTGAACTGTTCTTATCCTTAACTTTATTGTAAACAACAGCCTTGTTAGTAATGCTTCCAGCAGAAAGGATTTTACAAGTGATAGTTAAAGTAACTTCCTCACCTTTTGCCATATCGCCGATTTTCCAAACACCATTAGTCTTATTGTAAGATCCTTTAGATGAAGTGTAACTTACAAATTCTGTACTGTTAGGCAATACATCTTTTACATAAGCATCAACTGCACCATCAGGTCCTTTATTAACGACTTTTATAATCCAATGCATTGTATCATTCACATTATACACATGTTTATCGGATGATTTGTAAAGTACTAAATCACATATAGGCATTACTTCTGTAGTGTTGTTAGCCTTATTATTAGTATAATTAGACTCAGGAGTAGTAGTATTTACAGAAGCAATATTCCTTATTTTTCCAACTTTTGTTGTTTTTGTAATTAAAGTAAGAGTTGCACTGGAACCTTTGGTTAATTTACCAATTGTCCATACGCCGTTTTGATACTTACCTTTAGATGCCTTAAGGTCCATTAATTTAAGGCCTTTAGGTAAAACATCTTTAACTTTTACATTAAATGCAGTGCTTGGACCTTTATTTGTAACTTTAATGGTCCATTTTACAATATCACCTTTATAAACTTTAGTAGCATTAACAAGCTTACTTATGACTAAATCACAAATCGGACTAGCAACTGTAGTGTTATTTGCTCTATTATTTGTATAATTTGATTCAGGAGTAGTGGTATTAACAGTAGCAATATTAACAAAAGTACCATCAATAAGGACTTTAGTAACTAAGACAAGAGATACTGCAGTATCCTTTTCTAAAGTACCAATAGACCACTCACTAATAACCTTATTAAAATTACCAACACTAACTCTATAATTAATTAATTCCATACCTTTCGGTAAAATATCTTTTACAATGACATTAGATGCGCTATGTGGACCTACATTGACAACTGTAATGTTCCATTCAACAATATCGCCGACAATACAGTTTGTACAATTGACAGCCTTTTTAATGACTAAATCACAAAGATAGTCAGCTTTAGTTGTATCGCTATCGTTATTGTTTGTATAGTTAGATTCTTCAATAGTGGTATTTACAGATGCATTATTTTGGATAGTTCCATTAATAAGAACTTTGGTTACTAAGACAATGGATACAGATTGGTTTTTATCTAAAGTACCAATGGTCCATTCATGTGTATCATTATCATAGTTGCCGCCTCTAACATCTATCAATTGAAGGCCTTCAGGTAAAACATCTTTGACAATAACATCTAAAGCAGTGCTTGGGCCGCGATTAGTAACAGTAATATTCCATTCTACCAAGTCATCTACATAACAATGAGTAGTGTTAACAATTTTAGTTATAACCAAATCACATATAGGTTTTGCAGTAGTGTTATTGGTACCATTGGTTTCGTTGGTTAAATTGGAACCAGCGGTAACATTGTTTACAAAAGTACCATTTGTCAATACTTCAAACCATACAGTAAAGTTAGCTTTTTCACCTACAGCAAGAGGACCCGCTAAAATCCATTTGCTATATTGTTCATCATAATTCCAGTTACGGCTACCATTTTCGTATTTAAGATAATGTAATGCTGAATGATCATAATCAGTATCAACAACATAAACTTTATCTAATTCACAGTCACCTGTGTTTTCTACTACGATGGTAAATCTAGTAGTGTTTCCGACATAAACTTCCTTATCCAGTGTTACCTTTTGAACTGTCATGTTAGGAGCATATGCAGTAGTGTTGTTAGTTGCATTAGTATCATTGGTTTCGTTAGTCTTAGCAGTAACATTGTTGTATAAGGTACCATTTTGGGTTACATTAAAGTAGACAATAAAGCTAGCAAAGTCTTCAACAGGCAAGGAACCTATTAAAGTCCAAGTTCTAGTATTTTTATTGTAATCCCATAAATGATGTCCATTAGGAACCCATACATCATTATACTCTAATCCTTCACTGAACCAAGATTCAGTTACGGTTACGTTATGCAATACACAGTCACCAGTGTTTTTGACGAATATGGTGAAACTGGTTTCATTGCCAACATAAACGACTTTGTTATCAGCTATTTTTTCTACAGTCAAGTTAGGCTTATAAGCAGTGGTATTATTGGTTGCATTGGTCTCATTAGTCAAGTTGGAAACAACGCTCGCATTGTTCACCAAAGTACCGTTCATGGTAACATTGAAGTAAACAGTGAAGCTAGCGCTGGAACCATTCACAAGAATGCCATCCAACTTCCAATGGCCGGCACCATCATAGGACCAACCACGAGAGCCATTAGTCCAAACACCATTAAACTCTAAACCTTCATCAAAGTCAA
>Ga0129306_1002018_pt1 | contig 19788 bp, 18 predicted proteins | sample P827metagenome_FD_94438 | JGI IMG/M metagenome (GOLD analysis project Ga0129306, IMG submission 94438) | Capybara group fecal microbial communities from Wisconsin, USA - P827 metagenome | ecosystem: Host-associated > Mammals > Digestive system > Large intestine > Fecal | place: USA: Wisconsin... | reverse complement strand
GAGTGGCCAAATGCCGGGAACTGTTAAATCACGCTCTTTTCAGATGTTGTCAGTAACAAATGTGACGATTGTCATAGAAAAAATTCTTCTTGACAAAAGTCACTTCATAACAGGTACATATGTCATAAAACAAAAAGCTCGCCGGGCTCTACGTGGCACTTTAAAAATACGACTTTCACACCAGCTGCTTTAGCTTCTTCAAGGGCAATTCCAAACTCTTTATGTGTAGAGGTATTTGGCCTTACCTCTTCTACTCCGTCCATCTGGATAACAAAAGCAAGCATTGCATTATAGCCAGCCCCGGCGGCGCCTGCAAGCTCGCGAAGATGCTTTACCCCTCTTTCCGTAGGAGCATCAGGAAAATACCCCACGCCGTCCACTTCAAGGGTACAGCCCTTTACTTCCATAAGATATTTATCTTTTCCTTTTTCCATATAGAAATCGATCCTTGAGTTTCCATATGTGTATTCAGGGATCACTTTGTCATAATCCTGTGTTTTTAGCCATTCAAACGCCACCTTATTTGGTGCCTGACTGTCGATGTTAAAAAGCACTCCTGTGCTCTTTCTTACAGCCACAAGGTCATACTTTGTCTTGCGGTTAGGGGTTCCCGGAGCCGTAAGCCACACTTCACAGCCGGGTACCAGAAGTTCTTTGCACCGTCCCGTATTTTTAACGTGAACGATCTCTTCTTTTCCGTCCACAAAAACCCGCGCTATAAACCTGTTGGGGCGTTCTATAAACTTTGCTTTGGTAATGTTGGTGTATTTCATATTCTCTCTCCTATGCGAGTATATGATAACATAAAAAAAGGATACAGCAAAACATATTGCCGCATCCTTTAATAATATCCGCTTTTTACAGCATCTTTTCCATCTCTTCCTGAACCTCAGGAATAGCTGAAAGCATAGGTTTTACATCTTTTTTCTTTATATTTCTGTCAACGTAGTTCTTTGTAAGCTTAATAACTATAGGTGTAAGCGAAAGCACACCGATTAGGTTTGGGATCATCATAAGCCCATTGAAAGTATCTGAAATATCCCATGCAAGTGACGAAGTCATAACGGCTCCTGAGATTATCATAAGCACAAAGATCACTCTGTAAACCTTAGCGCCCGTAGTGCCAAAAAGATATTCAACCGCCTTTGCTCCGTAATGAGACCAGCCCATGACAGTTGTAAATGCAAAAAGAAGAACTGCAATTGCCACAAACCATTCGCCGGGCTTACCAAATACATTTCCAAATGCTGTAGCAACAAGGGTTGCATCATTTACTCCGCCCACAGGAGCGCCGGTTGAAAGGTCTATAAGGCCTGATGAAAGTACGACAATTGCCGTCATTGTACAAACAATCATAGTATCGGCAAAAACCTCGAAAATCCCCCACATTCCCTGCTTTACGGGCTCAACAACATTTGAATTTGAGTGAACCATAACAGAAGAACCAAGTCCGGCCTCATTTGAAAAGATACCGCGCTTACATCCGTTCTTAACCGCAAGCTTGATGGCTTCGCCTGCAATGCCGCCGGCAAGCGCCTTAGCTCCAAAAGCAAATTTAAAAATAGAGCCAAACATGGCGCCGATCGAAGTAATATGAGCAAACATGATAATGAGGGCACCGATAACGTATGCAATAGCCATAAAAGGAACCACTCTTTCCGCAAAAGAAGCGATACGCTGAAGTCCGCCGATTATGATAAATCCGCCGATAACAAGAAGAACGGCACCGATTATCCAGTTGATAATGCTGACTCCAAGAAAGACCGGAGCTTCCACATTTGAAAAGAATGCCGATTCAATGTTAAGGGTGATCTTGTTTATCTGGCCCATATTACCGATACCAAAAGAAGCAAGCATTGCAAAGCATGCAAAAACAATGGATAACAATTTGCCGATGCCCTTAAACCCTTTGTAGCTGCCAAGGCCGTCGGTAAGATAATACATAGGTCCGCCTGACCACTCTCCGTCTTTGTTTTTCCTTCTGTAATAGATTCCAAGGATGTTCTCAGAATAGTTTGTCATCATGCCAAGAAATGCAGCGATCCACATCCAGAATACCGCCCCCGGGCCGCCCACACAGATAGCTGCAGCAACGCCAGCGATATTGCCGGTACCGATGGTTGCCGCAAGTGCGGTGCAAAGAGCCTGAAACTGAGAAACAGAGCCTCTGTCCTTGTTGTGGTGAGTGTCTTTTCTAAACATAGAACCTATAGTGGCTTTCCACCAATGACGCAGATGCGAGATCTGAAAGCACTTTGTAATGACAGTACAGATAAGCCCCGTACCAAGAAGCATGAAGATAGCAAACCAGCCCCATGCAAAGCTGTTGACAGCATCATTTACAGCTGTCACCTTTGTGATCACATTTTCCATATTCCTTTTCTCCCCTCGAGAAATTTTTATAAAAAAATCCAAAGACGGTTTTGGTTTCCGCCTTTGGATACCCTACACGCTGATTATATCAATAATACTTTAACGCGTCAACACTTTTATGCATTAAATCATTAAATTAATCCCTAAAATAAACATGTAACGTTAGATACCGGAAAGAAAAATTTACGAAAAAAGATAAAAAAACGCTTGACAAGTTAGCTGTCGCTAACTATAATTGTTAGCAGATGCTAACGCTTGTCGGTTAGCATATCTAGCCTAAGTTTAATCGCAGGAGGAGAAATGAGTGCTTGAAGAAATGCTGATCGAACATGGTGCCCCTACTCTTGCAGGTATTAAAACAGGGAATCTTTTCAGAGCTGCAATTGATTCCCATACCGACATCAACAGAGAGGTTCGTGAACTTAATCATTTATTAAATGACAAAGGCCTTCGTATCATCCCGCTAAAACGAACCGATCGTTATGTACTTATATACATCTACCGCCCGGAATACTTAAAGAAAGATCTTAAGTGTCCCGAGGCGGCATGTATACTTAATCAGAAGGGGTATGACTGTGACAAGGCAGATCAATGTATCAAAAAGCTTGCAGGGCATTTAATGAAGGATGACACATTTCCGCATGAGATAGGTTTGTTTCTTGGCTACCCGCCAAAAGATGTTCAGGGCTTTATTGACAACCCTTGCAGCGGTGTCAAATGTGTCGGATGCTGGAAAGTTTATTCCGATGAAGAAAAAGCAGAAAGGATCTTTAAAAAGTACAAAAAGTGCACCGAAGTGTACAGGAGACTTAATCAAAATGGGAGAACCCTTGCTGCGCTTGCAGTAAATACAAGCAAATATATGGCAGGGTAAATATAGGAGGGAATTTATTATGAGTAATTTAGCAGTAGTATATTGGAGTGGTACAGGTAACACAGAGGCTATGGCAAAAGCTCTCGGCAAGGCGCTTATATGATATTTAATATAGTTAACAAGAACCCTTAATATAATAGGCGAAGTGATAAAGATGACGCAAAGGATTACCCCTTGCGTCATTTTTATTTGGCATGAAAACGAAAGATGTGATAGAATAGACACTACAGAACATACCGGGGACACATATAACTATTATTCTAGGAGGATTAAAAATGGCAAAAGTATTATTGCTTAACGGAAGTCCTAAGGCCGGCGGCTGCACAGCCACAGCGCTTAAGGAGATGATCAAGGTTTTTGAGACAGAAGGGATTGAAACTGAGCTTATAACAGTAGGAAATAAGGATATACGCGGCTGTATCGCCTGCGGAAGCTGCTCTAAGACCGGTAAATGTGTATTTGATAATGACCCTGTTAATGAGATCGCTGCAAAATTTGAGGCAGCCGATGGTCTTGTTGTAGGAAGTCCTGTTTATTACAGTTCACCAAACGGAACCATACTTTCACTTCTTGACAGGCTCTTCTACTCCACTTCATTTTCAAAGCATATGAAGGTAGGCGCAGCTGTTGTCAGCTGCAGACGAGGCGGAAATACCGCATCTTTTGATGTTTTAAACAAGTATTTTACTATAAGCGGCATGCCTATTGCTTCAAGCACTTACTGGAATCAGGTACACGGCTTTAGCGCAGAAGACGTTCTTAAAGACGCCGAAGGTCTTCAGACCATGCGCAACCTTGCAAGAAATATGAGTTTTATGATCAAAGCCATCGCAGATGCCAAGGAAAAATATGGACTTCCTGAAGTTGAAAGAGAAAGCTTTACTAGTTTTCCGGATGGTAAATAAGCCAAAATCAAAGACCCGCGAGATTATTCTCGTGGGTCCTTTTTTCTACCTGTCAAGCTCTTCCATTGCCTTTGCAAATTCTTCCTGATACTCAGCTTCTTCTTTTTCTTTGGCGCCACTCTCCTGCTTTTCTACTTTACAGGATTTTATAAATTTAAGCTGCGCCCTTGCTTTATCGCTCTTTATTGCAACCTGTGTATAGCAAGGCCCAACAAGGAGCAGCTTTAAGGCATCATTAGGATCAAGAAAACCGCTGCTTATAATGCCGAGAGTATCAAAAATGGTATCATTTGCGATTGGTCCGATAACAACATCTGCCTCAAGGCCGTCTTTTAAATGCCTGTTGTTGTAGATGTAATCAAACCAGGTCGCATCTATTTTAAATTCTTTAAGAAAAAGCCCTTCTGTTTCGAGTTCATATTCGTTAAGCACAGCATCGCCCGTGGCCCATTTTCTTGCAAATTCAAGATCAGGCGTAAGATAAAAGCCTTGTCCAAAATCTGCATTCTTTCTGCCGCGCCTGATATCAGGATCTTTTATTTCAATGTCGCTTACATGATATAATTTCATTAGCTTACCCCCATATTATAAATTGCGAAAAACAACGTTACTCTTAGCCCCAAAAACATGTGAAGAAAAACCTTGGTCTTTTGATCTCTATACCGTTTTTCTTCTAAAAATAACTCTCGCTGACTCAAGTAACTGCTGGTGATGTACCTTGGTAGCATCAAAATGCACCGAAGTAAAGGCAAACTGCATTATCGGGCCTGCACAAAAAGCACAGATAATAGTTCCGATACCAACAGGACCGCCAAGCAGCCAGCCGATAAATGTAGCAAGACCCAGAAGTGCAATGCTGACAGCTCCGATTGGAAGCTTTTTCACTCTTTTTGCAAGTGCCACAAGAAGCGTATCTCTAGGTCCGCAGCCAAGAGAAGCTTTCATATATGTAAACTGGGTATAAGCTATTATAACAAGTCCAAGGAACATCACAGGAATGCCTGCAACAGGTGACTTGCAGGCAGGTACCACGTTAAGCCTGTTAAAAAGATCTACCGACTTTCCTACGACGAGTGCATCTATAAACATAGCTATACCGATAGGCTCTCGCATAGCAATATCAATTGCAAGAATGCTGTATGAAACAATAACCGATGCAGTACCGTATAAAATCCCGAAAGAATTTGATATACCAAGATTAAGCACGTCCCACGGACCTGCACCGATATTGGCCTGTATCGTTAGGTAAACTCCAAAGCCGTTAATAAAAAGGCTTACGGCCGCAATGATCATATTAAGCAAAATAGCCTTGCCTGAGCGATTGTTATCTAAGTTTTTTCCTTGAAGCATTTGATGAAACCTCTTTATGTTAGTCTGTTGCCTTGCGTTATAAAATGAATGTCATATGCAAGCATTTCATATTCTATCACAACTTATTCTGATTCTCCACTATAAATTTGCCATCACTCACAGAACATTTCCTTCATCATTTTTCTTATTCCCTTTATATCCAGCGGGTTTTCAACTGTTTCATAGGTGAAAAGCAGATTTTTCCCGGGGTATATTCCATTTGCCCTGTACTCGTCGAGTTTTAGCAGGCTCCCATTTCTGTATTCCTCATCGTCTAGTAAGCCAAAGTGTTCAAAGTAAACCTCTTCTCTTGTGCTGACCTTAAGAAGTGTAAAGTCAGGATATCTGACGCCGCCGTATTTAAGGGTTAGAGCCTGCTCATAGTGATATGGTATCCCAAGATCAAAAAACATGTCCGCGAGTAATGCCTCAGACTTAGATCTCACTTTATCGCCCTTCTTTGTATCGTAAATCTTTCTTTCAGGCATATACGTATTTGTCTTATACGGCTTTAACTCCCATTTCTTTGCATATAACTCATCTGTAAGCATATAAGGATTTATCAGTTCTTTTCTACCTTCCGGAAGCTTGGTATATGCTATATCGGCATCTTTGATCTTTATTGATTTTACACTTCTTTCAAGAAAGGCAAGCTCATCCTTTGCCTTTAAAAGAAAACTCTTGTTGTATTCTTTCTGCGCCAGCTGTCTTACATATTCTATTTCCGACATAGGTATGTATTCTCCTACCGTGTCACCTGTTTGTTTCATATTATAGTATCTCTTCTGTCTCTTAGTAACCGATACTCGAAGCCTTCCTTCAGGAAACTTCCCTTCTTCCAGCTTGGCCTTCTTTATTGCAGTCTTCAGTTTGATTATACGCTGATTCATTTCTTCAATAGCTTGTTTCATTCTTTTCCTTTCTTTTTTCTATTCCAAAATATGGTCCTGTATGCCTATATGAAGTTTTTCTCTTTGTTTAGGCATGCATTATACTTCACTTTGTCTCTACTCTTTCGAGGATATATGCCTAAGTGAAGTTTCTCTCTTGTTTTAGGCATGCTTTATGCTTCATCTCGGGCTACGACCTGTCGAAAGTGTATGCCTAAGTGAAGCTTTTCTCCTCTTTTAGGCATGCTTTATGCTTCATCTTGGGCTGCCGCCTGCCGAAAGTGTATGCCTAAGTGAAGCCTTTCTCTTGTTTTAGGCATGCTTTATGCTTCATCTTGGGCTACCGCCTGCCGAAAGTGTATGCCTAAGTGAAGCTTTTCCCCTCCCTTAGGCAAGCTTTGGCTTCAATCGGCGCCGCGAGGGCGCCCTGCAAGCCCCCCACCCGCGCTATCACCGCGCCTTAAACGTTAGCGCCCCTTCCCTGTCGGTGCGGCGCACGTTTACGCCGGCGGCAGCAAGACGCGATAGCGCGTCTTCCGACGGATGCCCGTAGCGGTTGCGGGCGGATACGGAGATACCGGCTTCCTTTGGAGTGCACCAGGAAAGAAAAGCCGCGCAGGTGCTGTACTTGCTGCCGTGGTGGGCTACCTTCAGTACATCTACGTCGCACCCTTCAGGGTATTCGGCAAGAAGCTTTTCTTCCACTGCAGAACTTATATCTCCCGTAAGCAGCATATCAAAATCCCTATACTTAAGCAAAAGCACCAGCGAGCCGTCGTTGGCATCTTTTGCCCCTTTTCCTGAATAAAGGCAAATAAGCGAAAGATCTCCGTCTCTTAAGACCTGCCCTCTATCAAAAAGCACTGCGTCAGACCTTTCTTCATCAAAACAGTCAGATACAAAGAACCTCTTAACCCCGATCTCGTCTGAAGCCAAAAGCTCATCTCCCCCCGATATATGGTCCTTATCAAGATGTGTATAAAAGAGCGCGTCAACCTCTCTTACTCCTTCGTACTTTAAGAAAGGAATAAGCCTGTATTTCCCGACACTCTTAACGCTTGTGGAGCCGCAGTCAACTATATACGTATTGCCGTTGCTATTTTCTATAACGATTGCATCCCCCTGCCCTACGTCAAGCATAGTGACTTTAAACTCCCGGTGTCTTGTAAAGATAACAAAAAAGCCGATTGTCATAAGTACAGGAAAAAGCTCCATCATAGCTTTTCTGAAAAGATCGTCCTTTGATACGCCTGAAAACCTCTCCTTAAGTCCCGAAAGTACAAAAGGTAAAAGCAAAAGAAGATAATAAATAAATACCCTAAACCCACTTGGGCGGCCTGTTATAACGCTGCTGAAAGGAAGCCTCTCCCCCGCTTTGCAAAGCAGTTCGTAGCCTTCCAGAATATAATTTGCGCTTCCGTATATAAACAGTGCGCCCTTAGAAGCACCAAAAGCCCCAAATACCGCTCCTAATAGTCCCACCGGAACAAGAAGGCTCATGGCAGGTATCACGATAAGGTTAAGCAAGATCCCTATAAGTGATACCTCATAGTAAAAGCACATGATAACAGGCAGATTTACCGCAAATAATGCTATGCTAAACACTACCGCCTTTATAGCCCTGTTTTTTATCTTAATATACTCGTTAAACAAGGCAACGCCTGTAGCAGAGCCAAATGAAAGCAGGAAACCTGCAGCCTGCACCTGCCCCGGGTTTAGGGTAAGTATAATGATAGATGCCGCGCTGATCCCGCTTAGCATGTCATAAGACCTTCCGATACACACTGCCACAATAGAGAGCACCGTCATAACAACCGCCCTGCTTGTAGATACTGAAAAGCCTGTAAGAAGGCCGTATGAAAGCAGCATAAAGATAGAAATCCCGCCTGCAGCCTGAAGTCTTACCCGCAGCCTTCTAAGAAGCAAAAATATGGCGTTTCCAAAAATAGATATGTGAAGCCCCGATATGGCAAGGATATGGCCTATACCGCTCTTTTTATAGAGTTCTTTCACATCCTCAGGAAGATCGCTCTTATCTCCCACAAGCATAGCCTTAAGGATCCCCGCCTTTTCGCTGTCAAATGAGGCATCAATACTGCTGCTCATTTTATCCCGGAGTCTTCGCAGGTTTTCCTTAAAAACATAGTAGCCGCTGTCTGTTACAGTGATGCTCTTTGCACTTATCCTATATACAAACCCTTCACCGTAATAATACTTCTTTTCATCAAACTGGCCGGGATTAGAAGCGGCACGGAATAAATATTCCGTGCCGCTGATATTCAGGGTATTGCCAAGTTTTAGCAAAAGGCCTTCTGCCCCTGCCAAAACCATAACTTTTCCATGATCGGTATTTAGTTGTAATACGCAGCCATCATCTTTTTTCGTGATCTTATCTACTGTACCGATCACGCCGCTGCTAAAAAGTTCATCTTTAAGAAGTTCTCCTTCTTTTTCGTACTTCTTTGGTAAATAAAAGCCGCTAAGCACAAGGCTTACCATAACCGAAAGAAGTGCAAAAGGTATAAGAGGTCTTCTTATGTATTTAGTTAACAAGATCTAAGTTTCTTTCAAAAAGTCCGTCAAACGGAATATTCTCCCTGTATTTCTTTTGTACCTCACCGTTAACCATAAACTGAACCTTGCTGATACCTGATATCTCCGCAAGAGAGTTAACGATGGAATATATAACGACTTCATCCGTTACCCCCGGCATATCTTCAAGGAACATGCCGTTTAGGTCAAGATAACAGATACCGTCTTTTTTAGTTACTTTATTGATAATGGTGCCATGAGGCATAGCACTTTGCATGCCGGTTTCCTCAGGAAGCGGACCTGCTATAAGCTGTCTTACCACAAGGTTCTCTAAGGAAATGGTACCGTCAAACTCCACCTGGTGTCTTGAAGTTACAAGCCCGTTGCCTTCCTCGTTTGCAAAATAAAGTGTGATGGTAACGGTCTGAAGGTAGTTTGTCTCGCCGCCGGTGTTGTCAATAAAGTCGCCGCTTTCCATAAAACCGATAGGAAGCCCCGCCGAATCCATAAGAGGCTGACCGCCTGCGGTAAAAGCAACATAATCAACGCCGTCTATCTGTGTAAGAGTCTTTACTATAGCAGTTCTTCTGAGTATTTCTTCAATACCCGTAATAAGCTGATAGTTTGACTCAAAATTGACGGTAAGTTCGCCGTTTTCAAGGGAATAATCCCTTATGGTCACTTCATCCGGTATAGCCTTACGAAGGGTAACATCAGAAGGGTCGGCTTTAAGCTCCTTAAAGAGCAGGTCAATGTAGTCTGTAACAGAATCTGCCTTTACTTCTTTAACTTCGTATGCAACCTTTGTAATACCGTTATTTATACAGTAAATCCTGTAAGAATCAGGGGTAAGAACCGTCTGCCCCGTCTTGGTTTTGCCGCATCCTGCAAGGGCTGTCGTTAGGAGAGAAAGCACAAGCAGGAAGCTTAATATCTTATTCTTCATCCTGCGCCTCCTCAACTTCGCCCTCTATAGGCGATCTGTAATTAAGCGGGATACGAACCGTAAATGTGGTACCCTCGTTTTCTTTACTGAACACCTTAATGGCACCTTTATGCATGATAACTACATTTTTTGTAATAGAAAGACCAAGACCTGTACCGCCTGTTCCGCGGCTTCTTGCTTTATCTACGCGGTAAAACCTGTCAAAGATAAGGTCCTGTGCCTCTTTTGGAATACCGATACCGGAGTCAGATACCTTAACAAAGAAATATTTGTGGTCTGCGTTAAGTGAAACCCTTACCCAGCCGTCTTCCACGTTGTATTTGATGGCATTTTCAACAAGGTTTGTAAGGGCAAGTGAAAGTTTAACCTCATCCACACCTGCCACAACATTACGGAATGATTCAAACACAAGCTCCACGCCCTTTTGCTCTGCGATAGGCTGAAGACGTTTTAAGATCTGCTCTATCATCTCGTTCATGTTGACATTTGTAATATTCATCTCGCCTGACTTTTTATCAAGCTTTACAAGGGAAAGAAGGTCGTTTATGATCTTGTTTTCCCTCTCGATCTCTTCGTTGATATCCACCATAAACTCGCGGTAAAGCTCGTTTGAAACCTCCTCCTGTGAAAGGAGGGAATCTGCAAGAACCTTAATTGAAGTCATAGGCGTCTTAAGCTCGTGGGACACGTTTGATACGAATTCCTGACGGGAACTTTCAAGGGCGTTTGCTCTTTCGATCATGCGGGCAAAAGAGTCATTGACCGCTTCAAATTCCGTAAAGCCATGTACGCTCTTTACAGTATCGATATAACCGTCTGTAAAATTATCCATGGAAACTTTAAGCCTTCTAAAAGGTCTTACAAGCCAGCGTACATATATTGCCGCAAATACAACAAGCACGATAAATACAAGAGTTCCGACAACGCCTGCCGTATCTCTTAGGTTCTTTTCCATATTGAGAATGGAATCAAGAGAAAAGCTCATTATAAGAGCTCCGGTGATATTCTTTGTGGTCGGGTGGATAATGGGAAGGGTAAGCTCCACATATCTTTCCTCATTGTTACGATAAAGGCTGTTGGTGCCTCTGAATGTAAGGATCGTCTCCTCGCTGATAAGAGTCTTTCCCTCTTCAAGGCCGTAAGTATCCTTTATTATCTTAAGATTATCATCTACAACAATGATACGGCCATCGTATATCTCCGCAAGAGCCGACATCTCGGCAGATGCATCTGCAACAGAAGATACAGAAAGGATACCGTTTGCTATTATCTTGTTGGCGATAACGTTGCCGTACCCCTGGATCTCAGATACTTTGAACGCATATGCTCTTTCATCGTATGTGGAAATAAGCGTACCAAGATAGATCACCATTATAAGCGTACTTATAACGGTGATCACAAGAAACACCTGAACCTGAAAGCTTTTAACAAGCTTAATGAATCCTTTAAACCTGGAAGAAATAGCCAACACCCCATTTTGTATGAATATATTTTGGCTCGCTAGGGGAATCTTCAATCTTTTCACGAAGCCTTCTGACATGTACGTCTACAGTACGAACATCGCCGGGATAATCATATCCCCAGACTATATTAAGAAGCTTTTCTCTGCTGTAAACCTTGTTCGGGTTGTTGCAAAGAAGCTCTAAAAGATCGAACTCTTTGGCTGTAAGGTTCACTTCGGTATCTTTGATATATACCCTTCTACCCTCATGGTCGATACGCATATCTCCAAAAACAGCCTCTTTTTTTACCTCAGCCGAAGCACTAGCCTTGCCGTTACGTCTGATTATGGCTTTAATACGAGCCTTTACTTCAAGGATGTTAAAAGGCTTTGTAATGTAGTCGTCAGCGCCGTATTCAAGGCCAAGGATCTTATCCATATCATCGCCCTTAGCTGTAAGCATGATGATAGGCATATCTGAAAATTCCCTGATCTGCTGGCAAACCTCAAAGCCGTCCATCTTTGGAAGCATAACGTCAAGAAGGATAACATCGTAAGTATTCTCTTTTGCAAGCTCTAAAGCTTCCTGCCCGTCATACGCACAGGTAACCTCCATTCCGTCCTGCTCAAGAGAAAATCTGATCCCTTTTACTATAAGCTTTTCATCATCAACGACCAGTACTTTCCTAGCCATTTTCCGCCTCCAAATAATATGTCAGACCGTTATATGGTCTTTTATCTTGTTAAACGTTCCCTCTTTAATACCGGAAATGTTCATTATCTCTTCTATAGAGCCGAAATTCCCATGTTCTTTGCGGTAGGAAATGATCCTCTCCGCCTTCTTTTCCCCTATACCCGTAAGGGTGCAAAGCTCACTTATACCTGCGGTATTGATATTTATAACACCTTCATACGCAGGTTCGTCCTTTGCAGGAGCGGGTGGCCCCTTTTCTTCGCTTTTTTGTTCAACAGCCACGCTTTCAGGCAAAGCTGCCTCGGTCTGAGGAGCCGTCTGTGCTTTTTCAGGCCTTGCAAACGAGGTCTTAGAAGACTCAGGCAGTTCTATTACATCTTCAATAACAGGTTCCTGCCTGCCGCCTGCCTTATAGGTATAGAAAAAACCACACAGCAAAATAAAAAGCACGATTGCAAGACGTTTAAACGTCTTCCTGCTTTTCATATTGCCTCCGTATAAAAAATATTGCAAAAAAATCTATCATTATTGTAAGGGATAAAATCTTTTTACACAAGTAAAAAACGCAAAAATTTCTATAAATTTTTGCGCCTTTTCTTTTTTGCATCAGATACACGAAGAAAGTATATCCGTAAGCTTGTCTATATCTTCTTTTTCAATAACAAGAGGCGGAACAAGTCTTATTATGTTGCTTCCCGCACTGATAATTATAAGCCCCTTTTCTCTCGCTTTTTCAATAATCCGAGAAACAGGGCAGCTAAACTCGATACCAATCATGAGGCCAATTCCTCTTATGTCCTTAACCTCTTCTTTTCCCGCAAGTTTCTTTGTGAGAGCTTCCTTAAGATACGCCCCCATATCTGCCGCATGGTTTACAAGGTCAAGCTCACTAAAACAATCAAATACGGTACTTACGGCCTTACACACAAAAGGATTTCCGCCGTAGGTCGTTCCGTGATCTCCCGGCATAAGCGCATCAGCCACCTTCGCCTTTGCCGCAAATGCTCCCACAGGAACTCCGCAGCCAAGTGCCTTTGCCATAGTCACGATATCAGGTTTGACACCGTAATGCTCATAAGCCATCATTTTTCCTGTTCTTCCCATTCCGCACTGGATTTCGTCAAGAATGAGAAGGATCCCCTTTTCATCACAAAGTTTCCTTACTCCTTGCAAAAATTCAGGCTCAGACGGGTAAATTCCGCCTTCTCCCTGTACCGTCTCCATTATCACTGCGCAGGTTTCTTCCGTAACCAAGGCTTTTACGCTTTCAAGGTCGTTAAAATTAGCAAAGCTTACACCTCCGACTAACGGCTCAAAAGGCTCCCTGTAGGCGGCTTTTCCCGTAACGGAAAGAGCACCGAAGGTGCGGCCGTGGAAGGAATGTTCCATTGCTATAATCTTACCGCCGGCTTTGCCTGTCTTATTATAATAATATTTTCTTGCAAGCTTAAGTGCGCCTTCAACCGCTTCTGCCCCGCTGTTTGTAAAAAAGACCTTATCAAGCCCGGTGGCCTTTACGATCTTTTCTCCCGCCTTATAGCCCCATTCGTTGTAAAAAAGGTTTGAAACCTGAAGGAGGCCTGCATCTTCAATCTGCGCCGTAAGAGCATCCGAATACTTTTTATTGCCATAACCAAGGGCACAGACAGCTATACCTGCTGCCCCGTCAAGATACTCTTTACCCGTATCGTCTGTAAGGGTCACCCCTTTTCCTTTTACCAGAGTAAGAGGTCTTTTTCCATATGCATGTATAAGTACTTCTTCAGTTTTTTCTTTAACATCCATGACTTTTCCTCCTAACCCTGCTTTTCCTGTTCAAGAAGCGTTTCCTTCTTAACGATGGCTGTACCAACACCCTTGCTTGTAAAGAATTCAAGGAGCAGGCAGTGAGCCGTTCTTCCGTCAAGTATATGGACTCTGCTTACCCCTGCCTTTACCGCGTCAATACAGTTTTGAAGCTTAGGAAGCATTCCGCCTCCCACAACTCCGTTTTCCATAAGTTCTTCCGCCTCTTCAAGAGAAAGGATCGATATAAGCGAATCTTTGTCTTCAGGGTCTCTTCTTACCCCTTCAATATCTGTAAGAAAAGCAAGCTTTTCAGCCTTAAAAGCCGTAGCTACCGCACATGCGGCATCATCAGCGTTAATGTTGTAGGTCTCACCGTCATCGCCCATGCCGATCGGCGCTATAACAGGCACAAAGTCCTGATCTATAAGGGTTTTAACAAGTTCTGTGTTTACACTTGTAATATTTCCCACAAAGCCGATATCAGCGCCCCCGGCGTACTTCTTTTCGGCAACAAGTGTTTTTCCGTCTTTTCCTGAAACTCCTGCTGCCTTTACGCCTATTTCTCCAAGCATCTGAACAAGGGTCTTATTAACCTTGCCAAGAACCATCTCGGCTACTTCCATAGTCTCCTTATCCGTAACCCGAAGGCCGTTTATAAACTCAGACTCCTTGCCAATGCGGAAAAGCCACCCGCTTATCTCTTTTCCGCCTCCGTGTACGATAATTGGCTTCATTCCAACCAGTTTTAAAAGCGCCACATCCTGTATAACACTCTTTTGAAGCTCCGGGCTTTGCATTGCGCTGCCGCCGTATTTTACCACAACAACGGCTCCGTTAAATTTTTGAATATAAGGCATTGATTCAATAAGGATCTCAGCCTTTTCCATAACTCCTACCATCTTTATACTACTCCTTTAAAATATTTACGAACGGTAATCACCGTTGATCTTTACGTAGTCGTAAGTAAGATCGCATCCCCATGCAGTAGCGCTCATGCTCCCCATGTGGATATCTGCGGTGCAGATAACCTTTTTGCTCTTTAATATATCTGTTGCCTCGTCCTCGCTGTAATCTGCGTACATGCCGTCTTTTACGATGCAAAGCTTTCTTTTCTCATCTTCTATATAAAGATCAACCTTTTCAGGGTCAAACTTTTCTCCCGAATACCCCATGGCACAAAGCACTCTTCCTGAGTTTGCATCATTTCCGTAAAGCATGGCTTTTACAAGATTTGATGAGATAATAGACTTTGCAAGGACCTTTGCCTGTTTCTTGCTTTCAGCCCCCATAACGGTCATTTCAAAAAGTTTTGTGGCTCCCTCGCCGTCTGATGCTATGTTCATGGCAAGAGATTTACTTACATAAAGAAGAGCCTCGTAAAATTTCTTATAGTTTTCGTCTTCCTTTTCGATCTTTTCATTTCCCGCAAGACCGTTTGCCATAACAACATATGTGTCATTTGTGGAAGTGTCACGGTCTACAGAGACCATATTAAAGGTATCTGAAACAATCTCACTTAGGGCTTTCTTAAGAAGTTTGCCGTCTATATTAACGTCAGTTGTGGTAAATGCAAGCATGGTCGCCATGTTAGGATGTATCATGCCTGAGCCCTTACACATGCCGCCAACGGTAACTTCCTTATCTCCTATCATAAATTTGCATGCATACTCTTTTTTAACCGTATCTGTTGTCATAATGGCTTTTGCAGCGCCGGTTCCCGCTTCTATGCTTTCATCAAGTTTTCCTGCAAGCGCCTTTATTCCCTCTGTTATCTTATCAAGCGGGATCTGCATACCGATAACTCCGGTTGAAGCAAGAAGAACGTGCTCAGCAGGTATGTTAAGAACCTTAGCTGCTGCCACGGCACTTTCCTCGCAGATCTTCATTCCTTCTTTACCCGTACATGCATTTGCGATACCTGCGTTTATAACAGCGCATCTTGCAGGCATTCCGCTGTCTGTCATTTTCTTGTCCCACACCACAGGGGCAGCCTTTACGATATTTGTTGTATAGGTTCCTGCAGTAACACAAGGTACCGATGAAAAGATCATAGCCATATCTTCTCTGTTTTCATACTTTATACCCGCCGCTGTGTGCGCCGCGCTAAATCCTTTTGCCGCCGTAACTCCGCCGTTTATTATCTCCATATTAAACCTCCCTTATTTTACAAACTCCGTTATGTTCTTTTCATTAATTGTAAAGTCATAATAGTTTAAGTCTTCTCTAAAGAGCCAGCCAACCTTTTTCCAGAAAGCATTTCCTATCTTATTGCTCTTAAATGCAATAAGTGAAACCTTGTTTATGCCTTCCTTTTTAAGAGCTTCAAGAACAAATGCGGTCATCTTTTTTCCGATACCCATCTTTCTGTAATCTTTGTTAACACATACGTGATACAAACACCCTCTTCTGCCATCGTGCCCCCCAAGTATGGCTCCGATTATACGCCCCTCATCCACAGCCACAACACTTGTGGTTGGATTTCTTTTAAGAAACATTTCTACGCCTTCTTTGGAATCGTCAAGGCTTCTTAGTCCAAAACCGCTAATGCCGGTCCAGAGTGCGTATACTCCCTCATAATCCTCTATCGTCATAACCCTTATCTGTATATCTTCCTTCATATATACATCATTCCCTTCATCATTTATTCATGTCAATTTGGTTTATTCATTATTTATACACCATTTTTGTATATTATGCAAGTATTTTTTAATTTTTATACAGAAAATACTTGATTTTTATTCAAACCTGTTGTATATTTATAAAAAAATAAATATATAAACACTTTCGGGAGGAAATAATTATGAAGGAAAAAGTTGTTTTGGCTTACTCAGGCGGACTTGACACTACCGCTATCATACCCTGGCTTAAAGAAAACTACGATTATGATGTGATCTGCTGCTGCGTTGACTGCGGTCAGGCAGAGGAACTTGACGGTCTTGAAGAAAGAGCGTTATCATCCGGAGCTTCCAAATTATATATTGAAAACATAATCGACGAGTTCTGTGATGACTTCATCGTTCCTTGCGTACAGGCAGGTGCTGTATATGAAAACAAATATCTGCTGGGAACAAGTATGGCACGCCCCGGTATTGCAAAGAAACTCGTAGAGATCGCAAAAAAAGAAGGTGCAACAGCCATCTGCCACGGAGCTACAGGTAAAGGAAACGATCAGATAAGATTTGAGCTTGGTATCAAAGCCCTTGCTCCTGAGCTTAAGATCATCGCAGCCTGGAGAGATGACAAGTGGACTATGCAGTCCCGTCAGGATGAGATCGATTACTGCAAGGCCCATGGTATAGATCTTCCTTTTTCTGCAGATTCAAGCTACTCAAGAGACCGCAACCTCTGGCATATAAGTCATGAAGGTCTTGAACTTGAAGATCCCGCTCTTGAGCCAAATTACGATCATCTTCTGGTACTTGGAGTTTCCCCTGAAAAAGCTCCGGATCAGGGAGAATACGTTACCATGACCTTCGAAAAAGGTATTCCTACTTCTGTTAACGGCAAGAAGATGAAGGTATCCGAGATCATCACCACTCTTAACGAGCTCGGCGGAAAACATGGAATCGGTATCGTAGATATCGTAGAAAACCGTGTGGTTGGTATGAAGAGCCGCGGCGTTTATGAGACACCTGGCGGAACCATTCTTATGGAAGCTCATGCGCAGCTTGAAGAACTGGTTCTTGACCGTGCTACCATGGAAGTAAAAAAAGATATGGGCAATAAAATGGCTCAGATAGTTTACGAAGGAAAATGGTTCACACCTCTTCGCGAGGCTGTTCAGGCTTTTGTAGAGAGCACCCAGCAGTTTGTAACAGGTGAAGTTAAATTTAAGCTCTATAAGGGCAACATTATCAAGGCCGGAACCACTTCACCTTACTCACTTTACAGCGAGTCCCTTGCTTCATTTACTACAGGCGACCTTTACGATCACCACGATGCAGAAGGTTTCATCACTCTCTTTGGTCTTCCGCTTAAAGTTCGCGCCATGAAGATGAAAGAAGCAGGATTGCCTTCAAGATAGTAGTTACTATTCACCCCAAAAAGAAAATTCGCAATCCGCCGGAACAGGCCGGCTACTTGCTCATGTCTTTTGGGGGGCGTTGCATCTTGTTGGCTTCAAACATTATCTTGAAAACAAGTTTTCGATAATGTTTTCTAGCCAACGAATAGTAACTACTTTTATTCTCATATTTTGCAACAAAGAAAAAGACCCAAAGGGCGCTGCCGCTCTTTGGGCCTTTTTCCATTAGTCAAAGGAAATTTATACGGTGAAATTCTTTATGCTGCTTTCAAGCTCTTCGCTGTCTTTGCCAAGTCCTTCTGCTGCTTTATTTAAGGCTTCTACCGCTCTTACCTGCTCGCTTGCCGCGCTTCCAAGTTCTGTGGTTGCTGCCGCGGTCTCCTGAGAAGCTGCAGAAATGCTTTCAATAGAGCTTAAGGTCTTATCTCTCTTTTGCTCCATAACAGCTATTCCTTCTGCAATCTTTGCAAGGTTGTCATTAAGCTTATCAACCTGAGTATTTACAGCCGCAAATGACGAAACCGTCTCGTTAAGTGCTTCGGCCTGGGAAGCAACGGTTTCCTGAGCACGTTTTGCATTGTCAGCAGTGCTTCTTGTCATCTTCTGGATCTTCTCTATGATCTTTCCGATCTCGCTGGCCGAATTTTTCGACTGTTCTGCAAGTTTACGGATCTCATCTGCCACTACCGCAAATCCTCTTCCCGCATCTCCTGCTCTTGCCGCTTCTATGGAAGCATTAAGTGAAAGGAGATTTGTCTGACTTGCAATATCATCGATAGTCTCAATGATTGATGTAATGGATCTGCTCTCAGCCTCAAGTTTCTTGATATCTTCAATCACCACATCTGTAATCTTAGTTGTATCGTTTGCTTTTTCACTAAGGTTTTCTACTGTGCCAATACCGGTTTCAACAGTCTGCTTCGTTTCTTCCGCGATCTGGGCGATCTCGTCGGTATTTTCATGAACTTCTTTTATCTGATCTGACAGGTCATTCATCTGTACAAAGCAGGCCTCAGCTTCTTTTGCCTGATCGTTAACACCTTCGTCGATATCATTTACAGCCTTGTTTATAGCCTGCGTTGACTCTAAGATAAGCTCTGAGGTTCCTGCAACTTCCTGAGCAGAGCCTGCTACCGTCTCACTTATCCTCTTGGTATCAAAAATAAGATTCCTCATGCTGTCGATCATACTGTTGATGCTCTTTGAAAGTGACGCAAACTCGTCTTTACGCTTCATATGAACCTTTGCTGTAAGGTCACCGCCTGCGGTCTTTTCCATGGTCTTGTTTGTAGCTTTTATGGCAGATCCGATACCGTTTGAAAGGATAAGGCCAAGACCTATAGCTATAACAGAACCAATGATAACCATGATAACTGTAACAACCTTAACCGCATTTGCCTGCGAAACGATAACACTCTTTGGAACAAGGGCACATACCCATGAATCAGATACTTCAAGTTTTGAATAAAGGAAAAGGTAATCCTTGTTTTTATATTTGCCGTATCTGTATCCTCTTGTTATCTCTTCGCCGTCATCTGAAACAGTGCTTTCAGACTCAGGCTCAAAACCCGACCAGATAAATGAGAATTCTGCAAATTTATCTTTATGCTTTTCATCCGTATATACAGTTTCTCTGTAATCAGGTGTTACAAATCCTATAACAGACCCTTCCGGAAGATTACTCTTTGCAAGGGTTTCTGATATAAATTTTGTTGAAATATCGGCAATGATAAGACCACAATTCTGATTTGCAAGATTAAGAATATGTCTTACATAAGAAATGGCGTAATTCTCACTCTTAAGAGAAAGAATATCATCTACCTTGGTATGTTCACCGATCCACGCATATTTTTCTTTTGAGTTTTCAAAAGAACTTATCTCTTCGGTGCCAACTACCTGTTCATACTTATCTTTTGAAATATTTGTAGAGTTCTGGATACCTGTACCGTATTCGCCGAGGATAGAAATATT
>Ga0129306_1002017_pt1 | contig 19793 bp, 18 predicted proteins | sample P827metagenome_FD_94438 | JGI IMG/M metagenome (GOLD analysis project Ga0129306, IMG submission 94438) | Capybara group fecal microbial communities from Wisconsin, USA - P827 metagenome | ecosystem: Host-associated > Mammals > Digestive system > Large intestine > Fecal | place: USA: Wisconsin... | reverse complement strand
TCCACACCGGTAGAAGTATTAGGTCTGAACGAAGTCCCCCAGGCCGGTGATATCCTGGATGCAGCAGATGAAAAGATTGCCCGCGGTGTAGCGGAAAAACGCATCGCCAAAGCAAAAGCGGAACAGCAGAAAGCCGCCAAGGTATCTCTGGATGACATTTTCAGCCGTATCAAAGAAGGCGAGCTGAAGGAACTGAACATCGTTGTCAAAGCGGACGTTCAGGGTTCTGTGGAAGCGTTGTGCGCTTCTCTCGTCAAGATTCAGAACGAAGAAGTTAAAGTATCTGTTGTGCATTCCGGTGTAGGAGCCATCAACGAATCGGACGTCATGCTGGCTTCTGCGGCCAACGCCCTGATCATCGGCTTCAATGTGCGCCCGGATGCCAATGCGCGCAAGATTGCTGAAAGTGAAAAGGTGGATATCCGTCCGTACCGCGTCATCTATGATGCCATCAATGATGTGGAAGCTGCCATCAAGGGTATGCTTGCTCCGAAATTTGAAGAAGACGTAATCGGCCGCGTGGAAGTCCGTCAGGTAATCACCATTTCCAAGATGCTCATTGCAGGTTGCTACGTTATCGAAGGAAAAGTTACAAATAATGCCAAAATCCGTGTAGTCCGGGACGGTATTGTTATTGCCGAAGACGAGATGGAATCCCTGCGCCGTTTTAAAGACGATGTAAAAGAAGTTGCCGCCGGCTACGAATGCGGTATCACGCTGGCCAAGTTCCATGACATCAAAGAGAATGACCAGTTTGAAGTTTATGTAATGAAAGAAGTTGCTCCCGAATAAGGGATTGTGCACAGGTGAATTATGGCAAGATTACGAGTTGAAAAAGTACAGGAAGCAATCCAACATGAAATCTCCAATATGCTTCTGATGGATATTAAAGATCCGCGTATCAAACTGGTAACGGTTACGGGAGTGAACCTGACAGATGATATGAGCCAGGCGAAAGTTTTCGTAAGCCTGTACGGTTCTGCGGAAGAACAGGATCAGGCATGGAAAGCTTTAAACAAGGCTAAAGGCTTCATGAGAACGGAAATAGCAAAACGCATCCGTCTGCGTTTTGCGCCGGAACTGATATTGGAAAAGGATAATTCCTGGGAATACGGTGAGCATATCGACAGCCTGCTGCGCCAGATTAAAGAAAATGAAGGAAATAAAAATGAGTAAGAACTGTTCATTAGCGGAAACCAGTGAACTGCTGAAAGCGGCAAAAAAACTGGTAATTGTCAGCCATGTCAGTCCTGACGGTGATACCCTCGGCTCGTCCCTTGCCCTTATGCATGCGTTATGCATGCTGGGTAAGGAAGTCATCATGAACGTTGACGACGACATTTCCACCGTTTATTCGTTTCTTCCCGGAATTTCTGAATACCGCCGGTTTTCACCGGAAGAATCTGTAAATGCTGACCTTCTGGTAATTATCGATGCCAGTTCAGCTGACCGTGCAGGCAATGCCTTGGAAGTCGTCAAGTCTCCCGCCATTCTCAATATTGACCATCATAAAACAAATACACGGTTTGCGGATTATCTGTATCTGGACTCCGATGCCGCGGCAACAGCAGAAATCATTTACAGCCTGTTGCTGGAGATGGGCATCAAGCTTACCAGGGACATCGCGACCTGTATTTACGAAGGATTATATACCGATACCGGTTCGTTCAAATACTCAAATACTACCTCAAACACACTGAAAACTGCAGCTGACTTACTGAAATACGGGGTCAATCCCAGCCTGATTTCGGATAACATGGAATTAAAATCCCGTTCACAGGTAGAAATGCTGCGTAAAGTGCTGGAAACACTGACATTTTTAAAAGACGGAAAAATCGCTTATATTGAAATTCCGTTGGAATTATATGATCATAATGTTGAAACGGATACTTTTATCTCGTATCCCCGTTACGTGGAAGGCGTTGAAATCGCCCTGCTTTTTAAGCAGGTAGAAGAGAACCTGACACGCGTAAGCTTCCGCTCCAAAGAGATTGATGTGGCAAAGATTGCGTTATCCTTTGGCGGTGGTGGTCATAAAAAAGCTTCCGGCTGCAGTATATACGCTCCGCTGAAAGAAGCTGAAAAAGCGGTTCTGGAAGTTGTCGGGGAATTATTTATATGACGGACGGTATTGTAAACGTACTCAAACCTCCCGGTATGACTTCCCATGACGTAATCAGCCGGATACGACGGATTTACGGTATTAAGAAGGTCGGTCATTCCGGTACGCTGGACCCGGATGCCGCCGGTGTATTGCCTGTTTTTGTTGGGCATGCGACCCGTTTGTTGGAATATGCAGCTACAGGAAAGAAACATTACCGGGCAGAAGGGATTTTCGGCATTCGGACGGACACCGGCGACGACAGTGGAAACGTACTGGAGACAAAACCCGCTCCGGCTTTTTCTGCTACGGAATTTGAAATAGTTTTACAACAGTTCCGGGGAAAAATTTTACAGATTCCCCCTATGTATTCCGCATTGAAAGTCAATGGGAAAAAGCTGTATGAGTACGCCAGAGAAGGTATTGTAATTGAACGTTCCGCCAGACCCGTAGAAATTTTCCGGTTGGAGTGCATAAAGCTGTATCCTCCGTATTTCATCCTGGATATCGAATGTTCTAAAGGAACGTATATCCGTACCTTGTTGGAAGATATTGCTGCTGCTCTTGGAACCTGTGCCTGTATGACCTTTTTACTCCGGACGAGAGCCGGAGTCTTTTCTATTAAAGACTCTCATACATTGGACGAGATTGCATACAATCCGGACAGAGTTCTGCTGCCTTTGGAAACAGCAGTCTGCAAAACAGGGAAACTATATGTGAATGACCTGCAGGCATTCCGAATCACCAACGGAGTCCGTACAACTGTAAAAGGTACAGCCTCAGGAACATACTCGCTTTACCTTGCAGATGCATTTTTGGGAATGGTAACGGTAGAGGACGAAGTCGTGAAGCCGGAAAAAATACTGTTCCAGGTTAAACAACCGCAAGAGCCTGCTTGAGAGCAGATATCATTGCCGTTTTCGGAAACATGGATTTCAGAAAACCGGTCCTTGTATTGCCTTGTTGAAGCATTTGACAATTATGGAAATCGTTAAACGTTTATATTTGGAAAAAACAGAAAAGGAAGCCTTTCAAAAAAAGCCCTGCGTGATTGCCATGGGAACCTTTGACGGTCTACATAAAGGCCACCGCGACGTGATTGACGCCGCAGCGTCTTATGCCCGTAAAAAACAGTTGCGACTTGCCGTTTTCACATTCAGCAATCATCCGTATGCTGCCATCCGGCCTTCGGCGATTCCCCAGGCACTGATTTCCCCTGAAGAAAAGGTAAGGCTTTTGAAACGCTGGGGGGTCGATTTGCTGATCGATGTTCCCTTTAACCGACAGTTATCGCTTTTATCGCCGGAAGATTTTTTACACAAACTAAAACAGTTCAATTTTTCCTGTCTCGTCTGCGGAACGAATTTTTCATACGGTTTCAGGGGTTTGGGGAATACGGAAATGTTAGCGGAAAGCGGTAAAGAAGATGGCTTCGATGTGATTGTAAGGCCGCTTCTAAAATATAAGAACAGAATCATCAGCAGCACACGGATACGCCGGGCCATTTCCGAAGGCAATCTTCGCGACGCGGAAAGCATGCTTGGTCGTTTCTGCAGCGTCCAGGGAATCGTACATAAAGGCTTTCAACGGGGAAGAACGCTTGGTTTTCCTACCGCAAACCTGTATGTGAACCGGAACGGTTCCGCCCTGCCGCCTGCCGGCGTTTACGCTTTGCAGGTACGTGACGGTGAAAGGCTCTACAACGGGGTGGGAAACCTGGGCATGAATCCCACCTTTGACGATGTGGTGCGGGAAGTGTTGGAGGTTCATCTGTTTGGTTGCAATGAAGATTTGTACGGACATATTCTGGAAACAGCGTTTTGCCGGTTCGTCCGGAACGAGCGCAGGTTTTCATCAATAGATGAACTAAAAACACAACTGGAAAAAGACAAAGCGGACGCCCTTGCCTGGTTTGCCGCTCAAAACAATGAACAGTAAATAATTTTTTAAAAAAGATTTGCAATAAATTACTTTCTGTGCTAAAATGTTTCAGTATCCTAACCGGAACTACGTAGAGCGCTTCTCCAACGCCTTCCTGGTCCCGGCCGGACAATATAATTTTATGGAGGTTTGTTATCATGTTAACAACAGAAGAAAAACAGGCAATTATCAAAGAGCATGCCCGTCACGAAGGCGACACCGGATCTCCGGAAGTACAGATTGCGGTTCTTACCACTCGTATTGCTGCTCTGACCGAACATCTGAAATCCAACAAGAAAGACCATCATTCCCGTCGCGGTCTGCTGAAAATGGTTGGTCAGCGTCGTGGCCTGCTGAACTATCTGCAGAAAAAAGACATCGAACGGTATCGCGCAATTATTGCCAAACTGAATATCCGTAAGTAATGTTTGCAAACAAAAGGCCCGCTTGAAAAAGCGGGTCTTTTTTTGCTTTTTTACAATGTACATTTGTGTTTTTTTTGAAATTTATGTATAATATAACAAGACATTTCGGAGGATGTATGGAAACTAACTGGGAAGGCAAAATCTGTTCGGTCAGGAAGCATAGTGCTGCGGATAATGCCGGCATCAGGGCAGGAGAATCCCTTTGTGCCGTCAATGGTATGCCTATGCGTGACATACTTGACGTCAGCTTTGCTGCCGCGGATTTTGAACCATCGCTGTCTGTCCGGGGGGCAGAAGGGTCCATACGGGAAGTAAGAGTTCCAAAAGAACTCGACGAAGAACTCGGGCTTTCTTTTGAAAGCGCGGTGTTTGACAAGGTACGTATCTGTCACAACCGATGTGTGTTCTGCTTTGTTGACCGTATGATTCCGGGACTCCGCAAAGGTCTGTATGTCAGGGACGACGATTACCGTCTTTCTTTTTTGTATGGCAATTTCGTCACGCTGACCAATTTGACAGAAGAAGATTTTGAGCGCATCATCCGGAATCATATGTCCCCCCTGTACGTGTCCGTCCATGCGACAGACCCGCAGGTTCGTAAGGCAATGATGAAGAACAGGCATTCCGGGGAGATTATGGAAAAACTGCATCGTCTGTTCGCCGCCGGCATCCATATCCATGCGCAGATCGTCTGCTGCCCCGGCTGGAATGACGGCGCAGTCCTGGAAAAATCTTACCGCGATTTAGTGGCTTTATCCGATTATGTAGAGGATATGGCTATCGTTCCGGTGGGTATTACAAAGCATAAAGATGGCTTGCCCGATTTACGTTTGTTTGACAGAGAGAGCGCATCAGCTGTAGTCGAAACAGTAACCCGCTGGCAGGAAGAATGCCGCCGGCGTCTGGGACGCTCTTTCGTTTATCTGGGCGACGAGTTTTATATACTGGCTAATCAGAAGATGCCGCCCGTCGAATGGTATGACGGATTTCCACAGCTGGAGAACGGTATCGGCCTGACACAGAACTTTCTTTCCGAGTGGGAAAAAGCAGTTCAGCGTCACAGGGATGATTTGCGCCCGGCGCATAACAATTACGTCATTCCTGTCGGTGTTTCCGCAGCGGCTTTACTGCAGCCGGTGATGCAGGAATTTAATGTCCGCTATCAAACAAACAACCGCATCGTTCCGATTGTTAATGATTTCTTCGGTCATACCGTTAACGTGACAGGTTTATTGACGGGTACAGATATTCTGGCCCAGCTTCCCGAAGAAGCCCCTGTAATCCTGCCTGCGGTTGTACTGAACCAGGACAATCTGTTTCTGGACGATATGCCGCTGGATGAGTTTATACGCAGAAGGGGCAGGGATGTCAGAATCGCCAAAGGCGCGGCTGAATTATATAACCTGCTGCTGGAACAGCCGCTGTCTCATAAGGACACCGTTGCCAGAAATTCTGTTCCGGAGCGGAAAACGATCTCTGCCAAAAATAATACGGAATATGTGAAACAGTTTTCATAAGCGAGGCGTATTGGATATGGAAAATTTCGGCATGCTGCATGTCTATACCGGAACCGGCAAAGGCAAAACTTCTGCCGCCCTGGGACTTGCGCTGCGGGCCATTGGCCACGGAGCCAGAGTCATCATGATCTGTTTCATGAAAGGCGACGCTACCTACGGGGAAGCCCAGGCTTTTCATTACCTTCCCAACTTTACCCTGAAACAGATGGGTCGGGACAGTTTTGTAAACTTCCGCAACCCGGATCCCATTGACGTAAAAATGGCACAGGATGCCTGGGAAGAAGGAAAACTCGTTTTATTAAATCATGAAGCTGATGTTTTGATCCTTGACGAAATCAATCTGGCCATGGCTAAGAAACTGCTTGATACGAAGGATGTTGTCTCGTTCCTGCATAATTACCGCAAAAATACAGAAGTTGTCTGTACCGGAAGGGAAGCGCCGGCGGAATTGATTGACGAAGCGGATCTGGTAACAGATATGCAGGAAGTAAAACATTATTTTACGCTAAAGAATATCACCATACGGGACGGTATAGACCATTAACCCGGTTATGCAGTTATAATTGTTTTTTATTAAAAATATCATTAGTTATATATTTGTGATTGATGTTGTTATAAACCTTTACAAGAAAGTATGAGGATCTTTGCACTATGTCAAAACCTATTGTTGCCATTGTCGGAAGGCCGAATGTGGGTAAGTCCACCCTGTTCAACGTACTGGCCAATGAACGAATTTCCATTGTAGAAGATATCCCCGGCGTGACCCGCGACCGTTTGTACGCTACCTCCGAGTGGCTTGACAGGGAGTTTGTTATTATCGATACCGGCGGTATCGAAATAGCCAACACTGACAAAATTGCCGTTTCCATACGGGAACAGGCACAAATCGCCATCCGCGAGGCTGATGTCATTTTGTTTGTTTGTGACGCCCGCACCGGTATTACTGACGAAGACGCCGAAGTCGCGAAATTATTACGTAAATCCAAAAAGCCAATTATCCTCGCTGTAAATAAAGCGGATTCTTTTAAACAGGAAATGGAAATCTTTGAATTCTATAACCTGGGATTAGGCGAACCGATTCCTATTTCCGCGACAAACCATCTGGGGCTTGGCGATATGCTGGATTCCGTCATGGATAAAGTTCAGCAGACTGTGCCTCAGTTAAATGATGAAGACGAGGATGAAATCAAGGTCGCCCTGATCGGCAGGCCTAACGTAGGAAAATCTTCCATCTTTAACGCGCTGGTGGGAGAAGAACGTTCCATTGTCAGCGACCAGGCGGGTACTACCCGTGACGCAATTGATACCCCGGTAGTGAAAGACGGGCAGCGTTACCTGTTTATTGATACGGCCGGTATGCGCCGCAAAGGCAAAATTGAAGAACTGATTGAAAAGTACAGTATCGTCCGTTCCCTTCGTGCCGTTGACCTTTCCGATGTTGTTCTGATGGTCATCGACGCAGTGGACGGTGTCACCGAGCAGGATAAAAAAATTGTCGGCTACGCCCATGAAGCGGGCAAAGGTATCATCCTTGTTGTAAACAAATGGGATCTGTATAAAAAAGATACCGGTTCCACTCTGCGCTACACGGAAGAATTACGGAAAGAACTTGTCTTTCTCCAGTACGCTCCGGTTGTTTATGTTTCGGCAGTCACCATGCAGCGCATCCACCGGCTGCCGGAAGTCATCAAATATGTAGCCGAGCAGAACGCAATGCGCATCTCCACGTCTGTCATCAACCAGATCATCGAAGACGCCTGCGCCATCAATCCGCCACCCACAGACAAAGGACGCCAGTTAAAGATTTATTTTGTAACACAGGTTAAAATCAAGCCGCCGACCTTTGTACTGTTCGTCAACAACCCTGAAATCATGCACTTCTCCTATCAGCGTTATCTGGAAAACAAACTACGGGAAGCTTTTGGTTTTGAAGGTACGCCTATCCAGATGATTATCCGTGCGAAAAATGAAGAAGACCTGTAACCAATTAAGAGTAACAAGATGTCAGAGGTTATTTATCCTGGAAGAATAGTTTAAAGGAGTTCCTGCGCATGAATTATCTGTTAGCCGCCGGCGGTTTCCTGCTGGGGTATGTGTTTGGATCTATACCTTGCGGATTATGGCTGGTTCAGGCTTTTCACGGCATTGATATCCGAAAATACGGAAGCGGTAATATTGGTACGACAAATGTCTTCCGCACGGTTGGACCGAAAACAGCTGGCGCCGTGTTGGCGGGGGATATGCTGAAAGGCATACTGGCTTTGTATATCATATCTAAGTTTTCTGCAGACCCGGTTATTGTGGCAGTGGCGGCGCTGGGCGCGTTACTGGGGCATAACTATTCGCTGTTTCTCGGTTTTAAAGGCGGAAAGGGTGTGGCAACCGGCCTTGGATTGTTTCTGTATATGCTTCCCTGGGGAGCGGCGGCCGGACTTTGTGTATGGATTATCATTGTCATGATAACCCGTTATGTGTCCCTGGGTTCAGTAGTTGCAGCAATTGTCGCTGCATCGGCCGGATGGTATCTTAACTATCCCGTACCCTTTGCTGTATTCGGAACACTGGCCTGCCTGTTTGTCATAATCCGCCACAAGGATAATATCAAACGGTTATTAAATGGGACTGAAAGTAAAATCAAACCCGGTCATCTGAATGATAATAAATAGTTAGAGGAAGGAGTCAGGAACATGGGACGAACCAGGAATATCGATCTCAACGCAGCAGCAAGCAAACCAGGTTATGAAACAACATCTTTCTATCTTGTAAAAGAAGATATTTTACCGGAAGCTATTAAGAAGACCATCAAGGTGAAAGAAATCCTGAAACGTGGCGAAGCAAAAACCATTAACGAGGCGGTAGAACGGATGAATCTTAGCCGGAGCGCTTATTATAAATATAAGGATTATGTTTTCCCGTTTTATGAAGCCAGCAGGGACAAAATCATCACCCTTTCCTTGTTGTTGGAACATAAAGCCGGCGTACTGTCCCGTGTCCTCAACCTGATTTCGACAGATTCCGGAAACATCATGACCATCAACCAGGGAATCCCCCTTCAGGGTGTAGCCAATACTACCATTTCTATTGAAACAAAGAATATGACCGTGGATCTGGAAGCATTATTGGATAAACTGCGCATGATTGACGGTGTAAAACGGTTGGAGGTTTTAGGACAGGTGTAAGGAGGTTGTCCTCAATTTTTCTTTCCCGGCAAGTCTGATTCTCCGCGCCGGATATTTTTAATCATTATTTTTTTATAAAATATATTTGAGGGAGAAGGTATTAAAACATTATGAAGAATACTGTTAAGATCGGCCTGTTAGGCTGTGGCACCGTCGGCGGCGGCGTGATCATCGTCCTGAACGAAAACAAAGAGGACATTGCCAGGAAAGCCGGCTGCGCCGTTGAAGTGAAGACCGTTCTGGTCCGGGATAAGTCCAAATTAAAACCGGAAATTGAAAAATACAACATTGGATATACCGACAATCTGGACGATATTTTAAACGATCCGGAAATTGATATAGTGGTCGAACTGATCGGACGTGTGCATCCTGCCAAGGAATATATAGAAGCAGCGTTACAGCATGGCAAACATGTGGTAACCGCTAACAAAGACGTGTTGGCAGAATACGGCAAATCTCTGTTTGCGTTGGCTGCGGAAAAACAATTGGATTTCCAGTTTGAAGGCGCAGTGGGTGGCGGCATTCCTATCATTCGTCCGTTACGTTCCTGCCTCGCCGGCAATAAAATCTCCCGCGTCATGGGCATTGTGAACGGTACTACCAACTACATGCTGACCCGAATGACCGAAGCGGGACTTTCTTACGAAAACGCTCTGAAGGAAGCTCAGGCAAAAGGTTATGCGGAATCCGATCCCACAGCGGACGTGGAAGGTATCGATGCTGCCCGCAAAATCACCGTGCTGGCCTCTCTTGCCTTCAACACTGCGCTGACTCTGAAAGATGTGCACATAGAAGGCATCGACAACGTAGAAGCCTGTGATATCAGTTATGCCCGTGAACTGGGCTATGTAGTAAAACTGCTGGGCGTGGCCAAAAATGATCCGGAAAACGGAATTACCGCCAACGTTTATCCTGTCATGCTGCCGAAGAATCATCCGCTGGCCAGTGTAAACGATGTATATAATGCCATCTACGTGAACGGCGACGCAGTAGGAGACGCAATGTTCATGGGCCGCGGTGCGGGCCGGCTTCCCACCGCCAGCGCGGTCTGCGGCGACATCATCGATACAGTCCGTAACATTTGCCATAACGCCTGCGGACGTGTCTCCGGGAATCTCTTTGTTGAAAAGAAAATGTGCCCACCCGAAAAAGAAATGGAACCCTGCTACTTCCGGCTGCTGGTAAACGACCGACCCGGCGTACTTGCCGCTATCGCATCCACTTTTGCCGCCCAACAGATGAGCATCGCTTCCGTAATTCAGAAAGCCGTGGTGGAAAACGGTCTGGCCGAACTGATCATCATCACTTACAAAGTCAGCAGATTAAGTCTGGATTTGTCGTTGCGCACTCTGCAGGTATTGCCTGTTGTAAAAAAGGTTTGCAGCGTGTTGCGGGTAGAGGATCCTAACTTATAAAAGTCTGGTTGTATTATTCAGGCCGTTTCGTAAAAAATATTATTCCGCCTGACTACAGGTATGATTGGAGAATTATGAAAAAATCTGTTACCGTCCGGGTACCGGCTACCTCTGCAAACTGCGGTCCCGGTTTCGACAGCCTCGGGCTGGCGTTAACGCTATATAATGAATTCACCTTTACCGTCTCTGATGAGCAATACGGCTTTTCCCTGAAAGTGGAAGGGGAAGGCAAAGACAGTTTTCACGCATCCGGGCGTAATATGGCATTTGCGTCGTTCCTGTCCCTCTGGAATAAATTGACAGACCACAGGCGTATCGGGCTTGACGTACAGATGAAAAACCAGGTTCCCAAAAGCCGGGGACTGGGAAGCAGTTCAACGGCCATTGTGGCCGGTGTAACAGCCGCCAGCATATTGAGCGGCGCCAATCTGACCCAGGATGAAATATTACAGGAAGCCAATAAACTGGAAGGGCATCCGGACAACGTTGCGCCTGCCATCTACGGTGGTTTTACCATCAGTTTTCAGGAAAACGGCGTGGCTCATACCCTGCGAACCATCCCTAAAATGCCCCTGCAGTTTATCGCAGTAGTGCCGGACATGCAGCTTTCCACACATCTGGCGCGGGAAGCTATTCCAAAAGTTATCGCCCATCCCGATGCGGTGTTCAATGCTTCCCGTACTGCTTTGCTGACAGCCGCTTTGCTGGAAGACCGTCCGGAATTGCTGGAGTTTGCGCTGGAAGACAAATTGCACCAACCATACCGGGCGAAACTTATTCCGGGGCTTCCTGAAGTGTTTGCTGCAGGAAAAGCAGCCGGAGCCTATCAATGCATCATCAGCGGATCCGGTTCTACGTTGCTGGCATACGCTTCGCCGGAAAAAGACGGGGACGCTATCGGAAAAGCTATGGTAGGCGCCTTCGCTTCCTGCGGACAGACAGCAGTCTATCATATTCTGCAACTGAACACCAAAGGAACAGAAGTTTTACATGTTGAACTGTAAAGTTTTTCGCGGCAGTGTTTTGGGTGCTGTTTCTGTATTAATTGCTTTTTATTAATGTTTCCGTTGTATAGTATAAAAAGTGGTTGACAGAAACGCATTTCTATACTAAAATATCCTATGTATTCGGGGCGTGGCTCAGCTTGGTAGAGCGCTTCCTTGGGGTGGAAGAGGTCGCTAGTTCAAATCTAGTCGCTCCGACCAATTAAAAAAACGTTGGGAACCCGCATAATAAGCGGGTTCCCAATTTTTTTATATTGTCGTAATAATTAGCGCAATTTAAACCGATTCAACCTATAAAGTATATGTCGTACCAAATTTCGTACTTTTTTTGTACCAGACTACGCATGGTTGACGCTTATTCTTCGTTTAAAACTGACTCAGCTTTCTCAAATCCTTCCTTTGAAAGAGATGCATAAATATTAAGAGTTGTAGCCGTCTTGGAATGCCCAAGCAGCCTGGAAATCGTTTTTATGTCCACGCCCTTGACAAGCAGGTACGTGGTGAAGAAATGCCGCAGCCCGTGGGGTGTGACACGTTCAAAGCCATACTTTATCCTGTATTTCCTGAGCCAGTGGCTGAAGGAATCCGGGTAGGGAAGGCTGCCGTCTTCCTGTTTCACAATCACATATTTCTGTACCTTCACAAGATCCGGCCGCTGTTTTGTCCAAACCTCGAAGGACGCTTCGCAGTATTCCTTCCAGTAACGGAGCATATCCAGTACCTTACCGGGAATAATCACCTTCCGCATGCTGCTGCGGGTCTTGGTCTCCTTCGCAACACGGCCTTTCCCGGTAACCCTGACCTCCGCTTTCCTGATGTGTATACGTTTGTTGTCAAAATCAATGTCTTCCCATGTCAGGGCCAGTATTTCCTCCGTGCGCAGTCCGCACCACGTTATGAGGTTTATGAAAACCTTGTAATGGTATCTGACATCCTCGTTCCGGTTAATATGGTTGATGAAACCGATAATATCCTCTATATCAGGGATCTCCACCTGACTGTACGGATCCTTGGGAAGCCTTGTCATACGGTTGGTGACCGTATCCGTAAGATAACCCTTTTTATCTCCCCATTTTATAGCCTGTATCAGAAGGGACTGGATCCTGTAGGTGGTATTCCTGCTCAGTTTGCGTATCTCGGAGCCGTCCGAACCCCGTATATAGCTGACTTCCTCATCATGACGGTTTGTGGATTCCGCCAGTTCCCTTGAAAAGGCGTCCAAGCGCTGCAATGTGAGTTCACTGATGGTCCGGTTGGCAAAGGCCTCATCGATGCGTGGTCGGCGGTTGTTGTAATTCTCTATGGTCTTGGCTGCACGTCCCGCCAGTTTCATATCCTCTATATACAGGTCCAGCAGTTCGGAGACAGTCATTTTACGGCTGTCCTTTTCTTTTTTCGTCATGGGGTTCTCGTTCTGGACTTCGACGATGAACTGCCGCAGCATGCGTTCCGCGGCAGCCTTGCTGTTCGCCCTTACACGTTTGCTGCGGGTGTGGGTGACCCCGTCAGCATCTTCTTTTGTAATAACTCGCAGATCGTACCTTCCGTCCCCATAGTCCCATATTTTTGTCCTGATCCGTTTTTTGTCCGTCATAATATCTCCCGGTGTAACAAAAGCCCCACAGGTAATCCTGTGGGGCCTGTTGTTTCAAATCGCCTTCATACGCTTGAAATGCGCTATTTTTTCCCGTCTCGGCTCCTTGATCATGGACACGTCCAGTGATTCCGGCAGTTCAACCTCGGGAACTTCTGCTTCTTCATTACCGTTTTCCGCACCGTCTTCTGTACCGGCAAAGGTTTTCGAATGTTTCCTGAAAAACTCGTCCACCATGGGCAGGTAGTAATAAATACAGTGCATGCCCTCCAGCATTAAATACTTCAGCCCGTAATTCTTGCGCAGAAGCGTTATGAAGTACGTGGATGTACCGAGATATTCCGCCAGCCGTTTCTCGTTCATTATGAGGCCAACAGGGGCGTTTGCGGGGGTCTTTTCCAACGGAAGGATGTTTGCCGCAATTTCATTCACAATTGTTGTTTCGTTCATTATCTGTCACCCCTGTCCTCTATGTTTTTTACCATAATGCGCCAGTTTTTCTTGTTCAGCAGCGGAAACCTTTTAGAGGGATTCATTTTGCAGCATTCGTTGTACGCCCAGTTGATCGCTTCATCGAAGCTTGTAAAGTTTTCAACTACCACTGTAGGCGCGCGAAAGAACTGTTTGCCCCGTTCATAGTCGTTGGAATTGGTGTAGGCGGCATAGCTGTACATATCGGCAACAGCGATTATAACCCGTCTGGGCACTGGCGGGGGATCTGACTGACGGACCGGAACCGCATTGGACTGGTTGCGACTATTATCGGCAATCATATTTATTCCGTTGTTTTGTTTTCCCAAAGCCTTACCGATGCGGATACCGTTTTCCATTGATTCCTTCAGGGCCTTGGGATATTTCTCCATAACCTCGGCAAAATTGATTACAACCTTGACCTCGGCATTCTTCATATCTTCCGGGGTGATCAGGGTAACCTTGTTGTTGTTCTCGTCGTAATAATAATTGGTATTTTCGTTGATTGTGTTACTCATGGTATATTCCTCCCATTTTTTAAATTCAGGCCAAATTCCAGGCCCGTTATAAACATTTCCCTGCAGTCCTCCCGGTAATCTTCCCAGATCCGGGACACCGAGAGATCCTGCTTTAGGTAAGGCACACACTCCTGCGTGCCTGAAAGCCGGTCATACGGCTGTAATACCGTTGTATTACACAGCTGATACCGGTTTCCCGGGACAGGGTATGCAGCCCCATACCCGGCGGCTGCCGGTATGTAAAAAATGCAGCCGTAATCTGTGTTGCTATTGCCATCCCTTGCCTTTATACTGCTTCCGTCAATTTTCAGTACATTCCTTCTCCGGTATTTTCTTCTCAGCAGGAGCGGGAAGCCTTTCTCTTTGGCCAGCGTATCATAATAATTTTTCAGTTCTTCCAGATCTGACGGCGACTGGCTGAACTGATGCCCGTCCCACGGCGATGTGCAGCAGAGAAGGGCATGGGAATGCGGGTGTTTCGTGTTCGTATGGACTGCGAACATATAAGGGTAGCCCCTAGGATCTGACAGATGGTCCAGAACCTTCCGGGTAAATTCCATCATCGCATTTTCTTCCAGCCAGCTGTCTCCGAAGGAAAATACAAAATGCTTGAACAAACGTGTATCAGGCGGCTTGTGAAAACGTTCCGTAATAGATTTCAGATGTTCCACAGGGTCGTTTCTGCTAAGGCCTGAATAATGCTGCAGGTACTGATTGGTAGCCTTAGGGCTGGTAACGTACTTCAGGCTCTTCTCAAACCGCTGGAGATTTGCGTTCCTGTAATTGATGGCAACTAGGATCGCGGGGTTTCGTTTTGCGAATCCGGGATCCCCGATGCCAGGTTTTGGCAGCACAGTTTCCATAACACTTTCACCTCCTTCCGGATGACGAGATTGGTCTGGTAATCATCGGCCGCATCGTCATTGTCTACCAGATAATATAGATACCTTATTTGTTTCAGCACATCCTGGGAAGCCAGGATGCCCCACGATGGGGTACCCTGATTATCGCTGGATATTCGGGATTCCAGTGCCTCGCGTACCAGTGTCGAAACGGAGATACTGCTCAGATCAGCATATTTTTTTGCTTTCTCCTTCAGTTCCAGAGGTATGCGGACGCTGATTGCGACGTCATGATCCATCACTTAAAACCTCTGCACCAATTTCAGACCGACTACGCAGGCCCTGGGATTCTTGTCGCCGTAAAGGCGCGCGCGTTTTTTTGAAAAACCGTACTCCATCAGCTGCCCGCTGAAGATATCGTCCGGGACCGCACGGATGCCTGCATCATCGCAAAACTGCTTGTAACGGTTGTACAATTCTTTAGAGTAAACGGCTGCGCCGTCCAACCTGATGACGCACGTCGCATCGTTAATAAACGCTGCCACTGAGTTTGTCATCAGACTGTAGTTTTCGATAATCGCCCCGGTTTCCGGGTCATCCGTGAACTGATAGTTGTTGCTTACGATGTCCCGGCCCTTGATTATCGCAAGAGACATGATCGCGTCCCGTTCCTGCCACAGACGGTCATCCAGATCAAGAACCCAGTGCTCACGGGGAATCGTCTCGCCAAACTTCAGGACCTGCAGCCGCTGAAGCAAGGCGCCCCCGTGGTCCAGCTCGACCGGCAACGGCATGACATTGCTTGCGAACATCGCCTTGATGTTAGGCCTGAGCACGAACGACGGTTTGTTTTTTTCTTCCGCGACGATTTCCTCGCCAGACAGCACTTTTTTAAGAATGTCCAGATTCTCAATGCTGCGGCCCAGCTCGTCGTTCAAGATGTAGTTCGTGTGCATCAGCATAGAAGAACGGAAACGCTGGCCAAGATCCGAGAAGCGGAGCGGGGAGTAGTTATCATCACCGACAAAACGTTTCACGAAGTTCAGAAGACGCGATTTTCCGCAGTTTGCAGGCCCCAACAGAATAAAGGCTTTCTTGGCGCCGTTCAAGTTGGAGATCATATAGGTCAAAATCTGGCAAAGCAACGCGAGCTTTCTTTCCTTGTCCGTCGGCAGCTTGGAATCCAGATCTATCCCAAGACTCAGTTTGAGATACTTCCGGAACTCCGGAACCTGCTTCCAGCCGGCTTTTTCAATGAAGGAAAAGTCAGCTGCCCACGTAACAAAATCTTTCTTGCCGAAATCCGTCAATTCCAGCGTACGCAGATCCAGACATTTCCCGCCGATTAACGGCAGCAAAAAATCTTCCAGCGTACAGGCAGGCAGCCTGAAAACAGGATCCGTGAAAAGCACATCAAGGATTTCATTGCAGACAGCAATAATCTCTTTACGCTTAGCCGGAGAGTACTTAAACTCAGACGCGTTGCGGTCGACGGGCAGATAATCCTGTAACAGGGCCGGCAGTGCGGCTTTCTTTTTGTAACGGTCCCAGATCATGGTAATGTTGTTAAAACGGTACAGATAGAAATCATCCGTACGATAATTGTCACTGGCTTCAATCTCAGTCATGAAGCCGTCTGCCAGTCTTTCAATACTGCTTCTGTCTTCTTTTTCCACAAAAAACACCATCCTTAATTATTTAAAAATGATCAAGGCGAAAAGGGCAGGGCCGGCGCTTAATCCCGGGAACCGGCTAACTGCCTGCCTGTTTCCAGTATAAGGGTGGAAATTTTTAAATTCCTGAAATGGAGATACTTAAAATAAACTGCCGCATAATTCCAATGGTGGAGGTTTTTGGCAACGACGAGCTATTTTCAAGTGTTCCCGGTTGCTGTAAAATTAGTATGACAGTGAAATTAAAAAAGCCTGCACTATCTATGCAGGCAGGTAACGATGTAATAATTTGCTGTTTAATATCTTTTGCTGCCGATTGGGGCAGGGAAACGGAGTGCTTATGAGAAATATGTTCGGCTACGGAACAGACAAAATCAAAACGGAATTAAAGGCGGGGAACAGGACCAAAGCAAAAATGATTTTAAAGCAGGTTATCCGTAATTTCCCGTTAATCAAAAAATCTTTGGGAATTAATAATGAAATAGAGGATTTGGAACTGCTTGCCAAGAAGATTTCCGGCATGGATTCAAAAGCTTTGCTTGAGATGGCCGTAAAAGCATGTGAGCCGTATCTTGTGCCTGAAAATTCCATATTGAAATTTTCATATCCGCCTGAGAAACAGCAGGACTTTCTCGCAATAAACCGCCTGAAACACAGATTTATTACTGATGAATCTGTAACTGAATTAATAACCGAATGGGATGAAAAAGACAGGTGTTTTTATTTTTATCCCGGAAATTATTGTCCTGATGACGAATTTAAGCAATCGGTCCGCATCTGGCTCTTAATGTCGGCACTGTATTCTGGTTCGCTTAAAATTGGCGAATCCTTTGAAAACATCATGCGGCCTTTAAATCTCGATGATGACACCTGCAAAAGGATTAAAGAGTATTTCCATAGCAAATACTATAATAATAAAGGAAAACTTGCTAAAAAGAGCGCGAATTTTTTTTATAACGGCCAAACGGCTTTCGTTGACTCCTTTTATGATATAATGGTCGCCAACGGTTTTTTAAATCCCGGATTGAAGGCGAATGGCACTATAGTTTCAAGAAACACAAAGAATGAACAACAAAAATACACAGACAGGCTTCCAGATAACGTCACCCCCTCATTTTCATGGAATAGTGCAAGAACGAAATGTGCTATCGGTTACGATTACTGCGGTCTGGATTTTCAACTCATTACTCAATACCTGATAGAAAGGAAAACCGCATCCAATTTCGCCCAGCATAAACAGGAACTGTGCGTATTTTCGGAAGACCTTGGCAAATTCTTCCCTGTAATAGACAAAGAGCTGCCAGAAAGTTTGCAACGTGCACTGGCGTTATATCCCTTATCACATTTAAGAACAAAATTATTGGAGCCCTTGATAAATATTAACAATTCTTCCCGTTGTTCTGCTCCTTCAAGGGAAGAATGGGATAAACTGGCCGATGTACTGAATTATCAGACGACAGTCTACTTCCCTCTGTCAGATACGCTTTTTCACTTGTTTTTAAAGATTAGATACAGAAACTTTGGAGAACGTAATGTGTTAACGGATCAGCTTAGAAATCTGTACGAAACATTAATTTTCCAAAAAAACAACAAAAATGTCGTCAGGGTAGCCTATGGTGAGGTTCAGACAGTTAAACTGGAAATCAAGTTGACCGATGGATCGGTTTTCGCGGTTGCTTTGAACAGAAGAATTCCGGAGCGTGACGACATAAGAACTGAGGACAATTTACTCAATCCTGTAGTTATTAAAAATGGCGGAACTCGTAGTTTCGCTTCATGTCTTGAAGACGCCTTTGGAAAGGATTGCGGTATAATAAAAGAAATTCCCGAACAGATCTTTGCGGATTATATTAAAGCTGTGTTCGGAAAATGTGACGGATTCATCTATGATTCATCATTTGAGAGTGTTTGCGCTACCTGCAGAGAGGAGATCTTTAAAGATTTTAAAAATATCAATAGAATCAGCAGCCATTGTTTTGAGAAATTTATTTATAATATCTGCGATCATTTCCAAAAGTACGAATATGAGTACCTGTTTCACTATAATATGGAGACGGGGTTTACCCCGATCTTTGGGCTTCAAAGAAAAAAACTGTACGGTATTACTGCTGACGAACTGGAAAGAGAATTGGGATGTATATTTGCCAGATTCCAGACCGATTTTTTTGTCTTTGATGAAAAATCCAGAAATTACAAAGAATATGCAAAAATGATTGCAAACGCAAAACGGACGCTGAAAACCATCAAGTCTTTGATCGACAGAAACTGGCAACAGTTATACAGACTGTGCTCGTATTTAAAGGATTTAGCTAAAATTAAGGACTATCATTTACCGGTGGAATCAATAACCGAAAAAACAGTTTACTCAGCAATAAGGGATATGGAATTTAATACGGATCAAAATTACTATGATACTATAATTAAAGCAACAGAAAATATTACAAAAATGATAAATGAATTTGATTCATACCCTAATAACGATAAGTACCGTGACAGTCTCAAAGATTACAAAAGCACATTAGAGAAAAATGATTATAAATATGACCTCAAAGCAAGTATTCTTTCCAGCTTTGACAAAGTTATGGATTTTCTGTCTGATAATGATGAAGATAGTTCCAATGAGAGACACAACATCAGGTTATCTCTCGACAGCATGAAAACGCAATATCAGGAAATCCGTAAAATCTTCAAAGATAGCATGAATTTTGATATTTCCAATCTTAGCGCCGGAAGGCAGCAATTTTATGCAGAAATGAGCAACCTTTTACAAAACTATGAAGGCAACAAAAAAGATATTGTAAACAAATTTATGATTTTCAACACACATGATCCTGTACAGTTAACCAAAGCCATTGATTATTACAACCATCTAAATTCCAAGGTTTTAAAGTCCCTGCATGATTTTAACAGTGTAATCAGTAATCTGGAGAACAATCCCAAAATGGCTAAGGACTATAAGCAAAAAGATAACTATAAAGAGTATTTATCACAGTTTCACAACCTTTGATCAATAAGAAAGGTAGGGAGGATATTTATCCCTACCTTTCTTGTTTCATAACTATGCAACCCTTCCGTGCTTTTTCTGGCATTCCATGCACAAGGGCCGTTTATACCGCGCCATGCTGTAATTAAGG
>Ga0129306_1002015_pt1 | contig 19795 bp, 20 predicted proteins | sample P827metagenome_FD_94438 | JGI IMG/M metagenome (GOLD analysis project Ga0129306, IMG submission 94438) | Capybara group fecal microbial communities from Wisconsin, USA - P827 metagenome | ecosystem: Host-associated > Mammals > Digestive system > Large intestine > Fecal | place: USA: Wisconsin... | reverse complement strand
TAAAATCATCCGGCACTGTATCCGAACGTATCCCGACAAGAAGAGTTACAACTAACCCATACACCATAGCACATCTTGATCGAAATATGGCCGCCTCAGCTTCATGTTTCATTTTCCGAGATTCTTCTTGCGCCTCCTTCGCTTGATTTATTGCACCTTTCTTGCATTCTTCTGCGAATGTTATCTTTCTCTCACAATCCGAGATCTGGACCGCGCTGATTCTTTCTGTGCGTTCTATTTCGGCTTTCAAGCGCAAGTTTTCTTTCTCTAGCTCTTTGTTCCTCTGCAATACGAGATCGCTCCCGTGATACATCTCGATCTCTTCGTGCTGCTCTTGAATCATCTTCTGCGCGTCCTGTACTACTGATAACAGTTCGGAGTTCTCTTGCTGCAGACGATTGTTTTCCTCCTGAAGCTCCTGTATCGCCAATGACTGTTTCTGTACCAGTTCCTGATCCGGCTTCAGTGATAACTGAGTCAACTTCTGCATAATACTGTTTGAGTTGCTCATCTGACAGCTGTCTGTATTCTCTGTCAAGCTGCCGTTTTCGTTCTCTTTCGATCTTACGTCTCTCAAATTCGCCATACAACGCCTCCTTTCCGACATCTATGTTGAAGGTCTTATTAAGATTGGTATCCCTGACTTTTTTGCCTTCCTCGTTTTCAAATGTTATGTTCTTCCTGCTGTCTGACCAGTTAACGGACCACCCCAGATCCTGCATCCCCGATATAAACTGTTCTCTGGATTCACATCCATGAGAAAGGACTCTGTCTATCGCCAGACCGCAGTCTGCCAGATAACTCTTCCTGGAATCATTTATGAGCAGGTTGTACTTATCCTTAGACCATGTCGATATTTCATACTGCTCCATAAGCGATCCATCAAAGTGATGTCCCTTCACGGCTATTGTGAGTCCCCTAGCCATACACATCTGATTGGTCAGATCCTTCATCCTCTGTAAGTCATTCCGGGAATTATGGAGTTTATGACCATCTATGTAGCTCACGCTGTTGGTCACCATGTGGATATGGATATGATCCTTATCCTGATGCACCGCCACAAGAGTCTGAAACCCATCAAACCACTTCTCCGCAAAATCGATCCCAAACTGATACGCATCTTCTGCGGTTATGTTCTCATCCTTATGGAAAGATATGATGTTATGGGCATACATCCTGGCAGAATCCTTATCCCATATCCTCTTTTCATCGAGAAACGCATTATATACGGTATCATAGTTAATCTCATCCGCCACGAACGGTCCGGTGACCGTACACAATCCATCACGTACCTTTTCATCCCTGAGTACATACTCTATGCAGTTCCTCATTGCCCCGTGGGATTTTGAGGATTTATTGACAGTCTTGTTGATCGCCATATATTTCCAATTTCCTTTCTGAGCTCAGATACTTCATCGCCAAGCTCTTCCAACTGCCTGTGCGACGGCAGCGAGCCTGTCGCGTTGGCAGTATGGGCAAGCTGGTTTAAGTTGGTTCCCATACCACGGAGCTGCTTGTCCATATCAGCAAACAGTCGGTTCTGGTCATTAAGGGCAGCCATTTCCTGTGCAGTAGTCAGATGTGCACCCAAGGCTGCGCTTACCATATACGACTGGATGCTGACGCCCGACTCAGCCACCTTTGACAGGAGCTGGTCATATTCAGCATCATTCATGCGGATATATACAGCCTTATTTCGCTTACGCATATGATCAGCTCCTCCTTATCAGCGTAGGTCGGGCGGGGTGTGCAGAGGGTTTTACCCTTTGCCGAGGATCCAAGGGGCAGAGCCCCTGGCAAGTTTAGCGAAGCGGATAAGCCGTCAGGCTTATCTGCAAGCGGTGCAATGTGGCTTGCCACATTGCGAAACTTGCCTTACATCCCCACTACATGATCGCGTCTTCCGCGTTGGTCTCGCCCGGGGGATGTAAGTGGTCTTCGTGAGTCCGGCAGATATAGACTTCCCCTTTGAAGAAGGATATATCTGCCGGGCGGGGCGGGCGGATATGCAGGGATAATGCGAGCATCGTTTACAGATGTGAGCTTTATCCCGGGGCATTGAACAGTAACATGGGCATTCACAATAAAATGAATTGATGGAACCGAACCGGGTACCCGGTACCGGATCTGGTTCCAATCCATATTCTGATGCCGTTTCATTCGGTACCCGTTTAGGAACCCGGTGCCGGATCCGGTAGCCTTATCCGCACGCAAATTGAAGCATCGCATCGGAAATCTCCACATTCCCTTTTGATACGAATTCATCATTCATATCAGTTTCCTCACCGGAAGCATTCGCCTGGCTCTGTTTCTCGTCAGATGAATCATGTATGCTCAGATTATCTGCATCAGTAGCTTCCGGCTTCATCTTTAAAACTTCTCCCAGTTGCCTGTATCCGTCAATCTCTCCGATGCGATCTTCAAGTTCACCGATACTACCAAGCAACTGTTTCATACGATCAGTCTCCAATAACCTTTCCGCCATCATATCTGCAAAGTGGTCCAGACCTTTATCATCTACGACAAAATAGTTATTTGGTATGATGGTTCCATCATCCTCAACGAGATTGGCAGGTATCTGTGCCTGCCGGTAAGCTTTCAGCAGGGCGTCAGAGATCAGGACTCCATACGAATACTTACCCTTTGCACGCTGCAGGATCTCGTACGCCTTTTTCTGCCTGGCATCATTCATATTGAATTTGACATTGGTACACTTGTAGCATCCCGCCATCTCACTTTGTCCTCTGAATCTTCTGACTGCTCAGTAATGCAAACCCCTTCGCATTGGCACAGATATCATCTATGAATATCACCCTTGGTATCTTCCAGAACTCTGAATAATTCTTAAGTATCCGTCCTCCGCCACCGATTATATAAAGCGTCATCAGATCTTCCTTAAATCCATAACTGTAGATCCTCTTAATAACCTCTTCACTGTAGCTGCCGGCTATCCTCCTGACGACATCAACAACCTTCCCTGTCTTACCTGCAGTGCCATTGATCAGATAGCTTTCAAACATATCCTCCGGAACATCATCGACATACATTTCGGAGAGTTCTTTCCTGATATCATCAACACATCTTGCGACTCCCATCTTTTCTGTATATATGCTGCTTTCTTTCGGGATTCCATCCTTGATCTGCATCATATTTATGGTGCCGTTGCCGATATCAGCTATCATGTTTGTCCCATTCATCGCATACCGACCGCAGATTGCCGCAAACCCCTGAGGATATACATCTACATCAACTATCTCGAAATGATAATTCATATCATGATGCATAACATCTACACTGCGCGACCGAAGCATATAAGTTTTAAGCTCTTCCTTTTTGTCTTTGCCACACCATCCGAGTGGCAGACCGACCGACAGGATTATCTGTGCCGTGGTCATTTGTCTGTATTCCAGCTCCATGGTTATCGCTGCCATGGTCAGAATGTAACATTCATCAGAGTTTGTCTTATCACCCTGATATGTCATATGGCTTTCGCCCACAACATAATACTTCCCATCAATCAGGAAATAATCCTTGTTAAGTGTGGGTTCCTGCATGTAGACATCCACACCACTTTTAAAATGCAGATGCTCTGTCTTTGTGTTACCGTTTCCATTGTCAACGGCTATGATAGTTGCGGGAGTTTTGTCTCCCTGAATGCATTTAACGTCCATAATCTCCTCCTTTTTGACCGACATCAGTTACAGATGAGTGCCTTCTCCAAAGCTTCGTAGTCATATGTATGCTGTTCGTATTGATTGAACGGATTCGGCTTTCTCTTATGTTTGTAGTATTCTTGATTATTTGATATATATTTATAATCTTGTGGCCGATTTCCCGGTGACGGTTTAGCCGCTGGCGGGTTTTCCGCTACCGGGTTTCCCGTCATCGGTGAATCATGAACCTCCAGGATATTTGTTGCGAACTTACCAGCTTCTCCACGTTCCTGCTCTTTGGTCACATAGCCTTTATCTATCAGACCGTTAAGCGCGTTGGTTATCCTGTCTTTGCCGTCCGGCAGTATCTGCTGCAACCCCTTGACCGTCAGGTGCCAGTTGTCCGGGAGAGATAAAAGGGTAAGCAATAACCCTCGTTCCACAAGAGACAATCCGTGGTCATGTGTAATAACCTGGGATACGCATATATAATTCCCTGCTGTTTTATTCTTTAGTACCGCCATTACCTTCCCTCTTTACTTCATCTGTTTTTACTCCGTTGCCTTTTCCCGGCATCGGTACAAACTGTTTCGTAGTTGCCCCGACTTTCATTTTCTTTCTTGCAGCTATGTAGTATTGCATCGTTGTTGATTCCAGATCCCCTATGTATGCAGCTATCTCCTTTACTCCGGCGCCATTATCATACATCCTCGTTGCAAACGTTCTGCGGAGTACATGAAGTCCGCTCACGCTCGAATCAAATCCAAGATGCTTATAAATAGTTGACATACAGTGCTCCATCATCGTGTCCGTGTAAGGATTCCCGTTCTTAGATCTGCAGATAAGGCAGTTTGCGCTTCCGGGCATTCTTTCATATATCAGTTGAAGATCATGAACCGCTTCTTCACTAAGCTGTATTACCCTGGCCTTTTGATTCTTGGTTGTTCCCACGGACGTGATATAATTCTTCTCGCCGGCCTTCTGATCACGGTTTCGCACCATCGCCGTGCTCTTGTTTATGGTCAGCAAGCCCGTTTCCTTGTCATAATCCCGCCATCTGAGACTGATCATCTCCCCAACACGCATTCCCGTATGGAGTAACAGCCGACCAAATAATCCCCCGGAATATACGTATCGTCCGGTGGGCCACCGTTTAAGGCATTCCTCAAGGAACTTCGTCTCTTCCTCATCCGACAGGACTATAACATCTGCATCAGAAGCTGTCTTGGAATCAAGTTTGGACAGACGCTTTTTAATTCCCTTCTTTATAGGCAGAACCGGATTAGACTCCACATCGCCTCTCATAACGCTCCACTCATAAGCTGCATTTATCACATCAAGCGCTTTGACAATGGTTGAAGATGATAATCCTTTCTGTATCAGGCAGCTGATATGAGACTCAACATCAGAAGAAGTAACTGCCTGTACCTGCATCTTGCCTATAAAGTATCCACTTATCTGATTCTTTATAGTTACTTCACGTCTGTCAGCAGATTTTGGCTTAAGCTCCCCGCCATCCATCTGATACTGGAGATGCCTGAAGCACATTTCCTCAACAGTGTCCGATCCAAGAATGGCACCATTAGAGCGGGTCCTGAACCATTTATCCTCTTTCTCCTGCATCAGACGCATACATACTGCACGATTCTTAGCGGTAACCGTCAGAGTTTTCCTGCGTCCGTCATCCTTAAGACCTACACCTTTACGATATGTGATTGTTCCGTCAGGGTTTTCTTTAAAAGAACCCTGGCCCTTTACGGCTCTTTCAGACATCTCCTGCTCCTTATACTGCAAATGTCTTATACTCGTACTGATCCAGCCACTCATTCAGAGCTTTCAGAGTGACAATATATCGCCCGCCAAGCTTAATAGACGGGAAACTCTTGCTTTTGATCAGCGCATAGGCTTTGTCTCTGCCTATATGCAGTCTCTCCGCCAGTTCTTTGGCTGACAGTACTGAATAGTCTTCGTTACCGGTCATTGATTTCATTTCACCCATAATGTTTCCTCCTTCATTTTTCTTGAAATACCTACGCAGGTCTTAATTCAAAAGAAAATCTTTAATGAATCCCGCATGCTCATAATCTATAAGCAAATTTTCTGTTCCGTTTTACCCTCATAATAAGTAGTACAATTCTGTTTTTTTCTGAAACAATACAAAATGTCGCGTATTGAATCGAAATAATACTTATGTATTCTGATTATGATAATACAATACATTTGTCGTGTTTGCAATACCCAAAATACATTTTGTCTTATTTTTTATTATTGTTTACACATTTTGTCATTAATTGATATAATGAAAATGCATTTGTATAGTGTGTGGGAGAACAATTGAATGAAACAGAAATCAATTGGAGAAAAGATTAAGTATTACAGGGAACTTCGAAAGTTTTCAGTTAATGATTTGGCCGAAAGAGCTCATATTCCAGCCGATAATATACGAAAATACGAACGTGGTGACAGGAATCCAAAACTTGATGCGATCAATGCTTTGGCCAATGCTCTTGGATTGAATGTCAACACTCTTCTTGACACTGAAATAAAAACTGCCTCCGATGCAGCTCCTTACCTGTTTAAAATAGGAAACGCATGTGGCATCGAGTTTTCCGGAAAACAAAATGGAGAAGGCTTATATACAGATACTGTTTCCATCAGTTTCAAAAATGAATTATTGAATGATTTTATAAGACACTGGGCAAACAGGCTTGTAAGAATAGCTAATCTTCGTCAAACTGCAGAAGACACTATTGATGAAGAAACAAAAAAATATATGATGGCTAGAGCTGATATGATGGAAGAAGATTTGGAAGAGAATCTGCTTGACTCTATGCCCTTTAGAAACTCTCCCGATGGAAAGCACTACGTCACTATGACAGATTTTTCTTTTTTAAATGACAAACCAAATAAATAAAACCTTCGTCATTCTGACGAAAAATTTCTCTTCGATTGACCTATAATTGACCTGTGATTGACCTATCTTTCAGGAGATTGACCTATTTTGACGATTTTTGAAGAAAGAGTTTCCTGATTTGTCCTGTCAGAGTAAATCAGTAAAATCCAGAAATCCATATTCTTCAAATCCCTCAAACCCGCATAAATACTGATAAAATTAAAACTCCCGATCCGCTCGGATCAGGAGTTTTATTAGCAGCGCTACAAGGATTCGAACCTTGAAATGACGGAGTCAGAGTCCGTTGCCTTACCATTTGGCGATACCGCTAAAGATGTGTTCAACAACGATTGATTATATAGTATGAGAACCTATAAATCAAGGTTTTTTTCAAAGAATCTTGTCCCGCCTCCTTCAGACCATCTTATCAGGTGGTCTTCTGTGCGATCAGTGCATCGTACTCTGCCTCGTCGATATGGTACTTCTTACGTATGATCACATATGAGATGATGAGCGCAACTACCGGTATCAGTACCATGCCCATGCGGAACACAAGTCCCTGCGTGCGGGTTATCTGTGCAATGTATCCGTTAGCTGCTGTGAGCGCTTCATCCGATGTCATCTCGCCACGTCCCACTTCGATCTCAAGTGAACTGATATTCCGGCTGATGGCATATATTCCGCTGAACACCAGAACAAGTGATGACAATCCCTGATTGATGCCTCCGGCCAGCTTCACGCTGAATGATCTGACCGCGGATATCACAGAATCATGCCGCTCGTGGAATCTGGACTCATCATACTCGATGGTATTGTTGATCATTACGATTATGGCCAGATTCATCAGCCCCTGGAAAAAGAATATAAAGAAACCGATCACGTTCAGGAGCACGATATTCTTCGGGATCACATAACCGAATCCCATGAAACATCCGTAGCCGATCAGCAGGCCGATAAAGCATACCCTCATGATCTGCGCTCTGGAGAAACGTTTTGATATGAGTGCATAGTTGGCCTGCGAAAGCAGCATTCCCAAACCGTACATGACAGTAAACAGGAATACCAGATTTCCGCTCTCCGAATACCCGTATTCGATGTAGAAGAAGTTCACGCCGAATATGATCAGGAGATTGCAGGCTATGTTAAAGAAGATTGACGAAATGCCTGCTGCCACGAGCTGGTCATTACGCGCAAATATCCTGTACATATCCTTAAGCGAGAGCTTATCGGTCTGTGTAACACGTTCCCTCTCCCTGATACCGAACGCGGTAAGCATCTGAAATGCGATCAGTGCCAGAGCAACGAGAAGAGCCACTATCCTGTATGCCATGACTGCGTTACCGGCGATCACCACAGGGACTACACCTGCTACCGAGAACTGTCCTATGCAAATGAATATACTCATGACGGTGACCAGAGAATCTCTGGTATCGGGATCGGAACTCAGCGACGGAAGTACGCCCCAGTACGCTATATCGTTCATCGTATATGTCATGCCCCAGAGCAGATAGAACAGACTGTAGAAAGCAACAAACCCCCAGCCGGTCGGTCTGATCGTAAACAGACATACTATCACTATCGCATTTGTGATCGAGCCTATTAGTATCCAGGGCTTGAACTTGCCCATCGCGAAATGCGCATTTTCGATGATGATACCCATCAGGAGATCGTTCACTGCATCCCATACCATACATGCGATCATCGCACCGCTTATCACCATGAACTGTGCGCTGGTCAGATTCATCGTATATTGAACATACAGGATCAGATACATGCTCACCAGAGCATATGCTGCATCACGGCCTGTCGCTCCTATGCAGTAACTCCATTTAGTCCTTCCGTCCAGTTGCCCGTTCATTAAGTCATTCTCCTCTGTTAGCCGCATCAACCAGTGCCTGTACGGTCTTATAAGACATCAATCCGCTGCTCTGGTTGCTCACGCTGTCAATGTTTCCTTCGAGCAGTCCCTCTGTCATCATCCGTACTTCGGGATCATCTGCGGGTTTACCCGGAAGCATCATCCTGACGATGAAGCTGCCCATCTTAGCCCATCTTCTTGCCGTGGAAGAGTATTCCATCATCTGCGCAAGTGAATTCCTTCTCGTGAATCCGCCGGGACGGGTATCGGACAGGTTGGTTCTCTCAGCTGCATATATCAGATCAAACTCTTCCGATGTCAGCGGCACACGGTTATTCAGTGTGAGCGGGCTGTCCATATCCTCACCATCAACTTCAACCGTCTGTGTCAATCTGATATCATCAAGGGATGCTCCGACCTGGATCTCATATGTACCGCGGATCAGTCGGAATTCATCATCCTGATATACACTGAATGCTCTTCTCTCCAGACTTATCTCTACTTTCTTCTTTTCACCCGGATCAAGATGAACCTTCGCGAACCCTCTCAGTTCACGTTTCGGCCTGAAGGCACCGGTATCCGGATTACGTACATAGACTTCACAAATCTCGCTGCCGGCAACAGAGCCGGTATTCTCCACAGTAAATACAACTGTGCAGTATGTATCATACGATGCATCGCTCCGGGGAGTGTCATCAGATCCGCTCACGATCTTCAGACCGGAATACGAGAATTCGGTATAGCTGAGGCCGTGACCGAAACAATACCTGACCGGGATGTCGAATGTATCATAGTATCTGTATCCGACGAATACACTCTCCCTGTACTCCACATCATCGGGATGAATGATCTGCTCACCCTGTCTGCCGAAATATCCGTAGCTCGCAACGTCTATATCGGAATACGGAATACTCTCTGCAAGCTTGCCCGAAGGATTGACCTGACCCATGACTATGGATGCAACCGCTCCGGCAACGGATTCTCCTCCCAGATACATCTGAAGTACCGCTCTGCATCTGTCAGGCAGTTCCATATCGTAAGGAGCTCCGGAGAATGATATGAAGCCTATTCGGTCGGTAAGATTCAGAAGCTGCTTAAGCAGAGCAGACTGGTTCCCGGGAAGGTCATATGATGCCCTGTCGTATCCCTCTCCTTCCGCCATGTCGGTCAGTCCGCCGAAGAAGAGGATCGGAACATGATGCTTTACTGCTGCGGCTGCTTTAAATATAGCCTCCCTCTCCAGCACGATATCCCTCTCAGATGCATCGGCATTGTAGCCTCTCACATAGGTCACAACGGCCCCGAGTCTCGCGAACTGAGTCGATACCGAGGCAATATGCTCTGTATTGATATGGCTGCTTCCGCCACCCTGGATCCTGGGTCTGGCAGCCAGGTCGCCGATGATCAATATCTGAGTGCCTTCCCTGAGAGGCAGGAAGGAATCATTCTTAAGCAGTACAGCGCTCTCCTCAGAAAGGCGCTTGGCCAGACTGTGATGAGCCTTTCGGGTATCATAGGTCACGCATCTGTCTGACCGGTCTCCGTCACGAAGGGGATCGGGATACATATTATTAAGCTCTTCCACGCGGGATACTGCCCGGTCCAGTACTTCCTCCGGCAGGGATCCGTCATAAACGGCCGTCAACAGGTCATCGTAATGATTACCTTTACTGTCAGGCATCTCCACATCCATACCCGCACCTATGCAGGCAGGAAGATCCACGCACGCTCCCCAGTCACTCATCACGAGACCTTCATATCCCCATTTATCACGAAGGACATCCGTCAGCAGATACTTATTCTCACAGGCAGGCTTCCCGTTGATGTAGTTGTAGGAAGCCATGACCGTCGCAGGTTTTGCCTTTTTAACTACACGTTCAAAAGCGGACAGATATATCTCATGAAGTGCCCTTTCATCCACCATGGAGTTGGATGTCATCCGGTGGGTCTCCTGATTATTACAAGCGAAGTGCTTAAGGGATGTTCCGGTACCGTCCGCCTGTATCGCTTCTACATATTCTGATGCCAGCTCACCGGCCAGATAGGGATCCTCCGAGAAATACTCGAAATTACGTCCGCACAGAGGGGACCGTTTGATATTGACCCCGGGACCGAGGACAACCGATACGCCCAGTTCACGTGCTTCCTCGCCGATAGCACATGCCATGGCGCGAACCGCGCGTCTGTTCCAGGAACAGGCTATGCCGCTCGCTGTGGGAAAACAGGTTGCTTCGAAGCTCTCGTTGTTCTTTGCTCCGTCATCCTGCGTACGCATGCCGTGAGGTCCGTCAGAGACATGTATATCTCCTATATGCCAGGCCCCGTATCCTGTCACCTGTCTGAACTTATCACTCTTATCCATCCCATAACCCCCTGTAAACTATAAAATCTCCCCACAGGTATACTGCAGGGAGATAACAATAATAAAAATATTACACTTCGAACATCAGGTCCGCATATGTCGGGATCGGCCACATGGACTTGTCGACTATCATCTCAAGCTCATCACAAGGTCTGCGCAGTTCATCCATTGCACACTTTACCACATCCTTATAGTAGAATGCTCTCTCCTTGTCATCCTTAACCGAGACTGCCTTTTCGCCCACTTCCTTGAGCTTATTGTATGCGGTCTGAGCATCATTGATATATCCGACCGTCTTCTTCAGCAGTTCGTCCTCAGCTGCTGCATTTACGCCTGCTGCCTTCACTTCATTTACGGTACGGGCCAGCTCGCCGGAATACTTTACAGCCGCCGGTATGATCTGCTTGCCTGCCATGTCTATCATCGTGAGTGCTTCTATGTTGATCGTCTTTGAATAAGTTTCGTAGATGATCTCCTCACGTGACTCAAGCTCAGTCCTGTTGAATATCCTGAATTTCTCAAACAACTCCACGGACTTGTCTGTGGTAAGCGCACTTGCCGCCTCGATCATGCTCTTGATATTGGGCAGTCCGCGCCTGGCTGCCTCGGCAACCCATTCATCCGAATATCCGTCACCGTTGAATATGATGCGCTGATGCTCGGTCATATACTTCTTGATCAGGTCATGAAGCGCCATCTCAAAGTCATCTGCTGCCTCAAGTATCGTAGCCGCCTCGTCAAACGCCTCTGCAACAATGGCATTGAGTATGGTGTTGGGACTCGCTATGGAGTCGGAACTTCCGACACTTCTGAACTCAAACTTGTTACCTGTGAATGCAAAAGGAGATGTCCTGTTCCTGTCGGTGGCATCCTTCTCAAAATCGGGAAGAGTGGACACACCTGTCTCAAGCTTACCTCCCTGGATGGATGAATTAGCCACACCAGTCTCTACGAGCTGGGTAACAACGTCCTCAAGCTGCTCTCCGAGGAATATCGATATGATGGCGGGAGGTGCCTCGTTTGCTCCCAGACGATGATCGTTACCCACATCTGCCGCGGACTGTCTGAGCAGATCCGCATGATCATCAACCGCCTTCATGATGCATGCAAGTACCAGCAGGAACTGCATGTTCTCATTGGGGGTGTCACCCGGATCGAGCATGTTTACGCCGTTATCCGTATTGATGGACCAGTTGTTGTGCTTACCCGAGCCGTTCACACCGGCATAGGGTTTCTCATGAAGGAGACATCTTAAGTTATGGCGGGTAGCCACGCGCTTCATGGTCTCCATTACGAGCTGGTTATGATCTACCGCAATATTTACCGTATCGAATATGGGTGCGAGCTCATGCTGTGCAGGAGCAACCTCATTATGCTGCGTCTTGGCGAGGATGCCCAGTTTCCAGAGTTCCTCGTTGAGGTCCTTCATATATGCGCCGACTCTCTCCCTGATGACACCGAAGTAGTGATCATCCATCTCCTGTCCCTTGGGCGCGGGAGCACCGAAGAGTGTACGTCCGGCAAACATCAGATCCAGTCTCTTCATATACAGATCAGCATCAACAAGGAAATACTCCTGCTCGGGACCTACACAGGGAGTAACCTTAGTAGCCTCCGTATTACCAAACAATCTCACGATCCTGAGTGCCTGTTCGCTGAGCGCTTCCATGGATCTGAGCAGAGGAGTCTTCTTATCAAGTGCCTCACCGGTATATGAACAGAATGCGGTAGGTATACACAGGATCACACCGCATGATGATTCCTTAAGGAAAGCGGGAGAAGTGATATCCCATGCGGTATATCCTCTGGCCTCGAATGTGGCGCGAAGACCTCCCGAAGGAAATGATGATGCATCAGGCTCGCCCTTTATGAGCTCCTTACCTGAGAACTCGGTGATCATCTTTCCGTCTTCATCCGGAAGCGATACAAACGAGTCATGTTTCTCGGCAGTGATACCGGTCAATGGCTGGAACCAGTGCGTATAATGAGTGGCACCGTTTTCCTCGGCCCAGTCTTTCATGGCTTTGGCTACAACATTTGCAGCCTCCATGGAGAGCTCACCACCCTTAGTGGCAACCCTGATCAGTTCCGTATATACGTTTTTCGGCAGACGTTCCTTCATCTTGCCGAGCGTAAAGACGTTTTTTGCGAATAATTCTGTTACTTCACTCATTTGCTGCTTCCTCTGCTTTCTGATCTGCAATGCACAAATTGTATATCAACGATGTTCAATCGTCAACACTCGCAACCCTCATGATATCCCCTGCTTCAGGCGTTTCGGAGAACGTTGCATATATGATCTGTCTCGAATGCGGACAACTCTCCATCTCGTTCCCGTCCTCATCCTGAAGACGTATCACCTGTACGGTCTTATCGTTACAGTTTCTCTTCATCAGTTCTATGCGGTCACCCGTACAGAATTTGTTTTTCTGCTCAAATATGGCACATCCGTCCGTAGTCACCTCGCGGACCATACCCAGGTACACATAGTCACTTACGTAGGTGCTGCTGTCATATATCTGCGTCTCTTCGGAAGGCTTGCCGAAATAGAAGCCTGTCGTATACTGCCGGTGCGTGCACTTGCCGATCTCGTCCAGATACCACGGCATATGTCCCCTGTAGATCTCGGGATCGGTCAGATAGTCGTCTATCGCGCGTCTGTAGGTTCTGGCTACGGTCGCAACATACAATGCCGTCTTCATACGACCCTCGATCTTGAAGCTGTCTATCCCGGCCTCGATCATCTCCGGTATATGGTCAATCATGCACAGATCCTTGGAATTGAATATATAGGTCCCGCGCTCGTTCTCATATACGGGCAGATATTCTCCGGGTCTTGTCTCCTCAACAACGGCATACTTCCACCTGCAGGGATGCGTGCAGGCTCCGTGATTCGCATCGCGTCCCGTGAAATAGTTACTCAGCAGGCATCGTCCGGAGTATGATATGCACATGGCTCCATGGATAAAGCTCTCTATCTCCATGTCATCCGGGATGTTCTCCCTGATCTGTCTTATCTCTGTCAGCGACAGCTCGCGGGCAGATACCACGCGTTTTGCTCCGAGCCCGTACCAGAACTTATATGTCTCGTAATTCGTATTATTGGCCTGAGTGGATATGTGTATATCGATCTCGGGACAGATCTCACGGGCATATGCGAATATTCCCGGATCCGCTATGATCAGTGCATCCGGCTTTATTTCCTTAAGCTCCTGCAGATACTTTCGTACTCCGTCCAGATCATAGTTATGGGCGAGGATGTTCACTGTTACATGAACATGCACACCATGATCATGTGCATAAGCTATTCCCTGCACCATCTCATCGCGTGAAAAGTTATCGGCCTTTGCCCTTAATCCAAACTCCTCACCGCCAATATATACGGCATCCGCTCCATAATCCACTGCAGTCCTTAAGACTTCCAGGTTAGCCGCGGGTACAAGTAATTCCGGTTTCTTCACAGATGTGTCTCTCATATGCGTACACTTAAGGCAGCACCGTCTGCCACGGGCAGGATCGATGTTGAATAATCATCGTCATGTGTCAGCTTAAACAGGTATTCCCTCATGCGGGTGTGTATGGTCCGGTCTCTTCGGGTTACGGCATACCGGCTCTCCAGTATATCTCCTTCCTGCAGGATGTTGTCGGATATCAGGATACCTCCCGGTTCCTGCATGCGCTTGATGTCGTCATACATATTAATGTACTGACCCTTTGGGCCGTCCATAAATATCAGATCATACGGGCCGGACAGCTCCGTGATCAGTTCGACTGCATCGCCTTCGAGCAGCGTGATCTGTCCGGTGGTGTCATGTACGGCCAGGTTTTCCTTCGCCATGGCTATGCGAGGAGCATAGTTCTCGATCGTAGTGATCGCGCATCCGGCAGGTGCATATTCCCTCATATATAATGCAGAAAAACCAATGGCGCACCCGATCTCGAGTATCGACATTGGTCTGTGTATCAGTATCATCGTGCGCATGAAATCCATCATAGCGGGTCTGATGATCGGAATCTGTGCAGCACGCGCCTGTGCAGCCAGCGCCTCGATATATTCCGGCTCCGGCCTGTCCAGTGATTCTATATACGAATCGATCCTGGTCTCTTTATTCATTCGCCGCCTTCCGGTGCGGCCTCCTCTCCGATGATGTTATTCTCCGTGGCTCCTTCGGGATCCTCATCCACAATGACGAGTTCATCTACCTCGGACTCGGGGATCGTGATCTCTTCCTCTTCTTCTGTCGGGGCAGGTTCCATGCACATGACAGCCAGCATCTCTTCCGTAGTCATTGCAGTACTCAGATCATATATACCCGGAGCTTCCTTACCGCGGTATTCACTGAGCATCTCCTGCAAAAAGAAAATCTTGGAGTCGCGGATAAGCCCCTTCTGCTGAAGCATCTCACCCAGATCTCGCGATGACATATCCGGCTTTACCTCTATGGAAATGATACGTCCCTCACCTACGGATACGGGTGCTTCCGTAAATACACGATATCCATAGTCATACGCGATCAGGGCACCGCGATATATGAGCACCCCGAGAAAAATAAATATCGCTATTTTGATTATGGTCTCCAGTATGGAACCGATTATCTCTGCCGGCTTCATAATACTCCTCTTATCAGCCCCGGATCATTCAAAGTCCAGATGATCCAGTATCAGGATGTTGAGTTCCTGCATCATTCTGCAAAATGCCAGTTCAGCTTGAAGGAAAGCATCCACCACGGGATTCTCCCTGAAGTTCTCATATTCCTTCTCATAGGCATCCATTCTGTCAAACAGCTGGTCCTGGTCTGTGTAGTTCTGCAGTTCAAACGTGGCCTGACGATATGCGTTTACCTTGGCATAGAGCTCAGGATCCTGCTTGATACGCTCTCTCTCGCGACAGTAAGTGCGGTAGATCTCTGTCTGCTGAATCTTGGCTGCGTAGTCTTTGGCAGCCATTCTGATCTGTTCGTTTGATAAGGACATGCAGGACTTACCTCCGATAGTTTATCATATTTCCGGAATTTCATCATTCAGAAGATCAGATCTCCTGGATGATCGGAAGTATCATGGGCTTACGTTTGGTCTGCTTCCAGATGTAGTCACCCAGATTATCCCGGATGATAGTCTTGATGCGGTTCCAATCTGTCTGTCCGCGGCTGATACATCCCTCTATGGTCTCACTGGCAACTTCCCAGGCCCCGTTCATCAGTTCATCGGACTCCTTAACATATACGAATCCGCGGGATACTATTTCGGGTCCGGCCAGGACTTCTTTATTGTACTGATCCAGCGTCACAACAACTATGAGTATACCATCCTTGGCCAGACGCTGACGGTCTCTTAAGACCACATTGCCGACATCTCCTACTCCGAGTCCGTCAACCATGATGGCGCCGGTGGGTACCTTTCCGCGAACCTGCGCATCATCGGGGCCAAGGCAGAGCACATCACCCGTGGAGATGATGAAGATGTTCTCCTTGGGTATACCAAGCTCGGCTGCGATACTGGCCTGTGCCTTGAGATGCTTATACTCACCGTGAACGGGAACGGAATACTTCGGGGATACCAGAGTATAGATCAGTTTGATCTCTTCCTGACAGGCATGTCCGGATACATGGACATCCTGGAATATGACTTCCGCACCGAGCTGAAGCAGCTCATTGATCACATTGGTGACAGCCTTCTCATTACCCGGGATCGGATGTGAACTGAATATGATGGTGTCATTAGCGGTGATCTTGATCTTACGGTGATTGCCGTCTGCCATACGACTTAATGCCGCCATGCTCTCTCCCTGTGAACCGGTGGTGATGATGACCATCTTATCATCGGGATAGTTTCTGATCTCTTCTATATCTATGAGAGTGTTATCCGGGATATTCAGGCATCCCAGGTTGGAAGCGGTCTCTATGATATTGACCATACTGCGTCCCTCTACCACAACCTTACGGTCGAATCGGCACGCAGTATCCACGATCTGCTGAACTCTGTCCACATTGGATGCAAACGTGGCCACGATTATACGTCTGCCCTTATGCTCCGCAAAAAGAGCATCAAAAGCAGTACCGAGAGTTCTCTCGGACGGAGTAAATCCGGGCCTCTCCGCATTCGTTGAATCACACAGCAGAGCAAGCACGCCCTCACGTCCTATCTCCGCGAATCTCTGCAGATCTATAGCATCTCCGTACAGGGGTGTGTAATCAACCTTGAAATCACCGGTGTGTACCACGGTTCCCACAGGACTGTATATGGCCAGTGCTGCGGCATCCACGATACTGTGATTGGTCTTGATGAATTCCACATCGAATTTACCGAGGGAGATCGTATCTCCGAATCCGACCTCATGTCTGACGGTCGATTCAAGAAGATCATGTTCCTCGAGTTTACGTTCAATAAGTCCCAGCGTCAGTCTTGTGGCATATACCGGTACATTCAGTACTTTAAGGATATAGGGAAGGGCACCGATATGATCCTCATGACCGTGAGTTATCACGAATGCTTCTACCTTAGAAACATTATCCAGCAGATAAGTCACATCAGGGATCACCAGGTCGATACCCAGCATATCATCGGTCGGAAATGCCAGACCGCAGTCCACGACAATAATACTGTCCTCGAATTCGAAGGCAGTAATGTTCAGTCCGATCTGCTCCAATCCTCCAAGGGGAATGATCTTCAGCCTGGAGCTTTCGTCCTGCGCGATTTTAGTGTTGCTCATACAAGATCCACGTCCTCCAGGATGTTCTCGAAGACCTTGCCTACGGCCTTGAGTTCATCCTCATCCTCTACAAACTCGTACAGGGCCTCTGCGTCGTCAGGATCTGAGAGATCTTTCATGATCATAGCCTCGCCATCGCCTTCCGGCGCGTCCGTGACCAGGATATAATCCACGCCGCCGAGTCTCGTCGTCTCAAGTATGTAGAAATCTATAGTTTCTTCCCCCTCAGGGGCAAATGTGATCTTTTCCAAATCAAAACCTCAAATCAGTCGGTATGTTCATTAAGATAACTCTGGAGTATGATGGTCGCTGCGATCTTATCGACGTACTTCTTGCGATCATCCCGGCGTATGCGCGCCTCGTTCATGATCTCATCCGCTTCAACCGTAGTCAGTCTCTCGTCCCAGAGGATAACATCTATGCCGGTCCTGCGCATGAGAGTATCCGCAAGCTGCTCGCTCGCTTCCGCTCTCGGGCCCCGGCTGTCATCCATGTTCAGCGGATACCCGAGCACTATCAGCCCGACATCATATTCGTCTATGAGTTCCTCGATACGTGCGAGAGTCTTGCGCAGATGGTTTTCTTTTTCGCGCCTGATTATCTCGACCCCCTGCGCAGTAAGATGCAACGGGTCGCTGACAGCCACACCGACGGTCTTGGATCCATAGTCCAAACCCAGGATACGCATATGCTACTCCGATAAGGCCTACTTCTGATCCCAGCCTTTACTGTGGATATACTCGCTCAGGAGCTCCTCTACCAGCTCATCACGCTCAACCTTCATGATCAGGCTTCTCGCTCCCTGATGGTTGGTGATGTAGGTAGGATCTCCGGACATGATATATCCGACTATCTGGTTAACGGGATTGTAGCCTTTCTCGGTCAGAGCCTCATATACCGTTGAAAGTACCAGCTTGACTCCGGTCTCCTGCTCTATGGCTACATTGATAAATTGAGTATCTCCTAAATTTTCCATATATATCTCCCTTTATACGTCTCAGAATTTGAATACCAATGCGGTGAACGGCGGCAGATCTACCATCAGATACTGTTTCTGCGTTACACAGTCACCGGTCTGTGCGGATATTTCCGAAGGTACTTCGTTTCCGTTTCCGCCAAATCTCTTGTCATCCGAGTTCAGTACCAGCTTATATTTCTTCTTGAGCGGAACGGGAACCCAGTAATTCTCCCAACGGATGGGGGTCATGTTAAATACGAACAGAAGCCTGCTCTTGCCGGTATCATCTCTTCTGACGAAACTGTATACGCTCCTGTCGTTATCGTCGGCGTTCATCCATTCAAATCCCGCCCAGTCATTATCAATACGATACAGACACGGATTATCGTTATACAGTTCGAGAAGCTCCTTCACATAGGTCTGCATACCGCGGTTGTACTCACGGTCGAGCAGGAACCAGTCAAGCTCCCTCTTCTCGCTCCACTCACGTTCCTGGCCGAACTCCTGTCCCATAAAGAGAAGTTTCTTGCCTTCATGGCCTATCATAAAGGTGTAACCCAGGCGGAGATTAGCATATTTGTCTATCTCGTAGCCCGGCATCTTGTTCACCATGGAGCATTTCAGGTGAACCACCTCGTCATGCGACAGCGGAAGGATGTAATTCTCGCTGCTGTTATATGTCATGGCAAATGTCATGGCATTGTGATTGTTCTTACGGAAATACGGATCCAGCTTCATGTATTCACAGAAGTCGTGCATCCATCCCATGTTCCACTTAAAAGCAAATCCGAGTGACTCGGTTCCGATGCTGCCGGTAACGGAAGGCCAGGCCGTAGACTCCTCAGCTATGGTCAGGAAGCTGGGATAGGTTCCGCGGACTACGGAATTCAAATGCTTGAAGAACTCGATCGCATCGTAGTTCTTGTTTCCGCCGTCACGGTTAGGCAGCCACTGGCCGTCCTTCTTGCCGTAATCCAGATAGAGCATCGATGCTACGGCATCCACTCTGATGCCGTCCACATGAAACTCCTTGATCCAGAACAGTACATTCGCTATCAGGAAGTTCTTAACCTCTGTCTTGGCATAATTGAATATCTTGGTTCCCCAATCCGGATGCTCACCCAGTCTCGGATCGGGATGCTCGTAGATACAGCTTCCGTCGAAGCATGCAAGGCCGAATTCGTCCGTAGCAAAATGAGCGGGTACCCAGTCAAGGATAACTCCGATGTTGTTCTTGTGGAGCAGATCCACCAGATACATGAAATCCTTGGGTTCGCCATATCTGGATGTCGGAGCATAGTATCCGGTCACCTGATATCCCCAGGATCCGTCAAAAGGATGCTCGGCAATACCCATCAGCTC
>Ga0129306_1002014_pt1 | contig 19795 bp, 19 predicted proteins | sample P827metagenome_FD_94438 | JGI IMG/M metagenome (GOLD analysis project Ga0129306, IMG submission 94438) | Capybara group fecal microbial communities from Wisconsin, USA - P827 metagenome | ecosystem: Host-associated > Mammals > Digestive system > Large intestine > Fecal | place: USA: Wisconsin... | reverse complement strand
GTCGCCATCATCAATCCGATCAGCATTTATCAGGAGATCCGGCAGTTCCACGATCTGCCGCCCGGCTGCCACAGCTTCCCGGTCCGCGGCGCGCCGGTCAGCACCGTCTCACTCGCGTTTCGCAAGGACGTCCCCCAGCCGCAGTACGTTCTGGATCTGGCGCAGTGCGTGCAGGAGCAATTCCTCTGCTACAGCAGTCTGTTGGAGACGCACCGGCTATAATCGCAAAAAGAGCAGGACGGCTCGCAAGCCGTCCTGTTCTTTTTGCGGGAAACAAAGAAAGAGAGATCTGTCGGAATCGGGATCAGTTGACCCTGTGGGCGCGGGACCAGTCGCCGTTCAGGACGGCGAGGGTGTCCTCGACGACCTGCGTGCCGGTCTTTTCCAGCGCCTCCTCGGTGTTGCCGCCGAGGTGCGGGGTGGCGGAGAAGTTGCGCAGCGTCAGCAACTTGTGGTCGGGGCTGACCGGCTCCTCGACGAAGGTGTCGCACGCGGCGGCGCGCAGACGGCCGTCGACCAGCGCGTCGTAGAGCGCGTCCTCGTCGATGACCTCGCCGCGCGCGGCGTTGATGAACACCGAGCCGCGCTTGAAGTGCGCCATCGCCTCGCGGCTGATGAGGTTCTTCGTGCTCTTGACCAGCGGCACGTTGACGTTCACGAGGTCGCTGCGCTCGAGCAGCTCCTCGACCGTCTCGACCTTCTCGAAGCCGCGCTTGGCGGCCTCCTCGGCGTTGACGAACGGGTCGTAGCCGAGCACCTTGCAGCCGAAGCCCGCGTTCATGATGTGCGCGATGCGCTGGGCGATGTTGCCCATGCCGATCTGGCCGAAGGTCTTGCCGTTGATCTCGTTGCCAAGGAAGTCGGACGGGCCCTTGGTCTTGAAGGAGCCCTCGCGGCTCTTGACGTTCGCCTCGTACAGGCGGCGCTCGAGCATCAGGAACAGGGCGACGGTCAGCTCGGCCACGCTGTCGGCGTTGGAGAGCGGGGTGTTGATGACGGGGATGCCGCGCTTGCTCGCAGCCTCGACGTCGATCGTGTTGACGCCGATGCCGTGCTTGGCGATGACCTTCAGGTTGGTCGCCTTCTCGATGATGTCCGCGGTGATCTTGGTGCCGCGGGCGATGATGGCGTCGATCTCCTCGATGCGGTCCCAGTTGTCGGTGACCTCGGCGTGCTGCTTGAGCAGCTCGACGGCGGGCGGGTAGATGTAGTCCTTCAGAAATACCAGCATGGTCGTATCCTCCTGTATGTTATTTCAAGAAAATTTCTTACAGCTTGGCGGCGATCTCGGCGATCAGCTCGTCGGACGGGTTCTTCTGGTTGATCTTGGAGACCTCGACGATGAGCTTAAACAGGTTGACCTGCTTCTCCTCGGCGACGGTCTTGAACTTCTTGACGAAGCTGGAGTGGCAGCCGGAGATGCCCAGCACCAGATCCAGCGGCGGGATGGCGTTGCGGTAGCCGTGCTTGTCCATGGCGGGCATCAGGCGCTTCTCGATGAAGTCGAGCATGCCGTAGAGGTCGATGTCCGTCATCTCGCCCTTGCGCTGCATCATGCCCACGCAGACCTCGGTGGGCAGGTTGCCGGCGCTGCGCGCCATGCCCATCAGACCGCAGTCGAGGATGTCCGCGCCGTTCTCGTAGGCGGCGAGGGCGTTCGCGGCGGAGAGGCCGAGGTTGTTGTGGCAGTGGAACGCGACGGGGATGCTCACCGCCGCCTTGAGCTTGCGGGTGTACTCGGCGACCTGCTCCGGCAGCATGGTGCCGGCGGAGTCCATGATGGTGATCTCGTCGAGACCGGCGGCTTCGAGGCGCTTGCCCTCCTCCGCCAGCTCGTCGGGGTTGAGCAGGTAAGCCTTCATCAGCGAGTAGAACGCCTTGAGGCCGCCCTTCTTGACCGCCTCGACCGCCGGAGCGGCCATCTCGCCGTCGCCCGCGTCCGCGCCGACGCGCAGGAACGCGAGACCCGCGTCCTTCGCCGCCGCGACGTTCTTTTCACGGAAGCGCTTGGCGTTGAGGAACATACCCAGCTCCGAACCGCGGTTCAGATACTTCTTGGCGATTTCCAGATAGGTCTCGTCGGTCTCGGCGTTGGTGAAGCCGGCGACCTCATACGCGCCGATGCCGCCCGCGTTGCCCAGCTCGATGATGGGGACCTTCGCGGCGGTCAGGCCGTCCAGAACCAGGTCGGTGATCTCGGCGGAGAATCCCTTCCCCACCACGTTCGCGCCGTCGCGCAGGGTGCAGTCCATCAGTTTCACGCTCATATTCGCGCCTCCTGTTATTTTTGTTGGTACCATCATAACAGAACAGGACGCAAAACGGAAACAGTTAGTAAGCGCGTTTTTCACAACCTGCAAGTTGTGATCCGGCCGGTGCTGCCGCGCCGCGCCGAAAAACGGCTCTGTCCGGGCAAAAAACAACAGCACGCTTTCGCGTGCTGTTGTTTTGATGACGGCGCAGGCATATCGCGCCCGCGGTTTACTTTTTCCTCACCGGGATCCAGATCGCGCTGTGATAATCCGGATCGGTCTTCTCTCCGTTAATGGAGTCGTACCATTCGACGCTGGCGCTGCCGGAAAGCTCGTAGTCCGGATTGCCCGGAAGCCACTCCCGGAAGATCCGCGTGTTCAGGCTCTGCAGCGCCTCCGGGATCGGGCCGACGCAGTCGAACACCGCCTGATAGAGCCGTCGGGAGCGGAGATATTCTCCGAGCCCGCAGCCCGTCGTCAGCGAAAAGCCCCTCTGCAGGAAGAACGGGGAGACATACACCCGCTCCGCGATATCCTGCGCGCTGATATCGTCTTGCAGATGCGCCTCCATGTAGTCGATCGCCGCCCGAACGCACGTCAGCCATTCCATACGGACATCTCCTTTCCCTGATGAACGCAGTCTGGCAGGCCGCGCGCAAAATGTCCTGTCTTTTCCTGCGCGCTTTTGTCCGCAGGGCGCGGGTCCTCCCCTCATCGCAGACCGATCTCACGGTCTGTCATGATAATCCGGTCCGGATCGTCTGACAAGCCGCGTTTCGCGGGCGCCGGTTTTGACGCGCGTCCGGAAATCTGTCTATGTCAACAAAGGGGTTGAAGTATGCAAAACACTTTGTACAATGGACATGAGATCAGCATTGGAGGTGCTTTGTATGGCGCTTGCCGATTATATCGCGTCAAAACCCGTGATCGATACGCCGCGTCTGCGGCTGCGTCCCATGTGCGCTTCGGACGTTCCCGCCCTGCGGGAATGGACGCCGGACAAATCAATCTATACCTACTGGGGTAAAGGCCCCGGAAAATCGGACAAGGACCCGGCGCTGCTTTTTGAAAAGCCGGAGAAGCCGACAAAGAGCTTTCACCTTGGGATCGAAGAAACGGCGTCCGGCAAGGTGATCGGCGACCTTTGGGTGTATCGGATCGAGAACGACCGCATGGCGTCGGCCGCCATTCGGATCGCGCCCGGCCGCCACGGGAAGGGCTTCGGATCGGAGGCGCTGTCCGCGATGACGCGGTTCTGCTTTGCGCACACGGAGCTGCAAAGGCTGTGGGCGGAGGTGGACGTTCGCAATCTTCCGTCTCAAAGAATACTGGAAAAATGCGGCTACACGAGGGAAGGACTCATTCGGCAGGGAAAGATGGTCAGTACATGGTGCGACTATTACATCTACGGCATCCTCGCTTCCGACCCTGTATCGTGAGGATATGCCGAAGCATTGGCGCGGCAGCGCTCCGGATCACCGGTTCAAATCCGGGTGAACGGCACAGCGCCGCAAGTTTTTGCAGGGTGAGCTCCTACAGTGTTTTGGTGTAATAGTACCGCGCTTCTGTATACGGGTAGTCCCGCAGCACGAAAACCTCTTCATATCCGAGTTTCCTGTAAAATTCGGGCGCCTGGAAGGAAAAGGTATCGACAAAAGCATATCTGCATCCCCGCCGCTTTGCTTCCTCCTCGGCGGAGGCCACAATTTTACTGCCGATCCTCCGCTCGTTTCCCTCTTATCCTTTGCAATACGCTTCGATCGCCGATGCGGCGAACACTGCTGTTCCCTCGCCGCCGGAACGGTCGATGTTTGCGGTCATGTCCCCGCCGGCGGCATACATCTGACCGAGGCCGCGCAGGATGTCATCCGTGCAGGTGTAATAGTGTTCGCTGATGAAGTCCTGCAATCTTTTCACCAGCGCCTGTGCGTCGTCAGAGGCGGGGGATTCCGTTCGGATCTTGCCGAACTCGGCGAAAATGTCCATCATCCGGCCAACAAGCAGCCGGTTTTCCTCTTCGCTTCTGCCCCCGGACCTTTTCTCATACTCCCGGTACGCCGCCGTAGCGCCCCATCTGGCTTTTGCCTGTGCGGCGTACTCGTCCAGCTTTTTTGTGTCGAACGCTTCGAAACTCATGGATCTCACTCCTGTCGTTTGTATTTCGCGAGCAAGGCCGATCAGGTTTTCGATATGCTCCTTCTTCAGCATCAGAAGCCCGATTTGCTGTTCCAGCGCTTTGCTTCTGTCGAAGTTTGGGCTGTTTACGATTTCCTTGATATCCCTGAGCGGAAATTCCAGCTCACGAAACAGCAGGATCTGCTGCAAGCGTTCCAGGCACGTATCGTCATACAGCCGGTAGCCCGATTCGGTGTATTTCGCCGGCGGCAGAAGGCCGATCTTGTCGTAGTATTGCAGGGCGCGGACGCTCACCCCTGTCAGCTTGCTCACTTCACGGACTGTCTTCATAAGCTGTTTCCTCCTCTCGCGTGACTACAGGATAAACTATAACGCAACGTCGGAGTCAAGGGTTTTTTTCGGGATCTCAGTTTTTTTGAGCGGCCTGCTCTTCGTTCGGAAGTATTCCGGCTTCCACGGCAATCCTTTCGAGGGCGGAAATGCCCGAAAAAGCTGATCTCCCCGGCGTTTCCGCCGAGGAGATCAAAAGTGCGTGTCGCACCTGGAGGTGACACCCGGTTTTGAGCTCCTTGATTTTTTTCCGGAGTAGATTTATCCTGTTTTGGACTCGAAAGTCAGCAATCAGAAATAGAAGATTTCTTCGAACTTCTTATCCAGCGCGATGCAGATAACAAGCGCCAGCTTTGCGGTCGGATTGAACTGCCCGGTTTCAATGGAGCTGATGGTATTCCGGGAAACGCCGACTATCTCTGCCAATTGTGCCTGCGACAGCTTCTGTTCTGACCGGATCTCTTTCAGTCTGTTTTTCAGTATCAGTTTGTCGTCCATAGCGCACCTCATTATCTGACGAGCTGAATAATCCATGAAATAAGGAACGCAACCGCTGCAACCGCGTCAATGAGTGCAACGAAGAGTTCATGTTTCTGACGCAATTTCTGATATTTGTAGAAAAAGACAACCGAGGTAGCGGCTGTAACGGCAAAGAACACTTCGCTGTTCATCCGCTCAAATACTATTGCGTCCACTACGGTTACGAATGACAGCAAACAAATGACTGCGAGCCATCCGATCTGCATTCCATTTTTCGACACTTCCAGATTGGCGATATCCTGCCCGCGATTTTCCTGCTGGCTTTTTGCCAGTATTTCTTCTCTGTTCATCTTATTACCTCCCGACAAGTTGCCAAGTATGCTTGGCATACCTGCATTATACTCATGCCAAGTGTACTTGTCAATACTTTTTGCAAAGTTTTCTTTGCAAATCATAAAACGGGCGCAGCCAGCACGCTTGGCGCGAAAACTCCCCAAATTTCCAGTTCAAATCCGGGTGAACGGGAAAAAGCGGGTCAGGAGATCAATGGAAACACAACTTGTTTTTTTGAGGGCAAAAAGCCTGAAAAAGCTGATCTCCCCGGCGTTTCCGCCGAGGAGATCAAAAGTGCGTGTCGCACCTGGAGGTGACACCCAGATTTGAACTGGGGAATGAGGGTTTTGCAGACCCTTGCCTTACCACTTGGCTATGTCACCATATACACGAAAAGGAGCAACCGACTGCTCCTTTTCGTTTTTGTGGAGCGGGCAACGAGGCTCGAACTCGCTACCTCCACCTTGGCAAGGTGGCGCTCTACCAGATGAGCTATGCCCGCAAAATGGTGCCTCCGGTCGGAGTCGAACCAACGACACGCGGATTTTCAGTCCGCTGCTCTACCAACTGAGCTACAGAGGCAAATGGCGACCAAGAAGGGGCTCGAACCCTCGACCTCCGGCGTGACAGGCCGGCGCTCTAACCAGCTGAGCTACTTGGCCGAATGCGTGGTGGGAACAACTGGACTCGAACCAGTGACCCCCTGCTTGTAAGGCAGGTGCTCTAACCAGCTGAGCTATGCTCCCGAGTCCACTCGCACCCGCGAACGGCAAGCGTTATTATACTAAAGCATGGCGTATCTGTCAACAGAAACTTTTGCGATTTTGAAATTTTTTTCGTTCACTTGCCGTTCGCCTTCAATCCGGCGATCATTTCGCGCAGCTCGTCGCCGCTGAAGCGGTGCACGCGGTCGCAGAACTGGCAGGTCAGCTCCGCGCCTCCCTGCTCGTTCAGGATGTCCTCAAGCTCGGCGCTGCCCAGCGACAGCAGCGCGCGCTCCGTGCGCTCGTGCGAGCAGTTGCAGCGGTATTCGATGGGCGCGGTCTCCAGCATCTCAAGCTCGAAGTCCGGCATCACCGTTTGCAGCAGGTGCGCGGGGTCGGGATCGTCCTTGAGGATGCTCGTGACGCTGGGCGCGGCGTAGATCCCGCCCTCGACGCGGGCGATGGTGTCCTCGGACGCGCCGGGGAGCAGCTGGATCAGATAGCCGCCGGCGGCCAGCACGCTGCGGTCGCGGTCGATCAGTACGCCCAGCCCACAGGCGGAGGGTATCTGCTCGGACTCGACGAAGTACGCGGCGATGTCCTCCGCGATCTCGCCGCCGAGCAGGTCGATCGTGCCGACGAAGGGCTGCTTGAGCCCCAGATCCTTGATGACGGTCAGGGTGCCCTCGCGCCCCACGGCGCCGCCGACGTCCAGCTTGCCGTCCGCGCGCAGGGGCAGGTCGACCGTCGGGTCGCCGACATAGCCGCGGACGTTGCCCTCGGAGTCGGAGATGACGAGCAGCGTGCCGAGCGGGCCGCCGCCCTTGATCTGGAGCGTGACGCTCTCGCCCTCGCCCTTCATCGCGTTGCCGATCATGGACACGCCCGCAAGCGCGCGTCCCAGCGCGGCGGTTGCGACGGGGCTGGCGTGGTGGATCGTGCGGGCGCGCTCGGTGAGCGCGCGGGTGCTGACGGCCGCCGCCTTCACGAAGCCGTCCCGGGAAATGGCGCGTACAATACAGTCGTTCATGGTAAACATCACTTTCTTCGTGCTGAAATGTAGATCCGCCCGTCGCTCCCGTTCGGGCGGCGCATCCGGCAGTCGCCGTAGGCGCGGATGTCGGTGAAGCCCGCCTCGGCGAGCCATTGGGTCAGCTCCTCCGCGCTGTACCAGCGCTGGCGGTGGTACTCGGTCTCCCGCGCCCACGATCCGTCGGCGCGGCGGTTGAACAGGTCGACGCAGTAGTCCAGCAGCCCGCGCCGGAACTCCGTGCGCCAGACGCAGTAGACGTCCTCGTCCTCGTCCAGATAGACCTGGCCGTCCATCGCCTCCAGCTTGCCGAGGGCGTGGACGTCGAACACCAGCGCGCCGCCGGGCGACACGAACAGGCGCAGCCGCTCGAAGGTGCGGCGCACATCGCGCGGGACGGTCAGGTAGTTGAGGCTGTCGAGGCAGCAGATGGCGGCGTCCACCGTGTCGTTGAGGTCGAGCCGCGGCATGGACTGATGCAGGAACAGCGGCTCGACGCCGCGCAGCCCCTGTGCCTTCTCCCGCGCCTCCATGAGCATATCCTCCGAACCGTCCACGGCGATGAGCTCGTAGCCGCGCTCGGTGAAGATGTTGGTCATCGTGCCCGTGCCGCAGGCGAGGTCGAGCATGGTATGCACCTCGCGCCGCGCCGCGCGCAGAACCAGCTTCTCGACAAAGTCCGCGCGGCGCGTGTAATCCGCGTCGCGCATCAATTCGTCATAGGAGCCGGCGAGAAATTCATAGCTTGCCATCGTCCATCCGCCCAAACACGCAGTCGTAGCCGCCGGTCGAGTCGTTGAGGGAGCGCGCGACGCGCGAGATGGTCGCGCTGGACGCGCCGGTACGCTCCAGGATCTCGTTGTACACCATGCCCTTCGTCAGCAGGCGAGCGACCTCGAAGCGCTGCTCGATGGCGCGCAGCTCGTTGAGCGTGCAGACGTCGCGGAAGAAGCTGTAGCACTCCTCCTCCGTCTCCAGCAGCAGGATCGCTTTGTAGAAATCATCGTTTTTCGCCTTTTTGCCGACACGTTTCCCCGGCGCTGCCATGGCGTCCCCTCCTCTTGATATTTTCGCTTTACAGTTTAACAGAATAAAGGCCGAAAGTAAAGAGCTTTTTCTCACACGTTCCCCCGTTCTGCCATACGATGATACAAACGATCGTCGGAGGGGTATCATGGAGCGCGAGGTGCTGCGTCTCGGAGAGGCGCTGAGAGAGGAACGTTCGTGGGAGACGGAGGGCGTCACGGTGCTGACGGCGTCCGTCACGCTGCCGCAGGCGGAGGGCGAAAGCCGCGCGGCAAGGCGGTTCAACCGCTGCTACCGCCGCTTTTGCCGCGCGTATTTCGCCTATTGCGCGCACATACTGGCCCCGTCCGCCGCCGGGGCGTTTTGCGCGGCGCGCGAGACGTCCGCCCCGTGGGAGCCGGCGCGCGCGAAGCTGGATCACCGCGTCAGCCTTCGCGCGGGCGCGGTCTGCAGCGTCGTGTGCGACGCGCAGGAGACGATGTACGGCGCGCCGTCGTTCCGCGTCCGCCGCGGCGACGTATGGGACATGGGCGCGGGGCTGCCGATGGCGCTGGGCGAGTTCTTCCCGCCGCGCACGCGCTGCGCCCACGCGCTGCTCCGCTTTGCGCGGGACGAGGCGCTGCGCCGCGTCGGGGACGGCGCGGCCTACCGCGCGAACTGGCGCGCCATGCTCCGCCGCGCGCTGGACACGCGCAGCTTCTACCTCACGGACGAGGGCCTGTGCTTTTTCTACCCGCTCTGCGCCCTTGCGGGCGCAAAAGAGGGCATCGTGACGTTCACGATGCCCTATGACGCGGAGAAAGGCCCCTTCCCGCCGGAGGCTTAACGCTCGCAGCGCAGGAACATGGCGGAATACGGCGGCAGCTCCAGCCCGCCGCCGAAATCGACGTCCCTGCCCGTCAGCAGGTCGGTCGCCCGCCCGCAGCCGTAGTCGCAATGCGCGCGGTAGGGCTCAGCGTCGGCGTTGATGGCGACGAGCACGCGCTCGCCGTCCACGCGGCGCTGGAAGATGGTCTGCCTGTTGGTCAGCACCTTGCCGGTGAAGTCGCCCCTGCACAGCGCGGCGCTCTCGCGGCGCGCGCGGGCAAGGCGCTCGATCCAGTCCGTCAGCTCCGTGCGGCGCGGCGCGTCGAAGGCGGGGCGCAGGTTCCAGTCGCCGCCGCTCTGCTTGCGCGCCTCCTCGCCCCACTCGCTGCCGTAGTAGACGCAGGGGATGCCGGGCATACCGAACAGCAGCGTGTAGATGAGGGGCAGGTGCTTCGGGTTCGTCAGGATGCTCGCCACGCGGGTCACGTCGTGGTTGTCGACAAAGCTGAGCAGGTGCTTGCCCTTGTAGAGCGTCCACGGCTCGGGGCCGTACTGGCGCTTGAGGGAGTGGACGATCTCGAACATATTCATCGAGTTGAAGCTCGAATACAGGCCCTTGTAGCACTCGTAATTCGTGCAGGAGTGGAGCAGCCCGTCGCCGACCCAGCGGTTGTAGTCGCCGTGCAGCGTCTCGCCGACAAGGAAGAACTCCGGCTTGAGCGTGTCCGTGAACGCGCGCAAGCGGCGGATGAAGTCGAGGTCGAGGCAGTACGCCACGTCGAGGCGCAGGCCGTCCACGTCGAACTCGTCCACCCAGAAGCGTACGGCGTCGAGCAGGTGGTCCACGACCGCGCCGTTGCGCAGGTTGAGCTTGACGAGGTTGTAGCAGCCCTCCCAAGCCTCGTACCAGAAGCCGTCGTTATAGGCGGTGTTGCCGTCGAAATTGAGGTGGAACCACTCCTTGTACGGGGAGTCCCACTTCTTCTCCCGCACGTCGCGGAACGCCCAGAAGTTGCGCCCGACGTGGTTGAACACCGCGTCGATGACGACCTTGATCCCATGCTCGTGGAAGGTTTTGACGACCTCCTTGAAGTCCTCGTTCGTGCCGAGGCGGCAGTCGAGCGCGCGATAGTCGCGCGTGTCGTAGCCGTGCTCGTCGCTCTCGAACACGGGCGAGAGATAGACGGCGTTCGTGCCGAGCGACTCGATGTGCGCCGCCCAGTCGCGCAGCTTGAGGATGCGATGGGCGGTTACGCCGTCGTTCTGCGTCGGCGCGCCGCACAGGCCAAGGGGATAGATCTGATAAAACACCGCGTTTTCCGCCCACATAAGTCGTTGTCTCCCATCTCAAAGATGGGTCTAGTATAGCGTCCGCGCGAAAAAAAGGCAAGCGCAAAGCGCCGCGCGTACCTCGTGCCGTCAAAGCGGACAAGAACGCCGCGTCCGTCTTGGCGAAAGCGCCTAATTTTGTGGGTTTCCTCATTTTTCGGTTGTGCTGAAACGTTTCTTTCGGTATAATGTTTCCGTCCATGTGGACACATTTCCATTCCAACCCGCGAGCGGTACTCCACCTCACGTAGCGCGCGCGGGAAAACAAAAAAGGAGGAAATCCCGTCCGACCGACGGTGCGGCAGTGTGGAGACCTGTCGCAAGGCGGCGCATCCCGCGCGGATGGCCGCGAGGCTCCGGTTTGCGGAGGCAGCGGAGTTACGGTCAAAGTGCTATGGCAGAGGTATTACTCAAGGACATCATGAAGATCTACCCCCACGCGCCCGGCGAGAGCAAGAAGAAAGCCAAGAAGGCTCTCGAAGAGGAGAAGAAGATCAACCTTCAGGTCACGGACGAAGGCGTTGTCGCGGTGCAGAAGTTCAACCTCGACATCAAGGACAAGGAATTCATCGTCCTCGTCGGCCCGTCCGGCTGCGGCAAGTCCACCACGCTGCGCATGGTCGCCGGTCTGGAGGAGATCTCCAAGGGCGAGCTGTACATCGACGGCAAGCTGGTCAACGACGTCGCGCCCAAGGATCGCGACATCGCGATGGTCTTCCAGAGCTACGCCCTCTACCCCCATATGACAGTCCGCGAGAACATGGAGTTCCCGCTCAAGCTGCGCAAGATGCCCGCTGACGAGATCAAGCGCCGCGTCGATCACGCCGCGGAGACGCTGGGCATCACCCAGTACCTGCCGCGCAAGCCCAAGGCGCTCTCCGGCGGACAGCGCCAGCGCGTCGCCATCGGCCGCGCCATCGTCCGCGAGCCGAAGGTCCTGCTGATGGACGAGCCGCTGTCGAACCTCGACGCGAAGCTCCGCAACCAGATGCGCGCGGAGATCATCAAGCTGCGCCAGCAGATCAACACCACCTTCATCTACGTCACGCACGACCAGGTCGAGGCGATGACGCTGGGCGATCGCATCGTCATCATGAAGGACGGCTTCATCCAGCAGATCGGCACCCCGCAGGAAGTCTTCAACCACCCGAAGAACCTGTTCGTCGCGGGCTTCATCGGCACGCCGCAGATGAACTTCTTCAACAACGCCAAGCTCATCGAGAACGGCGGCAAGTACGCCGTTGAGATCCTCGGCCACGCGGTCGAGCTGACCGCCGAGCAGAACGCCGCGCTCGCCTCCAAGGGCGTCAAGAGAATGGACATCGTCGCGGGCGTCCGCCCCGTCCATGTCACGCTGGGCGACGCCGGCATCGACGGCAAGGTCGAGGTCAGCGAGATGATGGGCTCCGAGCTGCACCTGCACATGAACGCGGGCGGTCAGGACGTCGTCGCGGTCGTCCCCACCACCGAGCTCGAGGGCAAGAACGTCAGCAACGGCAGCGCCGTCAAGTTCGACTTCTCCGCCAAGCTCATCCACCTCTTCAACAAGGAGACCGAGGAGAACCTGCTGTAAAACAAGAATAAAACAATATGCCCCCGCCCTTCGGGCGGGGGCATATTGTTTAAAATCTTCTGCCGGAGCCGGAGTGGCTGCGTCCGGACGAGCCGGAGTGCGAGCTGTGGTAGGAGCTCCTGCCCGAGCTGCCGCCGCCGGAGCTTTTCTGCTGCGGCGGGTCGTAGTGCCGCGTGGTCGTGGTGTAGAGGAAGTGGCTGCCCGCGTCGCGGATGCGCGAGGTCGCGGGATCGAAGTACGCGTCGGCGTCGCGGCTTTCGCGCGGGGGCGCCATCTTCGCTTTGGCGACGCCGAGCGAAACGCCGCCGAAGATCGAGCCGATCACGGAGCCGATGGCTGCGATGACCGCCCAGTACCCGCCCGAGCGCGCCACGCGCCCCGTGCGCAGCATATGATCCGTCTGGCTGAGCCAGCGGGACATCCCCTCGTAGTACGCGTGCTCGTTCGTCTGCGCCTCGCAGAGCTCGCACAGGCGCTCCTTGTTCGTTTCCGTCAGCTTGTCGGCGGCGGCGCCGAAGGCGGTGATCCGCGCGACGGCATAGTAGCCCTCCCGCTTGAGCACGGTCAGCAGGATGCCGTCATAATTGTCGCCGTAGCCGTAGCCCATGTAGCGGTAGTACTGCTCGCAGACCTCGGAATAGTTCATGCCGACGGGCGACGCCATGGTGTGAACCGCAACGTCCACGCCGCGCGCCTGCGCGATCTCCGCCGCCTGCTCGGTCAGCGCGGCGACCTCGGCTTCGCTCAGCAGGCCCGCGTCGTCCACCACGCGCGGCGAGGACGGATCGTGGGAGAATTGCGTGCCCTCCCCGTACCAATCCGGCGCGAAAGGCGTGCCCTTGACGTACAGGGTGCGGATGTTCTCGATCCAGTTGGCGACGCCGGAGCCGTACTCGCCCGCCGCCATGTACTCGTACAGCACGTCGTCGATCAGGTTGGCGACGTACTCCGAATAGAGGCTCTCGCTCTCGCTGCCTGTCGCGCTCGCCCACCAGCCGCGGTTTTCGGGGTCCATGTCGATGAACAGACACATGCCCTCCGCCTCGTCGCCGTAACCGTAGCCGTTGTAGTCGTAGAAGTCCTCCGCCATGGCGGCGTGCCCGAGGCCGTAGTCGGTCACATCGGTGTAGACGACGACGTCGCGCTGCAGCTCGCGGCGGATCTCGCCGATGCGCGCCTCCATCGCCGCCTCCTCTTCGTCGGTGAAGATGTCGGCGTTGTCCACGATGCGCGGCGCGGCCTCGTCATGGAAGAACGGGAAGTTCTCGGTGCTCGCCGGGTACCACGACGGCAGGACGGAGCCGTCCGCCGCGCGCTCGGCGGAGCTGTCGCCGCCGGACGCGGACTGCTGCGCGTCTCCCGCCTGATCCTCCAGATACTTGGACAGGTAGCCGACGCCGCCGTACAGCACGCCCTTCAGCCCGTAATCCGCCAGCATCTCCGGGGCTTTTTCGGCGGCGAAGTCGATGTAGTCCTGCGGGATCATCCCGTCCGCCGCGCCGAAGCAGAACAGCTTCATCTCCTCGGTGTCGACGTTGTAGATCCAGAGGAAGCCGTCGGCGTTTTCGCCGTAGCCGAACCGGCACTCGTCGAAGTAGTCCTTCGCCTGCTCCCGTCCGGACACTCTGTCCCAGTCCCCCGCCGTCACGGCGAGGACCGCGATGTCCACGCGGTGCTGCTTCATAAACTCGATGCAGCTCTCGTCCAGGGATTCGACCTCCGCGTCGGAGAGCTGGTCGGAGCTGTCGAACGCGCGGTAATAGTCCTCGCTCCACAGCGCGTCGGCGCCGGCGGGGACGACGCACAGCGGGACGCACAGAGCGAGCAGCAGGAACAGCGCGCAAATCTTTCTCTTCATCGTCGTCACGCTCCCATCATGTACTTGACGAAAAACGCCGCCACGAATGCCGCCGCGACCGCGCCCATCCGCGTCCAGAAGTACCGGCCGCTGACCGACTTGCTGATCGGCAGCTCGCCCACGACCTTGCCCGTTTGGCCGTTCACGGCGAAGGAGTAGTCCTTGCCGCCGTGGGAGATGGAGAACAGGTACACCGGCAGGAGCATATACCGCGCGCTGAGATTCGCGTGCAGCGAGCCGCCCGCGCGGCGAACGTTGCCGTAATGGTTCAGCGTCGAGCTGACGGCGTCCTCCGCCGAGGTGATCATCCTGCGCTGCGCGCGGTCCGACACGTCGCCCTTCTCGCGGTCGAAGCGGTCCGCCGTGAAGCCGGCGAGGTAGCGCATATCAAAGGGCTTGGCGTCCGACGTGTCGAAGGGCTCCAGCGAATCCATCAGGCTGTCGGCGATGCGCCCGCTCGCGTCCACGGGAACGTCCCTGAACGAGAGGTCGGCGTCGCGCACGAGCTGGTAGTGGTGGGTCTGCGTCACCCGATAATCTCCCTGGCGGAAGGTGGATATCGTTTCGCCGCGGAAGCGCAGCACGCCGCCGATGTGGCCGCTGAACATCCAGAACGGGACGTACACGCCCGTGACCTTGCCCATGGCGTTGTCGGAGAAGAAGTTCTTCGGCAGAAGCGCCTTGCCCTTGTAGAAATTGTTGACGGCAGCCGGAAGCTGCTTCTTGTCGATGCGGAACGGGATCAGAGCGTCGGGGCGCAGCTTACCCGCCACCTTGTCCGTCAGAACGATGTTGTTGCCGCAATAGGGGCAGGTCGTCGCGATCTGCTCTCTGGGCGCGATGACCTCCGCGCCGCAGGACACGCAGTTGTAGACCGGAAGATCCTCCGCGTTTTCGTCCGTCGCATGGCTGGTCATGGCGTTGAAGTCGAAGCCGTCCAGATCGACGTCGCCGATCTGAAGCTCCTCGGGGATCGCCTGTACCGCGCCGCAGGCGTCGCAGACCAGCTTGCCCTTCTCGGGGTCAAAGCGCAGCGGCGCGCCGCACGCCGTACATTTTTGCTCCATCACTTGTTCCATACCATCGCCTCCTTAACTCCAGTTTACCACATCCCGCCGCACTTCGCAACTTGAAAAAGTGACGCCCCGACTTGCGTCGGGGCGTCATAATATGGGTTATCTTCCGTAGCGCTCGGCCATCTCCGCGATCTTCTTCGCCAGCTCCGCGCTGTCCTCGCCGGGCAGCATACGCCACTCCCAGTTGCCGGAGGCAACGCCGGGGGTGTTCATGCGGTTGTACTTGCCCAGCTCGAGGTAGTCCTGCATCTGCGCGATGAACAGCTTTGCCACCGAGCCCATGCCGCCGCGGATCACGCCGAAGTGGAAGCCCTCCTCCTCGTTGAGGCCGAGGTACTTCTTCGCGTGGTCGATCTCGTTCGTGTCGCCGTCCTCGAACCACTCGCCCAGCGGGGCGTTGTCGTGCGTCCCGGTATAGCAGACGCAGTTCTCGGTGTAGAGGTGCGGCAGGTAGTCGCTCGGTTCGTGGGGATTGAAGGCGAATTCCAGCACCTTCATGCCGGGCAGCTTCGAGTCCTTGAGCAGCGCCGCGACCTCGGGCGTGGCGTAGCCGAGATCCTCAGCGATGAACTCCAGATAGTGGAACCACCCGGTCAGCGCGCCGACGAGCTTCATGCCGGGGCCCTTGACCCACTTGCCGTTGCGCGCGGTCTTCTCGCCGTAGGGCACCGCCCAGAAGCTTTCAAAGCCGCGGAAGTGGTCGATGCGGATCACGTCGAACATCCGCTCCGCGCCGCCGACGCGGCGGATCCACCAGCCGAAGCCGTTCTTCTCCATCGCGTCGTAGTCGTACAGCGGGTTGCCCCAAAGCTGGCCGTCGGCGCTGAAGTAGTCCGGCGGCACGCCGGAGACCTCGGCGGGGAAGCCGCGGGAGTCCAGCTTGAACATCTCCGGCTCCGCCCAGACGTCGGCGGAGTCCATGGCGACGTAGATCGGCAGGTCGCCGATGATGCGGATGCCGAGGCCGTTGATGTACTTCTTCAGCGCGCTCCACTGCTCGAAGAACAGGAACTGGATGTAGGTAAACAGCTCCACGTCCTCGCGCAGCTCGACGCGCCAGCGCTCCACCGCCTCCTTGCGGTGGGCGCGGACGTCCTCGGGCCACTCGAGCCACGCCTTCATGCCGAAGTGGCGCTTGAGCGCCATGAACAGCGCGTAGTCGGGCAGCCAGCCCTCGTTCTGCTTGACGAACGCGGCGACCTTCTCGGCGTCGCGTTCCCAGCCGCGCGCCTTCGCCTTGGCGAGCAGCGGATAGCGACCCTCATAGATCTTGCCGTAGTCCACATAGCGGGGATTCGCGCCCCACGCGTATGCCTCGACCTCCTTTTTGGTCAGGAGCTTATCCTTGATCAGCAGGTCAAGGTCGATGAAGTAGGGGTTGCCCGCGTAGGTCGAAAAGCTCTGGTACGGCGAGTCGCCATAGCTGGTCGGGCCGAGCGGCAGGAGCTGCCAGTACTTCTGGCCGGCCGCCTTGAGGAAGTCGGCGAAGTCGTAGGCCGCCTTGCCGAAGGTGCCGATGCCGTAGGGCGAGGGCAGCGACGAGATCGAGAGCAAAATACCGCTGGAACGTTCCATAGTGTGTTATCCTTTCACGGCGCCGGCCGCGACGCCCTTGATGATGTACTTCTGGCACATGAGGTAGAACACGATGACGGGGATGATGCTCAGCAGGATGAGCGCCATCGTCGCGCCGAGGTCCACGGTGCCGTAGCTGCCCTTGAGGTACTGGATGTGGATGGGGATGGTGCGGTACTCGTTGATGTCCAGCACGAGCACGGGAAGCAGATAGTCGTTCCAAACCCACATGATCTCCAGAATGCCGACGGAGATCAGCGTCGGCTTGAGCATCGGCAGCACGACCGAGAAGAAGGTGCGGATCGGGCCGCAGCCGTCGATTGCCGCCGCCTCCTCGATCTCCACGGGGATGGATTTGACGAAGCCGACGAACATGAAGATGGCAAGGCCCGCGCCGAAGCCGAGGTAAACGACGGGGATCGTCCACGGGGTGTTGAAGCGCAGCTTATCCGCCGTCTTGGAGAGGGTGAACATGACCATCTGGAACGGCACAACCATCGAGAACACGCAGAGGTAATAGATCGTGCGGCAGAACACGGAATTCACGCGCGCGATGTACCATGCCGCCATCGAGGTGAAGAGCAGGATGAGGAACGTGGACAGCACGGTGATGAGCACGCTGTAGAGCACGGACTTGATGAAGGGATAGTTGCCGAAGGTCATGCCCTTGACAAAGTTGTCGAAGCCCGCCCACATCTCGCCGCGCGGCATGGCGAAGGTGTCGGTCTTGACGAAGGTGTTGATCTTGAACGAGTTGAGCACCACCGCAAACACCGGCAGGACGTAGACGACGCAGATGGCCGCCAGCACGACCGAAAGGATCGTTTTGCTGCGGCGCTCGGAAGCGATCGACTGCTGTTTCATTACTGCTGCACCTCCCTCTTACGGGTGTAAGCAAGCTGGGCGAGACCGAGACCGGCGACCAGAATGAAGAACAGGACCGCCTTCGCCTGCGCGACGCCGGGGTACTTCGCGTTGGAGTTGTAGAACGTGCTGTAGATGTTCAGCGCCAGCATCTCGGTCGTCTTGACCGAGGAGCCGTCGGGCTGGATGACGATGGGCATACCGCCCGTCAGCGCGAGGTTCTGATCGAACAGCTTGAAGCCGTTCGTCAGGCTCAGAAAGGTGCAGATCGTGATGGAGGGCATGACGTTGGGGATCGTGACCTTGAAGAGCGTCTGCCACTTGCTTGCGCCGTCGATCTTCGCCGCCTCGTGCAGCTCCTCCGGCACGGCCTGCAGGCCCGCGATGTAAATGATCATCATGTATCCGATCTGCTGCCAGCAGACGAGGATGACGAGACCCCAGAAGCCCCAGGTCTGGTTCTCGACGATGGACGTGCCGTAGCGATGGAGGATGCCGTCGAAGATCATCGACCAGATGTAGCCCAGCACGATGCCGCCGATGAGGTTCGGCATGAAGAACACCGTGCGGTAGAGGTTGCTGCCGCGGATGCCCTGCGTCAGCGCGTAGGCGACCGCAAAGGCAAGCACGTTGATCAGCACCAGCGAGACAATGGCAAAGCCCGCCGTGTACCAGAACGCCGAGCGGAAGGTCTGATCCTGCAGCGCGGTGAGGTAGTTGCCGAAGCCGATGAACTGCGCGTCACGGATCAGGCGGAACTTGCAGAACGAAAGGTAGATGCCCTGAATGAACGGCCAGACGAAGCCGATGGCGAACGCCGCGACCACGGGCCCCATGAAGAGCCATGACCACTTGCGCGTCTGCCGCCGCGTCGAATTGCCGCCGCTGATTTTCTTGCTCAACAAAACCAACTCCTTCTTTTCACACACTTGATGCCGGTCGCACCCTCCCCGCCTCATGCGGTCGGGAGGGTAATGTTGAAGACGAGGCGGGCGAAAGGCCCGCCCCGTCAGGTTGCCGATGTGGTGTTGTTTTAGCCGTTCTGCGCCTTGTACTGGACAGCCCAGCCGTCGATCATGGCGGTCTTGACGGTCTCCCAGTTGGCAGCGCTCTGGTCGGCGTTGTAGGCGTTCAGAGCGGAGACCAGCGCGGCGCGGTAATCGTCGACGCCCGGCTGATAGTTGGTCGCCCAATCCATGACATAGCAGCCGTTGGCGGCGTAAGCGTCAGCCGCGGCGAGGAACTTGTTGGTGGACTCCTGCGCGTTCTTGTACGGCATGGCGCCGAAGCTGTCGACCGCGATGCGGGACGCCTCGGGATCGGTGACGAGCCAGACCAGGAAGTCCATCGTCGCCTGCTGATCCTCGGCGGAAGCCTTGGAGTTGATCGCCCAGCAGTTCTCGGTGCCGCAGTTCAGACCGGCCTTCTCCTCGCCGGCGACGCCGCAGTAGTAGGGGATCATCGTCGCGTTGGGGATGGTCTCGGACACGGCGCCGAACTCCCAGGAGCCGTTGACGAAGAACGCGGCCTTGCCAGCCTTGAACTCGGCCTCGGCGTCATGTCCGCCGGTGGCGAGCGCGGTCGGGTCGGTCAGGCTGTTGTTGATGCACAGGTCATAGAGGTTCTTGTAGTTTTCAACATAGTCGTCGGTCAGGGTCGGCGGGCACTCGGTCCACTTGCTGCCGCCGTCGCGCTCCTGATAGTAGTAGACGAGGTTGACCATGTGGCCGGTGAAGCGCCAGGAGGAGCTGGAATCCATATCGCAGGAGGAGAACGCGTCAAAGCCGAGGGTGGAGGCGTTGGCGTGGATGTCCTCGGCGACGGCCTTGAGACCCTCAAAGTTCTTCAGCTCGTCCATGCTGTGGCCGGCCTTCTCGATCAGGTCGGGGTTGACGATGATGCCGTAGCACTCGAAGCAGTAGCCGATGGAGACCAGCTTGCCGTTCTCATCGTAGAGGTTGTAGGCGTCGGTGTTCAGCTCGTTGGCGATGGGGGTGCCCGTCAGGTCGAGGGCATAGTCGCTCCAGTCGCGGACGGAGTTGGCGTTGCCGACGACGTACAGCGTCGGGGGATTGCTCTTATCCATCTCGGCGGTCAGGGTCTGGCTGTAGGTGCCGGAAGCGGCGGTGACGACCTTGACGTCGACGCCCTTCTTTTCCTTGTACAGCTTGGCGATCTGCTGGAGCGCGTCGTCGGACTCAGGCTTGAAGTTCAGCCAGTAGACCGAGCCGGTCTTGCCGCTGGCGGCGGGCGCCGCGGCGCTCTCGGAGCCGGAGCTGGCCGGCGCGGTTTCGGTCTTGCTGCCGCAGGCGACGAGAGCCAGGGTCATGACCATTGCGAGAACAAGTGCAAGAATCTTTTTCATGACAAATCTCCTCATTTCATTGATTTATATAAACGGCGTGCGCCGTCTATATCGCTT
>Ga0129306_1002012_pt1 | contig 19813 bp, 21 predicted proteins | sample P827metagenome_FD_94438 | JGI IMG/M metagenome (GOLD analysis project Ga0129306, IMG submission 94438) | Capybara group fecal microbial communities from Wisconsin, USA - P827 metagenome | ecosystem: Host-associated > Mammals > Digestive system > Large intestine > Fecal | place: USA: Wisconsin... | reverse complement strand
TATTTTAAATTTATTAACTAGCTCCATTAAAAGCTCAGCTCTTTCTTTAGATTGCTCTGACTTTTCTTTAATTTACATTCATAAAATCTAATAGCTGTTATGAATTATTAGCAAGTTCTTTTACAGAACTTACTACAGTTTCTGTTATTTTTTGTATTTGTCCCGCTGTATTACTGGATTCTTCTGCTAATTTCCTTACTTCTTCTGCTACTACGGCAAAACCTTTTCCAGCTTCCCCTGCTCTTGCTGCTTCAATAGCTGCATTTAGTGCTAATAAATTTGTTTGATCTGTTATATCAAGTATAGTTTCTAATAACTTATTTATTTCATCCACAAATTTAGTATCTTCTATGGCCTTTGATAATTTTCCTTTATTCATTTCATATACATTCAAAGTATTTTTTCTTCAATTTTCAACCCCAATTTTAAGATCTTTAGCTCTTTTATTTATAGTAATAGATCTATCTGATACTTCCTTTGCCTGTTCTGGAACAGATTCTATAACTCTCTTTCTATTTGATTTGATGTAGAATTCATTTCTTCTGACGAAGCTTCAGTTTCTTCTACTTCAGCGGACAACTGCTCTGTGGTGGATCATACTTCTTCAATATTCTTATTTAATTCATTAAATAAAATTGATATATCAGCATTAAACTCCATAGATTTTTCAACTTCATCCTTTACTTTAAATATCATTTCTTTTATATTGCTATGCATTTTTTTAAGTGAGATAAAAACTATACCAATTTCATCACTTCTATCTAAATATTCATCTGTTATATCCTCAGTAAAGTCCCCTTCAGATAGTAAATTCAAATTATCAGTTTTATTTCCTGCTCATCCAATTTAGTAGATTGTAATGTTTTAAAATTATCATTAAACTTTTTTTTCCCTTACTTTTATATCTTCTATTCTTTTACTTTGCTCTTCTTTGTTATTTTGGTTAAGCATTATGTATAATATGTCCGCTTCTAAAGCCCTAGATTGATTCCTATTATCATTAAGAACTTTACAGATATTAAGTTTTTTCATATAAAGAATTTATATCCCTATTATTCTTCCATATATTAAATACACCTAAAACTCCAACAATTAATATGGACATTAACATTATTATTGTTAATATTAACATTTTTCCTTTAATTTTTACTTTATCCAACATATTGTCCCCCTATTAATTATATTATTGATAAATTTTGTATAAATATCATATATTATACATTATTTTTCACTTAATGTTATATTTTTGTTAAATATTTTCACTTAATTTCATTATTTATAATATTTTTCCATTCTATTTCACCTGTTTACAAAGGTTTTATATGTTTTTTATATAATGTAATTATACTTATAATTCAACTTATATATTATAGATATATATTCCTAATTAATTTACAAATATTATTGACTTATATGTTTATTGGTATAAACTAATAATAAAAGAAATATGTGCTAAGCCAAAGCACATATTGTAAGGAGAGTGTTTTTATGAATGATTTTAAAAAGCTTTTAGAGAAATATGCTGATATAGCCATTAAGATAGGTATAAATATAGAACCTAACCAAACACTTGTTATAAATTCACCTATAGAGTGCGCAGAGTTTGTAAGAATTATAGCTAATAAAGCTTATGATGCTGGTGCAAAAAATGTACACGTAAAATGGAATGATGAGGAACTATCCCTTATAAAATATATGAAAGCTCCCTTTGAAACTTTCGAAGAATTTCCAACTTGGGAAGTAGAGGAATTAGAAAGCTTGGCAAAAGAAAATGCAGCTTTTCTATCTATATCTGCTTCAAATCCTGAATTGTTAAAAAATGTTGATCCTCAAAAAATTGCTACTGCTAATAAAACTAGAGGTAAAGCATTAAAAAAATACTATGAATATATAATGAATAGTTTTGTATCTTGGTGCGTTTTATCTGTTCCTACAAAAGCTTGGGCAAAAAAAGTATTCCCAGACTTAAAAGAAGATATGGCTGTAGAAAAGCTTTGGGAAAACATATTCAATATAGTTAGAATAGATAAAGAAGATCCCGTTAAAGCTTGGGAAGAACATTTAAATAATTTAGCTGATAAAGTTAATTTTTTAAATGATCAAAAATTAACTAAACTGCATTATAAGTCAAAAGATACAGATCTAACTATAGAATTACCTAAAGGACATATATGGTGCGGTGGAGGAGAATATAATAAAAATAAAAGATATTTTGTTGCTAATATGCCTACGGAAGAAGTTTTTACTCTCCCTTTAAAAACTGGTGTAAATGGTATAGTAAAAAGCACAAAACCTTTAAATTATAGTGGAAATCTCATAAATAATTTCATTCTAAAATTTAAAAATGGAAAAATAATAGATTTTTCCGCTGAGGAAGGTTATGAAACTTTAAAAAAATTGATAGAAACAGATGAGGGTTCCTGCTATTTAGGTGAAGTGGCTCTGGTACCTTTTCATTCTCCTATTTCAGATTCAAATATAATTTTTTATAATACACTATTTGATGAGAATGCGTCTTGCCATTTAGCCCTTGGAGAAGCTTATCCTACTTGTATTGAAAATGGTGATAATATGACAAAAGAAGAATTAGAAAAGGCTGGAGCTAACAATTCTTTAACCCACGTAGATTTTATGATAGGATCTTCTGATTTAGATATTATAGGTGAAAATAAAAAGGGCGAAGAAATTGAAATTTTCAAAAAAGGTGATTGGGCATTTTAAATAAAAAATATTATGTTCTATAAAATAACTCTATATAAGATTTATTAAGATACAAACCTTATCCTATAACTAACAATTTTAAAACCCTCTTTTATGCTAGATAAATAAAAATTGTTAGTCTCTAAAGTGATTCAAATAAAATTTATCTTGAATAAAAACTTAATCTAAATTAGGTTTCACCTTATTTTCAAATGAAAAAGATATGAATTTGTAATATTATATCCCAGATTCATATCTTTTCCGTTTTTAATTATTAAATGTTTTATAACAATTTAATTATATTTAATTGAAAGTTTATTTTTTTTAATTAACCTTTTTATTAAATATATTAATTTAAACTAACTAAATAATATTTAGCTTTATCATTGAAACTAATTAATTAGAAAGTTCCTCTAACCCCACGAATTAGTCTCATATTTATGTCTAATTCTATTTCTGAATTACTTACCACATCATCCCAATTTACTCCAGTGTTTCTACCATATTTAGCCGCTGCCACACTACCTAGGTTTAAAACATCTACCTTGTATTCATTTTGCATTTTATTAATAAATTTATAAGACTCTTTATATATTTTTTGTTCAAATTTTTTTACTACAACGTCTTTTCCTTCTTGATTGCATAATTCATCCTTACAAGACTTACAGTTAATCATATCTCCTTTTATATCTAGTTTTATTACAAATCTATATTTACCCTTTTCTTTATAACATTCTACCTTTCTTTTTATATAACAGTCCATTTCTGCAAAGTTTTTATAATTTTTTTCAATACTAATAATTCCTTTAGTTTTGTCTTCTCTTAGCCTATTTAGCACTTGCATTTCATTTACATCTATTTTTCTTTCCATTTTATCTCCCTTAAAAAGTGCCATTCCTGTGATTTCTATCCCATCCTTTGTTGCTTCTATATAAGGAAGGACTAAACTTTTTCCCTCTGTTTTTATATGGTAATAATTTGCATTAGTAGTATAGGCTTTCACAGGAAAAAAATTATATTGTGGTGAATTTTGAATCAATCCATATATGTAATCTGCAGAATTAGGATATCCCTGTATTTTATAATTTAACATATCTTTTGGGTTTCCAGCACAAACTAATGAAATTGCCTGCGAATTAGCTAAAGGATTAAAAAACAAAAGATTAGTAATTTCATTTATTCCATCATAAGCAGATTTTTCGCTAATTAAATAAACTTTTTCATTACCCAATAAGAATTTTCTATTAGATTTTCTTTGTCTATATTGGCGAGTTTTTAAGAGAGTTTCTCCTTTTCCTTCGTGTACAGTACTTGTAGTAGTACCATTTGAATTAAAAATATATGTACTTATAGGTATTTTATAATATCTTATATCATCTATTTTGGTTTGAAAATCATAACCTATTCCAGCGGGTATGTCTAATTCCTCTGCATATTTTATATTGGGATTATAATAATATATATTTAAAGTAATTATTATAATAATTATTATATTAATTCTATTCTTCTCTAAACTTTTCATTAGTTTTTGTACTAGTTGTTTCATTTTTTCCTCCATTCTTTATAAGGGTTATAATAGTTATGATAGTTATAAAAATTAAATTGAATACTAAATAAAATATACTAACACCTTCATTAATTTTTTTAAGGAATATAAAACTATCTAACCTACTAACAATTATAGTAGCAAACAAAAATACTATCATATACAAAATGGTGGAATTTATTTTTTTAAATATACTAGAAAGTGAATAATAAAAAAAATAATTCTGATTAGCTATAGTTTTAAAAATTATACTGCTCCATAAAAACATAAATACAAATTTAAAATTACTTATGCCTGGTATAGAAATTGTTTCTGCAATAGATAACGTAGGCCAATATAAATTTTTTGCTACATCTGCTCCTAAATAATATATAGATACAAAACTTAACCATATATACAAAAAAACTATAATTGCAGTGGCTTCTAAAAATGAGCTCTTTATCTTAGTTTTATCCTTCATTAAGGGAACTATTAAAAAAATAATCTCTATGCCTACAAAAGAATATATAGGTTCTATACTAGCTTTTAAAATAGTGGAAATAGGAGTACCCAATATAGGTTTAATATTTAATATATTTCCTTGTTTTAATGCCAATACAGTTAATAATATTAGTGGAATGGATGCATAAAAAATAACCTCATTTATTCTTCCTAAGGCTCTTATTCCCTTAGAAGCAGTGTATACTGAAATTAATAGTATTGGAATTGCTAATTTATATTGCTCTAAAAATAAAATTAAATAAACTCTTAACATATTGCTTATATTAGCAGCAGTAATGATTATATAAGCTAAAAATTGAATAGTGAATATAAGTCCTAGCAAGTTTCCAAAAAACTTTCCAAAATATGCTTTACTTATTTCTATTATATTAGTATTTTTGTAAGAATTATCTTTAAATATTATAAGGGCACAAAACACCATATAAAAGGGATATAAGCTTCCTATAATTACTCCGATCCAACCATCATTGTGAGCTACCTTAGTTAAATTAGCTGGAAGAGATAATATTCCTATCCCTATCATAGATCCCGCTATCATAACCATAGTTTGACTCGTAGTTAAAACATCATTTCTATTATTTTCCATTATCATTTCCCCTAAATTTTTTTCTAAAATCCTTTTGCCGTACAGGATTTTTATTTGGTATAGCCTTTGGTCTTTTATTCATTTTCCATAAAGGAGCTCTCATAAATGTATCCTTCATATCAGATTTCTTAAACTGAAGATATGGAACCCCCATACTATCTAAAGAACATAATTCAACCAATATAAAAAACCACCCTATGGAAACTCCTATTATTCCTAAGGCATTAGTAAGAAACAATATAGGAAATTTTAATATCCTAATGGCCAACGACATTTCAAAATTTGGAATAAGAAAGGTAGCCACCGTAGAAATACCTACCATTAAAAGGGTGGTAGAACTTACAAAATGAGATTTTATAGCCGCATCTCCAATTATAATACCACCAACTACGCTTAAAGTTTGCCCTATCTTTGAAGGTAATCTTAATCCTCCTTCTCTTAAAAATTCTATTATAAGTTCCATTGAAACTATCTCCATTACTGGACTGAAAGCAATCCCAACCCTAGATTGAACAATAGGTTGCAACAATTTATCTGGCAGTAATTCCACATTGAATTTTACGATAGTTAAATATATAGAGGTTAAACTTAATACTAAAACTACAGCTATTACTCTAAAAAATCTTATAACTGTGGATAACATGAATTTTTGGTTATAATCTTCTACAGTTTGAAAAAATTCTATAAAAATAGCTGGTAAAGTTATCCCTTGCTGAGATCCTTCCATTAATATGCCTATTTTCCCCTCCATGATATTAACTGCCATTACATCTGGTCTTTCTGTAGTAAAAGACTGGGGAAATACAGTATAGGAATTATTTTCTATATATTCCTCTATATACCCTGCGTTTTTTATATGATCTACTTTTATTAAATTTACTCTTTCCATTATCTTATTTACTAATTTCTCATCTGCTATATCCTCTATATATATAATTGCTACTTCTGTTTGTGATCTTTCTCCAACTATAAACCTTTCAATTCTTAAATTTTTGTCTTTTATTCTTCTATTAATTACAGATAAATTACTTTCTATACTTTCTGTAAAAGCCTCCTTAGGCCCTCTTATAGAAGTCTCTATTTCTGGTGGAAGTATAGGTTTATAATCTTTTTTAACAGTGTTAATAATTATAGTATTTTCACTATTAGGAACAAAGACTGCTGTAGATCCCTTCTTTATAAGATCTGTTATTTCTTCATTATCTGTTTTTAAAATAGTATCATCTACACATATATATTTTTCCATTAAAATTTCTGTAATATTTTCTTTACCTGTAAAACTTTCCTCCACATGAAGCATTAATGGTTTTAATATGTAATCACTTATTATATTTCTATCTATTAAATCCTTATCATAAACTAATGCTATTTTTATATTGTTTCCTTTACCTAAATTTATTTTTTTTACATTAAATTTATCCGGAGCATTAAGTTTATCTAAAATAGGTTTTATTTTATCATCTAATTTATCTCTCATTTTTTATCCTTTCTTATATGATTTGTATATACTTATCATATATTATGTGCAGAATCACCAAATTTAATTATATTATTCATAAAATACCTATTTATTTAAATAATTATTTAAATAAATTTCTACTAAAAAACACTATGAAAATTTATTTAAATAATAAATTTTCATAGTGCTTTTATACTTTATAAATTCTAGTAAACTTAATGTAAAGCATTCTACCATATCTAGAATTAGAAATCCTTTAATATTTTTCTTTTAACATGTTCTTTTATTATATAGCTTGTTTACCTAAAAAATATATAGAGTTATTATTTAACCAGTATTTCCCTGAGCCTTCCATTTCACAAATTAAATTATCTTTAATATAAAATTCGCAAAGCATATTATTTAAATTATAAATATAAATATCTTCTATAAAATACATTCTATCCCCGTATTCATTATAAACGTATCCATTTTGTATAAATCCCCTGTCTAGCATAATGCACACCCTCCATTTGAATAAAATTCCAAATCATATTTATATTATACATCTTTTGGTAATTTTTTTCAATTATTTATAATTAATTATGCATTCTATAATAATTTTATTGAAATTGCTATGGAATTTTCCAAGTAAGAAACTCTTTTTAAGTTGCATATTTGATGTACACACTTAAAAAGAGTTTTTTATATTTAAATAAGTTTATTTTATATAATTATATTTATTTAAAATACATACTAATAAGTATAAAAAATACTTTATTTATTTTTTATAAATTTATCTATAAAATATTTATGAAATCTTGTATCCTCTGTAAGTTCTGGATGAAAAGATGTTACTAAAACATTTTTCTCTTTCGCCGCAACTATATTCTTTCTTACCCTTTTTAATATAGTTACATTAGAACCAACGGTTGTTATATAAGGTGCTCTTATAAACACCAATTCTACAGGTTCTTTATCTATATCTTCTAACATTTCTTCTATAGAAAAACTATTTAATTGACTACCATAGGCATTTCTCTTCACTTTTATATCAATAACTTTAAAGTATGACTCTTTTTGTCCTTGTATATCTTTTGCTAATAATATCATACCTGCACAGGTTCCCCAAACTGGCAAGCCCTTTTCTATTTTTTCTTTTAACGTATCATATATATTAAAATCTTTTAAAAGCTTACCTAATGTTGTACTTTCTCCCCCTGGTAATATTATTCCTTGAATATCATCTAAATCCTCTTTATACTTCACTCTAACAGGCTCTACATTCTCTATTTTTTCTAATATTTTCATATGTTCCGCCACAGAGCCCTGTAAGTCTAACACCCCTACTTTTATCATTTTACCAGCCTCTTTCAGCAAATTCTGTTTCTAGCTTACTAATTTCTAAACCTGACATTGCTCCTCCTAAGTTCTCTGAAACCTTAGCTAAAACCTCTGGATCTTTAAAATAAGCTGTTGCTTTAACTATAGCTTTTGCTCTTTTTTCTGGATTATCTGATTTAAATATTCCAGAACCTACGAATATTCCATCACACCCTAACTGCATCATTAAAGCTGCATCTGCTGGTGTTGCTATACCACCTGCTGCAAAATTTATTACTGGAAGTTTACCCTTTTCTGCCACATATTCTACTAAATTAAATGGTGCTCCCATTTCTTTAGCTGCAGTCATTAACTCTTCTTTTGGCGTAAGTTGCAGTTTTCTCATTTCTGAGCTTATAGTTCTCATATGTCTTACCGCTTCCACTACATTTCCTGTACCTGCTTCCCCTTTAGTTCTTATCATAGAAGCTCCTTCTCCTATTCTTCTTAAAGCTTCTCCCAAATTTCTTGCGCCACAAACAAAAGGAACTTTAAAATCTTTTTTATTTATATGGAACAAATCATCTGCTGGTGTTAAAACTTCACTTTCATCTATATAATCTACTCCTATAGCTTCTAATATTTGAGCTTCTACAAAATGACCTATTCTAACCTTTGCCATAACCGGTATTGAAACTGCATTTATTATTTCTTTTATCATCTTAGGATCGGAAGTTCTAGCTACTCCCCCTTGTTTTCTAATGTCTGATGGAACCCTTTCTAATGCCATAACAGCTACAGCCCCAGCTTCTTCTGCAATTTTTGCTTGCTCTGGGTTCACAACATCCATTATAACTCCACCCTTAAGCATTTGAGCTAAATTTTTGTTTAATTCATGTCTCTTTTCCATAAATATATCCCCCTTTTATGCATTTTCAAATTAATCAATATCATTATTTCATAAGATTAGCAACACCTCAATTGTATCCATACATTTAAAATAGAGATTATTTTTTTCTACTTAGTGCTAAAACTATTCTTACGATTTCCCTTATGGATCTTTCACTACTAGATTCAAAATAGAATTTCACCTCCAAATTCCTCTCACTACTAGGTGTACATAAAAAATACTTTTAGAAATTATATCAATTTCTAAAAGTATTTTTAAATAATTATTTAGAATCCATAATAAATTTATTTTTAACACCTTGAGTATACATATTAATATTAATTGCAAAAAATAAAACATGGATAAACCTAAACATTTCTATTTTTTATAAGGAAATATGAATTCTGGAGTACTCTTATCAATAATTTTAAATTCATAGCCTTGATTTTTATAAAAATTAATTATATCTGGTAAAGCTCTACAGGTATTTTTATTTAAATGATCACAATGCATGAGTAATATAATTTTAGATAATGGTTTTTTTCTTTTAGTTCCCTCTTTATAAAATTTACTTACAGGTGCCTTAGGATTTATACCATCTGTTAATGCCATATTCCAGTCGTATATTTTAAAACCTTTCTCTTCTAATTCCTGTTTAAATTCTTCATCTAACCTTTTTACACTTCCCCCAGGAAATCTAATTATATTAGTTTTAACTTCTGTGGCCTTATAAATTTCATTTTGGCATTTTAACATTTCATCTATAAAAACTTTGTTATTTTGATAGATAGTCTTATAATTATGACTATATGTGTGTAAACCTAAACTATGCCCTTCTTTAACTATTTTTTTTAGAACATCCTCTCTACCCTCAATATATTTTCCTATTATAAAAAAAGTAGCTTTTACGTCATTTTCTTTCAGCACATCAAGTATATCTTCTGTAGTTTTATCACTAGGACCATCATCGAAAGTTAAATAAATTTCTTTCTTATCACTTATATCTTCTTTCTTATCAGCCTTAACTTTATAGTTAAATGCAATGAATCCACTAAAAATTAAAGTTAAAAATAAGAGTAAATAAATAGATCTTTTAAGTTTAGTATTCATTTAAACATATACCTCCTAAATTTTTGTTATATTAGTTATTTAGGATTACTCTATTTTTTAGTATTAGTATTATTAATTAAATTATTCTCTTTTAATTTTTCATTATAAATAAAAAACTTATATATTATGTAAAATGTTATTTAAACAAACTTAACAATTCTTAATTTATTTTATTCAAAGAGTCTTTAAGAAAATCTCATGTTTGAGCTATAGTGAATTCGGAATTTTTAGGATATTTCAATAAAATGAGTTTAGATTTGTTAGTATAGTAGATTAGGATTTATAGCAATATATGACTTTATTATATCAAAAAATAACAAAAGCTAAGAAACAAATAAAATTCACCTCTTAGCTTCTAAATTCTCTAGTAATTCCCCTTTAAACAACTAAAATTAAAATAATTTATTTTTTACTTTTAGCTATCTCGATATTAACTTTTCTTCTATTTAATTTTTTACCTGAGCATTTATTTATTATTTTTTCTGCAGTGTTTGATGATACATCCATAAAAGTAAATTTATCTAATATGTCTATATCTCCAATTTCATGATTTCTTACAGAAGCTTCATCTTGAATAAATGTTAATAAGCTTTTTACATTTATACTATCTTTTCTTCCTACACTTAAGAATAATCTTACTGGCACTTCTGCCTCTAATTTATCATTTGTATAGTCAAAGCTCATTTCTTTACTAAATAACATTTCCATTAAAGCTGCTGACACTTCAGATAAATCAAAGTTTTGTTCTAAAGTTTTTACCATTGGCATAAATTTTTCATATTTGTTTTCTTCTATTTTAGAAGTTATATCATTTAATAAATTATCGTATTTCTTTTCTAATATATCCTCTAAAGTAGGTAATTCTTTTTTGGTGATTTTGCTCTTAATTATTCTTTCTATTTGTCTAATAGAAGATACTTCTCTAGGGGTAACTAAAGAATAGGCTGTTCCTTCTTTATCAGCTCTTCCTGTTCTTCCTATTCTGTGAACATAGGATTCCGCATCTTGAGGTATATCATAATTTATTACATGAGATATATTTTCTACGTCTATACCTCTAGCCGCTACATCTGTTGCAACTAAAAAGTTTAAGGTAGCTTTTTTAAATTTTTTCAAAGTATTTATTCTTTGATTTTGGCTCATGTCTCCATGCATACCTTCTACATTGTATCCCTTTGATTGCATAGCTTCAACTAATTCATCAACGCCTCTTTTTGTTCTACAAAATATTATAGCACTTTCTGGTTCTTCTGAATCTATTATCCTACATATAGCTTCTAGTTTATCCTTATTTTTCACTGCAAAATAATGTTGTGCTATTTTATCTACTGTTAAAGATTTTTTTAATATAGCTATATGCTCTACATCTTTTTTCATGTAGTTTAAAGCTAATTTTTTAATGGGTGCTGGCATTGTAGCTGAAAAAAGCATAGTTTGTTTTTCTTCAGGAGTACTTGCCATTATAGTTTCTATATCTTCTATAAATCCCATATTAAGCATTTCATCTGCTTCGTCTAAAACTAGGAAATCAATACCTCCAAGTTTTAAAGTTCTTCTATTAATATGGTCTAATACTCTTCCCGGAGTCCCAACCACTATATCTACTCCACTTTTAATATCTTTTATTTGTCTTTCTATAGACTCTCCTCCATAAACAGGAAGTACCTTTGTTTTACTATATTTAGATAATCTCTTTAACTCATCCTTTATTTGAAGGGCTAATTCTCTTGTAGGCGTTAATACTAAAGCTTTTACGCCTTTTTTCTTTCCTTCGTCACATAAAGTGCTTATTACAGGAGCTCCAAAAGCTAAAGTTTTGCCTGTTCCTGTTTGAGCTTGAGCTATAACATCTGCTCCTTCTAATACTACTGGAATTGATTTTTCTTGTATTGCAGATGGAGTTTCAAATCCCATATGTTGTATAGCTTTTAGTACATCTTCATTTAAGTTTAAATTTTCAAAGTTTTTATTTTCCATATAATGTTCCTTTCTGGTTGTTAATTAAAAATGGCTGTTGACATATAATCAACAGCCAATAAAAAATCTTTTCTAATTATCTAAAAGATCTGTTGTTGTTTCTAGCTTGTTTTCTAGCTCTTCTACAATCTGGGCATCTTTGTGGTTCGTTTTCGAATCCCTTTTCTTTGTAGAATTCTTGTTCTCCTTCTGTGAAAACAAATTCTTTTCCGCAATCTTTACATGTGATATTCTTATCTGCCATTTGTATATCTCTCCTTTTTTAAGAAAAATTATTTTAATTTAATAAACAAAAATCTATACTTCTTAAAAAAGAAGAACCTAGTTTTTATCTTATTAAATCACCTTCTATAGAATAGCATAAATAAATTTTATATGCAATATATTTTAAAATTATTTATTTTAAAGCTGTTTTTTAAATATGTTTTTTATGGTATAATAATAAACAATTATTATCCATTAGTATATATTCATTTTTTTTAAATTATCTGTATTTTATTTTTTACTTAATTATTAATATTATACACCTATTTCAATAATTTTTAATTCTTAATATTTTGCCCCCTACATAAAAAATTTCTGTTCTAATTGTTATAATTGTATTATAAAAGTATTTATTTTAAAAACATACATAATATAAATATACAATTATATAAATTTTTCAATTTATATATTTTTAAGGAGGTTACATTATGAAAAGAAATAAGAATACTATAGGTAAAATTCTAGGTGCTACAATAGCTGTAGCAAGTTCTGTATTTATAGCTAAAAAACTTAACAACAAACGTAAAAAAAATAATTTTGAAAAAATGGAGTATAATAAAGCTTTTAAAAACAAAATTCATAACATAAAAAATGAAGGGGATAACCTCAAAAATAAAATAAGAGATAAAGGAAAGAATATTAAAGAAAATTTAAAAGATAAATCTGAAAAAACAGAAGGAAAACTAAATATAACTGGCGAAGATATAAATAACATATATGAAGAAGGTAAAAATGAATTCCAAGAAACTCTAAAGGAAACTATGGAAGATTCTAGGGATTTTTATGAGGATTTAAAGTAATGCCCAAAGGATCTTTATGAGGATGTTAAAGAAGATTCTAATGATTTTTATGAAAACATAAAAGAAAAAACTGAAAATAAGTATAAAGAAACTAAATAATTTATTAATTTTAAAATTTAGCTATTAAAAAGCTATATATTTGTAACCCCATATTACAAATACATAGCTTTTTAATTTTTATATTTTAAATTTAGAAATTGAGTTTATTAATTTTTCGGAATTAGACATAGATTCTTCTGACTTACATTTAACATTGTTGCTTTCTTCCAATATATCATTTGCACTTTTAGCTATATTACTTGTACCATCTGCTGCTTCATTAGCGGCTATAGTTACACTATCTATAGATTCTATAACGTTTTTCATAGAGGCTAAGACTTCTTCTGTAGTTGAACTTATATTTTCAGATACAACCTTATAGTATTCTGCATCACTACTATACATTTCACCTATTGTAACTAAATTCTCATAGTCTTTTACTACTTTTCCATCTATAAATGTCAATATCTTATTAGAATTGTTTGCTAAATTTTCTACTGCGCTAACTACAATTTTTGTAATCTCTTGAATTTCATTAGCTGTATTATTAGATTCTTCTGCCAGTTTTCTTATTTCCTCTGCTACTACTGAAAATCCTTTTCCTGCTTCCCCTGCTCTAGCAGCTTCAATAGCAGCATTTAAAGCTAACAGATTAGTTTGTTCTGTTATTTTAAGTATTGCTTCTGACAATACATTAATTTTTTCTACTGATTTTGATTTTTCTATAGCTTCACTTAATTCTTTTTCATTAGTTTTATACAAATTAAAGGCTTCTTTCCTAGAGTTTTCAGCATCTTTTTTTAATTTATTTGCTTTATTGCTTATATCATCAGATTTTTTATAGGTTTCTCCTATTTTATTAGCTATTACTTCTATAGACTTTTCTATTTCATTAGCTGTAGCGTTTATTTCTTCTGCTGAAGCTGCGGTCTCCTCCATTGCCGCGGATATTTCTTCTGTAGTTGATGTAACTTGCTCTACATTTGATGATAATTTGTCTATAAGTATAAATACATCTTCATTAGACTTTATAGAATCTTTTGAATCACTAATTACTTCCTTTAATATATCCTTTATGGCTATTTGCATATATTCTAAATTATTAAACATTTGCCCTAATTCATCTTTTAGTTTTAAATATTTAGCATTTAACTCCTTATTAAAATCTCCCTGAGACATATTTTTAAGATATTCATTAAAGGAATATATATTTTTGACTATGCTATTACCTATAAAATTAAATAATATTATTCCTATAATTAATACAATTAATATAATCAAAAGAATGTAACTTAATATTTTCCAAACTTCTTTTTTAATAGCTTCTTTTTCTACCCCTATAAACCACATACCTATAATTTTAGAATTAGAATCTTTTATAGGTTTATAGTAAGTTAAAACATCCTTGCCAGCTACCTTCGCAGTACCCTGGAACTCCTCACCTTTATCTAAAACCTTTTCTAATACCTCTTTTGAAGCCTTAGTTCCTACAGCTCTTTTTCCATCACTACTAATTACATTTGTAGATACTCTAGTGTCCTTCATAAATATAGTTACTAAGCTTCTTGTTTGTTCTTTTATGTTATCAACCACATAAAAATTATTATTAATTAATTCTTCTCCTTTATAAAGTTTATCTCCTTTTATATTCCATTTACCAGGATACTTTGAATCTAAATAAGAGTATCCTAAATTAGCATTATCTTTTATATTTTTCAAAAAACTTTTATTTGCCATGTTATTAACTGTAATATAAACCGTTGAAAACATAATTATACAAAATAAAAAAAGTATTATTGAAAAAGACAGTACAAGTTTTTTTCTGAGTTTCATATCCCACCTCCTAATTATATATAAATTATTTTCCTAGTAATTTATACATATAATATCGAATTAATTATCATATTTTTAATATATAGGTTTTAATTTAAAATTTTGTTTTAAATTAAAAAACATTATGAAATTAGTTTAAAACTAATTTCATAATGTTTTTATTTTAATAGTTTAAAAAATAAGAGCTTAATTTATTTTAAACAACAATTACTGGCACTTCAGAAGTTTTAACTACTTTGGTAGTCACAGAACCCTTCATTTTTTCTAAGCCTTTTCTATTAGATTTAGCCATAACTATCATATCAAAATTATCTTTTTCTGCTTTTTCTACTATTTTATCCGCTGGTATCCCAAAACATGAATACATTTCATATTCATATCCAATATTTTTAATCTTTTGTTTTGCTTCCTCCATAACCTTTTCACTTTTACTTTTAAGTTTGTTAATTTGTTGTTGAATTAAAAAAATATTATTTACTTGAACTTCTTTAACATTTATTAAAGTAACTTCCACCTGTTTTTTATCAAACATATTTTTTAATAAATTTAAAGAATAATTGCTTCTTTCAGATGAATCCACTGGAACTAAAACTTTTAATTTTTCCATCTTATATACACCTCTTTATATAATAATATTGAAATTTAGATGAAAGCTATTTGTTATATTATTAACAATATCCTTGTTATTATATTAACATACTATAAGTATAATTTCAACATATTATCTAAATAATATTATATTAATTATGTTTAGCATATTATTTAAAACAATTTGCAATAAAATATGATTAAAATAGCAAAAAAGCAATCCTCTTATTCATCATATATATCAACAGTTTACTCTTGTTTAAAAAAACTTATTATTTATTAAAAAGTTATATATCATATGAAATTTTAATATGTTATAGGAAAAGTCTATTGTTTAACTTGTATTATTTATTGTTTATATTTTATATTAAATTATTAAAATTCAACAATATAATCAATAAATTATGTTATTTTTTTATCTATTAATTATCTAAAAATTATACTACTCTCTATTAATCAAAGAAACCTAATCTTAAGTACCAAACCAATTTTAATAATAACTAGAGTTATGTAATTTCCTTACTCACCGAAGCAAAAAGATATCATTTCCTTTAAATAGAGAACCAAACTCTATGATTCTTACACAGAGTTAAAACTTGATGTGAATTCCTTAAAAAGTACTGATTTAATATGAAATGCTACTCAGTTGAAAAATAAAACTAAGTTTAAGCTTATATTTTGTTATATTTAGACTGTTTTTCTAATATATTCTATTGACATAGTTTTTGTAATATATTAAAATCTTTGCATACCCCATATGGGTATATTATTATTTTTTATGAGGTGATTAAATGAAATTTTCTTTTTTTAGTTTTTTGAAAAAATATAGTTATATTATTCTTATATTTTTTATAATAGCAGGTATGTTTAATCCTACAATAGCTTTGACAGCTATTATTTGTATGCTAGGTCCTATTTTCTTAGCCATTTTAGGTAAAGGAAGGTTTTGGTGTGGAAATATATGTCCAAGAGGTAGTTTCTTTGACAATGTTCTAATTAATTTTAGTAGAAAAAATAAGGTTCCTAAATTTCTTAAATCTAAACTTTTCAGAACATCTGTTATTATATTTATGTTTTATATGTTTGGAAGTGGAATATATAAAAACTGGGGAAATGCTGTAGGTATAGGTATGGTTTTTTATAGAATGATTGTAGTTACAACCTTTATAGGTATTATATTAAGTTTTTTCTATAATAATAGAACGTGGTGTAACTTTTGTCCTATGGGAAGTATTGCATCTCTAATATCTTATTTTAAAGAGGATAGAAAAAAATTAACTGTATCTTCAAGTTGTATTTCTTGTAAACTTTGCAAAACAACTTGCCCTATGGGTATAGTTCCTTATGATTATAAAGGAAATCCAATTGAGCATCCTGATTGTATCCAATGTGGAAAATGTATAAATATTTGTCCTAAAAATGCCATAAGATAATGAAATTCAAAATATTGTATAAGAATCTATAAATGAGAAATTTTATAAATTTCTACATAGTAAGATTAAATGGATTTATCACTAAATAAATTTATATTTAATGATAAACCCCTTATTTTTTATATACTCTTTCTAGATCCTTTATATATTTTTCTTCCATTTTTATAATATCCGTTAATATTTTATATTCATAACTATCCCCATCTCCATTTTTTTGTATCATTCTACCTCTTATATCTATAAATAGTGCTCTTATATCCTTATTCATATTTAATACACATTCTATAAATTCTTTTATGGTTTTATCTTTATAACAATTTGTTGAGATTTTATTATTAAACTGAGCAATTAAAGAAGATATCTTATCATATATATATAAATCTATTTCTTTTATTTTTTCTTTATTTAGCCTGATTTTTAATGAATGATAATAATCTATCTTTTCCTTTTCATATTTCATAAATATCTTGGAAAATATTTTGAAAGAATTAATATCATCATATTCTTTATTCATATCAATATATATTTCAATAACCTTATTCCCTGTATCTATAGCTCTATCTATTAAATCTACAATATTGTATGCCACTTATTGCCTCCTAAATAAAATTTTAAAATCCCCTTACTTTATTGTAAAATTTTTTAAGCCTAATAAATATTTTATTATTTTTTATCTAGTATTATTTCAAATTTAAATATTCTTCTCTTTTAAAAAATACTTAAATCTAATTGCTTTGAAAGCTCTTCTAATATCTTAATTCCAGCTATACTATTACCTTTTTCATCTAAAGCTGTACCTAGAACTCCTATACCCATTCTTCTTGGAGCACAGGCAAGTATGCCTCCTCCAACTCCACTTTTAGCAGGTATTCCAATATGTACAGCAAAATTTCCTGATGCATCGTACATACCACAGGTCACCATTATAGTTTTTACAATTCTAGCCACATACCTTGGAACTATTCTATCACCAGTATAAGGAGATACACCATCATTGGCCAACATAACTCCTATTCTAGCTAAATCTTTACAAGTAATTTCTATGGAACATTGTTTAAAATATACATCTAAAACTTCTTCTACATTCCCCTCAAGGGCTCCTGTACTTTTCATAAAGTAAGCAAGTGCTCTGTTTCTGTGTCCCGTTTCTTTTTCAGACTCATATACATTTAGATTTATATCAATGTTATTGTTACCACTTATTTTTCTAGTAAACTTTAAAATTCTTTCAACCTTTTCATCAGAATCTTTTCCAGCTACCATAAAAGCTACAACTATAGCACCGGCATTTATCATTGGATTTATAGGTTTCTGAGATTCTTTTGCTTCTAAATTTACTATAGAATTAAAAGCTGTTTCTGTAGGTTCCATTCCTACCTTTGAAAAAACATAATCCTCTCCATTGTCTATTATAGCTAACATTAAGGTTACTATTTTTGATATACTTTGAATTGTAAATTTGACTTCAGCATCTCCTTCCCAATATTCCTCTCCCCCTAAGGTACATACAGAAATGCCTAATAAGTTTTTATTCATTTTAGAAAGTTCGGGAATATATGAAGCAACCTTTCCTTCCCCTATCCACTTTCTATTATTTTCTATAATCGTCCTAAGTAGTCTGTTCATATATGTTTCTCCCTAATCCTTATAATATTATGTTATATAATAATTATACATGTTTTATATAATTTTTTTAAGCTAATTTTTGTTTTATAAAAATTATATTAATATATTTTTAGAATTATTAAACTTACTTTAATATAATCTTATACTACAAATAACTTTTAATACTTAAAAAATTTTATAAATTCCTATAAAATAAAATATACCCTATAAAATAGATTCCTTTTTACTCATCTATTCTACAGGGTATATTATTATAAAGTTAAATATTTTCACATTAAAATTTAATTTTAAAACAATATTATTCTACATAAATTAATTGCCACTATTTATTACTACATATAAAATAATTTTTATTTATTTCTAAAATAAATACTTACTATCCTATTACATAAACTTTTACAGTTCTTCTTCCCCAACTATTACATTCAGCCTCTGAATTCATAAATAAATCTATTCTATTACCTTTAATAGCACCACCAGTATCATGGGCAATAGCATATCCATAACCTTCCACATACACTCTAGTTCCTATACTTATTACTCTAGGATCTACAGCTATGGTACTATATCCATTAGGATTTCTACTTGTTCCGTTTCCTGAAGCAGTTATGCCATCTCCTGCATATGCAGTTGCTTCCATTACCATTACTTTCGAATAGGACGTAGAGTTTGATTCTCCTCGAGATAAAGTTTCCCCATTTGAACTGTTGCTATTATTAGATGCAACCTCTTTAGCTTGCTTACTATTCTCTTCAGCTTCTTTAGCTCGTTTACTATTCTCTTGAGCTTCTTTAGCCTTTGCAGCTTCACTAGCTACTATTTGATTTTCTTTTTCTTTTACGTTACTAAGAGCTTTCTTTTCTTCTTCTACACTCTTATTAAGCCTCAATAAAGTAACTTCATTGCTCTTCTTTAAGGATACTAATTTATTTTTCTCTTGGTCTAAGTTTTCTTTTTCCTTTACTATAGCTTCTTTTTCTTCCTTTAACTTAATAACAACATTTTTATCAAATTTCATTATTTTTGAAACTGTATCTATCCTTGACATAAAATCACTTAAACTTTCTGAGGCGAAAAGTATATCTAGGTAGCTATCTCCACCACTTATATACATAGCCCTTACTCTTTTCCCAAATAGTTCTTCTTTGGCTTTTACGTTG
>Ga0129306_1002010_pt1 | contig 19822 bp, 19 predicted proteins | sample P827metagenome_FD_94438 | JGI IMG/M metagenome (GOLD analysis project Ga0129306, IMG submission 94438) | Capybara group fecal microbial communities from Wisconsin, USA - P827 metagenome | ecosystem: Host-associated > Mammals > Digestive system > Large intestine > Fecal | place: USA: Wisconsin... | reverse complement strand
TACGGGCTCCTTCTCGAGGATGATTTCTTCACGGCTCTTTTCGATGTTGATTACGGTTTCGAAAAGGTTTCTGGAGCCGTCCTGAATGAACTGACCCATTGAGTGAAGGTCTGTGGTAAGGTCTACGCTTGCGGGGAAGATACCCTTCTGATCCTTTCCTTCGCTCTCGCCGTAAAGCTGCTTCCACCATTCGGAAACGTAGTGAACTGCGGGCTCGTAGTTTGCAAGGATCTCGATCTGCTTACCCTTACGAAGAAGGATGTTGCGGACTGCCGCATATTTAAGAGCATCGTTATCTGCAAAATCGGCTTCAAGAGCGTTCTTTCTGGCGCTTCTCGCACCTTCCATAAGCTTGTCGATATCTGCGCCGCTGACTGCGATGGGAAGAAGACCCACTGCGGTAAGAACGGAGAAACGTCCTCCTACATCATCGGGCACAACAAATTCCTCATAGCCTTCCTCGTCGGCAACCTTCTTAAGAGATCCTCTTGCTTTGTCCGTGGTAGCATAAATCCTCTTAGCTGCCTCAGCCTTACCGTATTTTTCTTCAAGCATCTTCTTGAATACACGGAAAGCAATGGCGGGCTCGGTGGTGGTACCGGACTTGGAGATCATGTTGATGGAAAAGTCCCTGTCGCCGATGACATCCATAAGGTGTCTGATATAGGTGGAGCTTATGGAGTTACCCACAAAGTAAATTTCGGGAGTCTTGCGCTGTTCTTTGCTCAGCTTGTTATAGAAGCTGTGACGAAGAAACTCGATGGCTGCTCTGGCTCCGAGATAGGAACCGCCTATACCGATAACAAGCAAAACATCGGAATCGGACTTGATCTTGGCTGCCGCTTTCTTGATACGCGCGAACTCGTCCTTGTCATAGTTTTCGGGAAGATCGATCCATCCGAGGAAATCGTTGCCGGCACCGGTCTTGGAAACAAGAAGGGCCTTGGCGTCTTCCGCCTGCTTCTTCATACTGTCGACTTCGTGGCTTCCGATAAAGCCCGAAGCTTTGGAATAATCAAATGTTACTTTACTCATTTACGCCTCCTGTAAGTTGCGAAAACATCTTTTAAAAGTCACTGTCAGTTTAGCAAAGATTCCCGTGGTTTTCAACACCTTAGGTGTCGACAGCGTTTTAAAATGTGCTATAATAATGTTCAATCGCAAAAAGGAAGAATACCATGCATCATTTTAAACCCCAGGGAATATGTGCGGTCGGAATAGACTTTGAAATTATGGACGGCAAAGTTGCCGATGTGAAGTTCACGGGCGGCTGCGACGGAAATCATAAAGGACTTAACGCTTTGATCAAAGGAATGGATATTAACGAAGCGATTGAACGCCTCCGCGGAATCACCTGCGGACCCAGAAACACTTCCTGCCCCGACCAGTTATCCAAGGCACTTGAAGCATACGTTAACGGACAGGTATAAGAAATGAGCAAAAGAATCGTATTGACGGGAGGCGGCACCGCGGGCCATGTAACCCCGAATCTGGCGCTGCTGCCGGAACTTAAAAAAGGGGGATATGAGATCTTCTACATCGGTTCCGAACAGGGAATCGAGAAAAAACTGGTGGAGGACGCGGGGATCACCTATTACGGAGTTTCCACAGGAAAGCTCAGACGGTATTTTGACCTTAAGAACTTCACCGATCCCGTAAGAATAGTAAAGGGCTTTTTCCAGGCAAAATCGATTCTAAAAAAGTTAAAACCCGATGTAGTTTTCTCAAAGGGAGGTTTTGTGAGCGTACCTGTTGTACGTGCGGCTGCTTCCCTTAAAATACCCTGTATCATTCACGAATCGGACCTGACCCCGGGCCTTGCGAACAAGCTTTGCATCCCCGTTGCGGTAAAGGTTTGCTGTAATTTCCCGGAAACTCTCCAGTATCTGCCTTCTGACAAGGCCGTTGTCACCGGAACCCCCATACGTGCCGAACTGAGCGAAGGTATCGCCCGTGAAGGCCTTAAGCTTTGCGATTTCACCGAGTTTAAGCCGGTACTCATGGTCATGGGCGGCAGCCAGGGCGCCCGCAGCATCAACAACGCAATACGCGCTTCCCTTGACAAGATCTTAAACGATTTTCAGATCATCCATTTATGCGGCAAAGGTAACCTTGACCCCTCTCTTGAGGGCATCCGCGGATACAAACAATTTGAATATCTGGACGAGGATCTGAAGCATGCTTTCGCTGCAGCGGACATAGTTGTTTCCAGGGCCGGCGCCAATGCCATATGCGAACTCATCGCATTAAAAAAGCCGAATCTCCTTATTCCGCTTCCCACTAACGGAAGCCGCGGAGACCAGCTTTTAAATGCCGCTTCTTTTGAATCCCAGGGATTTTCTCTGGTGCTTAAAGAAGAGGACCTGACCGAAGAAACACTTCTTTCGGGTATTCAGGAAGTTTACTGCAACCGCCAGTCCTATATCGAAGCCATGAGCAAAACAAGCCAGATAAAGTCGGTTTTGACGATTTTAAAGCTCATCGAAGAGCAGGCTACGAGAAAATAATCGATAAAATAAAAAAGGGCGCACCGCCCTTTTTATTTTTCATCACGGACCAGATATTTAGGTCTGTTTTTGGTTTCCATATAAGTCTTTGCAAGATATTGTCCTATGATACCAAGACAGAACATCTGGATCCCCGCTATCAAAAGTATGATACATACAAGCGAAGGCCAGCCGCTGGTAGGATCTCCGAAAACGAGGGCCCTCACAAAGATAAAAATCAGCATCACAAAGGCAATAAAGCACATAATTACGCCGAAAAATGCCGCTATCGAAAGAGGAACGGTGGAAAAGGAAACGATACCTTCGATGGCATAGGCAAACAACTTAAAGAAAGACCACTTGGAGTCCCCTCTGGCTCTCTCCACATTTTCAAAGGCGAGCCATTTCTTTTTAAATCCTACCCAACCGAAAATTCCCTTGGAAAAACGATTATACTCTCCCATGGAAACTATGGCCCTTACCATCTGACTGTTCATCATCTGGAAATCTCTGGCGCCTTCGACAATATCTACGGAGGTCATTTTCTTCATCAGCCTATAAAAAAGCCTTGAAAACCAGGATCTGATACGCTTCTCGCCTTTTCTGTCGGCACGTCTCGTGGCGATGCAGTCATATTCTCCGCTCTCAATGTCCGAAAGCATCTGAGGCAGAAGCTCCGGGGGGTCCTGTAGATCCACATCCATGATTACCGCATAATCACCGGTGACACGCTCAAGCCCGGCATATATTCCCGCTTCCTTTCCGAAATTCCTGGAAAAAGAAACATAGCGGACTCTCTGGTCCTTAGCATTCAGCTCCCTGATTCTGTCAATTGTGGCGTCCTTCGAACCGTCATCGATGAAAATAAATTCAAGCTGGGCTCCGTTAAGACGATCCTCCTCATTGCAAACGGCTTCGTAAAAGGGCACGATATTCTCTTCTTCGTTTAAACATGGTACAATAATCGACAGTTTTTTCATGATATTGTCTTCCGCATTCTCTATGCTACGAGAAGATAAACAGTTTATCCAGCTCGCGCAGGGCATTGAAGTCGCCCTTAATGCTCATTTCACCGGCCATAAAAGCTCTCTGGAAAGTTCCGCTTCCCTTTACGAGACTTGAGAGTCTTTCCTTTGAAACGGTGATCTCAACGTCCACCTTGGGCGCTTCTTTATAGATCATCTTAAGTTCAAGCCCCTCGATCACCATGTAGAGGGGTAATTTTTTGCCTTCGATATGGAAAAGATAGGAGGCATCGATGCCGGGCTCGGGATGAAAGGCCTCCTCGAATTCCTTGATGAATTCGTTTGAATCATCCTTTTCATCGCTTCCCATCATGTCTTTAAACATCTTGGTAAGCTCGGAAATATCCTCTTTCTGACGCTGAACGTAAGCATCATCCGAAGCATACTTGGAAAGCTGCTCGGTTTCCTGCGGCGTCAAATCAATGTTCTTGGTCATATAGACCTTCTGTTTAACGGCCTGGTTACTTGCGGGAAGCGAAGGCACCTTCTGATTGATGGTGCGATACATGTTCTCGGCCTTGCGCTCGATAAGTTTAACGTAATCGTCATTGTTTTCAAGGATCTCAACATCCTCAATATATCCGCACATACCGCTGCAGGGCTTTCCGCCGAGGATCTCCCATGCGGTGGCAAGATTAAGTTTTCCCTCTCTCTCACCGTAGGTAGTGGCCATTACGATGGGGCACATGTAAAGTTTGCTTATTTTTTCTTTGTCCCCGTAGAGCCAGCAGGCATCAAGAAAAGTCTGCATATATCCGCCGATCCCGTACCATTCCACTGTGGTTGCAAGAATGATCCCGTCCGCGTTCTTCATGGTCTGGGGAAGAGTCGTTATGGTGTTTTTCAACTCGTGCAGGTTGAATCTCTCCACAGTAACGTGAAGTTCCTCCAGCACGGTCTGCATCTTGTTGATCACGAAGAGGGTCGGATCGTCAATCAAGCCCCTTCCGCCGTAGTAAATGTTAATCTTCATCTTTTGCTGTACCTCTTTATCAGGCAATATATGATTCCAAACGCAAATCCGGTCAAAACTCCGCCGATATGGGCCCAGTTGGCAACGTTGGTCGCCCTGAAACCGGAATAGATACTGAGTCCGAGCATGATTATCATTCTCGGAAGTTTAAGGGTTTCTCCCCTGATCCTCTTAAATAATACAAGAGCCACCAAAGTTCCGAGAACTCCGAAAACCGCTCCGCTGGCACCTATGATGAGAACCGGTTCTCCGGTAACCACCTCACTTGCGAATGTAAGCAGGCAGCCTCCGATCCCCGAAACAAAATACATCAGGGAAAAAGAAACCGTTCCCAGAGCCCGTTCCGCCATCTCTCCCGCGAAAAACAGAAGGAGCATATTGTTGAAAATATGACCCGCATCAGCGTGGAGGAACATGGAAGAAAATATCCTGTACCACTGACTCGGATCTTTAACGAGAGTCAGTCCGACGGCACCTTTATTATATAACAAATCTCCGGTGAAAGTACATACGATAAAGACCAATATATTGGCAATTACAATAAAAGTAACAGCCTTCGGAAGATTCTTTAAAAACCCGAGGATCAACTCCTTCGGACTTTTATGAGATATGCCTGCCTCCGCTTTCGCGGGCCGCATCTCTTCCTCGGTGATATCGCTTTCAATAAGGCGTTTAAGACCGTAGAATTCCTCGACCTGAGTGTCGTAGATTATGAGTTTATCGGCGGTTTCTTCGTAAATCCAGGCAAAAGGATCGTCGACACAAACCTGACGTGCCACCGTCATTTGCTCGATATAATCGGGAGACATTTCATCAATACAAAGAATCGTCAGGAAGTGGGCACTCTTTCCCAGCCGGTCCAGATTTCCGACGATTTTTTCTTTGAAGGAACGCATGGTTTCCTGCTCATAGCGAATCGCATCAATGCATACCACAACGTTCACAATGTTCGGGAGAAATTCGCAGAACACGCGATATGCCTCGTATTGTTCTCCCGAACTCATATTAAGATATCCGCCCTTCATCAGGCGATACTCCAGTTTTTCCGCCATAAAAGTCCCTTTTCAATCTATTTAATTCTATCAAGGGACCTTGGTTTTTTCAATAAAGAATGGACATATATATATTCGTTCCGATCAGGAACAGACCAAGCAAACACATAAATACCGCACCGCATTCCTTAAAGGATGGGATATAGGCAGGCAGCTTCGGCCGAAGCTCAACGGAATCCCGGGGGGGTTCTTTTAAAGGCTCGTTAACGGTTTCGAACGCAGGGTCCCGCACCACGGTTTTTTCCGCATTAACATCCGAAATCTGCACCCCTCTCAATTCACCCGTCAGCGTTTCATAGAGAGTCGAAAAATTCACATTTCCGAAAGACGTCATATCATACATTCCGAAAACACACTCTGTAAGCACCTCATCCGAAGTGTTTATTTTTCCCATAAGAAACCTGAGCAGATCCCTTGCAGGCTCATTTTCACCCTCTTCCCTGTCTTTGGGAACGCAGATAAATTCATAGCTTCCGTCCTTTAAATTCCTGTAGATCATTTCGGGTCGCATGATAAGATTTCCTTCATCGATCAAAAAACGCTCGATGCCTGTGGAAACCTTCAGGATCTGCCTGAAAAGATCCTGAACATCTTCTCTTTCGGCCTGCTTTATCTCGTAATAATCGGACAGGGACTCCTTGTCGGTAACATCGAAATAAAGCTCTCTTTTCCCGTTGATCACACGGATCTGCATCGGGATGATTCCGTCGATACAGTTCGAAAGGAGCATCCGATACCTGAAATCATCGGATTTTTCCGCAAAATCTCCCGATATGATCAAATAGTTGTGATTTAATTCATGGATTTTTTTTGATTGAATCATTTAGTTTCTCCGCTTTCTGTATTAAATCTTCGGTAATTCGCATGACGTCGATCGGATCTGTCAAAGAAACGGTTTCTTCGTACTCGATTACCCTTTTTATGTTCTGCCAGATCGGATTGTTCCACTCACCGCTTACCTTCACGGTGAGACTTGAATAACCGCGTTTTACCTCTATTTTGAGGTCTTTCATCAAAAGATAAGGGTGATTGCTTAAATTAACCTCGTCGTTTCCGACCCTGATATCCGCAATCACGGCGTTCACGTCCTGCACTACCAATGCTTTGTCATAGTGGAAAATAACAAGAAACACCAGCGCAAATATAAGAAGCATCACGACCGGGACCAGTATCGCCGCCTCTACCGTGAGCATTCCGCAGGCTTTGGTGCGCTTCATATGATCCCGACCCCTACAAATCCGAGAACAAGAAAGGGTACAAAGGGTATTTGCTTTTTTCTTCCGGCTTTCTTTATTAAGATCAGGTAAAGTGCCACAGCTAACGAAAGCATCAGCGCAAAGAAAAGGACCAAGATTGAATTCCTGAATCCAAGGAAGCTTCCGATCAGTGCAAGAACCGCTCCGTCGGCAGGTCCGATGGCACCCTTTAAGACAAGTGAAAGAAGCATTAAACCTGCCCCCGGTATGAGTCCTGCCATCGTGTAGACCGGTGCGTTCTCAATGGCCGACAAACAGGTGATCCCGGAGATAACGCCGACTCCGACAAAAACAAGACTTACCCTTTTTTCTTTAATATCTCCGATGGCCATCGGAATCAGATAAAGGGACATCAAAAGCCACTTCCACAATTGATAGTTTCCGATATTTACGGACAAAATAGACATTTTCTTCTGCCTCCGACCTGGTTTTTCGGTATCTTGAATATTTCTGTGTTTATTTCATAACAGTTCCAGTCCGTGTGGTATCTGTTTCCGTAGGGTGTAATATACACTTCTCCCGCCGGGGACTGCTTTCCGCATTTCTCGCACGGGTAGTATTTCGCCCCGGAATTGTTTCTCTTATCTTTTACCCCATGCTCCGAAACCGCCGTGACGGTGACCTTTAAGGCCCTGCAGTTGTCGATCGTATGATAGACCTTTCCGTGTCTGGTGATATAAACAAATTCATCTGTTGATGGCTCATGGTTACAGCCTGTGTACAGCTTTGAGTAAAAACTGTTTTTTAAAAGGACTCCGCTTAAAAACGGCAGTTTTATCGGAAATTTGACCGTGTATACCGCAGACAGCCTCACTTCCCCGTCAAGATTGACGCGGCTCAGTTCGCAGATGAGGCCCGATATTTCTTTGTATGCCCCCGACTTTGAGATCGCGGTTCGAAGCATCAGTTCCGATGCCGCTCCCGAAGCTGCGAGGCTTGCAGCCTCCTTATTACCGGTCAAGTCAGAAGCAAACCGCTCGTATGCATAGGAGTAGGAAACGATTTTGTTTCCCGTCTTGTTCACTATGCCGCCGATTTCGGAATGGACGTAAAATAGCTCCATGATCCGGCAGATGAATATGAAAAACGTCAGTACCGCGGGCAGGATCAAAAGAGCCTCCACGGTAACGCTTGCTTTATGCTTTGAATTCATGATAAAGAGGGTAAAAACGATATTCTTTTCGCAGTGATAGAGTCTTTAGAAAGATAGATTCGGGGAGAGAAAGTGTTCGTTTTATTATTCGGTAAGTTCGTTAATATCCTGTGGGAGGTAAATGATACCGCGAAAAGAACATCGTTTTTACCCTCTATTTCACCTCCGTATCGCGGGTTCTCAATATTTCGTAATCATATCCGTACCCACTGAGCACAAAGGCTCTTACCGTCCATGCATCGAAGCAAAAGTCCATTCTGAAATACGGATTGTCATCGATCTTCCTTACATTTAATTCAAGCAGGTCCGTAAAACGCTCCGCCAAAACGTCATCCCCCACAAGAAGGATGAAAGCCCGCAGATAATCTTCATAGCTCAGTCCCTTCTCCTCGACTTGCCCTTCAAACCCGGAATTCATCACATCCGTGTAGAAATCGTCGGAGCCTTTCAGAAGAGGGACTCTTCCTCCCTTCAACAGAACTTTTACGTCCTTTAGGCTCTCTATGTATGCCCAGGCGGATGCAACCAGCACGGCCAGAGGCTCCTTTAATTCCGGAGAAAGCAGGATAATTGCTATAGCCCCCGTGATCATACGGATAATCCCCATCTTGAAGGAATCCTTGTATATGCTCGCAAAATTGGCCGCTTCCCGAAGAATCAGTATCCGATTCACTACGGAAGAAAGATTTTTTGCATCGCTTCCCGCCCCTTTGATAAGATATTCCGTTTCGTAGGAAAGGGCGGTCTCGTCATCTTTCGAAAGGTAGTTGGCGCACTTTTCTATCAGATATTCCTTGAAGAAAAGCCCGTCTGCAAAGCCTGTGTCATTGCTTTTGTAATTTCCTTTGTTAAGGTCCCGTTTTGAAGCCAGTGAAGAAGATGCGACCGCTTTTTTCGAGATTCCCGAAGTATCGGTCACAACCAGGGAAAGCATGCTGAAGGGAGAAACGCTTCCGTTTTCCGTAATCGCATTTTCAAGTTTGTCGGTCCACTTTTTGACCTCGTAGTTATCCTTCACTCCGGAAAGCTTATCCATGGCGTTTTCGATCTTCCCGTTAAGACCGTCTGCCGTCAGTTCGAATTCGTTGCAGGCAAAGGCTGCGTTATATAAAGCACTTATGTACTCCAAGCCATATTTTTGCTTCATGCAAAGGGCGGCCTGTTTTTTTACCGCATTGCAGTTGTCATCTGTCGCAAACCGGATGTTTACCGTTTCTGCAGATGTGCAATTCAGTTTTAAAAGATCCTTTCCGATTCCGAGCTCGTCGGGTTTTTCATCGAAATTGGCGTTCATGCAATCCCTGAAGCGCTCCTCGGACAGGACGACCGATTCCGTTTTTCCGTTGTACCCCGCATCCACAAATACGAGTCCGTACTTCTTCCAAAGAGTTTTCTGGTACTCACCGAAAGCAGATGTCATGGATATGTCGGCCGCCTCTTTGCACCGCATTCTCAAAGCATTCTCCCTGACCCCGTAAATCATCACCAGGAACAGGGACATGCACAGAGCCATGGCTATTGTAAACAGAACAGTGATATAACCCTTCTTCAAAGTTTATCCGTCTGGTCTGTGATCTTGTCAAAGAGTGAAGTGATAATGTTCGTTATCTGCTTCTTAAATATGATAACGAGTCCCACGAGAACAACAATGATGAGTATTATCTCGACTGTACCCATTCCGTCCTCTTCCTTCATAAGTTCCTTAAATCCTTTGCATTTCATGTTTTTTCTCCTTTGTTTACATGATTGAAATAAAAGCCGGGACCATGATTATCGCCATCATATCCGCAAGCAGCACCATCATCGGAAAAAGCAGCTTCGTTCCCGCTTCCTCCCCTGCCTTCACCGCCCGCTGTTTTCGTCCGGTAAAAGCATTTTCCGCCTCCTCACGTAAAAGATCCGCAAGCTTTGAGTCTCCGTTTTTTGTGTTTCTTCCAAGCAGCGCCGAAAACCTCACCGTTTCTTTGGTTTTCGTTCTCTCTCCGAATTCCCTGTAAACGGTTTCTTCGGATAGACCGCTCTTAAGCTCATTGATGAGAAATCCGATCTCCGCATACAGCGGGCGGTTTTCAAGCCCCGCGCGTTTTGCTTCCTCATAAACCATGGGCCAGATGTTCCTTATCGTCATTCCGGCCGACATATACATGGTGGTTTTTTGTAAAAGAAGGGGATAATCCGCCAAGATCTCCTTCTTAAACAGGGCTTCTTTTGTTTCCCTGTCTTTCTTAAAAGCAAAAAGAAGTAAAACACAGATCACCGGCGCACCCACCAGATACAAGGGGTTTCTCGGTTTTTTGCTGTAATTGTAGGTTACGATTTCTCCGTCCAGCCGTTCCGGGAGAGAAGCATAGTCGTCGGCACCGGGCATATTCATGGCATTCTCAAGCTCTTCAGCGATAAGTCCGACTACTCTTTCTCTATTCAGTTTTTCTTTTATCTCCTGACCCGGTTCGGCGTGGATCTTTATGCCAAAAGCCTCCGAAAAGGACTTATAGCCCACTGTAATGTAAACAGTCGTATCAAATATTTCCCCCGTGACAAGCTGTCCCTTTTCGTCTATAAAGCCGGGATCGTCACATTCAAATTCAAAGGAAAAGGGGTAACCCTTTAATTCCTTAAAATAGTTAAGATCCCCTGTGACCATGGAAATATCCTCATTTTTGCCAAGCAGCTTTGAAACCGAAGCCTCCTTACATTCTTCAAAAAGGATCAGCAATTCTTCCTCTGTGTAATCCGGAGGCTCCAGTGAAATCTCGATGGAGGAGACTTCCTTTTCACCATACTTTGCATCTATGACATATTCCGTGCTCTGCCCCTTTTTGTTTCCTACAAACAGCCTGTTTTCCGGTATCTTCGTTTGACTGCTGCCGGAAGTAAAATAGAGGATAAATCCGAGTAAAATAATCACTCCGCAAAGCAGGATCTTTTTCTTTCTTTCTTCTTTCAAACCCTGATCCTCATAAGCTTTTCGGCCATAAAGACCGCAAAGCCGTATACAAAGAGACACGCGGTCATAAATATCCGCCCGAACAGTCCCTCATACAAAACATCGAAATATCCCACGGAGGTTATCCCCAGATACATGAGGATAAAGAACGGCAGGACCTCCATCATTCGCAACTCCAGCTTTTTTTCTGTAATAAGCAGCTTGATTTCTTTGTCGACACGAATCTTTTCGCGAACGCCTTCGGCCGTAGTCCTTAATACCTCCGTGACATTTCCTCCATAGCGCTTTGCGCATTTAAGCACATCGGAAAAGGCCGCTATGTTCTCTTCCCCGCTTCTTTTGGCGAGGTCGTCTATTAAATCCTCAAGAGTCATGTTGACCCCGAGGCCTTTTCTGATAATCAGTATTTCCCCGGCCATTATGCTTTTATCCCTGTAGAAAAGCTTTAAATCCCTGTAGGCACCCAAAAACGCGTTTTCCATAGAATAACCTGCGTTCATTCCGTTACTGACACTGTAAAGAGTTTCGGCGAATTCCTCCGAGAGGCGCCGAAGTCTTTCCTGTTGCTTTATTCTCAAAAATCTTTTGTAAAACAGTACAAAACCCGGAAGCAGGACAAAGAAAGCGATGAATGACCTGTAAAAGAAGTATGATACCGCAGCGTCAAGACCTGCGTAGAGCGCTGCAGCCGTAAGAATTTCTGTTATACAGGGTTTGTATTCGATATATTTCATCTGAGTTCTCCCACCGCATCTTCGCCAAAAGCTTTGATAAGCTTGTCGACGTTTTTAAGACTGCCCGTCTTTTCAAGATGCGCGTTTTTAAGGGAAAACAGGACATTCAGAGTGATCTCCCCGTCCCTGATCCCCGTTATTTCCGTTATTTCCAGTACCTTTCGCGAACCGTCCCTGAGCCTTCCCAGATGAACGATAATGTCAATTCCGCTTGCTATCTGACTTCTCACGGCTCTTAGCGGGAGATCCGCCCCCGTAAGCACCATGGTTTCAAGCCTGCCAAGCATATCCGCGGAGGAATTTGCATGTCCCGTGGAGAGACTTCCGTCATGCCCCGTGTTCATGGCCTGGAGCATGTCCAGGGCTTCTTCCCCTCTGCACTCGCCCACCACGATCCTTTCCGGTCTCATTCTCAGGGCAGTTTTAATAAGGTCCCTGATGGTGACGGGCTTTGAATCGGGCGTATTTGAGACCCTTGCTTCGAGACGTACCAGGTTTTCGGCATGAAGAAGCCTTAACTCTGCACTGTCCTCGATGGTTATTATTCTTTCTTTCGGCGGAATATACTGCGATAACGCATTTAAGAATGTGGTCTTACCGGAACCGGTACCACCCGAAATAAAAATGTTGTAGCCTGCCTCAACGAGCCTTTTTAAAAAGGTCGCGGCTTCTGATGTGACGGACTTTAATTCAAGCAGACGTTCCATGGTTATGGGAACGGCCGGAAACCGCCTTATGGTAATGACGGGGCCTATCAAAGACACCGGGGGAAGCACGATGTTTACGCGTTCTCCCGAAGGAAGTCTCGCATCCGCAATGGGATTTGCTTCGTTGACGGCTCTGTTGCAGCAGGCTACAATCTGCTGAACTATGTCATCAAGGCGTCCGCCCTTTGTAAACTTTTTGTCGCTTTTTTCGACGATACCGTTTCTTTCGATGAAGATCCCTTCGGAGCCGTTAATCATGATCTCCGTCACCGAATCATCCTCAAGATACTCCTGGATAATATCCAGCTTTTTAAGGGAATAATAGATTTCCCTCCGAAGCTTTACCCTTTCGGGTAGCGAGATGGTTGCTTTTTCCGGGAGTAGCAAAAGCATATCGTCTATAAGTCCGAAAACCTCTTCGTCACCGGTTTCCTTCGAAAAATCCATGTGCTCGACCACAAGGCTTCGGACATTTTCTTTGGTTTTTTCAAATTCTGCGGGACTCATGAACCGATCTCCGTGTGATTCTTGATAAAGTCCGCAAGCTCTGAGTACGGAAGCATTTCAAAATCACCGGGAATTCCCGTAAATCTTGGGATCCTGACCTTTTTGGTTTTTTGCAGTAACTCCTCGTACCCTCCTTCGGAAAGAAGGACTTCGTATTGAGCAATCTTTGCCGCGGCAAGTTCTCCGTCGCCTGTGATCGTGTAGATCTCTTCACATTCCGCCAGGATATCGAAAAGTCCGGAAATATAATCGGACAGGTCGAGGATCAGGCATTCATAGTCGGTTTCTGTTTTGATCCTGCGAATCAGTTTAAGCCATTGAGCTTTGTTGACATCCATGTACCCCGTATAGATCCTCACGGGTGGCACGTAGTCAAGCTCACCTATCCGCTCCGCCATACTGTTGACCCGGTATGAAAAAGACCCGAGATCGCACTCTGAAAAGTACAGAAGATCCATAAGATCGTTTTTGTGCCTTTTCCCCTGGATTATGTCAAACCCCGAGAATCCCTCGAAATTGAGGTAAAGGGTCTTTCTTTTTCCGGCGAGTATCTGCCCGAGGGTAATAGCGAACGTTGTTTGAAAGCATCTCTTTACGGGCGAATACACACCGATCACTTCGCAGGAGCCTGCGGGTCTTTCCCTATCGGGATCAACAGTGTTGCCGGCAGCGCAAATACTCATGACTTTGCGTAGCAAATCTTCCGCGGAGGAATATTTGCAGACGGAATTATCGTCAGGATTTTCGGGATTTTCTTCGGTCAGACGAACGAAAATATCGGCGTGACTTTTCATGTAATCGTCTTCTTCCCCTGTTTCCGCAAGCAATATGTCCGCGCGGGTTGCGTCAAGGTAATCCTCCAACGGTTCTATCTTCGTAAAAAGAAGCACTTCATGATTTTCCTTCAATTTTGCACAGATGTACTCATAGATTTTCCCGGCGTATCTTTCGTCGGGCGAATAAATGACAAAGCTTTTCACACAAAACCTCCGAGACGTGTCCCTATGCCGCAAGCCCAAGAAAGCACATGATAAGATATGCGACAAAGACGGGAACGGAAAGATGTACAGAATACTTTTTTCTTTCGCACATTTCCGTCGGCGCATCAAAATAAGGCAGTACTTTCCCCGCGCTTAACGACCGTCTGACATATTCACGGAGGTTAAAAAGCCGCGTATAAAAATTCTTGTTTATGAGCATCCGGATCACGGCAAGGATCGCTGCCGTAGGAAAAACAAGAGATAAAAACAGAATAGACCGGGACAATCCGGCTGAAACGATCACAATGAGTTTTAAATCACCGGCACCTATGGTTCCTATGGAAAAGAAAAAGTATAAGACTGAAAAGATTATTATAACTGTTAGAAAATTTGTTGCAGAAAATGACTTTGACAGTATCTGAATCGCAATTAGAAGAATCAGAACGATGTTCGGAATCTTATGAATCCTCACATCAATGAGAACCGTCACGAGCAGAACCGCAAGAATCAAAAACAGTTCATACAGACCACCACCCGTTCTTCATGAGTTGTAAGTGGATTATATTTATGCTTTTTCGGTTTGTAAATAGTTTTTTCGTAAGTTTTGTTTTTTTGTGAAATATTATCAAATAAATAAAAAAACAAGGATTCCGAATGGCTCGAAACCCTTGTGATCTCTGATTTTTTACATGTCAAAAAGCAAAATCCGCGCTTCTTGGTCTTCTTATTATTTATAATATTGCGTATTAAGCTAAAATTCCTCTGTTCGCTTCTGTGCCAGATAAATTTTCGGACATCATGTTTCTGTTGTAGGTCAATCCGGCATAAACCCGCTCGGTGTTGCTCATAACCGGGGCCGAAGTATCCATGCGGCTGACTTCATTATAGGCCTCTTTGAGCTTAACAATGGTACTGAGCACGTGATAAAGCGGATCCATTGAATAGTCAAGATAAGCTCTCGTGAGTTCTCCGCCGCAGAAAATGTATAATCTTAAAAGATTCATTCCGACTTCCGTTGAGGTGTTGACGGATTCCATAAGCTCCGAGATCGTGTTTCTGATGTGTCCGATCTCGAGTCTGAAGGTGGCTTTGTCCCCCTTCTCAAGAGCTTTTTTCGCATCTTCAATATAGGCGATGGCTATATCATAAAGAATGACAATCATCTCGCTTTTGTTTGCGTTTGATACACGTAATGTGAATTCTCTTATCATGTCTTTGTTCATAATACAGCCCCTCCTTTACTTAAGCTGTGACTATTGTAAAAGCTGAAGAACCGAAGACGGTCTTTCGTTGGCCTGGGCCAGCATTCCGGTTCCTGCCTGAACGAGAACGTTGTTCTTCGTGTATTCGGTCATTTCTTCAGCCATATCCACGTCCATGATCCTTGAATATGCTGCGGTCATGTTTTCTTCGGAAATATCAAGAGTATTAACGGTGTGCTCCAGTCTGTTCTGGTATGCTCCCAGTCTGCTTCTTGCACTGTTGATATAGTTTAAAGCTCCGCTCATCTTATCTAAGAATGCTTCGGAATTTTCTTTTGTTTTGCAGTCCACTTTATCGATTCCGAGAGTCTTTAAGCTGATCTTTGCAATCCTTACGTCAAGCTCCTGACCTTCGTTGGTTCCGATCTGCATCTTCATGTCTCCGAGTCCGGTAACATTAACGGTAACTCTCTGATTGGTAAGATCTCCCTTTAAGGTATATTCCATTCTGAAATTGTCACTTGCTTCGACGATAAGGCTGTCACCTTCAAAAGTATATTTGGCATCGGCGGGGAAGTTGGCGCCAAAAGTAACGGAACATGCCGCGGGGTCCAATTCACCGTTATTGAAAACGGCGGTAATGGAATCAAAAACATATTCGCCGCTTCTTACTTCGTCGGTATAAGTGGATACTTTGACATTTAGATTGTCGGTGTAACCCTTCACATCGAAAGTTCCGTCAAGAAGCTTCTGTCCGTTATACATGGTTGCCTTTGAGATTCTTTCGATCTCGGCCTTTAACTGAACGATCTCTTCGTCTATGAATTCTCTTTCGGCATCTTCTATGGTTCCGTTGCAGGCCTTAACTGCCAGTTCGTTCATTCTCTGAACCATTTCTTCGATCTCGGAAAGGGCACCTTCCGCGATCTCTATAACGGAAATTCCGTCGTTGGAATTCTGGTTTGCAACGTCCAGGCTCTTAATCTGGGCATTCATTCTTTTGGCCATGGCAAGACCGGATGCGTTGTCTTTCGCGTGATTTATCTTTAATCCGGATGAAAGTCTTTCGAGGGAATTGGTAAGTGCGTTGTCGTTGGTCTTAAGTGCGTTGTTTGCAATCATTGCGGAAACGTTGTAATTAATCTTCATTCAATAAATCCTTTCTGTCGTGTTTTCGCGTTTATCTGATTTCTTTCATCGCTCCGAGGAACTTCTTCGCTGCGCTGTAGAGGTCCGCGGTCGATATCTCTTCGCTGTTGTCTCTCATAGGTATTCTCGAAAGAGCTGCGTCCGAATTTACATTGCGGGAACGGATAACTTTTATCCCTTTGCTTATTTTATCGGCAACTTTTTCCATTTCCGTAACGGTTTCCTGCAAATTACATGCAATATATCCGCCGATTTCTTCATTTTCCACGAATAATTTGGCGTCGATCCTGCCAAGTTCCTCGGTTTCAAGAGAAACTGTGACATTTGCTTCCTCATCGGGATTATGAACGATCTTTAAGTTGACGCTTATCATGCGGCCCGATATTTCCATGGGAACCTCGTAGGTTTCGCTCTGCGCGTACTTTCTTGCAAGAGAGAGTTCTGCGTAGGTAAGCTTCATGGCCCTTACATCAAGGTATGTATCACTCTCCATGGCGTTTTCGTAAACTGCGTTTGTTACATCCGAAAGCAATGAATCATATGCTTTTTCGGCCGTTTCTTTTTCCTCAAAGGCTTCCGGAAGATCTGCTGCCGCGTTCTTTATATCTTCGCCTGCGGTCTCGATGGCCTCTGCAAAGGCATTTCCGCGACGCTTCATGAGTCCGTATGCCGCCCGAAGGTTTTCCGCAGTAACGGGAACCTTGTTCATTACCAGTTCGCTGACGGTTTCTTCGGGAACACGCATGGCCTGCTTTAATTCTCTTAACTGTTCCCTGTTCCAGTCCTCTTCGTAGGTTTGGGTCACTTCGGCGTCTGCAAGGGACTTGTACAAAGCATCCAGTGATGTCTCATCGGAAAACTCTGCCTTCGCGACTTTTTCGGGTGAAAGTTCGCTTCTTATATCGCTTACAAGAAAACCGAAGGAATCATCGATCTTAATGTCGGAACCCGTGTGCTTTGCGCTCTGCATTGCGGTCTTTAAATTCTTTAAAGTCAGCTCCCCGCCTGCGTTTAACACGCTTCCGACAGCGGCATAATCCGTTTTTTCAAGCCTGTAGAAAAATCTGTAAACCTCGATGAATTCCTTTCTTTCTTCGGGAGTGATCTCGTGGTTTCTTTCAAGCTTATAAAGAAACTTTGAATATTTCTCGATCTCTTCTTTTTCCACGGCTTCTTTTGAATCAAGGAATTCGTTTAATTCGTTGACACTCATCTTAATGGGTGACTTGCCGCTTCTGATAAGTTTGAGCGTATCTTCGGGTGTGATCCTGTCAAGGACGCCGTTTAATTTCATGTCGGCGGCTTTGATCTTTTCGATGGAATCCTTGTTTATGGACATTCCGTTGTAACCGAGGATCCTGACAGCTCTTCTGTTTTCGGGCGTGATCTCTTCGCCGGTTTCGGAAAGGATCTCGTCAACATTTCTGAAGGCCTTTTTGATGGAGTCTCCAAGGTCTTTTCTTACCTTGGTCCCCACCTGCTCGTAAGCGGCTTCGATGGCATCAAAGCGGGCCTTTACGGCAGAACCTTCGGTCTTTATTTCCGTAAGGCTCAAAGAATCAAGTCTCATGGCCATGGGTGCGATGATGGCTGCGGGAAGTTCCCTTACCGCAGCAACAGTCTCGGTCACTTCGCTTATGGCTTTGAGTTCTTTATATTCAGGGGACGCTTCTGCGGCCTTAAGAGCTTCAACGTAGCTTTCAAGGTCCTTCGTATCTATCTTGTAATCGGATTTAAGAAGCACGAGATTCGCTTCCGTGGTCATCTTAAGTCTGGTCTCTTCCATGACTCTCGTAAGCTTTACCGCTTCTTTGTATATGTCATCCGTGCGGGTGATAAGGGCTTCCTTGGGGCTTCTTCCTTCGGCGATGGCACTTGCGGCCATCTTTACGAAGTTTTCACCGGAAACGGGAAGCGTAACTTCGTTGATCTCTTTAAGTCTTCCAAGGCTTTCCTTGGTAACGCAAACCGAGTTGTTAACCAGCCAGGTGCCGTTTTCAACGGTTTCTTCGTCAACCGTAACGGAAAGACCCTTTAAAAGCTTCTCAACCTCTGCGCCGATGTCCTCGATCACGTCTGCGTCCGCACGTTTCGCAAGATATCCGGGCGTTTCGATGGAAAAGTATGAAGAACGGCGTCCTTCGGGAGTCTGAAAGGTTTCGCTGCTATGCTTTGCAAGATACAGATTGTCGACAGTCAGTTCTTTTCCTGTGGTCATAAAGAACTTCTTCATGCCTTCGGTCATTTCCGTGACTTCGGAGATCTCTTTAAAGGCTTCGACGGATTCCTTTATGGTCTCGTTATCCACCGTGACGTCAAATCCGGGGATGTCTAATCCACCGTTTACGTTGATCTTTCTGCTGCCGGTCATTGCTTCAATGGTTTCTTCGTCTAACGTATCGGTAAATCCTTCGATCTCTGTTCCGCCCTTGGCTACTTCAAGTTTGATCCTGTCAAGAATGGTCACGGTGTCGGAAACCTCGGCACTCATGGGGTTAACACCGCCCTCCAGCATCTTCGCATAATCTTCTGAAGACATCCGGTGAGCCATGACCGTCATATAATCAACATTATTCTGTACATCAACAGCCTTAAGATTGTTCTTAAGGTCATTGACGGACATTTTTTTGTTTTCGTAGTTTAAATTGTCTTCGGGAATGGCGCCGGAAATATCGAAAGCGCCGGAAACACCCTTGATGCCTGCATCAGGGGTCTTGGAATATGACTCTGTTGCTTTTTTGATTTCCGCAAGGTCGCGATTGTCAAAAGAAATACGCATACTTTCCCTTTCTTACGCTTCCCTGCGATTTTTCGGAACGAATCATTTCGTCCGCATACAAAAAGATGAGCAAATCCGTTTACTCATCTTTTATTTCGGCATGCCCTGCCGGATTCTTTAGTTAAAATTCGAAAACCAGGGCAGAATAGGGCGGAAGATCCAGGTCTATGGACCATTCTTTTCCGTTGCAGCTTTCTTTCTTCGCAACGGGTTCTTTTTCAACCTCATTGCCCTTTCCGCCGAAATCCCTGTCATCGCTGTTAAGGATAAGCGTGTATTTTCCCTCTTTCGGAACCCCCAGCTTATAGTTTTCCCAGCGCATGGGGGTCATATTGCAGACAAAAAGCAGGCATCTCTTGTCGGTGTCGGTCCTGCGCATGAAGGAATAGGTGCTTCTGTCCTTGTCGTCTGCGTTCAGCCACTCAAAGCCCTTCCAGGAATTGTCATAGTTATACATGCAGGGGTAATCCCTGTAGATATCAAGCAACTTGCTGACATAGTATTTCAAGCCGGAATTAAGCTCGTTTTGAAGAAGAAACCAGTCAAGCTCCCGCTCTTCGCTCCATTCCCGTTCCTGACCGAATTCCTGGCCCATAAAGAGCAGTTTCTTTCCGCAGTGACCATACATGAAGGTGTAGCCGACACGAAGATTTGCGTATTTATCAACCTTGTAGCCCGGCATCTTTTCGACCATGGAACATTTAAGGTGTACGACCTCATCATGGGAAAGGGGAAGGATGTAATTCTCGTACTCATTGTAGCTCATGGCAAAGGTAAGGGCGTAATGATTGTCCTTCCTAAAGAAGGGATCGAGCTTCATATATTCGCAAAAATCATGCATCCAGCCCATGTTCCACTTAAAGGAAAAACCT
>Ga0129306_1002007_pt1 | contig 19838 bp, 16 predicted proteins | sample P827metagenome_FD_94438 | JGI IMG/M metagenome (GOLD analysis project Ga0129306, IMG submission 94438) | Capybara group fecal microbial communities from Wisconsin, USA - P827 metagenome | ecosystem: Host-associated > Mammals > Digestive system > Large intestine > Fecal | place: USA: Wisconsin... | reverse complement strand
ATGGTTGTTCATGAACCCACTATTAAAAAACCTACAAATCCACTTTGATGAAGTCCATTACTGCAGAGCCAAAACCTTGTTTGGCAAATTCAATATTCGTCCCCAGACGACCGACCAAAACTCCGGGATAGCGGCGAAGATTCTTCTCGCCATTCTCCGTGACATATTCAATCTTCGCCTTGTCTTCAGGAGCAAGTTGTTTGATTCGAATTGAATCGTTTGATATTGTAAATGCAGCAACGATGCTTTCGGGACACTCTCTTAGACGAAAGACATAAGTCTTTCCCAAAAGTTTTTCACCGTATAGTCGAAAATCCTCTCTGAAAAATTCGTCAAGGTCTTCATTTCCGCATTTGAAGGGGTTGCAACTTTGCAGCAATTCCGGAGAAAGCCGAGCAAAGGAGCATCGGTTCAAAAATTCGGCAAGGGTCATGTCTAGAAACCTTGTTCGCGGAGGAAATTCCTAACGAGCAGAATTTTATCTCCAAAATCCTGTTTACGCTCGTTCTTTTCGGCGTATTCGGCTTCCTTGAGAAAGCGTTCAGCGTCTTCCCCTTGAAGCGTTGGTATGGATCTTATTGCCACTGCCATAGGTTTATTCCTCCGCTTAAAAATAGGTTTTGAATGTCTGATTGTCAATATGGCATTTACGCACATATCCCTAAAATAGCATTTAAAAATGGCAAAAAATGACAAAAAGCAACCAAGGTCACAATTTGTGACCTTGAACAGCAGCGATAATCGTCGCGGTTAGATGGCTTTTGCTTACTTCAAGTTCGTCTTGAAGAATTCGTTCAGCTTTTCGAAGGGGATTTTTTCCAGGTTGTCGTAGAGGTCCACGTGGGAGGCTCCGGGGATGACGAGGAGTTCCTTGTTGCCGACGGTCTTGCTCCAGTTCTTGGTGGCGTCGAGTTTTGCGGGGACGTTTGCCTTCTTGCCGGTCATCTTTTCGAATGCGCCTTCGCCGAAGTAGCGGCTGTGGGCCTTTTCGCCGTGGATGATGAGCACGGGGTTACGGATTTCGTCGGCGTACGCGAGGAGCTTCGTGTTCATGAGCGAGGTGCCTGCGGAGGCGGCCCAGCCCTTGTTGCTGTTGAGGGAACGCTTGTGGTAGCCGCGCGGGGTCTTATAGTAAGCGTAGTAATCCTTGACAAAGTAAGGTGCGTCGTCCGGGAGCGGGTCAATAACACCGCCGGCCAGGTCGTACGTGCCGCTCTTGAAGTCCTTGGTGCGCTGGGCCATCAGAGCCTTGCGGGCTTCGTTACGGGCGTCGGCGTTGTTTGCGGAATCGAAGTAGCCGTTCGCGGTTACGCGGCTCATGTCGTACATGGTCGAAGCGACGGTCGCCTTGACGCGGGTATCGATGCCGGCAGCGTTAATCGCCATGCCGCCCCAGCCGCAAATGCCGATGATGCCGATGCGTTCCGGGTCAACGTTGTCGCGAGTCGAGAGAAAGTCCACGGACGCCATGAAATCTTCGGTGTTGATGTCCGGGCTGTTCATGTAGCGCGGCTCGCCGCCCGATTCGCCGGTGAAACTCGGGTCGAATGCGATGGTCAGGAATCCGCGTTCCGCCATCTGCTGGGCGTAAAGACCGCTGGACTGTTCCTTGACGGCACCGAACGGGCCAGAGACTGCGATTGCGGGGAACTTGCCGTTCACCTTGAGGCTCGTATCCTTGGGCACGAACATGTCGGCGGCGAGTTCAATGCCAAAGTGGTTCTTGAAAGTGACCTTGGAATGTTCGACCTTGTCGCTCTTGGGGAATACCTTGTCCCATTCGGCGGTGAGCGTGAGCTTGTTCATATTTTCGTCCTTTGTCTGTTGTGCTGCTTCTGTTGCCGGTGCGGCTGTTTTGGCCGCATCCTGTGCAGCATTGTTTTCTTTTTCGGGGCAGCATGCCATCAGGGTGCATGCGGAAACCACGGCAAACGCCGCTTTTAAGAATCTGGATTTCATGATTTATCTCCTTGTTGTTAAACTTTCTTTCTAGATGGCGGATCAAGTCCGCCATGACGTCATTCCGGCCAACGAGCCGGAATCTAACATTGTATTACACCCTCTTTCCCATGACGAACGCTTTTTTCAGGAGCGCGGAATTCTTCTTGACATCGCCGGCGCTTTCGGCTCCCGTGGCGCAGAGGGCGCCCTTGAGTTTTACGCCGTCGAAACAGGCAATCCACCCGCCAATGCCGCGCTTTGCGATGTTCATGGCCTTCGCGTCGGTGTCGGCGGCAGACGTGAGCAGGTAAATCTCGCGGAACTTGTAATCGCTGGAATAGAGGGAATTCGCGCGGTCAAGCATCGTCTTGAGCTGGCCGCTCATCTCGTAATAATAAATCGGCGTCGCGAACACGATGACATCAGCCGATTCCATCTTCTTGGTGATGGCGGGAGCGTCGTCCTTGATGACGCACTTGCCCTTCTTCTGGCATGCGAGGCAGCCCATGCAAAAACCGATCTTCTTGCCGCGCAGCGACTCGAATTCCACCTTGTTGCCCGCCTCGGCGGCACCCTTCGCGAACTCCTGCGCCAAGGTTTCGGAGTTGCTCCCCTTGCGCAAGCTGCAGGACAAGACCAATACTTTTTTCATAGGTTCCTCTCGGTTGAAGTCTTTACATGTTCAAATATACCTCTTTTTTCAGATATTGCAAATACTTTGTTTTCATAACTAGATATGCTTGCAAAGCATAAACAAAAAAAAATGAAATTTTGTGCAGTGAACCTATTGACAAATGCCCAATTGTGCATTATATTTATGGTATAGAAATTCCAAACCCTATACTGGGAGGTTCAAAATGGAACATTCAGGCAAAAAGAAGGACTTGACCGACCGCCAGGCCGAGATTTACGAATACATCAAGAAGTATTCCAGAGAAAACCACATGCCCCCTACCGTCCGGGAAATCGGCACCCATTTCGAGATTTCCTCCACTAACGGGGTCCGTTCCATCCTGGCCGCCCTCATCAAGAAGGGCTATATCAACCGTTCTCCCCGCCTTAGCCGTGGCATCGAGATTCTCGATACCGACAATGGCAAGAACACCTCTACCGCCCGCAGCAATACCGTCGAGATTCCCATTGTGGGCCGCGTGGCCGCAGGCGCTCCCATCCTGGCCGTCCAGAACCTGGAAGGTACCGTCACCGTCGATAGGGACTTCCTCGCCTGCCGTAGCGACGTGTTCGCCCTGAGGGTCCGTGGCGATTCCATGATCGACGCCGGCATCTTCGACGGAGACCTGGTCTTTGCCCGCCAGCAGAAATCTGCCGAACGTGGCGAAATCATCGTGGCCCAGATCGACAACGAAGCTACTGTCAAGTATTACCAGCCCTCTTCCGACCATATCGAACTCAGGCCCGCAAACCCCAAGTACCGCCCCATCATTGTCAAGAGCAACAAGGACTTTTCCATTGCAGGGCGCGTCATCGGTGTCATGCGCAAGGTGAACTAGAGTTTCCGCATCTTTAATCGCGCACTTTATTCACACATTTCGGTTCGCAAGATTCGTCGTCGCGGCCATACATATTTAAGCAAAAAACGCAGATCCATCTAAGGGTCTGCGCTTTTTTATTCAACGACCTGTAACGATTAATCGTCCATTTCGGCCAGTTCCTCTTCCGCTTCCTTCAAGTCTGCAGCATCGGGACCGTCCATGAATTCATTGTCCTCATCCTCTTCGTCCAGGGAATCCTGGCCGAGAAGACCCATCTGATAATCTACCTTACGGGCTTCCTTGGACTGGCCAAGCTTGAGGATGGCGGCACATTCTTCGCAGTAGCCCAGGTGCTTGTCCACCCAGAATTCCGGAGAGACCAGGTTCTTGTTGCAGCGGGTGCAAATCTGGGTCGCCGCTTCCCGGGTAAACGCCAGGTTCTGCTCTTCCAGTTCCTTCAGGATGCGTTCCGTCAGCTCTTCCTGGGTCTCTTCGGCAAGAGAGGCCTTGCGGCGGATCGCCATGGTGGGCTTCTTTTCAAGATTCTTGAGTTCAGAAGACACCTTCTTCTTGTTGGCGCCGTCCTCGTGCTCGTCGATTTCGTAGAACATGATGGTCTTGGAAAGGCGCTTGCCACCTTCCAGGAGCACGGCAAAAGGCAGTTCGATCTTGGGCTTGCCGCCCTTGCCCTGCTTTGTTCCCTTGACTTCGGCGGTGGTTTCTACTACATCTTCGACAACGTCCGCTGTCTCTACCGGTGCGGACTCGACCTTCTTGCCGCCCTTGACCTTCTCGACCTCGGCAACTTTCTCGACCTTGTCCTTCTTGGTAGCCTTCGGGGCTTCTTTGACGGGGGCGGGCTTCTTGACAGCAGGAGCCTTTGTAGGAGCCGGCTTCTTGGCAGGAGCCTTTGCGGGAGCTTTCACCGCAGGTTTCTTTGCGGGAGCGGGCTTCTTTGCCGGAGCAGCCTTCTTGACAGGAGCCTTCGCCGGGGCAACCTTCTTTGACGGTGCTTTCGCTGGTGCCGTCTTCTTCGCGGGAGCGGCCTTTTTGGCGGGAGCGGCCTTCTTTGCCGGTGCTGCCTTCTTCGCAGGTGCCGCTTTCTTCGCAGGAGCCTTAGCCGGAGCAGCCTTCTTTGCAGGGGCCTTCGCAGCAGGCTTCTTGGCAGCAGCCTTTGCGGGAGCGGCCTTCTTGACAGCAGCCTTTACAGGGGCTTTTTTCGCAGGTGAAGCTTTTTTCTTTGTAGCCATAGATTACTTCTTTTCCAGAATTTTGATGTTTATAATGGGATCGCCCTGTTCAATGCGGCAAACGACGTCTTGCCCGGACAAAACTTTTCCAAAAACCGTGTGTCTTCCATCAAGATGGGGTTGGGGCAGCTGGGTTATGAAAAATTGAGAGCCATTGGTGTTAGGCCCACGGTTGGCCATGGAAATTACTCCGGTCTCGTGCTTGAGGGTACTAATTTCATCATCGATGGTATAGCCCGGACCACCCTTGCCATTCCCTTCGGGATCTCCCCCCTGAATCATAAATCCAGGAATCACCCGGTGGAACGTCAGTCCGTTGTAAAAGCCCTTATTTGCCAACTCCACAAAGTTCGCCACCGTATTGGGCGCAGCCTTGAAATCGAGGGAAAGGACGATTTCACCTTCGTGGGTGGTAATAATCGCCTGAATTTCTTTAATCTCCGAATAGTCCTTGTTAAAAACCTTGCCTTCGGCAAAGGAAAACTCAACGGCAAACAATAAAGCTACAAAAACACGGAAAATAAACTTCATAGGTGAGCAACTACCCCATTTTAAATATCGATGGTAATATAGAAAAAGTAAAGGGACAAGGCAAAAAAAATAAAAAAAACTATGGGCGGATTTCTATATTTGTGCTGACCTTAAAAGAATTTCCCTATGCCGCAAAACGACAACATCAGAAATTTCAGCATTATCGCCCATATCGACCACGGAAAATCCACCCTGGCCGACCGCCTTATCGAACTGACCAAGACCGTTTCCAAGAACGAGATGACGAACCAGCTGCTGGACGACATGGACCTGGAACGGGAGCGCGGCATTACCATCAAGGCCCACGCCATCCGTATGGTTTATGAACGGGATGGGCAGGAATACATCCTGAACATGATCGACACCCCGGGGCACGTGGACTTTACCTACGAGGTGAGCCGTTCCCTGGCGGCCTGCGAAGGCGCCATCCTGGTGGTGGACGCAAGCCAGGGAATCGAGGCCCAGACCCTCAGCAACCTTTACCTCGCCATCGAAAACGACCTGACGGTGATTCCCGTGCTGAACAAGGTGGACCTGCCTGGAGCACAGCCCGACCATATCGCCCAGCTGGTAGGCGACCTTCTGGGCTACGACCCGGACAAGATTCCCCGAATTTCGGCAAAGACGGGCCTGAACGTGGGCGAAGTCCTGGACAAGATCGTCGACGAGATTCCCGCCCCCAAGGGTGACAGCGGAAAGCCCCTGAAGGCCCTGATTTTTGACTCCGTCTATGACAGTTACCGCGGGGTCATCAACTACATCCGTATCGTAGAAGGCTCCATCAAGGCGGGCATGAAAATCCGCATGATGAAAACCGGCGGCGAATACATGGTGACCGAAGTGGGCACCTTCAGCATGCACCGTGACCCCAGGCCCGAACTTACCGAAGGTATGGTAGGCTACGTTCTTGCCAACGTCAAAACCATCAGCGACGTTAAAATCGGCGACACCCTGACCGATTCGGCAAACCCCGCCGCAGAACCGCTCCCGGGTTACAAGGATATTTTGCCCATGATTTATTCGGGCATCTACCCTATCGACCCCGAAGACTACAAGGATTTGCGCGAAGCCCTGGAAAAGCTACGCCTGAACGACTCCGCCCTGAGCTGGGAACCGGAAACTTCCGACGCCCTGGGTTTCGGTTTCCGCACCGGATTCTTGGGACTTCTGCACATGGAAATCGTGCAGGAACGCCTGGACCGCGAATTCGGCGTGGATATCATTACCACCGTGCCCAACGTGGAATACCACGTGTACATGAGCGACGGCACCATGGTTAAAATCGAGAGCCCCTCCAAGCTCCCCGACGCGAGCCGTTACGACCACATCGAAGAGCCCTACGTAAAGGCCCAGATTTTTACACCCAAGGACTACGTGGGCGCCCTCATGACCCTCTGCGAAGAAAAGCGCGGGGAATTCGAAACCATGGAATACATCGACGAGGAAAAGGTCATTCTCAAGTATAACCTGCCTCTCGCCGAAATCATGTTCGACTTCTACGACCGCCTCAAGTCGGTGAGCCGTGGCTACGCAGGCCTGGACTACGCTCCCAGCGAATACCGGCGGAACAACCTTGTAAAGCTGGACATTTTGCTGAACGGCGACCCGGTGGACGCCTTCTCGGTGATTATCCACAGGGACAAGGCAAGCACCTACGCCAACGCCATCTGCGTAAAGCTGAAAGACCTGATTCCGCGGCAACAGTTCGACGTGGCCATCCAGGGCGCTATCGGCGGAAAGATCATCAGCCGTTCTACCGTGAAGGCCGTGCGCAAGGACGTGCTGGCCAAGTGCTACGGCGGTGACATCACCCGCAAGCGCAAGCTCCTGGAAAAGCAGAAAGAGGGTAAAAAACGCATGAAGAGTATCGGCTCGGTAGAAGTACCGCAAAAGGCGTTCCTGGCCGTACTTTCCCTTTCGGACAACTCCAACGGAAACGGCGACTAGTTCCGCCATTCACTTTCTGGTATGGCTTCTCTCAGGCACATCGTCAACAAGCGTCAGCTACGGAATTCCAAGACATTCATCTTCTTCTTGGTGTTTCTGCTGGTGCTGTTTTTCGCTGCGGCCCTGTACGGCAGGTTTTACGTGCTGGAGCCCTTAAGGCTCAGCGATTCCGCCATGTACCCCAAGTTCAAGGAAGACGACGTGGTCTGGATATGCAAGCTCCCCCGCTGCATCGATGAACTAAAAGTAGGCGACATCGTCTGGGCCCGCCAAAAAAACAGGGAAACTTTGGTCCGCAGAGTGCTGGCCATGCCGGGCGACAAGGTCAAGTTCTACAATAACGGTAAAGTCCGCGTCAAGAACAAGACCAAGCAGCTTGAAGACGAAGAGGTGTTCATCGAAACGCGGAAGATAGATGTTCCCAAGAAGGGCGATACCCTTTACATGAGCAAGCTGAACGACGTAGAACAGGATTACGCCATCAACATCATGATGGAGCAAGATATTCCCTTTTACATCAAGACCTCCCTTTGGCAGGGAGAACGGGAACTCCCCCTGGACATGCTGGGGGCACTAAAGCTCGGGAACCGTCAAGTCAGCCTTAAAGAGGTGGACCTTCTCCCCTGGCAAGACCGTTACCTGCTGGAACTGCAAGTTTTCCAGCGGGAAATCGGCAGCACCCCCGTAAAAATCAAGCGGGAATTTTACAGCAAGGCAGACTCCAGCCGTATTGAAAAAATCGTCGCACAAGAAGATTACTACTTCGTCATCAGCGAAAAGCTAAAGCACGCCCCGGATTCTCGCGAACTGGGATTCTTTTCCAAGTCACAATTGCTTGGTAGATACGTCTATTCCCACCGGCACATTCCAAAAATCGTCGGCGGGTACCTGAATAAAGTTACGGACTTCTTGAAAGACGTTCTGGACCTGAGTTCCGCTAACTAAGCTTGTCCTTGACCACCATAATGCCGCTCTGTTCCAGCTTCGGGTAAGAGCGCATTCCTTCGCCACCCTTGCCTTCGTCCAGGACCTGCAAGAGTTCGCCCTTGGCAGAGTATAGCAAAAGCTGCCACGGACCATTAGGGGCGTTGAAGTAGCCGGAATTCTTCTGCACATTGCGCTGGAAGGTGCGGTTCAGGCGGTCCGCCACACTCCGGGCCTGCACCAAGGAGATGTCGGCCAGAGACCAAGAAATCGGAGTGCCGCCCATGTCAAAAATCAGCAGGGCTTCGGCATCGGATTCCTCTTTCATGGTGAACTTCCAGCTGAAACTCTGCCAGCTGGTGCTCAAGTCCAGGATACGGCCGTTGGCATAGGGCGTGTAAATTTCGGCATCCTTCTTGATGTTCACGTTCAAGGTACGGGGCTTGTCCGCCTTGGCGCGCATACTGAAAATGTAGGTGACCCCGTTCCGGAGCGGCAGATGCTGCTTGAACTGGAGTCCCCAGGTTTCCTTGCCGCCCTTGGTGATGTCGAAACGGACCACGCCGTCTTCGACCTTGACGTCGGCCTTGCCGCCCCAGAAATCGGTGACCCAGTTTTCCAGCGGGTTCTCGTCAGAAAAATCACCGTTCTGGATAAGATTCGTTCCTGTTCCCTGGAACCCGGTGACATAGTCCTTGTTCTGGATAAAATTCGGAATCACGCTGGTATTCTGGATTCCGAGAGGGCTATCCACCGCCACTTCCTTGCCCCAGCCCACAAGCGTATTGAAGGAACTATGGGCGGTCATGTCCATTTCGGGACTGTCGTAATTTCCGGGACCCCAGCTCCAGGCCATCCAACCAATGTTCAGGCGTTCCGCCTCGGCCATAATATGCTTATAGGGGATTTCTTTAGCACCACCGGCAGCCACCGGTGCAAATTCGCCTACCACAAAGGGCAGCTTCAGTTCCACGGACTTTTCAAGGGTCGCGGTAATACGTTCTTGAACGGTGGCAAAACCCGTACGGGCGGGGTCGTGCTTTTCGCTGGGCCACCACATGTGGATAGAAAAAATCAGGTTGTGTTCCGGATCCGCCTGCAAAAGTTTCGGACCCACGGAAAGCAGAATCTTTTCGTCCTGACCCCACATGTCGGCATCGATCATGATGGGCACGCGGATTCCGGCGGCACGCATCTTGGTCACAATCATGCGGTACACGTCAAAAAATTCGCTTTCGGGAATTTCGCCGGCGCCGGGCTCGTTACCCACGTTCAGAATCATGTATTCCTGGTGGTTGGAGAGCACCTGCAGGGTTTCTTCACGAAGCCAGTAGTCCAGAGCTTCCGGAAGGCGGTCCCAGTTACCCGTGGTATCGTGAATCTCGGGAATGGGAATCATGCCGTTGGCTATGCAAAGGCCCATGATATTGTCCAGGTCGCTGATACGACCGCGGGTGTTCCAAACGATACGGACACAGTTGGCGCCGGTCTTTGCGATTTCGGGAATGGTCTTGCCTTCCCGATCGGTCCAGATGAACATGTGGTTCACCCCGCGAAGGATGACCTTCTCGTTGTCCTTGCTGTAAAGGTACCTGTCCTGAACAAAAAATCCCGGTTTCGCAGCCGTTTTTACCATTGGAACACTCCAGTTATCATTTCTTACATAAAATATATAATCTGGAAAAAGAAAAAGGCCAGGTTTTTTTCGAAGTTTCGTAAAAAGAAATCAACCTAGACGGCGAAAAACCGCAAAGTCAGGCGGGTCACATGGTCGAGCACTACGTAACCGCCGTTGCCATGGAGCGCTCCGGCAGGTGGTTCCAGTAACGGACAGGCAGGCAACGCCTCAAAAGTTTCGGGTTTTCCCGTTCCTTGATGGCGATGGACTTGTAGAATTCCCTCCACAGGTCGGTAAAAGAATCTTTCAGGTCCATGGCGCCGGACTTGTAGCCCGGCAACGTCACCACCTGACACCCCGTCCGGTCGTGAAACAGGCCGTAGTCCCGCTTGGAATCGTAAATCAGCCATTTTTCGTTGGCAAAACGTTTGGAGAAATGGTTCTCCATAAGCATCAGGATGTCGTATTTAGGCTCGATTTCGGCGCAAAGCATGTTATCGGGACCTACGGCAAAACGGACCAGGCCAAGCATTCCCCCCGCCTCCCTACGCACGGACTGCCCCAGCTTGTAAAGCGGGAGCATTTCTGCCGAAGCAGGATTTTGACCGTAACTTGGATCAGCTCCTGAAAACAGCTTTTTCAAGAAGGCGAAAATCTTCATTTCGACCCCCTCCTCCTCGGACAAAAAAGCCGCATGGAGCAGGTTATAAACCTCTTCGCTTGCAAAGTTTACGATGGCGCGATGGAGGCGGGCCGCCGACTCCTCGCTGGTCTCGATATGGAACGGCTGCAGGAACATATCCGCCGGAGCCGTAGAGCGCTCCGACCTGATTTCGCCCACTTCAAGATGCTGGCGGTAAATCTCGAAGACTGCACTGAGAAAGCCTTCGAATGTAGAATCGTATTGGATGGAAAGGGACATTGTTAGGTCGTAGGTTATAGGTTGTAGGGATTAGGATCTAGGGGCTAGGATCTAGGGGCTAAGATCTAGGGGTTAGGGATTCAAGGTATGAGGTCGCTTCGCTTTGGGGTCGGCGCTTTGCGCCTTTGGGGTGTGGGGTATGAGGTGTGAGGTGTGGGATGTGGGATTAGAAATGTTTCGTGATTGGTGGTTAGGGGAAAGCCTTCCCCTGGTTCGCACTGCGTAGCTCACCACCCCTTCTTGCCGGAATCATAGTCGCGCCTTATGCAGGTAGGGCCAGCGGGGTGTTGCCGAACAGGTCCAGCTGGCCGGACTTGGGCCGCGGAAGGAGCAGGGGCCGCACCATCTCGGGGTAAAGCCTGCGCAGGCTTGCGGGAGTGTCCGGATGGTAGATGAAATACTTGGCCCGCTTGAGGACCACTCCCATCTTCTTCAGCTGTTCCAGCCGGATTTTGGCAAAGCGCCGACCCGAGACGATAAGTTGTGCGGACTTGACGCCGATTCCCGGAACGCGCAAAATCATCTCATAATCAGCATGCTGGAGGTCCACCGGGAACATTTCCGGATGGCGCAACGCCCAGCCGATTTTCGGATCCAGCTCCAGGTCCAAGTTCGGGTGGGCCTCGTCCAGAATCTCGTCGTAGCGGAACTTGTAGAACCGCATGAGCCAATCCGCCTGGTAAAGCCGATGTTCCCGGACCAGCGGGGGCTTAGTGGTAAGCACCGGCAGGCGTTTGTCTGCATTGATAGGGACATAGCCCGAATAGTAGACCCGCTTGAGTTTTTGCTTGTTGTAAAAGCCCGATGTCAGGGAAAGAATCTGGTAGTCCGACTCCCCCGACGCACCCACGATCATCTGGGTGCTCTGCCCCGCCGGCAAGAAACTCGGGGTGTAACGGCTTACGGAAGCCTTGTATTCCAGCTTGCGTTCGGCAAAGAAGTTCATGGGCGCATAGACAGAGGCAAAGTTCTTTTCGGGAGCGAGGTACTGCAGGGACTTGTCGGAAGGAACCTCGATATTCACGCTGCTCCGGTCAGCGTAAAGCCCAGCCTCGTAAAGCAGGCGGGCGCTGGCTCCAGGAATGGCCTTCAGGTGGATGTATCCGCCAAAGCGGTGTACTGTCCGGAGCTCCCGGGCGATTTTCACCAGAAGTTCCATGGTATAGTCCGGATCTTTAATCACTGCAGAGCTCAGGAACAGGCCCTCGATATAGTTCCGGCGGTAAAATTCTATGGTCAGCTGAATAAGTTCCTTAGGCGTAAAGGTGGCACGGGGAACGTCGTTGCTCCGGCGGTTCACGCAATAGGCACAGTCGTACTTGCAGGCATTGCTGAGCAGTACCTTCAGCAGGGAGACACAACGACCGTCGGCGGCCCAGGTGTGGCAAATACCCGCACTGCAGGCGTCGCCTAGCCCACCAGGAGGCGCACAGCGGCTGGACCCGCTAGAGGAGCAGGACACGTCGTACTTGGCCGCCGCCGATAGAATCCTCAGTTTTTCTCGAATATCCATTTTTGCCTTTTTGTTCAAATGCTCTTATGAGCACTAATATATATAAAACTGCACAAAAAAGCAATAGTGTTTGTTTTTTTTTCTATCTTACAGGCCCTTAACGACCCGAAAAATCTTCAGCAGGTAACGCCGAACAGGCCGTGCCGTGTACCAGATTTTAGCACACAAATTACCACAAAAGCCATAAAGTGGGCGTTTTTTACCAGTTTCTCCCACCACCTGGACGGCAAGAGCCTTGACACCATCGACAGTGCAATGTTCTCGACCTTGGAGGTTACCGTCCCCCATCAAGGTGATGCGGTCGCCGTCAATGCCTACGATGCGATGGACCACATGGCGGCCGCCTTCTACCTGGGCTAGCACCACGTAGCCGACCCGAAGTTCCTGAGGTTTCACCAGCACAACGCTTTCTCGGCCTCCGATGATAAAGGGGTACATGCTCCTGCCGTTTACAGGAAGCGTCACCTGCACGCCCTCGCCTACCAGGCGGATGGCTTCGAAAAGGATTTGTTCGTCAGTGGGCATGTGTATGGATCCTATCGCTTCGCTCCAGGATGACGTTTATTATTGGAATCTAGGATGACATCATCGGCAGAAACATTCTCGTTGCACAGTTTTGCGGCAGCTTCGTCGGGCAGGCATTCCAAGTGCCAAACGGGAACGTTTTTCGCCAGGGCGTTTTCCGTAGCGTGCAGGCCGTCGGCAACGGACTTATCCCATCGTTTGCCCGAAATGCTGGTGACCAGGGCGGCATAGGCCTGCACACCTTTCAGACGGACAATCTTGTTGTAAGGGGCCTGGGAAAGCAGCACGATCCCGCCTACGGGAGCTTGCACGTTCCTGTAGCAAGGGGTCTTTCCGCTCCAGGGGGAGCCGTAAACCACGGCACAGGAACCGTCCGGACCGTCGTCAAAGAACCGCACCACCGGATTGTCGTCGTTCATCAGTTCAGAACCTTCGATGTACTTGAGCCAGAGCCTTGCGTGAGTGCTCTTGCCGGTGCCGCTCTTGCCCAGGAACATGTAACCCCTGCCCTTGTAGTTGACCACCGCCGAATGGAAAAGTGCGGTACCCAGGCCAGCCGTGGCCAGGGCGTAGAGCACCATCAGGGAATTGTTCAGGGCAAACTTCTGCAGACGCAGGTCCCGGGCCACACTGCCCATCAGCAGGCGGGCCTCCCGATAGCCACAGGAACAAATCAAAGTTCCAGTAGAAACATCCCGCAACAGAAATTCAAAGACCGACTCCCCCGCCGCCGAATGCCCGCAGATGATGGTCTGGCCCTCGTCCTCTTGACGGATTTCTTCGGTATAGTCGAAGGCGGCGGGCGGCAATACAGATAGCGAGAAAACGTTGACCCCGGCACCCTGGCCGGGGTGACATTCCGCAAACGGTTCGTAATTGTCCATGCACCTGGCGAAGAAATCGCCCTGCGGCTCGGCGGCATTCCCGTCCAAATTTCCGGCGGCGGTTCCATCCAACAAACAACCGTCCACCGTCACGGAAAACACATGACCGGCCACCTTGTAATAGCGCGTCTCGCTCATAGCCCGATCCTCCGGCGCTTCACCCGCAAGGGCATCAGGTAAAGGGTATGTCGCCAATACTTCAGTTCCTTGAAAATAGCGTTCATGGGGTCAAAGGGCAGCCAACTCAGGGCCTGCCTGCGGTCCCTGAACCACCGGACAAAAACATTGCGGGGTTTCTGCCGGTACTTTCCGAAGTTTCCGCCCACCAGGGCCAAGCGAAGCAGCCGCCTCCCCCGCCAGGCACAAGGAGCGCAGAGCAGCAAGTCCCGTTCCAAGCCAAGCACCTGCTGCATCACCCACATCACTGCGCTGCAAGCGCGCAACATGCCGAGCCCGCGAATAGCCTGCGCCACCTCGCGACGCACCTCCCCCGTAGAATTTTTCAGCAGAATATAATAGTCGATATATTGCCGGAGCCCCAGGCCGCCGCTGTAGAAATGTTGCTGCAGGTGGGAAAGCTGCATCACCAGGGCAAACTTGATGCTGGGGGCGTAAAAACCTTCGGGCACCATCTGGGCGCTCAAAATTTCATGGTTCAAGAAATCCTGGAGTTCCTGACTCTTGTACGGATTGCCGGAAGCAGGCCTGTAATGCACTTCCGCCATGATTCCGTCCTTGGTGCGTTCCAGGTGGGCATGGTGCCAGAAACGGCCGAACTCCAGAGCCGACTTTTCAATCATCCCCATATCGACCAATAACCGGTTGATGCTGTCGCGACCGCCTTCCACCCAGATGTCGATATCTCCCGACTGACGAAGAGTCGGATCCGGATACAGGCGGGCGTTGGCCTGCCCCTTCAAGATGGCGTTCTTGCGGCCAGCATCCGTAAACAGACGGGTAAGGCGGGCCGCCTCCCTGTTCATGAGGCCGTTCATGCCACGGATAGCCTCTACCTCGGTAGCCCAGCGCATCAGCAACTGCATGGGCGGGCGGCTCTCCCTGGGGAGTTTTTCGATACCCGCAAAGGCTATACCCAGCACCGACTGCTGCTTGGCAAGAGAATAAACGCAGGTCCATTCATCAAGTTCGAGCTTCTGCGGAAAGTTCACACCAGAACCTTCTGCGCCAAGTCCAAGACGCAGGAGCGCAGAAAGATGCTGAACCATTTTCTTAGAGGGAATGCCCATGGAGTCAAGTATAAAAAAAAGGAGATGCCCGCTCAAGGCGGGCACAGCAACGAACGGGGTCTCCCCCCGCTCGTTCGATAATGAGTCCAGAAGCCCCGTCACGACGGGGCAACCAATCACCTAGGCTAGATGATCGTTAGACGTGGGCGCGAGACCCAAGGGCGCAGGTTCTTCGCCGCAGCCGTATTGACAACTACCACACAACGGTTGAACCTGACGCCCCATCTCCACCACAGTCAATTTCGGTGCGAGATACTCTTTCTTTTTCATTTCCATCTTTTCTCCATTAAGGGACCGGAGATCCCTGAATCACGCCGATTACATCCGGCAATTCTTTTTCTTCATCATCCGACAAAAGATTTCGATTAGGCAGACCCAAATATACAAATTCTATTGTCGGGACTTGGTACGGCTTTTTCATTGTACCCTACTTTACAACAACCCTCTTACCGTTGTGGTAGTAGGTTCCCTGAACCTTGGGCTGTCCGTTCAGCTTACGGCCTTGCAGGTCGTACCAGCTATCCATGCGGAACTCGCCTGTTTTGGTGTTCATGACACCACGGTCCACAACGTTGCCCTGTTCATCCTGAACGACCACGTTGATTTCATCCGGGAGTACCGTTCCGAAGCCAGAACCGACAGCAGACTTGGTGGCAGAGGAGCCATTCAATTCACCCCTGTACACCAAGTAGGCTCTCATAGGATTCACATAGGCGCTGCTTCCAACCTTTACAAACTGACCTACCGTAATTTTATCCACGGCCTTACCGGCAAACCCGTAGGCACGACCTAACAAGTCATCCCGTTCGCCGAACACAATCTTCTCGTATGCAGGCACAAAGTACCAATCGCTAGTACCGATTTGCTTTTCGCCATCTACGGTCTTCTTGAGGGTAACAGGCCCATCAAAAGTCAGCGTAGACTGATCGGCAAGCATCACATAGGGTTCGTAGGCATACAGCTGCGAAGACTTTTCGCCAAGAGTAATCGTCTTGAAATCGCCCGATATGGAAGACAGAACATTAAACTTACCACCATGAGTATTTGCGACCGCAATATCAAAAGGCAACACAATGGTAGAGCGGTTACCCACCGGGAAAGTCCTATCAAAGGTTACTGCATCCACTTCAATATCTTCAGGAATATTTGTCTCTTCTTCGGAATTACCATCAATCACCGCTTCCTTATGGCCGTCAGAGGCATAAGTGTAAATTTTCACGGCACCATACTGGATAGAATCGCGATTTTCCACCCAATGGGGATACAGCGTCAAGTTCTCATTGGTCGTATATTTTTCACCAAGTTCGTAAACTTTTTCGCCACCATCCGTTGTGGACCAACCATCGAGGGTGTAATTTGCACGGACATACTTGTCTATAGAAGACTTGAATGTATATGTATTGTCAAAATATTTCTTTTCTTCGAGGTTCTTTGCACCACTCACATTGCTACCTGGCTTATACGTAATCTTATTATACCACCTGGCATATACAGTCAAGTCAGCATCAATATTCTGAACATCACAAATGGCTGTCTTAAATGTCGGTTCCAGGAACCAATTGTCCATGAACATTTTATTCTTAGGATCATAAGCATTCTTAAGTGTCAGTACGGCAGGTCCGGTATATGAACCGGGATTATCCTTATGATTAGTGACAATTCCTTCGCCAAATCCCAAATTGTAGTTGATGCTGTAGGTGTTGCAGATCCAATGGGGATACACTATCAAATTCGCGTTTTCTTCATACCAAACCTTGCCATCGCTGTCGAAGGCAAAATCCAGGTTATAATTTTTGTCTACATAAGGAGCCCTAGACCAACCATCCTGCACACAACCCGCATGCGCATAGACTTCCTGGACTCCCTTGAGAAGCATCGGTTCGCCATAGGTCTTTACGTCGCTCGTCACCGTTCCCGACACCGTATTGCCCGAATTGTAACGGACAATGTACTTTTCCGGGGTCCACTTGGCGTACAAGGTTTTTACCCCCGTGGAACCCGAGGTAATCTGCGTAGCCAGATTTTCAAAGGTTTCAACACCCTCGTTGTTGCTGTAGTTGTAGAACCAGCCGTCAAAGAAATGTCCTTCCTTTGTCGGGGCTGCAAAAACAATATCCGTGGTGTCTATGGTGTAGCTCGAAGGATTAGCGGCATTGTTGGTGCCCCCGTCCAATTCGTAATTGATGACAAACCTTTCCGCTTGCCAATGAGCATACAGAATGATGTTATCTGAAATCTGGGTTTCAAAATCAAACACATGCTCACACGGAGTTTCCATGCACCAATCCACAAAGGAATACCCTGCATCCGCAATGGGATCTTCGGGCTGGGCGACAGACGAGCCTGCTTCGACCTTCATAAATTCCACTCTGGATTTTCCATGTTCATTAGCCTTGTAGGTCACGGTGACCGTTTTAGCCGCAGTCCAAACCGCATATATCGTCGCATCCTTGTCAAGGATGATGTCGGCCAAGTGGATTGTATCCGCAGAGCTAATCTCGTGATCTTCTGGGAATTTCTTCGATTCCCACGCCCAGCCAGTGAAATAATACGTCTTGTTGCCATCGCTTGCATCCTTGTAGGTTTCCGGCACATTGAACCCTTCTATGGAGACAATGTCGCCCCTGGATACAGAAACTTCCTTTGTGTCAGCACTGCCTTCAGGGAATACACCCGGAGCGGCACTAAACGTGACCTTGAACATGGGTTCCCAAACCGCATAGATTGTGGTGCTCTTGTTTGCCGTTCCCAGACTTGCCGAAGGATCCGTCGCATCCCTCGCCACGGCCCAGCCAACAAAAGTATTGTCGGTACGCGTAGGCACGGAAATTTCGTCGGCGGTTATTGCAGCGCCCTTGGCAACCACCTTGGAGGTCTTTGACCCTGCAGCAAAAGTTCCGCCATTTGCATCGAATGCAACCTTGTAACCATCGGAACCGTTCATGGAGAGTCCAGATAGCCCTACAGACCACATATCGCTGGTTTCACCGGAACAAAGACCGGTTTCGCTATTCCACGTACCACCGTTCAGGACGCAGACCACTTCTTCGGTGTTCACATCGTCCTTTTTTGTCGTCGTGACTGTTTTCCCATTTCCAACTCCGCTATAATCGCCGGAATAATACAACCCCTCCTGTGTTTTTACTGTGGAACTTTCATAGTTACCGACAATTCCACCCAAGGAACCACCAGTGCTGATGAGGGTATCCCCAGCAAAAATGCACGAGGACAAATTCACCGTACCACCGTTTCTAAGCGCGCCAACAACCCCACCAACATGGGTGCCCTGGCCAGAGGCCGTGATACTCACCAGGCTTAAGCAATTGGTAATGGTAGCATTCTTGACGTTTCCAACAAGTCCTCCGACGCGGTTGTTGTCGCCACTTGTGGTTATGTGGCCTTCGACAACGCAGTTCTCGACGGTTCCACCTTCCATCCAACCTACAAGGGTACCTACGGAAATGGGATTATTTTGTGAAACTCCAGTCTCTCCTGCAGACGTTGAAGCGTAAATATCCGATATACCAATAGTCAGGTTGCTGATTTTGCCATTCCCGCTAAGAACTGCAACTAAGCCTATGTTCTGGGCATAAGCCTTGGCTCCATTTTTCGATTCGCCCGTAACCTCAGAAGTCGTGTTATTTGCAATTTCGGAACCTTTGATGTAAAGGTTTACAATAGAGTGGCCCTGGCCATCGATTTCACCAGTGAATTTCGGAGACCCTGTTCCGGCAGAAATAGGGATAAAGAGTTTTCCTTCCAAATCGAGGTCAGCAGTCAATTTTACCTTGGCAGCCCCATAGGGGTTTGACTTGTGGACAGTCATACAGGAAAGCCACGCCAATTTTTCCGGCGTATCAATCTCGTAATAGCCGTCGCCATCGGAATCCGTCGCCTCTACCGTCAAAAAGTCGCCCCAACCCGTGCCCGTAGCACAGTCAAGAGCAAACCCCTGGCTTGCCAAAACCAGGCCGGCAATTAGAACAAACTTGTTCGAAAATGACCATTTTTTCATATTTTCTGCACCTTGTTTTTTTTTCTTTACATAGTACAATTTAGAATATTTTACTTTGTCAGTCAAGAGTAAAATCGCACAAAATGCTTACGAAAATATTACAACAAAAAAACACGTGACGGTGGTCACCTCGCTAAACCCATAAAATGGGTGGGAAATAGCCCGTACGGGAGTGAGGATGGGAGATCCCCGCCTTCGCGGGGATGACAGAGGGTGGGGTTTTAGGGGGTGGCCCCCTAGGAGAGGGGGTAGCGGAAGACTTGGCGAGAACGCTAGACTGTGATTGCTTCACCCCTATTCGGGGTTCGCAATGACAAGGCTGGAGCGAGGGGGAGGCCTCCCCCTTTGGCAAATTTTTCTACATTTTCGCGCGAAAAATTTTATCCAAGGATAAACTCATGAAACGTACTCATAACTGCGGCCAGCTGCGCAAGGCAGATGTTGGCCAGACCGTAACACTCGCCGGTTGGGTGGATCGCCGCCGCGACCATGGTGGTGTGATTTTTGTGGACCTCCGCGACAAGTATGGCAAGACCCAGATCGTCTTCAACCCGGACTACAACGCCGACGTGATGAAGACCGCCGAACAGCTCCGCAACGAATACGTGATTACGGTGACCGGTAAGGTCTACGCCCGCGAAGAGGGCAACACCAATGAAAAGCTCGCTACTGGCGAAATCGAAGTCAAGATTGACTCCATCGAAATCCTGAACGCGGCCCTCACCTCCCCGCTCGCCATTAACGACCCGAACGAAGAGTGCAAGGAAAACGATGACCTGCGCCTGCAGTACCGCTACCTGGACCTCCGCCGTCCGTGGATCCAGAAGAAGCTGTTGCTCAAGAGCCGCTTCCTCAAGGCCGTGTACGACTTCTTCTACGCTAACGGTTTCGAAAACATCGAAACGCCGGTGCTCTGCAAGTCCACTCCGGAAGGCGCCCGCGACTACCTGGTGCCGAGCCGCGTGAACCCGGGCAAGTTCTACGCCCTGCCGCAGTCTCCGCAGCAGTACAAGCAGCTTTTGATGATT